>ERZ772892.3433-NODE-3433-length-11550-cov-43.751631_pt1 | contig 11550 bp, 10 predicted proteins | sample MGYA00512126_ERZ772892 | MGnify/ENA primary metagenome ERZ772892 (study PRJEB29015, sample SAMEA2737697) | human gut metagenome | biome: human gut; feature: human-associated habitat; material: faeces | place: China | collected 2012 ... | reverse complement strand
TACTGTGTCAGAACAACATCTCGCAAAAATGGGCTTTTTAAGGGACGACTAATTAGTCTTTCCTGTACGCCAAAGGAGTTGTCAGTGTGTGCTGCCTGAAAAACCTGACAAATGAAGACGGACTTGCAAAATGCAGTTTTTCTGATATCTGCTGTATTGTCATTTCCGTTGTACACAGATAGCGTTTGGCCTCGGCCAGTACAATCTCGTTTATCCATTTCTGTACGGAACACCCGCTGACGCTCCTTACGGCAACAGAAAGATACTTTGGACTTACACATAGCTTGTCGGCATAAAAAGCCACGCTACGTTCTGATTCGAAATGGCTGAAAAGCAGTTCAAAGAAGTTTCCTGCCAAAGCTTCTTGTCTCGACAGCGTTTTCTTTATGTCATGGCCGCTGCCTTCAAAGAGATCAGACAATATCAGTGCTGCCGAGCATACCAGCGACATCATTATGTCTTCGCCCTTGCCCGCAGTATAGTCATGCCTCATCATAATGTCGCACAGCGCCCCGAGATCAGCGGTCCACTCTCCTCCGTCGACACAGGGATTTGACGCCGTGTTCCTCAATGAGTCAAAATTAGGCGACAACGGCAATTTACAGACAATGTCAATAGGAACAAAAATCAGTCTTACGTCGATATCTGCTGAATATGACACGGCTGAGAACAAATGCTTTGGCAAAACGGCAAACACCTTGCCGGGCACCACATCAAACACTGTTCCGTTTATCCTCACCGACGCCTCGCCTCGAAGGCAGACGCCGAAAATAAAGCCGTCGAACAGCAAGGCCTGCCTCTCACAGTCCTCAGCAAAGACCTCATTAAGCCCCAGAACAGAACATTCTCTATGGCTTAAGCTGTCGTTCTGAATTATTATCTCCATAAACAAAAAATTATAGTCAACGGTCTGCCTGTCTATACCCTGCAAAAATACAAAGAATAACGATAACCGCAGAAATTATTTACTTAACAAAAAATAATGGCTGTTTTATTGTCCGGCTATAAGAAACTAACTTACGTCGCCCTTCATGCCGCATAATCCGCCTTATGGGCAGAGGCCTTTCTAAAAGCATTTTGTCATAAATATTCTAAACATTCACATTATTTTCACATTCATCCGCTATGGCAACAAACAAAAATAGCTATCTTTACATCTTGAAAACAGCAGTCTGCTTTTTAGACAAACGTGCAAAGAGATAAACAAACTACAACACCACTTGCCTGAAGAAACAGACAGGACAAACAAAAATTGACATGAGACAGAAAATAGTTACGTTTGGTGAAATTATGCTGCGCATGACACGTCCGGAGAAGCTGCGCATCATACAGGGAAGCACATGGGACGGATATTTCGGAGGCAGCGAGGCCAATGTTGCCGTGTCGCTGGCCATGCTAGGCAATGATGTCGAATATGTTACACGCCTGCCCGACAACAAATTAGGCCAGGCTTGCCTTAACGAACTCAGAAAATACAACGTAGGCACTCGCTTTGTAACCCGCGGCGGCATACGTCTCGGCACCTACTATTATGAGAATGCGGCAGCCATGCGCGGCTCGAGCGTAGTGTACGACCGTGCCGACTCGTCAATGACCACCGTTGCCAAAGGCACAATCAACTGGACAGACGCATTTGCCGATGCATCCGTCTTCCATTGGTCGGGCATATCCTGCGCCCTGTCACAAAGCGCTGCCGACGTTACCGAAGAGGCCGTGTGCGAAGCTGAAAGACAGGGCCTTGCAATATCTTTCGACATAAACTACCGCAAGAATCTGTGGAAATACGGCAAGAGCGCCCACGACATACTGCTGCCGCTGGCCAAGAAATGCGACATAATGTTCGGCACCGAAGGCGAATGGCAACTTCTCACGGGCATCACTCCGCCGAAATTTACTGCCACGTCGCCAGCTTTCAGCTTCGACATCCAAAGCCATAAAGAGTTTTTCAGCAAGGCAAAAGACATGTTCCCCAAGTGCCGCAAGATGATTCTTGCCCTGCGCAACACCCTTTCGGCCAACCATCACATACTGTCAGGCGTTCTCTGGTCAGACGGCAACATCTATCCTGCACGCATCTACAACATAGACAACGTCATCGACCCTATGGGTGCAGGCGACGCCTTCATAGCCGCATACATTCATGCCCTGCTGAAATTTGGCGACGACAGCCCGAAGGACATCAACTTCGCCCTCACCGCCTCTGCCATCAAGAACAGCATACCCGGAGACTTCAACCTCACAACCGAGGAGGAAATAACAGAAGTGTACGAGAATGCAGGAAAAAGCATCGGATAAATAAGAACGGAGCATAACAGAGAAGTTCTGACAGAACATATACATGACGGCAGGTTTGCCTGCATAAAAGGAATTGTATAACAATCCTGTTATCCACATCACGAATATGCCGCCTATTTAGCACATGCAAAAGGCCTGAAATATAAGAGCATACCTTTTGCATTGTAATTTGCCGTCTTTTAGCTCATAAAAGGCGGCAAATTGCACGCTAAAAGGGCACGTTTTACTACGGCGTCGTTAAGTGTCTGATAATAAGACAAATAGCATATATGCAACAATGCATGACCAAAGACATTCCTTATTGGCCATTTGCTCTACAAAAAGCATTACAACATACAGCTGAAAACTAAAAAAATATTGTATCTTCGCAGCTGAAAACAAAAACGATTATGATAACAAACCGCGAAGAAGTGATAGACAAGGCTTTCAGGGTTTTCCTGAAAATGAACTACGAAAAGGCAAGCATCAGCACGCTGGCGAAGGCTTGCGGACTTGCAAAAACCGGAATAGTGTATTATTTTCCGCATAAGCTCGACCTGTTTGTTGCCGTGGCCGACAAGTTCTTCATACAACTGCAGAACCCCGTAAACAAGTTTGACCAGCCGGCAGACACACTGGCGGAATTTATAGATCAGTATGTGGCTGGAGTGTCGAAGGCAATGAACGGAATTGTAAGTCTTGTGAACGACGGCAACAACCCATACGACTGCTGCCCGAACTTCTATTATATCCACTTTCTTTCGCAGGTCCGCATGTATTATCCCGGCATAAGACAGAAGATTGAAGACATCTTCAGCAAGGACTATGAGATGTGGTCAATGGTGATACAGAGGGCTAAGGACAAGGGCGAGATAAGGAGCGACGTGGACGTTACGACAACGGCACGGATGTTCAGGCAGGTATTCTACGGCATATCATACGAACACGCCTTCCTTAACGGCCTCGACACCAATGAACTTAAAGAAAACTTCAAATATCTGTATTCGCTGCTGACACGAAAGTGAAAGCCCCACCAAACCTCCCCCGTGGGGAGGCTTTTGTTTCTCGATAGTTAGAATAGTTAAAGGAGCATTTCCTAAGTGAAAAGTGAAGAGTGAAAAATCCAAATGCTTTGAGGACTTCTGTCGCAAGCACTACGTTGCTATTGTGCCGGCTGATTTGCAATCTGCCGGTAGATATTATCAGGATTTTCAATCCGCTTAAAATACAGCTTGTTTAAGTGAAGTCTACATGATGTAATAGCAAATAGGAAGTAATCAGATTAAAAATCTTTATACTCACTTCCGGCGGAGCACAGATCCGCCGGCACAATAGCAACGTAGTGCGTTTTACGAAAGTGAAAAACGAAAAATCCAAATGTATTGTAGTTTCTACTTGTAAGCACTACGTTTGCTATTGGATTTCAAAGCGCAATTAAAAATTAAAAGTTAAAAGTTAAAAACGCCTGACGGAAATGAAAAATTAAAAGTGAAGAGTGAAAAATACAAATGCTAACGTAGTGCTTGTGACAATAATCAACAAGGCTAATGTGCCGGCGGATCTGCGCTCCGCCGGAATCAAATATAAGGATCTTTGATCCGCTTAATTCACCTTTGTCTTACGAAAATGAGAATCAACAAGGCTAATGTATCTGCTGAATTGCAATTGTCGTGCAAGTGAGAGCAGAAGTAAATCTCATTTGGTTATGCCGAACGTAACTGACAGTCAATGAAATTAATCCGCCGGAATTTTATATCAGAAACGAAGTTCAACGCAGCTAATTTTCAATCCGCTTAAAATACCGCTTGTTTAAGTGAAGTCTACATGATGTAATAGCAAATAGGAAGTAATCGGATTAAAAAATCCTTATACTCAATTCCGGCGGAGCACAGATCCGCCGGCACAATAGCAACGTAGTGCGTCTTACGAAAGTGAAAAGTGAAAAACGAAAAATCCAAATGTATTGTGGTTTCTACTTGTAAGCACTACGTTTGCTATTGGATTTTTCACTCTTCACTTTTAATTTTTCATTTCCGTCAGGCGTTCTTCACTTTTAATTTTTCATTTTTAATTGCGCATTGTTTTTGCTTCTGTTTTTACGAACGCGAAGCGATGCGCGAATAAGAGCGCACGCCATACCATATTATCACAAGGAAACAGATTAGCGGCAGCACAAACGACACGTTGACGGCCGGCAGCCCCATAACATATCCCTGATCGATGATAAGAGCCTGCAACGGAGGCAGAACGCTTCCGCCAAGTATGGCCATGATAAGTCCGGCGGCACCAAACTTGGCCGACTCGCCCAATCCATATAAGGCTATTCCGTAGATCGTGGGGAACATCAGTGACATGCAGGCAGAAACGCCTACAAGACAGTAAAGGCCATAGATGTTCTGCATAAAGATCACTCCTATAAGCAGAAATACAGCCACCACGGCCAACGTGGCAAGCATGGCGCCGGCATTGAAGAACTTTAGGAAGAAAGTGCAGATGAAGCGGCTGCAGCAGAAGATTACCATGGCTATGATATTGTAATGCTGCGACATCACCTCGGCGTCTTTCTCCGACATACCTGTCTGCATGAGCAGATGAGTACCATACTGTATGATAAACGTCCAGCACATAATCTGCGCACCGACATAAAAGAACTGGGCTATCACTCCCTCACGATAATGAGGCAGGCGGAAGATGTGCCTGATGGTAGACATGAAGTTGCCGTCCTGCTTCTCTGCGTTTTTCGGCATACGCACAATCATCAGCAGAAATACCATAAAGAGAATCACCACGCCTATTATCACGTAAGGCTGTATGAGAATGCTCAGGTCGGAGTCTCTCACCACGGCATACTCGGCCTCGCTGAGCTGCTCGCGTGCATCGGAGTCAAGCGGATTGAGGCGCGCCTGAATGAAGTTCATTGCTACATACATGCCCAGCAGCGACCCGATGGGATTGAACGACTGGGCAAGGTTAAGGCGCCTTGTAGCCGTCTCTTCTGTGCCCATCGACAAGATGTAAGGGTTGCAGCTCGTCTCAAGGAACGACAGACCGCAGGTAAGTATAAAATAGGCCAGCAGGAACGAATAATAGCAGCCTGTGTACTTGGCCGGGAAGAACATAAACGCGCCTACGGCATAAAGCAGCAGCCCCATAAGCACGCCTGCCTTATAAGAATATTTGCGTATGAAGATTGCAGCGGGAAACGCCATTGCAAAATAGCCGCCATAGAAGGCTACCTGAACCAGGGCGCCGTCGGTGACGCTCATCCTGAATATCTTTGAAAAGGCCTTTACCATCGGGTTTGTTATGTCGTTGGCAAAGCCCCACAGGGCAAAACATGACGTAATCAGTATGAACGGAACAACATAGCTTATCCCGTCTTTCTTCAAAAGATGTTGTTTTTCGGTTTTCATATTAGTTACAATGTTTAAGCATATATCTGTCCGAAGGTCGTGCAGGGCGACGGTCGGCCTTGTTGGCATCAAAGGCATTTAATCACGGTCATTACCGCTCAGCTGCATTAAGCCGCCACACATCTGAGCATGTGCATGCAGCCTGATGAATGCATCTTTCGCCATCAACACTTGTGTTCTCATATTTTTTGTCGTCAGTAGCATGTTTCGTGCATGCGCAATGCAAATGTACAATAATTTACGCTACAGACAAAATCATGACTGCGTTTTGTTCACTTTTAACTGATACATGACACCGCCTGGCAACATAAGCAGGATAAGCGGCGGAGGGCATACAGCCCCGGCAGGCGCATTCGGCAGATGTCATGACTTTATCCCGAGCAGACTGTTATAAGTCTTTTCTAGCATATCCGGCAATATTTTTCTGAAATGTCCAAGCAGCCTATCGTATGATTCTTGCGGCGTGCGGTCAGGGCTACATGCTTCTCGCCCAAACAGACTTTCGGGCGTTGTCAGCAGCGACCATCCCCAACCATATTCACGCCCATGTCTGTCGCGCGGATAGATAAAGTCTTCGGTTACAATATAGCAGCCCATTTCCAGTCGTGTCAAGTAGGCATCGAAACGGCTGCGCATCTTCGGCCCGGTAAATCCGCATGCAGCGCGCAGTTCGCGTGTGATAAGGCTCCCTTCGCTTTTCAGCGTGGCGAGAACGGCCTCCTCTACGCTACCCTCTTCGGGATAAGGATAAAGGCTGCGACGATAATTGCAGAAGTCAGGCCACCACTCTCTGCTTACGAACGCGGCTTTACGCTTGAAGAACTTGCCATAGGCGCAACGGCTCTCACGCAGCACAGAGCCTTTCCATTCCCACAAAGGCCATTCCCATCCTCCGTCAGGCAGGCGTGTGTACTGACATTCTTCGTCCACCGCATCTTCTGCCGACCAGCCGTCAATGCCCATGCGGAGCAAAGGCAGAAAACCTATATCGTTGATATAGTCGACAAGTTCCGGACAGGTGTGTATAAGCTCTTGTCTCATTTCCCAATCTCCCCGTTAATACGTTTTCTTACTATCGAGTATGCTTTCTGGAATAGCGCCGACTTCTCCATCGTCTGCATCATTTCATTAAAGCGGTGCATCGGAATAACAAATGTCAGTTCGTTGGCAGGAACAAGCGGACGGGCTGACGGGTCTAACATTCCGATAAAGCAGCTGCGCCCCTGTTTTCTGTTCTCATTTACGGCAAATGTCACTATGCTGCAGCATCCTGAAGCAAAGCGTGTGCACACGGCATCGTCGGCATCATTGTCGTAGAAAGCCCAGCTGCACAAGCCTGAAAGCACATCGGGTGTGGCAAAAAACAGTATGCCTTCTGCGTCATCTAAAGAAGCGAGCTTATCCATACGCACAAAGTTGAGATACGGCTTTTCTGTCAGACTGATACCCAGACGGCTAACATACGTCTTAACCTGTTCGGGCGTCTGCTTATAGTGTTCCTGTTCCGAAACAAAGCGCGGTATGCGTTCCTGCATCGGTGCAAATCGTGTATACAGACTTCCGCCGCCGCACAGCACATTGTCAACGCTCAACGTCAGCGCCTGACCGTCGCACACATTGCGTATCGCCCCAATCATGCAGCGCGGTATTTTCCTTATCTCCTCAACAGGCGTATCGCTATATCCAAAGGCCACAGGCAACGGAACGCCATCACCAAACGCCTCTCTATATCTCTGCAAGAATTTCTGTATCATAAGCATCAAACATTAACTCTCCCCAAAGTTATAAGTTTAATGCGAAATTTGATAAGGGAAAGGCAAAAAGATGCAAGAAAGTAAGATATTTTTGCGATTGTGAATAACAGCTTTGCGACTCAGAAAAAACTAAAGGAATAAAATATGTAAGTTCAAAGGTTTATCAAGAGATAAATTTTATATTAAAACGGACAATGTAAAAATACTTCTATCAACTTATCCATTTATTATTTCATTTTCGTACCTTTGTATACTTACTTACGTTATCATCATGGAATTGTCAGATTGGTTTAAAGGATTTGAAAAAGGATTAGCCAGGCTATCAACTGAACAGCGAAAGGCCTTTTTTGCAGAATGCGGAAGCAACTGTGTTAAATGTGGTACACTGCAAGTTTATAAAGATCTATATGACAGCGCAAGTGGCGATATAGACCTTTTCTTTCATAATGCAGACAAATTGCCGGGAGTAAAATGTGAAACAATTGAGAAAAGTGCAGCCTACTATTTGTATTTCACAGAATGTACTTGTGCGCTTCACAAAAAAGGTTATGTCTCAACACCTTTGCTTTGCGAATGTTCAAGGCAAAGCATCCTTTATGTTCTACATACATTATGGGACAACAAAACCTTCTCTGTAACGCTTTGCGGCTCGATTCTGCAAGGAGAGCAGAATTGCAAAATTAAAATTGAAGTAAAAGAACAAGTCTGAAACTCACAAATAAAAATGACAATGGAAGCTGATTATACTGACTCTTATACGGCAATAGTAAAAAATTCTCATTGGATAAATGCTAAAGAATTATTTAACCTAATGTTTGTTCACCACCCTAAACCTATACAATATTTACTCAAGCTGCGCGACCAAATAGTAAAACCTTTTGGCATTAAAAGAAGTGGCGGATTCACAGAGTTAATAAAAGAAGAGGACGAAGATAAACTAATCTTTGGAAAATCCGACAAACATTTAGACTTTCATGTATTGTTGCAATGCGATACTCCCGATACACAGAAAAACTCTCAACTCATTAGAATAACGACATTTGTAAAATATCATAATTCTTTAGGCAAAATATATTTCTTTTTCATCCGTCCTTTCCATACCTTTATTTGCAAATGGCTATTGAAACGGGCCGCACTAAATTTTGGAAAGAAATAAAATTTTGATTAAGAATTTGTTTCTTACAAACTAAAATATTTATTCTTCACAACATATTTAGCATGGAAAATACTATAATAGAATATCAATTCAAAAACTTTGATTCATTTATAAAATCCATATCTTATGGAGGTTTTTTATACAATACATTTCATCCAAAGTTTATCTTTAGAGGAGAATCTTCAGATAAATATAAACTTGTACCTTCTGCCTTAAGAGAATACAATAAAGAGAAGGTTATGCAATTAGGTCATTATTATGGTCATGATTACAACAAAGCAAGAATTATTGCAGAATATAACATATTAAGGCAATTCTATTATACCTGCGATAATGTAAATTTATACGTACCATCATGCCGCTTCAGAAGATATCCCATAGATGATATTTCTATTTTTGACAACAAAGATATTTGGCTTCCAAAAGACCTGTATGAGATAGCTGGATTAGCCCAACATTATGGATTACCAACAAGATTGTTGGATTGGAGTCACGACATATACATATCCTTGTATTTTGCATGTATTGGTGCTATGAATTCAATAAGAAAGAACGGATTCAATGATGACAATATTGTACTATGGGCTTTAAATGCAAAAAAAATAGAAGTAGACAAATCTATAAACAAAGCTATACCAATTGTTTTTGTCAAACCATCTTACCATGGTAATCCAAATCTTGGTGCACAAAAAGGCTTATTTACATTATGGGAATTTATTACATACGAACAACAAAATAATAGTCCTGAAGTAACACCTTTGGATATTTATTTAAAAAATAATGCAAAAGACAATGAGACATTGCTATACAAATTAAAATTACCTTCAAAATTCGTACTTCATTTATATTGTATGCTCAGCAACTTAGGTTATCACGCCTCACGCGTTTTTCCAGGATATCAAGGTGTATCTCAGAAGATATCAGAAGATTTACTATACAATCAAATTAATAAAAAGTAAAAAGAAACCTGAGAAAATTCATAATATCTAAGACCTTTACATCACAAAAAATCACATACCAAAAAATCTGCGAACCACAGATATGATTCGTAGATTTATAAGTAGCGGAGAGCCAGAATTATGAACCTTTCTCTTCCAAATTCTTATAGATCAACATTTTAATTCAATTCAAATTTTCAAACGTAACGATTTTTTAACTGAAAACTGTCTTTTTGTGTCACTCAAAATTTTGTGTAAATGTAAACAGAATTCAGCTGTAAGTTTCTGATACTATCCAAAATACATAGCTCTATTTTGAATTCTGTATTTTACATTTACACAAAATATTTTATTGTGCCATTATCAATGAAAAAATTGGTTATCCGATGTGAATACACAAATCCGCAATTCTTGTAGAAGGATATGGTTATAGGAGACTCTCCTGTTCCGACAAGCATTGTATGACATTGAGTTTTATAATGTTCAAGAAGAAAGGATACCAACTTCTTTCCATAGCCCTGACGCTGGAACTGTGGATAAACTGCAATGTTTTTAATTTCGTAAACACCTGCGCCTTCTTCTGTTATAACGCATGAAGCTTTAACCTCATTGTTATCAGACAATACAAACATATCCCCACGTTCAAGATAGCGATCAATCATGGACTCTTGCTCATCAGCAAGGAGCAGCAGACCCAGATATTGCTTTTATTATGAAAGACCGGATATATATTTATCATATTCAGTTCCTACAGTCACGTTATATTTAATACATTACTAATAATCACAAACAAAAAAAGATGCGAACCACAAATGTGATTCGCATCTTTGCAAGTGGCGGAGAGAGAGGCACTAATAGTCCTAATATCATAGAATACCATACAATACCAAAACCATTACACTTTCAACGGGTTGCAGAACATAGCCCAAGATGATGATATTGCAGAATACCACACAATGCCGGAAAATCGCCCAAAATTCGTGTACATAATCGTGTACGAGGTAAAAGCCGGACAATTCGTGTACATTATAGATTGTCAAACCTTGACATTGCTTTTGCCTTTAATTCATCAACTATCTTCACATAAGGCTTCATTGCCGAAAAATCATTGTGACCCGTCCATTTCATAATGACCTCACTTGGAATGCCAAGTTGCAAGGCGGTAACGACAAATGTACGCCGTCCGCAATGCGTGGTCAGTAAAGCCCATTTCGGAAAGACTTGTTCGTGCCTTATGCCGCCTTGAAAATAGACAATCCGTGTCGGTTCATCAATGCCGCATACTTGCCCAAGAATCTTCAAATGGGCATTCATCTTCACATTCGATATTACAGGCAACGCCAAATCTTGCGGAAACTTCATGTCCTTGTATTTGTCAATAATCGCTTGTGAATGCTTGTTCAGTTCAATGCGCAATCCGTCCACCGTCTTTTTTGTGACAACCTCAATAAATCCATCCTTGATGTCTGACCTTTTTAATTTCGCCACATCCGAATATCGCAAACCCGTGAAGCAACAAAACAAGAAAATATCACGCACCCTTTCAAGGGCGGCTTGCGTGGGCAAGAATACATGGTTTTCCAAGGTTTTTATTTCGTCTTGGGTCAAATATATTATTTCCTTTGAATTGCCGTCCGTGCCTTTCAATTTGGGCTTGAATGTGTCTTGAACATCCCCATTGTAATACCCTTTTTTGTGCGCCCACCGCAAGAACCAACGTACAAAAGCAAGATTCTTGGCGATGGTGGTGTTTCGCAATTCTTTCTTTTCCAAATATGCAAGATAGGCTTGCATCTTTGATTCATTGATTCCGGGAAATGACAAGTGCGGGTCAAAGTCATAAAGATGATGCTTGATTGCCGCAAACTTTTCAAATGTCGATGGCGTCCATTGATTTTGTTTCCCCATCATATCGGTAAACAGGTCGAACACATGAAATAAATCCATGTTCGGGTCTGCAAGGCTTTCATTGGTCTTGGTTTTTCGCCCGACCATATCATTGAACAAGTCTTTGA
>ERZ772892.3421-NODE-3421-length-11612-cov-23.694557_pt1 | contig 11612 bp, 8 predicted proteins | sample MGYA00512126_ERZ772892 | MGnify/ENA primary metagenome ERZ772892 (study PRJEB29015, sample SAMEA2737697) | human gut metagenome | biome: human gut; feature: human-associated habitat; material: faeces | place: China | collected 2012 ... | reverse complement strand
TACCGAATATAACCCAGAAGCTCGAAAGTCCGGTCGAGTCGCCGATAATCTTCGGGGCGAGGACGTTACCGTCAATGTTCTGGATGATAACGACCATAATGGTGAAATAGATGCACTGGATCGGGTCAACGAGGACGAGCAGCAGCATACACGGGATATATCCTATAAACGGTCCGAAATAGGGAATGATGCAGAATATACCCATAACAACGCCGCAGAGTACGGCATAGGGCATATTGAAGATGCTCATAAGCAGTACATAGACCATACCGATAATAAAGCTGTCGAGTATCTTTCCTGTGATAAACTGACCGAAGGACTTATTTACCTCACGGGTGCTGTTGATAATCTTTGTAGCGACCTTAGGCTTGAACAGGCAGTAGAGGATTTTTTTGAACTGAGCGGCGAAAAGCTCCTTGCTGTTGAGGAAGTAGATGGCGATAACGAAGCCGAGCAGGAGGTTCATGAACACGCTGATTATGTTCATGACGTTGGACGAAATCAGATTCCATATATTGTTCATCTGAGGGAGAAGCTCGGTTGACAGCCAGTTGTTGAGCATATCGGAAATGCCGCCGGTGAACTGGAGGACGTAAGCCTCTACCTCGGGGTAGTTTCTGAGGGTCTGCGATACCCAGTCGCTTATCTGCGTAACGTATGTCGGCATATTGTTTACGAGCATAGTGACAGTGTCGATAAGCTGAGGGAGAAGCACCCAGATTATACCTGTGAGTATAAGCAGTGCAAGGAGCATAGTTATAGCCACGCTCATAACTCTTGCGACCTTGCGGACGGGGAAGGTCTTGGGCGGCGGCTCTTCGCCGGGGTGTTCACGCTCGAACTTTTCACGCTTTTTGTCCTGTATTGTATAGAACAATCTGCGCAGGCACGGCTTTTCGATGAAAGTCGCTATCGGGCATAGGATATATGCTATAACAAAGCCGTACAGGACGGGGGTCAGTATAGACAGGAACGAGAAGATGCTGTCGAGTATTTCTTTAATCTGTGACAGACCGAGGAAGAACACGATAGCGGCGGCGATAACGAGGAATGCGGTCACTCCCCAGTAGAGATATTTTTTATCCCATTTGAAGTTCATTACATCACACCTTTATATTGATATGGAAGTTACTGCTTTTATTATAGAATTATCGGCGGAAGTTGTCAAGGGTATACAGGGAGGAAATGAATGTTCGATGATGAATAACGGGAAATTGAGGGGTGAGGGGCGAAGGGATGGTGCTTTTGAGAAGGTTGTGGGGATTGAGAGGTTGGTGGGCGATCCCTCAGTCTTGCGACAGATAGGGCTGAGCGAATATTAACGTTGATGAAATCGCAGAATGTTGCAATTTATAATAAGAAATAGCCTTGTCGCAATCCAGCTCCCTTTGGCAAGGGAGCCAAGAATGTGGTGCTAAGCGTGGGATAGTGCGGGTTTGGAAGGGTTGGTGCAAGCGAGGGATGGTGGTGAGGCAATCCCTCCGGTAGTCGCCCGAATTTTTTCGGGCGACAGCACCTCACCTTTGACAAGGGAGGCATAGATGTGGTGCTGAGCGAAGGGTGGTATACCAATCCCTCCGTCTTGACGGCAAAAAGTTTGGCGAATAAAAAAGGCGGCTGTATCGCAAGCAAAACGCAACAAAGCGACAGTTTGTGGCTTGCCGTCAATCCACCTCCCTTTGACAAGGGAGGCAAGCGTGATGGTGCGAGGCGAGGGATAGTGGTGTGCTTTTGAGAGGGTTGGTGCGGGATTGCGGATTTTTGTGTATGGTGAATTTGTAGAGTGGGATAGTGCGGATGTGAAAGAAACGACAAAAATCCCCCGCAGTTTCTGCGGGGGATAAATTGCTTATTTATTGCTTAAAGCCGAAATTACTTTCTCTTCTTAGCAACGATAACAGCGCCTGTAGCGAGAACTGCGATGCCTGCTACTACTGCAACGCTCTCAACACCTGTGTTTGTGTTGGGCTTTGTAGAATCGCCTGTTGTGGGCTTTGTTGTATCAGCAGGAGCTGTTGTGTCAGCGGGAGCTGTTGTGTCAGCGGGAGTTGAAGCACCGCCGATTGTGGGAACGCCCTTTTCATCGAATGAAACGAGAACATTACCGCTTGCATCCTTAACCTCAAGCTTAGTAACTGTTACTGCCGCGATACCGTTGCCCCATTCCTGAAGACCAACCTGCATGCATCCGATATCTTCAATAGAAGAAACGTCGCCTGCTGTGATGGGGTTAACGAGCTGGTCGTTTGTGACAGCGTATGTGTAATCACCGACTTTTTCTACCTTACCGGGCTTTGTATCATCGTATGTAGAGCCTTCGCCTACAGGACCAAGTAACTCTTCATCAAGAACGCCCCAGAATTCGCAGCTGGGCCAGTTATACTTATCGAAGAGTGCTGCCTTTGCAGCGTCTTCATCGTTCTGAACGCCGAGCTTTTCACCGTTGCATGAGAATACAACGGAACCGCCGATTGTACCGTCCCACAGTTCCTTATCTTCTTCATTTACCTGGAAAGTAAATGTAAGAGCAGCGATCTTTGAGTAGTCGATGTCGAGCTTTGTTTCGGGCTTGTTCTCAGCTTCATTGCCCTTGTTGTAGAGCTGGAGAAGCCACATACCTGTGCCTGTGCTTAATGTTGATTCTGTGCCTTCAACCTTTGTGAGGCAAGCAGCGCTTGCTGCTACGGCTAATGTGCTTGCTGCGAGAGCAGTAGCTACAACGCCAGCCATGATTTTTCTTAACTTCATTGGAAAAATCCTCCTATAAAACTTATTTTCGTTTTGTTACATACTTATGTAACTTTACACAATTATTTTAACATTTCGGTTTTTTAATGTCAATGTGCATTATGCCTAAAATATAGGTGAAAATTTATTGAAACTCACGGCTTTACACAGCATTAAGGCTATAATTTAAGTAAATTTAAGATTAACGGTGAATTAAGTTGTGTTTTTGTGATAAAAAGGGTGGGTGAAATGGTGCTGTAATTTCAGCTTATAGGATAGAAAAGCCTGTTTATGAAATAAACTTCTGATATATTATCCCTATCCCCTTTAGGACACTCTGATAGCTTTGCCTCGTGCAAAGCTCGGCGTGTCCTTATTTCGGCATCCTTGCCGAAAACCCCTTCCCCGTGGTGAAGGGCTGTGTATGCTTAGTTGGCTCTGCATCGTGCAGAGCATTTGGGCATACACGCCCGGCGTCCGTGCCGGGCTGAGTGTGGGGCTACCGCCCCTAGTCCAAGCAAGGATGCTTGCAGTCAGCCACACAAAGCCACTGCACGATGCAGTGGCACAAATGGCTGACGACCTGTACGGGGGCTCCGCCCCAAAGCAAGGATGCTTTGGTTGCTTGCCAAAAGTTATAAGCAAGGACGCTTATGTCAGCTGAACCGAGCCGTTGCACGATGCAACGGCACAAACAGCTGACTTTGCAGAGATGCAAAACCAGCAGAGCAAGCAACACTCGACACCCCTTTTTTATAGCCAAGAGCTTTTTCGACAGACTGATAATTTATCTCTTATACAACGGAATTGTTTGGGGGATTGCTTGAGGATTGTTTTGCAAAAATGAAAAATGCTTAAAATTTTACTTAAAAGGATTGAGAAAAGCCGTGAAATATGTTATATTAATTGTATATGGGAACTGACCGTATCCCCTAAAAATTAAAAGGACGGAAAAATTATGTCTATCGTATTTGACGAAAACAAGCGTGTATTCAAGCTCGACACGGAAAAATCGAGCTACGCATTTCATATCACCGACAGCAGAAACCTGCTCCACCTGTACTACGGCGGTTATATTCCGGAAACGGATATAACTCATATGCTCCGCATACCGAATGACGAGCCATTTGTACCTGCGGTACACGACGCTATGGGACCTCACAGCTTTGACTGTGCGCCCATCGAATTTCCGACATCGGGCGTTGCGGATTTCAGAGAACCGGCAATGCAGGTAATGGATATAAACGGTATGTCCGCCTGTGAATGCTACTACAAGGATTACAGAATTTCAAACGGCAAGCCGAAATTAAAGGGGCTTCCCGCTACATACGCCGCAGACGATGAGGCGCAGACGCTTGAGGTGTTCTGCTACGATCCGCACAGCGGTCTTGATATTACGCTTATGTACAGCGTTTTCCCGAAATTTGACGTTATTACAAGAAGCGTAAAGGTCGAAAACAACGGTCTTGCCGCTATCGACCTGCGCCGTATCATATCAATGAGCCTTGATCTTGACAGAATGGACTACGATATGATAACACTGCACGGAACATGGGCAAGAGAACGCCATGTACAGCGTTTTCCTGTACGTTTCGGCAAGCAGTCGATAGATTCCAACAGAGGTGCTACAAGCCACGCTCACAACAACTTCTTTGCGCTGTGCGACCACACCGCAACAGAGGACTTCGGCGAAGCGTATGGCTTTGCTCTGGTGTATTCGGGTTCGTTCCTCGGAATGGTAGAGGTAGGTCAGTATGAAAAGACAAGGGCGCTGCTCGGTATAAATCCGTATGACTTCTCGTGGCACTTAGAGCCGGGAGAGGATTTTCAGGCACCGGAGGTCATCATGACCTATTCCGGCGAGGGCTTAGGTCAGATGTCGAGAAACTTCCACGATGTAATGAGGAACAACCTTATCAGAGGAAAGTGGAAGAATATGCGCCGTCCTATACTTATTAATAACTGGGAAGCGACCTATTTCAACTTTGACACGGACAAGCTCCTTGATATAGCAAGAGAGGCTAAGAAAGCCGGAATCGAGATGCTCGTCATGGACGACGGCTGGTTCGGTCACAGAAACGATGATAAATCTTCCCTCGGCGACTGGTTTGTGAACGAGGACAAGATAAAAGGCGGTCTTAAGCACCTTGTAGACGAGGTAAACAAGATAGGTCTTAAGTTCGGTATATGGTTCGAGCCTGAGATGATAAGCCCTGACAGCAAGCTGTATGCGGAGCATCAGGACTGGTGCATACACATTCCCGGCAGACACCGCACGACTGTAAGAAGTCAGCTTGTACTTGATTTTTCAAGAAAAGAAGTACGTGACTATATCTATGAGCAGATGAAGGTTATCCTTTCAAGCGCAAACATAGAATATGTAAAGTGGGATATGAACAGACAGCTGAGCGAGGTCGGCAACGAGGTATTCCCTCCCGAAAGACAGCGTGAGATATGGCACAGATATGTCCTCGGCGTATATGAAATGCAGGAAAGACTGCTGACAGACTTCCCTGACCTGCTCCTTGAAAACTGTGCGGGCGGCGGCTCACGCTTTGACGCAGGTATGCTGTACTACTCTCCTCAGATATGGACAAGCGATGATACCGACGCTATAGAAAGGCTCAAGATACAGTACGGTACTTCTATGTGCTATCCCTGCTCCTGCTTCGGCGCTCACGTTTCGGACAGCCCGAACCACTGTGTAGGCAGAATCACACCTTTTGAAACGAGAGGACACGTTGCGATGTCGGGTACGTTCGGCTATGAGCTTGACGTTACGAAGATTTCGGACGATGACAAATATGCGATAAAGGAACAGATAGAAGAATTCAACAAGTACAATCCGCTTGTGAGAACGGGCGATTATTACAGAATCGGCGATCCGTTCGCAAACGACCGCTTTGACGCATGGCAGTTTGTCGCAAAGGACAAGAGCGAAACGCTCCTCGAATATGTACAGGTTCTCAAGGAGCCGAGCGTGTTCCTGCACAGAGTAAAGCTGAAGGGGCTTGAAAAGGGCTGTTATTACAGGCACGAGCAGACGGGAAGGGTTTATTCGGCAGAGCTTCTGATGAACAGCGGATTTGACATTCCGTCGTTGTGGGGAGATTTCAGGTCGTTTATTGCACATTTTGTAAGGGTGAAGTGAGATATGCAGGGTATTTTCCCTGCTTTAAAGGTGAAATATTATGAAAAAACTCGGTGTTATACGGCTGTTTATCTGCATTGCGGCGATAATAACAGAGCTTTTGCCGCTCGGCGCAGTGCTTAAATACGGATTGATGTCCGACAACGGTCATTTGATTTTCAGGTTTGAAAATTACTCATATTTCGATGTCACGCCTTTCGGATACGCAATGTTCCACTATATGATATGCGCTGTGACAACTACTATTACGGCTATGCTTTCTCTGCTGTGGATATTCTTCGGGAAGAAACGGCAGACACCTATTACGGTGCTTTCCGCCATTGCTCTTGCGATGTCGGCTGTACCGTACATTATAATGACGTTCAACGTTTTTACCGTGATAATATCCGCATTGCTTGCGGCGGTGCTGGTAATATCGGTTGTAATGCAGATAAAGCACGAATAGAAAGGACTTATGTTATGGCACGTTCATCCAACCAGAAGCAGAAAATTCTTTATATTGAAAAAATGTTCCGTGAGGAATCGGACGAGCTTCACGCTCTGACGGTTGCCGGAATACAGGAAAAGCTGGAAAGGTTCGGAATAACGGCGGAACGCAAGGCACTCTACTCCGACATTGAAACGCTCCGTGACATTCTCGGAATGGATATATGCTCGGATAAGAACGGAACGTATTATCTTGCCTCCCGTGATTTTGAGTTTGAGGAATTACAGCTGCTTGCGGACGCTGTAGCCTGCTCGAAATTCATTTCAGAAGAAAAATCAAGGGCGCTTATCGGCAAGATCGCCCACCTTACAAGCAACTTCCGTGCAAATGAGCTTCAGCGGAGCGTTATTGTCGCAAACCGTGTAAAAACCGTAAACAAGAAGATATACTACAGCATAAACAAGATACACGAAGCCATTGAAAACGGCAGAAAGATAACCTTCCACTACTTCAACTACGATATAAAAAAGAGAAAGATATTCAGAAATGCAGACGGACGTTATACTATGTCACCGTATCATCTTGCGTGGGAGGACGAAAACTACTACTGCATAGGCTTTTACGAAAAATACAACTCGGTTTCAAACTTCAGGGTCGACCGTATGGAAGACGTTGAGGTGTCAGATGAGCCTGCGATAATCTCGGAGGACTTCAACCTTGCGGAATATACACGGAAAATATTCGGTATGTTCGCCGGCAAGGAAACAATAAGAATAAAGCTGAGGTTCGACAACTCGCTCACAAGCGTTGTTATGGATAAATTCGGGTCGGATATAACCATGCACAAGCTTGACGAGAATAACTTCTATATATCAAAGGATATAAACGTAAGCCCGACCTTTTACGGCTGGCTGTTCCAGCTGGGTGTAAAGGCGGAAATAATCGAGCCGTTGTCGGCAAGAAACGACTTTGTCGCTTTTATCGACAGCCTCAGAGATATGTATTGATCTGAAAGGCTGTGGTAACATTGTCAGCGACAATAAAAGCGTTTTTTAAAAAGCTGCCGAAATGGCTGTATTATGCCGTTCCTGCGTTCCTGCTGTCGCTTGCTCTCACACTGCTTGCAAAAAACACGGCAGACTTTGCGCAGTGGTACAGCACAACGATATACCCGTTTTTTGTGGGTACTGTAGGACGAATCTCGTCCGTACTGCCCTTTTCGCTGTGCGAGATACTGCTTTATGCGGTTATCATACTTGCCGCCGTCGGCGTTGTCTTTACCGTGATACGCTTTGTAAAGGGCAAGGGCAAGCGGAAAAAGCTGTTGATGAGGGTGCTTGCGGTCGTGGTATGCTTTGCGGTAAGTGTGTTTATGGTGTTTACGCTTTTCTGCGGAATAAACTATAACCGTTTTACATTTTCCGAGGTGAGCGGATTTACCGTTGAAACATATACGGCGCAGGAGCTTGCGGATCTTTGCGTATATATTCTGAAGAACGCAAACGATGCTGCCGGAAAAATAGAAACGGACGAAACGCTGACGGTATCGCTTGACGGTAAAATCGATCTCGACAAGGAATGCAGAGATGCGATGAACCGACTCGGCGAAAGGTATGACAGCCTGTCGGGGTTTTATCCGGACGCAAAGGCTGTAATTGCGTCAGAGGGTATGTCTTATATGAAAATACTCGGTATGTATGCGCCGTTTACCATAGAGGCAAATTATAACGCAAATGCGCCGGACTTTGCAAAACCGTTCACGGTGTGTCATGAGCTGTCGCACCTGAAGGGCTTTATGCGTGAGGACGAGGCGAACTTCATCGCTTATCTCGCCTGCACAGGCTCGGATAATGTGTATCTGCAATATGCGGGGTGGGTATATGCTCTTATCTATGCCGCAAATGCGCTTTATTCTGCGGCAGGAGCGGAAATATACAGCGAACTTATGAGCTGTGCGGACAGCAGGATAGTAGCAGAACTTAAAGCAAACAGCGAATACTGGAAGAAATACGAAACGCCGGTCGCAGCTGTCGCCACAACGGTGAACGATACCTATCTTAAGTCGCAGGGGCAGACGGACGGCAAGAAGTCTTACGGCAGATTCGTGGATCTGATGATAAGCTACGAAAAAATGCAGGCAAGTGAATAAAACGCTGTACAGCGTTATAAATATAATTATCATTTGTTCCCGACCGTTACGCAAAGCTAAGGTAAGCACCTTGTTTTCACAAGGTCGGAGTTTGGGGCGGCACATTGCCGTTGATTGTGTATTAAGGCAGTAACATTTGTTCCCGACCGTTACGCAAAGCTAAGGTAAGCACCTTGTTTTCACAAGGTCGGAATTTGAGGCGGCACATTGCCGTTGATTGTGTATTAAGGCAGTAACATTTGTACCCGACCGTTACGCAAAGCTGAGGTAAGCACCTTGTTTTCACAAGGTCGGAGTTTGAAGCGGCACATTGCCGCAGGTCGGAGTTTGGGGCGGCACATTGCCGCAGGAGATTTTATGACAAATAAGAAATTGTACAAGAAAGAAAGGTTTTCGGGCTGTATTGTAGGTGCCGCCGCAGGCGACGCTCTCGGTTCTCCCGTAAAGACATTGACAAGAAGTCAGATCAAGGATCTGTACGGCAAAAAGGGCATACTTAAGCTAAGCCCCGAGAAGCGACAGAAAACCGCCCGTATATCAGACGAGACACAGATGATGCTGTTTACGGCACACGGTATACTGTGGGCTGATGCGGCAGGGCTGAGAACGGGAGAAGCAAACTGTGCGGATTATGTTTTCCTTGCGCTTCAGCAGTGGCTTTATTCGCAGACAGGCGGTACTTCTTCAATCGACCTGCAGTGGATACTTGATGACAACGAAACAGGTTTTCCGTGCGATCTGCTCGGAATATCCGCATTCTGCAAGAAGCGTAATCCCACAAAACAGCTTGTACAGACACTTGCAGGAATAAAATCCGAAAACGACTACGGCAGGAAGCGCCGTCCGATAAATCAGAACAAGCTGTTTGACTGTCTGCCGAGAGCGATTCCTGCGGGACTGTATTTTTACAGCGACCCTGAGCTTGCATTCTCGGTAGGCTGTGACCTTGCCGCAATTACACATTCGCACCCGACAGGATACCTTGCAACAGGCTGTCTTTCTGCCATTATCGCATTTATCTGCAAGGGGAATACCATTGAACGCTCGGTGCTGAACACGATGAAGATACTCAAGGAGCATGACGGCTTTGAGGAGTGCTTTGCGGCGCTCGACAAGGCTCTTTCACTGCTTGACGAAAACACCTCGCCGCTGACCGATGTAGCGGAGCTTGGAAACGGCAGTACGGCGGACTCTGCGCTTGCCATAGGCGTATACTGTGCCTGTGTGCATTACGACTATCTCAGTGCGGTACAGCTTGCCGCAAATCAGGACGGTATAAGCGATATATGCGCATTTATAGCAGGCACTCTGAAAGGCGCACTGCTCGGATATTCGGAGATTCCGTCGGGATTTGTGAAAAAGCTGCAGTTTGCGGAGCTGATAAAAGACTATGCGGGAAGGATGACAAAAGCCGCTCCAAAAGGTTTTATGAAAAAATAAGGAAGCGATTATAAAAGAATGGTCACGGATATGACTAGCGGCAGGACTTTTTCGGTTCTGCTGAAATTCTCTCTGCCGATGCTGCTCAGCGTTGCATTTCAACAGCTTTATAACATTGTTGACAGCGTTATTGCAGGCAACTTTGTAAGCGATATGGCACTGGGTGCAATAGGCGCAAGCTACCCCGTCACAATGATATTCATGGCAGTGGCAACAGGCGGAAGCGTCGGTGCGTCGGTCATTGTTGCACGACTTTTCGGTTCAAAGAACTATACATATATGAAAACGGCGATAAACACGGCGCTGGTTTCGTTTGCGGCAATCGCCGGAGTGCTTACCGTGATAGGCTGTGCCTTATGTTCACCGATGCTGACATTGCTCGGCACACCGGATGATATATTTGCGGACAGCGACATATATCTGAGGGTATATGTACTCGGACTGCTGTTTCTGTTTATCTATAACGCCTGCAACGGTATATTCACCGCCCTCGGCGACTCGAAAACACCGTTGTTCTTCCTGATAGCGTCGTCGCTCGGAAATATCGGGCTTGACCTGCTGTTTGTAATAGTATTTCAGATGGGAGTCGCAGGCGTTGCATGGGCTACATTCGCCGCTCAGGGTGCGGCAGGCGTTGCGGCGTTCTTCGTACTTTTAAAACGTGTCGGAAAGATACAGTCGGATACTCCCGAAAAGCCTAAAATATTCTCTTCTGACGCACTCAAGCAGATAAGCCGTATTTCCGTTCCGTCAATATTACAGAGCAGTTTTGTATCGGTAGGAAATCTGTTCGTGCAAAGCCTGGTAAACAGCTTCGGTTCATCTGTTATCGGCGGTTATGCGTCTGCTATCAAGCTGAATACTTTCGCAATAACCTGTTTCTCAACGCTTTCAAACAGCGTATCTAATTTCTGCGCGCAGAACATAGGCGCAGACAAGACCGACCGTGTTAAAACGGGTGTGAAGTCGGGTATGCTGATGTGTCTTGTTATAGCGATACCTTTTGTAGTGTGCTTCCTGCTTTTCGGCGGAACGCTTGTAAACCTGTTTGCGACACAGGCAAATGCGGAGATTATAGCAACAGGCAGTAAGTTTCTGACTATCGTTTCCCCGTTTTATTTCTTTGTCTGCATAAAGATAGTAATTGACGGCGGTGTAAGAGGCTGCGGCGTTATGACGCCGTTTATGATAAGCACCTGTCTTGACCTTGCATTGCGTGTTATTTTCGCCTATATCCTCTCTCCGTTCTTCGGCTCGGACGGAATATGGCTGTCATGGCCCGTAGGCTGGGTGCTTGCGCTGGTTGTAGATCTGTTCTTCTACAATTACTACATAAGAAAAGGCAAAGCCTTTACGGCGAGCGGCGGCGAGTCGCCGCAAACTGTTCGCCGTTCTGACGATCAGCGATCGGCTTAACCTCCGTTACCGGCGGACGGCACACTTTAATTTTACATTAATTTATATCAAGGTCCGTTGTCCGAAAAGACGGCGGACTTTTTGTATAATGAATGATGAAAAAGGAATAGTGCTTAATATAATGTGAATGATATTGAGCTTTAAGAGGTTCCGGGTTGAGCGCAACGTGTGAAAAAAGAAGTATCGCAAATAGCTCCCTTGTGTAAATGCTCATGTACGGTAGAGAAGCACAAAGCAAAACAAAGACAGCCAGCCCTGCCACTATTCCGAAGTCAGGGGAACGCAATAGAAAAATTCATAGC
>ERZ772892.3419-NODE-3419-length-11618-cov-12.116579_pt1 | contig 11618 bp, 8 predicted proteins | sample MGYA00512126_ERZ772892 | MGnify/ENA primary metagenome ERZ772892 (study PRJEB29015, sample SAMEA2737697) | human gut metagenome | biome: human gut; feature: human-associated habitat; material: faeces | place: China | collected 2012 ... | reverse complement strand
TGGTCCCCCTTCCTTTACACAAGGAAGGCTGGATGGTTTCTACTAATTCTAAATACCTACCACATAACAAGGCAAGTTCTAGCACCACAAACCCTAATTTGACCTATATCTACATTTTCACGATAGCTGTGGTGGACAATACTTTAACTTTGACGAAAAGCCTAGTGACGAGGTCTACAAAGCTATTGAAAAATTCTTTAGTGAAATTGATAAAAAGATAGTTGTAAATATATCCGATGATAAAATGAGTTTTTACTTGCAATAAAACACAAAGAGAAACACCACAACCATTTGGCTGTGGTGTTATCTACATTAAAGGGATTTAGTTTGAAAACTTTAATATTAAAATGGAAAATTACTAACTGTAATTTACTTTCTTACTAATACGCTAGAAAGTCCTGTGTTTTCATCAGAATAGCTGATTGTATCATCATCGGCATTGTAATCAAAATTAGAAGTTGCATCGCTGATTGTACAAGAAACAGTTGAACCGTCAAATTCATATGTACCTTCTACACCTACACCACCAACAGCACCAACTAATGTGCCGTCTTCACTAAATGTATATGTAACATCAACGCCTGAAGAATCTACACCCTTAGCTGCACAATATTCTTCTAATGTCTGAGAATTACCATCTGCGTCAACAATTTGATCAAGTACCCATTCACCTGTAATATCAGCTACTTGTGTATCATCATCACTTGCTGAATCATCTGTATCTGCTGTATCCTTATCAGCTGCATCAGAAACACTAGAATCAGATGACTTTGAACTAGACTTATCATCACTGCCACAACCGTACATTGCAAATGAACCAACAAGACATAGTGCTAATAATAAAACTAAACCTTTTATGCTAACTTTCTTTTTCATAATACCACCTCGTTGTTAATTTAATTTGATACTTAATTGTATGTTTTTTCTTCTACAACCCAATTATTTCCGTTCTTATCCTGAAAAGTACCCATACAAACTTTAATAAAATCAACTAACCAGCCGATACCGAATACTCCACCGGTGATTAACCATAAAACACCGGTACCAATTTTGCCGGCTAAAAATCTGTGTACTCCAAGTCCTCCTAGGAAAAATGTAAGTAAAATTGCTGTTGTCTTTGACATAATGATTGCCTCCTTTATTTGTTATTTTTATTATACATAGCAATTATATATAATGCAACAAATAGGCATAAACGTCAAATTTCTGGCATAAACGCAATTTTGGGACTATAAAAAAGTATTCTTTTATGATACAATTAACTTATAAACATAATATTAGGAATAAGTATGAGGGATAAAAATGAAAATTGCTATAATTGATGATGAAAAATATCAATTTGATATTCTTAAAAATACTTGTACTGAGTATGGCAATAACAATAATATAAAAATAGATACTGATTATTATGAAGATGGAAATGTGTTCTTAAATCATCTTAATAATAACTACAGTATCTGCTTTATTGATATTTATATGTCTGCAATTAATGGTATTGACTTAGCAAAAAAGCTAAGAGAAATAAACAAAGATATTGTTATTGTGTTTGTTACAACAAGTAGTGACTTTATGGCAGAGGCTTTTTCTGTACATGCTTTTCACTACATTACAAAGCCATATGAAAAAGAAAAAATTTTTCAGGTATTAACTGACAGTATAGCTATACTACCTGATGTTTCACACTATATACAAATTGTGTGTGACAAGAAAAATATTAAATTAAAAATCAAAGACCTTGTTTCTTGTGAGTCCGATGCACACTATCTACTGCTTACAACAAGTGATAATGCTGAACTAAGAGTTAGAATGACACTAAATAAATTTATAGAAGAAACAAAGAATTATGAAGAATTAATCCAAATTAACAGAGGTATTATAATCAATATTGATTATCTAGACAAGATTGATAATTCAAACTGTCACCTTACAAATGGTACTGTCTTTCCTATTAAAGTCAGAGAAAAGAAAAGTATTGAAAATAAAATAAATCAGTACATTTTCTGTAAATTACGAAAGCAATCAAATATATAAGGAGTGGTACTTTGACTATTGAATCTTTTTTACGAGGAATACTATATTACATAATACTTTTACCTTCATCAATAATGTGCTATTTGCCAATGAAAAATAAACTTAAATTTTCGGTTAAAGAAACGACTTTGATAGTTCTTTTAGGAAATTTCATTATTATTACTCTTTCTTCTATTGTTACTTGTTTATTTAACATAACAAATTTAAATATTGTTTTACTTCCGGCAATAATAGTGTGTTATATAGTTTTCCACTTTACAACTACAACAAGTTTATCTAAAAAAATATTTGTAGTAACAAGCATATGTTGTTTGTGTTCATTTGCAAGTTTCTTTGCTTATATGTGTGACTGTGTATTAAATCCTACTCTTTCCCCTGAATACAACACAATAGAATATGATTTGTTTCAGTTGGGATTTACCTTCTTGTTTGGATTGATGTTACTATATTTTATGCTTAATCAATATTCATGGATGATTGACAACATTGACATTCCAAAAGTATGGAATACTGCAATTATATTTCCTATTATATTGACTGCATTAACTATATATTCAGTTCCTAAATATTACAAAACTATGCATGTAGGCAGGGTGTTTCCTATTGCAATTGCTATGTTTATTGTAGCATTTATATTGTACATAGCAATATTGTGGCTATTCTACACCATCAGTAAAAATATTACGGAAACAAACAAGATTGAAGAAAAAAATCATATTCTTGAAATTCATAATAGCCAATACAAAAATCTTCAGCATTATATGGAAGAAACCTCAAAACTAAGACACGACTTTAAACATTCAATACATATGATGAACATACTTGCAAATGAAGGTAATATTGATGAAATAAAAAAACATCTTAGTTTATATGAAGAAAAGTTAAATATTCAATCACCTAAAAAATATTGTTTCCAAAGTTCTATAAATGCACTACTAAACTACTACAACAATATTGCTAATAATGAAAACATTAAAACTAACTGGAATATAAATATACCTAAAGAAATATTAATATCTGACTTTGATTTATGTAATTTACTGGGTAATATTTGTGACAATGCAATTAGAGGCAGTAATTCTGAAGAAAAAGAAAAATACTTTAACCTAAAGGTTGATTTTCTAAACAACAGATTGTACATAGTTTCCAGCAACAATTTTGACGGTTATATTGAAAAAGAAAATGACAAATATATATCCACTAAAAAAGTAAAAAGTGGTGTTGGAATTTTTTCAATGGAAAGTGTAGCAGAAAAATATAATGGCATTGCTGAGATTATCAATAATGATAATAAATTTATGGTAAATGTAATGCTAAACAACATTAAAAATAAATAATAAAAAACGAGGATACTTGAAACCAAGTATCCTCTATTTTTTAGTTTATATGAACATAAATATTTTTAATTACTGCGTACAAGATTAATGAACCTATCATAACATACATAGAAATATTCTCTAGTTTGTTAAATGGCTTTTTGTTATTATGAACCACATAATGATATTTGTGATAAACATAATCGCCAAACATTATTGGTAAAATAACTGTTATTACCGGATTAGTGAAAAATGCAGTTTTGAAATCAAGTCGCAAATAAGAAAGAAGAACCCTAGAAATACCACAACCGGGACAATCAAAACCTGTTGCAAATTTAATTGGACAAGGAATCTTGAAGCCTGTTGTGTATATTAGCACTACATATATACCACCAAAAAGTAGCAGTAAAAATATAGGCTTTAGAGTTTTATACAATCTTTCTTTCATAAAAATTACATCTGTCCGTTATTATTCTGATTGTTATTATAATTTGCCTGAGAATTTTCTTGACCATTGCCGTTATAGTTAACACCATTATAACCTGTGTTATTCTGATGAACATTGTTGTAACCTTGGCCGTTCTGATTTGTATAACCGTTGTTATAGCCATTATTATAACCATTGTTATAACCGTTATAGAAATTCTGACCGTTAAAGTTATCGTAATCAGAAATTTTATTTAGAGAATCCTGCATTAATGCAATAGCGATAATGCTTAGACCTAAAATAGCAAGAACTAAGTATAGAATATTAGAATTTGATGATGGAATACCACGCATATTCTTTGCATTATCCAGCTTTTCACCTTCTTTATAAGCCCAATAAATTCCGTAAATACCACAAGTAACGATTGATAGTAATACAGCAATACCACCGGAAGTACCGTTAATATCGTTTACTGATTTGTTAGTATCATCAGTAACAACTACCATCCAGTAGATACCGTAGATACCACAAGTAATAACTGTGAATAGGATTGCTAATCCTATATTTCTTTTAGTTATCATAACATAGACCTCCTAATAATTGTTGCTTATATATTACCATAGTACAAATATATGGTCAACGAGTAAACATTAATATTGTAACATATCACAAGTTTACATACTGTTTTATGTTAATGTTTACTATTTATATTTCGGGATTATTCCATAACCTTTTTAAGTTCTTGAATAATTCTCAGAGAGTTATTTCTGTCAAAATAAGTAAAGCTATTGTCTCTCATTAATTTATATTCATAAGGAAGTCTAAAATTACTTTTTGCCATTTTGTTTATATCATTACACAAGTCAATTGCACTGATACTTCTGTCACCCATTAAGTCTTTATCCATATTAATATATGTGCCTACTGAGTTAATGAACTTTTCATAGTCGAACTGATAGAACAGTACAGGCTTACACATATAAAGCATATCGTAACATACTGAACTGTAGTCGGTTATAAGCAACTTACTTTTCATTAGAATTTCATTAAGAGGTTTTTCTCCAATAACTGAAATGTGAATTCTCTTGTTATCAATCTTATCACTTGTAAAGTAATCTTTATATTTACTGTTGATACAGAAGTTTAGTTCTAGGTCATTATTAGCCAAAATTGTCTTTAGTTCTGCTGAGTTTAGCAGTTCAATATATCTATTATAGAATTCACTGTCTAGGAATTTTTCACTAGGTACATCATCAAGCCAATTTCTTGTTGTCGGTACTAAGGCAATTTCGTTAGAACCATTTGACTTATCTTTTAATGCATCCCATCTTGCTAAACCGGTAATAGGAGTTTGTTCCTTTGAATAGCCAAACCATTTGTTTACAATTTCTCTTTCTTTCTTAGAAGAAACAACAAATACATCAGTATCACCGGCTTTACCTTTACCGTAGAATTTATCAATTCTCTTTAGTGATGTTACACCATGTTGTAAAAAAATATGTTTCTTAAATCTTATTCTTTCGGCAATTACCGAATTGTTTGGTCGCCAAATATAACAGTCATTCTTGGAATGAGTATATACTAAATTCTTTGCACCTAACAGATAAATCATATGCTTAAAGGACATAAAGTTAAGCACATTATTTTTGTATGGTTCAACATTATTATAGTCAGGTGATGATGGGTCAATAACATAACAAATCTTTGACTTTAACCTTTTTCCTACTCTGTGTTCCATACAATGTTTAAAGAAATAGTAACCGTTATCCTGAGCAGTTTGTGACTTTCTTTCATACACTAAGGTAATGTTCTTGTGGTTATAGTACCACTTTAGAACCTTGTGACAACATACTGCTAAAATTTCTTTCATCTTAAATTTTCTTGAGTCAAAAGGGCTAATCTGTCTAATCATAAAGGCAAGTGTATCCCTTGTAGTAAAGTAAGGGAACAGAATATCGGTATCTTCCTTATTAGAAAATCTGTAGAAATTTTCACTCATTGACTTGTGATACAGATAGTCATACATTTGTCTTTTATCTACATACACATTGGCAAAATATGCAGTTCTACCATCATTAAATACTGCATAAACATCCCATACAGACTTTTGTAATTCAATCTTGGATAAATCAAATCTACCTCTTAGATGAGTGTTGTCACCACTAGGAATAAGCTCTGCACTGGTATAGTAAATTCTTCTGTCTTCACTGTCTTTAAATCTATATGACAAAGCATAGCCAGTGAAATGTTCTTTGTTATTTGTAATATCAGTTACAATATAAAGGTACTTATCCTTAAAATATGCCTTTTGGTAAGAAACAGAAACTTTATCCTTAAATAAAGAAAGTCTGTCCTTTACTCTAACATAGAAAGTTCCGTTACTGCCATACATAGGTTCAACAACTGCAATAGTATCTTTGATAGTTAAAGTTTCTACCTCTTGAAGGTATTTTTTGCTTTCGTCTTCTTTATAATCAGGTGCAGAAACTTTTCCACAATACATATAACCGTTATAGGAAAATGCAACACAAATTGAATATGTACGAGAAGTTATATCCTCCATAGCTTCTTTAAAAGCTGAGAAGTCAACTATAAATTCATTTTTCTTAGGGTTAAATTCTGTAACATCAAGGATAATTTTTTCTTTAATTGAAGTACAATGGGCAAATACGCTTAAATCACTGACACCACTAAGGTCTGTGTATAGAGAAATACGATACTGTCCTAACTGGTCAACTGACTGTGCACCGTAAAATACTCTTGTAGCAACAAAGTTTGGTGAGAATAAAATTCTTTTTGCAGTATTTTCCGGTGTAATCTCAACACCATTGTAAGGTAAAATAGTAGAGAACTGTAGCTTATAACTTTCTGTTGCTGTAAAAGTAATCTCATCAATTAAAGTTCTGTGCTGAAGTTTATCTGTAGCAGATAATTCAAGAATATTTTCATAATTTTCTTTATCCTTAATTTGTACAGAAGAATAATATCTTTCACCGTCAATATCGTAATATGTATGTAGGTTAAACACATCAGGCTTAATACCCTGAAAATATGTTCTAGGCAATCTACATTCCAGAACAAACCTATCCCCCATATCACGAACTAAAGTCGGTTTAAAATCATATATAGTATTTACATTTGGCAAAGCTGACTTAAAGCTAACACCAAAATTAGTAAACTTAGAAATTTTCTCTAATGTAACATCAAAGCAAAAGTCATCTTGAAATATCTTAAAATTATCAACAGTATTGCTGACAATATAATCAACTCTGCTGGATTTATTAATTAAAATAAATCCGAAATATCCTGATGTTGTAATATTTGTAATTAGGTTAACTTCTTCTTTTCTATATTCGGCAGAAGAAATTGAACTGTAATATAATAATCTTTTATCTTTAGTTAGTCTGTATTCGTCCTTAATACTCTTTGAATACAATCTACAGAAAGTTAGATGACCGTTACCCTGAAATACAAGGTAAAGTTTAAACCTTAGTGGTACATAATCAATCTGTAAATAATCAAAACCATCAAAATTAATAGTACAAAGATCACTGTTTATCTTGGTGTCTTTATACCATAAATATTTATTGTGAGAATCAAGAAGTGCAAAAGCAACTGCATCTTTATAGTTAACATCTTGATAAGGAAATCTAATAGTTACCTTATTTTCTCCTTCACCGATTAACTCTGCCTTTATACGATCTTGTATTATTATTTCTTTATCAGAAAATTCATCCAGCAAACCAAAATATTTCACAGCTTTTGCCTCCTCTCTTGAAAATTATAGCACAAAAAAATAATGAAATATAGTGGATAAATTAGTTTTTTGCAATTTTATACATTCTACATAAATAGACAGTTTATTTATAATACCTTTTTATACAATATAAAATTTGCATTTTAAGTTAATTTTTCCAAAAAGAAAAGCACCTCAATGAGGTGCTTATAACTTTTAGTCAAAGATTTTCATTTTCTTAATTTCTCTTACAATACGTGCAGAGTTATTACGGTCTGTAAATGCAAACTTAGAATCTCTCATAATTTCATACTCTCTAGGTTGTTTGAAATTATTTTTACAAGCATTTTCAAAGTCATCAAGTAAATTATCAAGTGTTAAACTACGATAACCGAACAAATCTTTTTCCATATCCAAATATGAACCATGGATTGTGTTGTATAGGTCATAGTCGAACTGATAGAACAGTACAGGCTTATTCATATAGTAAACATCCCAACATACTGAGCTATAGTCGGTAATAAGAAGTTTACATCTCATCATAAGCTCATTTAGAGGTTCTTCACCATAAGGGATAAGTCTCATTCTGTCACTTGTAACATTAAAGTTGCTGATATAATCCTTGAACTTAGGGTGAATATAGAAGTTAAAGACTAAGTCATAATCTTCCAACAACTTATTTAGTCTTTCACTGTGCAATAACTCTGAATAGTTCTTGTAGTAATCACTCTGTAGAAATGTACTGTCCTCAGCTTCATCAAGCCAACTACGCCATGTTGGCATAATTAGGATTTCGTTATAATCCTTAGACTTATCAATTAGGTCATCCCAACGAGCAAAACCTGTCATACAAACTTCTGAACTCTTGTAACCAAAGTTATTAATAATGATTGAGCGTTCTTCGGAAGAAGTAGCAACAAACTTATTAACAGGGCTGACACTCTTCTTACCAAATACGTGGTCAACTCTCTTAAGAGCAGTAACACCATGTTGTAGGAAGAATAGTTCCTTATTCTTTAGGTTGTCAGCAATAAATGAGTTGTTTGGTCGCCATACATAACTGTGAGGCTTTGAGTCTGAAGAAACAAGTAGCTTTGCAGCAAGTAAATAAACCATATGGTCCAGAGATAGGAAGTCAATTACATGGTCATCATACTTCTTTACTCTTTCATAGTCTGAACAGTTCTTATCAATAATATAATAAATCTTTGCATTTAGAAGCTTTTCAGCATCATGCTCCATACAGTGCTTAAAGAAACAATAACCGTTATCTTGAGCACAAGTACAGAACTTCTCATAAATCAAAATAATATTTTGACTTGCAAGTTCCTTCTTGTTTTTCTTATAAATCTTTAGAGCCTCAAATTCTCTTGCTCTAAATTCTGATGAGTCATGAGGAGTTTTTTCTCTCATTAAGAAAGCAACAGTATGAATAGAAGTATGGTAAGGGAAAATAATATCCTCACCTTCTTCTGTTTTGATTGTACAATCAACCTGTTTTTCCACTCTGTTCTTATCGTAAAGGACCTTATGAACCTGTCTGTCTGTGATGGTGATACTTGCACCGTATCTTCTGCCATCTTCTTCAAAAACAGCATATAAGTCCCAGATAACTCTCTTTAAATCAAACTTAGACATATCAATACTTGCAGAAAGATATGTGCCAAGAACATTCTTTTTAATTGTACCTTCAACAAAGTAAGCAAGTCTGTCCTCACTTTTCTTGTATCTGTATGTGAAAGCAAAACCTGTATATTTACGGTTATCTTCCTTAGGTATCTTTACAGTAACATCCATAATGCTATCATGGAAGTTTAGACTCTTATACTTAACAGAAACAAGGTCTTTCTGTGAAAGCAGTGTTTCTCTTACTCGAATGTACATAATACCGGAAGCAAAGTACATTGGTGCTAACGATACTTCTACACCGTTAACATCAAATCTCTCAAGAACCGGAAATACTCTATTTTCAAGTTTCTTAATTTCAGGGTCTGTTGATTTACCATGGAAAGCAGGATTTTTAAGCTTAGCAGGATATAGTAAACCTTCATATAAGAAAGCAACACATACCATATATGATCTGGCTGTAAAGTCTTCACAAGATTTTTCAAGTTTAGAAACATTGATTACAAGATCACCGGTATTTTTATCCCAGCTGACAACATCAACAATAACCTTTTCCTTTGTCTTTGGATAGTAACAATAAGACTGAATTCTGTCAACACTGCTCATATCGGCATTAAGGTGAACTTTGTATTCACCATTTTCACTAACACTGTGTGTACCATACAAAATACGTGAAATAGTAAAGTTATCCTGAAGAATTGTTTCTTCAAGGCTATCATTTACAAGTTCATAACCAACAGTCGGTGCAACAGTAACAAACTGAATACCGTTATCAAGTGCACGAATAGTAAATGACTTTAGCTTATCATTCATTCTTGTAAATTCATCATAAGAAATTAATCTTATCTTTTTTGATAAAGCCGGATTAACCGGTTTAACACAAGTATAGTAGTCCTTGCCGTCTACCTTATATCTAACATATAAATGTAGTGTAGCAGGTTTATCCAACTTAACAAAATCTCTTGATAAGTTACAGTGACAAACTACATAATCTCCCATATCATCAAAGGGTTGTTCCGGAATATCATAATAAACAGGTTCTTCATCTGCTTTATCCATACCAACCAAAGACCACTGTGTAGCCTCTTTGACTTTGTTTACCTTTACATCAAAGGAGAATTTATCATCAACTATATTTAAGTCTGTAACTACATTTGTAAACTTGTAATTGTAAATCTGTTCTTTATTGAATACGAATAATGCGTAATAACCGCCTCTGGTAATATTTACACAAGCACAACAATCTGTATCTTCATATTCACCTTCAAAAATAACATCATAATAAAGTAAATCTCTATTATAAGTTTCTGAATACTTTTCCTTTACGCTTTTGCTATACAATCTACGTAGATAAAGCATTCCGTCTTCTTCAAAAACAGCATAAAACTTATATCTTACATGAGTTTTACCTGTAATGAAATAGTCAAAACCATCAAACTTAATTGTGTTTTTGCCTACAGATACTTTTGCATCGTTATACCAAAAATATTTATGGTCATAGTCCAAAGTTGCAAAACCGATAATTGACTCAACATCAAAGTTCTGTTTAGGAAGATCAACAGTTACTGAATTATCCCCACAGTCTGCGACTTCTGCAATAACAGAACCCTTAATTACAACTTCTTTCTTATTTTTATCACAAAATTCATTTAAGAATCCACAGAAATTCATTTTCATACCCTCCTGTATACATATGATTATATCATATAAAACCTATTTATTGCAATATATTTCATTAAATTTGCAATATATACTTAGTCAAACTGGCTTTGATATAGTTCTTTGTAGAAACCGTTTTGCTCCATAAGTGACTTATGAGTACCACTTTCAATAACTTTACCGTCTTTCATAACAAGAATAAGGTCACTTTCCATAATAGTCTTTAATCTATGAGCAACAACAAAACTTGTTCTGTCCTTCATAAGTTTCATAAATGACCTTGTAATTCTCTGTTCTGTTAATAAGTCAATTGATGAAGTAGCTTCATCAAGAATCAGAATTGGTGGTGGGTTAAGCATTAGTCTTGTAATACAGATTAACTGCTTTTGACCTGTTGACAATGAACCACCGTCTTCACCGATAAATGTATCATAACCGTTGTGAAGTTTCTTTATAAATGAATGTGCATGGCTTTTCTTTGCTGCTTCAATAACCTGTTCATCAGTTACATTTTCATTGCCGAAAACAATGTTTTCCTTAATTGTACCACTTTTTAGCCAGGTATCCTGTAGCACCATACCAACATTTTGTCTTAGTGACTTTCTACTAACTGTGTTAATATCAACACCGTCAACCTTAATTGAACCACTGTCTATATCGTAGAAATGCATTAACAAGTTGATTAAAGTTGTTTTGCCACAACCTGTAGGACCTACTACTGCAAGTCGCTGACCACTCTTTAGTTCAAAGGATAGGTTCTTAATAAGTTCTTTATTTTTATCATAAGAAAACGCCACATCACTAACAGTAAAGTCACCTTTAA
>ERZ772892.3418-NODE-3418-length-11621-cov-3.789037_pt1 | contig 11621 bp, 6 predicted proteins | sample MGYA00512126_ERZ772892 | MGnify/ENA primary metagenome ERZ772892 (study PRJEB29015, sample SAMEA2737697) | human gut metagenome | biome: human gut; feature: human-associated habitat; material: faeces | place: China | collected 2012 ... | reverse complement strand
CGGCTCCGGAGTTTAGCCTGTGCAGCAGGTACGCTACGCGCATCTCCTCAAGCAGTGCTCGTGTACGCTCCCGACGATTCCCGCCGCGCCGTCTTCTATCCTTTCGCCGAGTTCTCCCCGGAATGGCGGGCCTTGCGGTACGGCTTGGGCCAATCCCTTCCGGTGCGCTTCATGGATCTGCCCATCGCCCATCAATTCGGGCTGGACAAGGCCTTTGAAGACGAATGCAGGGCTAAGGAGGAAGCGCTGAGAGACGCGGAAGGACGTACAAAAACGGACGCCGCCGAAGGCACGGAAGCCCCCGCTTCAGGCGCGCAGGCACCTGAAAACACCGCCACGAATACGCTTGCCCCCGAACAGCCTGAAGGCGGCGATACGGGCGATACGGACGGAAACGCCAGGGGTGAGGCGTCTGCTCAGGAGGACGTTTACGGCGATCCGCTCGACTGGCTCGGACGCGCCGCCGGATACGGCGACGGCGAGGCGTGGTGGAACCACATGGTCGAGGAGCGCATCGACGGCCTAGAGCTGTTCGACGCCATCCGTGAAGCCATGACCACGCTGCGGGCCGAAGCGCCCAGACGCGAACGCGGCGAACGGGAGACGCGGCGGGAAGCCCTGCGCGAAGCGTACATGCGCAAAACGCTGCGGCAGGCGAAAAAGGAAGGCTTCCAGCGTATCGCCGTGATCTGCGGCGCGTGGCATGTGCCCGCGCTTGAAGCGGAAACGCCAGCCAAGCAGGACAACGACCTGCTCAAGGGCCTGCCCAAAATGAAGGTCGCGGCGACATGGACGCCGTGGACCTATGCCAATCTGAGCAGCCGGAGCGGTTACGGCGCGGGCGTGACCTCTCCCGCGTGGTATGAGCACCTCTGGCGCAGCGGCAAGGGCGATCGGGCCATAGGCTGGCTGACCCACGCCGCCCGCCTGTTCCGCGAACAGGACATGGACTGCTCGTCCGCCCACATCATCGAAGCCTCGCGTCTCGCCACGTCGTTGGCCGCCCTGCGCGAGCGCCCCCGCCCCGGCTTGCCGGAGCTTTACGAAGCGCTGCAAACCACGGTCTGCATGGGCGACTCCGCGCCGCTGCGCCTCATCGAGCGTCAGCTTATCGTGGGCGACAAATTGGGGACGATTCCCGAAACCGCGCCCACCGTCCCGCTCCAGCGGGATCTGGAACAGCAGCAGAAAAGCCTGCGCCTGAAGCCCGAAGCCGCGCGGAAGGTATTGGATCTCGATCTGCGCCAAGCCAACGATCTGGCGCGCAGCCACCTCCTGCACCGCCTGCGGCTGTTGGAAATCGGCTGGGCCACGCCGGGAGGCAGCCGGAACGCCAAAGGGACGTTCCATGAACTTTGGGAAATGCAATGGGTGCCCGAGCTCCCCATTGCGGTGATCGCCGCCAGCCGCTGGGGAAACACCATCTTTGAAGCCGCCACCGCGAAGGCCGTGGAGCTGTCCGGTGAAGCGGACTTGCTCCGATTGGCGGAACTGGTGAACGACATCCTGTTCGCCGATCTGCCGGACGCCGTGGGGCACGCCACCCGTATGCTGGAAGAAAAGGCCGCCACAGCCAACGACGTCGGCCAGCTGCTGGAAGCCATCCCGCCATTGGCGGCCATCGCCCGCTACGGCAACGTGCGCCAAACTGACGCCGGGATGGTCGCCCGCGTCCTTGAAGGCTTGATCCCCCGTGCATCCATCGGGCTGCCGGGGGCCTGCACCTCGCTGGACGACGAAAGCGCCGCCGCCATGCGTGCCCGCATCATCGCGGCGCACAACGCAATACGGCTCCTTGGAAACGAAGGGCTTTGGGAAAGCTGGCTGTCCGCCCTGCACCAGACGGCCCTGCGCGACGGGATGGTCCACGAGCTGCTGCGGGGCATGGCCGTCCGCCTGCTGTTCGACGAGCAGCGCCTCCCTGTGGAAGAAGCCGCCCGGCTGATGAGCCTTTCCCTGTCGGCGGCGGCCGCGCCCGCCTCGGCCTCCGCATGGATCGAAGGGTTCCTGAACCAAAGCGCGCTGGTGCTGCTGCACGACGACGCCCTGTGGGGTGTGCTCGCCAACTGGCTGGACGGCCTGAACGATACGCATTTTACCAACATCCTTCCCATGCTGCGCCGGACATTCTCGGGCTTTTCCGCTCCCGAGCGCCGGCAGCTCGGCGAACGCGCCAAACGAGCCGCCGGGAAGCCGATGCAGAAACAGGCCGAAACCCGTTGGGATGCGGAACGCGCGGCCCTGCCCGTCCCGTTGCTGCGGCGCGTGCTCGGCCTCACGGCACAGGCATAAACGGATGGAGGGCGTTGGCTTCCGAATGACGCTTCCCCAAAGACATGGAATGTCATAGGACATAAAATCAAAATGATTCAAAGGCTAACACGCTCAACGGATGACGCCGGGCTTACGGCGGCTCCAATGGGCGAGCAGGAGTTGATGATGGATACGGCTGAAGGGGAACGCTTGCGGCGTTGGCGGCTGGTGCTCGGCGAAGAGGCTCAGGCGAGCTGCGGCCTTGCCGGGCTGAGCCCCGAAGACCGGCAGATGGACGAAGCGCTGGCGGCGCTGTACGAAGCGGACAGCAGGCACAGCCTGCGGGGCGGCAGCGGAGCCTCGTCGCCGCGCGTGGCCCGCTGGCTCGGGGACATCCGGCGTTTTTTCCCGTCTTCAGTGGTGCAAGTCATGCAAAAGGACGCCTTCGAGCGCCTCAACCTGCACAGTATGCTGCTCCAGCCGGAAATGCTCGAAAGCGTACAGCCCGACGTGAACCTCGTGTCCACGCTCATGTCGCTGCGGGGCATCATCCCCGAAAAGACCAAGGAAACGGCCCGCCTGGTCGTCCGCAAGGTTGTGGACGCGCTCATGAAGCAGCTTGAGGAGCCCATGCGCACGGCGGTCAGCGGCGCGCTGAACCGGGCTGTGCGCAACCGGCGCCCCCGCCATGCCGAGATCGACTGGAACCGTACGATCCGGGCGAACCTCAAACATTGGCAGCAGGAATATAAAACCATCGTTCCGGAAACGCTGATCGGCTATGGCCGCAAATCGCAGCGCGTGACCTGGCGACATCGGCAATTGCCTTGTCCAGCGTATCGACATTATTAATCATGCAGCGAGGGCGGCCGTCCTCTTCCTGCTTGTCGATGCTCATGCTGACCAATACCGGCAAACCGGAACTCAGCACATTTTCAAACCGGGCCAATCCTTCGGAAAACAGCAGCCCTTCAAAGTTGCTGGTGGCATCGGAAAATTCGACAAAGGCATATTTGTTGCCGCTTTTGCTGATGCGTTTCTGCACCGAATTGACACAGCCGGCCAGTTTGGCGCGAATCGTATCGCCGACTTTAATGTTATGGAAAACCTCCACCGCGGTTTTAACCCCCAGCCGCTCCATGCCGCGGGCATAGCTGTCGAGCGGGTGCGCGGAAAGATAAAAGCCGATAGCCTCAGCTTCGAGTTTCAGCTTTTCCAGCTCCGGCCAATCCGGCTTATCGGCCAGTTTGACGGTGGTATGCAGCTCCTCGGTACCGAACAGCGAAGCCTGAGAACTGGTCTTCAGTTCGCTGGCTGCGGCAATATGCTGCATAATCGTTTCAATGTTGGCAAAAATCTTGCCGCGGTTTTTATCCAAACAGTCAAAAGCCCCGGCCTTGGCCAGCTGTTCCATTTGGCGGCGGTTAATCTGCTTGATGTCGGTACGATGAATGAAATCAGACAAGTCCTTATAAGGGCCGTGCGCCCGGCGTTCATCTTCAATCGCCTGCATATTGGCGGCACCGACGCCTTTAATGGCGCCCAGGGCATAACGGATATTGCCGTCTTCCACCGCAAAGTCGGCACCGGATTTGTTAATATCAGGCTTCAGCACCTCAAAACCCATCTTTTTGCATTCTTCCTTATAAAGAAGCAGTTTCTCGGTGTTGGTAATATCAAGAGACATAACCGCGCACAAGAATTCAACCGGGTAATGCGCTTTCAGATAAGCCGTCTGGTAAGAAATCAGCGAATAAGCAGCGGCGTGTGACTTGTTAAATCCGTAAGAAGCGAACTTTTCCATCTGGTCAAAAATTGCTTCGGCCGTAGCTTGTTCAATGCCGTTTTTAATGGCGCCTTCGGTAAACATTTTGCGCTGTTTCGGAATTTCGTCGCGCATTTTTTTACCCATAACTTTACGCAGCTTGTCCGCACCGCCCATGGTGTAGCCGCCCAATGCGCGGGCGATGTTCATAACCTGCTCCTGATAAATCATAATGCCGTAGGTTTCCTTAAGAATCGGCTCCAGCTGCGGATGCAGGTAAGTAATGTCTTCTTCCCCGTGCTTGCGTTTGATATAGCTCGGAATATTGTCCATCGGGCCCGGGCGGTAGAGGGAAACGATAGCGATAAGGTCTTCAAAACGGTCAGGCTTGATTTGCTTGTGAACGTCTTTCATGCCGGGAGATTCAAACTGGAACACCGCGGAAGTATCGCCGCGCTGCAACAATTCGTAGGTCGGGCGGTCATCCAGATTGATATTGTCCATATCCAGCTCAACGCCGTGCACTTTTTTAACCCAGTCACAGGCGCGTTTAATCACGGTCAGAGTTTTCAGGCCGAGAAAGTCAAACTTAATCAGGCCGGTTTCCTCGACATATTTCATATCATACTGGGTCACCGGCATATCCGACTTCGGATCTTTATAAAGCGGAACCAGCTGGTCAAGCGGGCGGTCGCCGATAACCACACCGGCAGCATGGACACCGGACTGGCGATACAGTCCTTCCAGTTTCATCGCAATGTCAAACAGTTTATTGACCTGCGGGTCGTTTTGACGCATTTCTTCCAACTCAGGAACCTGATCGAGAGATTCCTGCAAGGTCGGATTTTTACCCTGCACGCCGGGCGGAATCATTTTGCTGATGCGGTCTGCCTGAGCATAGGGCATCTGCAGCACACGAGCCACGTCACGAATCACCGCTTTAGATTGCAGCTTACCGTAGGTAATAATCTGCGCCACATGGTCAAAACCGTATTTGTTCTGCACATATTCAATGGTTTTGTAGCGGTTTTCCTGACAGAAGTCGACGTCGAAATCCGGCATGTTAATACGTTCCGGATTAAGGAAACGTTCAAACAGCAGATCCAGTTTCAGCGGATCAAGGTCGGTTACTTTTAAAGACCAAGCCACGATTGAGCCTGCACCGGAACCGCGGCCCGGACCGACCGGCACGCCATGCCCTTTGGACCAGCGGATGAAGTCCGATACGATCAGGAAGTAGCCGGGAAAGCCCATTTTTTTGATAACGCTCAATTCATATTCAAGGCGGGCATAATAACGCTCGTCAATTTCAGCCTTCTCTTCCGCCGTCATTCCCTCAAAATAAACCTGAGCTTTCATTCGCTCATCAAGTCCTTTATAGGCCTCTTCGGTAATAAATTCATCTTGGGTTTTGCCGTCCGGACATTCAAAAATCGGCAGCAGCGGATTAACCTTTTTGGAAAGATAATTGCAACGCTCGGCAATGCGAACCGTGCTTTCGACCGCTTCCGGCAGGTCGCTGAAAAGTTCAATCATTTCCGCTTCGGAGCGGAGGCGGTTATTGGGCGAAAACTTTTTGCGGTTATCGTTGGCAACATATTCACCGGCAGCAATGCAAGCCAGCGCATCATGCGCTTCATACATATCAGCATCAAAAAAGAATGCTTCGTTGGTGGCAACCAGCGGGATATCATATTTATAGGCCAAATTGATAAAATCTTCCTCAGTGCGCTGCTCGGTTTCGAGACCGATGCGCATAATCTCCATATACAAACGGGAGGGGAAAATCTCCTTCAGTTCGACCAGCGTTTTTTCGGCTTCATCTTTACGATTTTCCAGAAGCAAACGGCCAATCTGCCCTTCAACACCACCGGTCAGGGCAATCAGCCCGGCATTCAGCTCACGCAGGTTTTGCAGGCGAATCTGCGGTTTTTCAAGGTTGGGACCGTCGAGGTAGGCGATTTTCATCAGCTTCATAATATTATGATAGCCTTCGTCATTCATGACCAGCAGGATAATCTTATCCGGCTCAACCACGCGCCCTTTGGACTTTAACACGTCATCAGCATCAGGATTGCGCAGATAGAACTGGCAGCCCATAATCGGCTTGACCCCTTCTTCCGAGGCATATTTGGAAAAAGCCTTGCCGCCAAACATATTGGCGGTGTCGGTTACGGCAATGGCGGCAATGCCCTGAGCATGACATTTGTGAATCAGAGCCGGCACCTGCATGGCGCCTTCCGACAACGAATAGGCGGTATGAACTCTTAAATGTACAAATTTAGGCTCTGACATTCTTTCCTCTTAATTGTCGTTATCATAAAAGGAAACCGCTTCTGACACAATCAAAAAATGCGACTCATATACAAGCATCGTGCGGCGGCGGCAGTTCATCCCTGCCCCGCCGGTTTCCGAGCGTTTGGATTTACCGTTTTTAATCCAGTTCAGCCAGACGTTCTGCCTGGTCTTCCATGACCAGAGCATCGATAATTTCGCCCAGAGCATCGCCAGAAACCACTTCGTCCAATTTATACAAAGTAAGGTTAATCCGATGGTCGGTTACCCGCCCCTGCGGATAGTTATAGGTGCGAATCCGTTCGGAACGGTCACCGGAACCGACTTGCAACTTGCGGCGTTCGGAATATTCTTTGTCAATGGTCGATTTCTGCAAGTCATACAACTTGGCCCGCAGGTGGTTCATCGCCTTTTCCTTATTTTTATACTGCGAACGGTCGTCCTGACACTGTACGACAACCCCGGTGGGAATATGCGTAATGCGAACGGCGGATTCCGTCCGGTTAACGTGCTGTCCGCCGGCTCCCGAGGCGCGGTAAACGTCAATTTTCAAATCAGCCGGATTGATGTACATATCAACTTCTTCAATCTCGGGCAGAACGGCTACGGTAGCGGCCGACGTGTGCACCCGCCCCTGCGATTCCGTTACCGGCACTCGCTGTACACGGTGTGCGCCGGACTCAAATTTTAATTTGGCAAAAACATCTTTGCCGGTGATTTTGGCGGTTGCCTGCTTGTAGCCGCCCAGGCCGTTTTCATCCACGTCAATGGTTTCAAATTTCCAGCCCTGCAAAGCCGAATAGCGTTGATACATTTCAAACAGCACGGTTCCGAACAAAGCGGCTTCATCACCGCCGGTGCCGGCACGAATTTCGAGAATCGCGTTTTTTTCATCTTCGGCATCTTTGGGCAGCAGAAGAATTTTAATCTGCTTTTCCAGTTCCGGCAGCTTTTCTTTCAGCTCGTAAAATTCGGCTTCGGCCATTTCGCGCATTTCCTTATCCAGCGAGGAATCATCCATCATCGCCTTGGCATCGGCCATATTTTTTTCGGCATGATTATATTCATGTATTGCTTCCACTACCGGGGTTAAGGCCGCCAATTCCTTATTCATGCGCACCAGATCGTCGGCACCGACGTCGGGAGAAGACAGCAAAGCCGAAATTTCATCGTGGCGGCTTACCACATTCGCCAGTTTTTCAGCAAAAGAGGCCATTAATTTATTTCCTTTTCAATATTATTCAAAGCAACGGTTTTCTGCTCGCCGCTGTCGAGGTTTTTAACGGTAACTTCACCGTTTGCCAGTTCGTCGGGTCCGACGATTACCGCTGCAAACGCATTTGCCTTATTGGCTTTTATCATCCGCTTTTTCATATTGCCGCCGTAACTCTGGTCAACGCTGAAACCGGCTTTGCGCAGACGATAAGCAATTTCGACGGCCTGCAAATTAACATCTTCGGTTACCGGAATAACCGCTACCGGGCGCGGCAGCGAAACATCGGCTTCAAGCAACATGCTTAAACGCTCAACCCCGCAGGCCCAACCGATACCGGCGACTTTGCCGCCGCCCATCTGTTCGACCAAACCGTCATAGCGGCCGCCAGCCAAAACCGTTCCCTGAGCGCCCAGCTTATCGGTCACCAATTCAAAAACGGTGTGGGAATAATAATCCAGCCCGCGCACCAGACGGTTATTGACGCGGTATTTAATACCCAATTTATCCAATCCGGTCAAGACCTGATTAAAGAAAGAAGTCGAGGCTTCATTCAAACTGTCTTTATACAACGGTGCATTTTCGACTACTTTTTTATCGCAGTCTTCTTTGGAATCAAGCACGCGCAGCGGATTTTTTTCCAGGCGGGCTTTGCTGTCCTCCGACAGCTCATCATAGTGTTCCTGCAAATAAGCCACCAGTTTGGTACGATAGGCATCACGGCTTTCCTGGTCGCCCAAAGAGTTAATTTCAACAGTCACACTGCCGGCCAGGCCTAATTTTTCAACAAACTCATAGGCCATGGAAATAACTTCAATATCCGCCTGCGGATTTTCGACACCAAGAAGTTCAACGCCAAACTGGGTAAACTGGCGCTGACGCCCTTTCTGCGGACGTTCGTAACGAAACATCGGCCCGGCATAATAGAGTTTTACCGGAAGGTTCTGCTGCATCCCCTCAGAGATAAACGAACGGACAACACCGGCGGTACCTTCCGGACGCAGGGTCAGGCTTTCGCCGCCGCGATCCTGAAAACAATACATTTCTTTGGTTACGATATCAGAAGTGTCACCGAGATTGCGGGAAAAAACTTCGGTAAACTCAAAAATCGGAGTTTCAATTTCTTCAAAGCCGTATTTCTCGACAATTTCGCCACCGGTGGCAATCACTTTTTTGGTTTTGCGCTTTGCCTCGCCATAGAGATCATACGTACCGCGCACATTTTGAATTTTAGCCATTTTAACTTACCTTTGCTTCTACCAGACGAACCAGTTCGTCAACAATATTTTCACTTTTTACTTTGTGGTCGGGTTTGCCGCCGACATAAATCATATTCTCGCCGCCTTTGCCGCCGCAGACGCCGAAATCGGCATGAGCGGATTCTCCGGGGCCGTTCACCACGCAGCCCATTACCGCAAGAGTCAGCGGTTTGGTGATATGAGCCAGTCTCTTTTCCAGTTCTTCAACGGTTTGTTGGACATTATACCCCCGGCGGGCGCAGGTCGGGCAAGAGATTATCCTTACTCCCCGATGTCGGAGATCCAACGCTTTCAAAATTTCATAACCGGCTTTGACTTCTTCTTCAACATCGGCCGTCAGGGATACGCGCAGGGTATCGCCGACGCCGCTCATCAGCAGACTGCCGATACCGATTGCCGAACGCACGGTTCCGGCACGCAGACCGCCGGCCTCGGTTACGCCCAAATGCAGCGGATAATCGCAGGCTGCCGCCAGTTTCCGATAAGCGTCAATCATCATCAGGGTATTAGAAGATTTAACGCTGATTTTAAATTCGAAGAAATCATTATCTTCCAGCATTTTTGCCTGCTCCAAAGCGCTTTCGACCATGGCGTCGGCAGTCGGTTCGCCGTATTTTTCCAGCAGGCGTTTATCCAGCGAGCCGCCGTTAACCCCGATGCGAATCGAGCAGCCGTTTGCCTTGGCCGCTTTGACAACTTCTTTTACGCGGTCGGCTCCGCCGATATTGCCGGGATTAATCCGCAGGCAGGCAGCGCCGTTATCTGCCGCCAGCAGCCCGAGACGGTAATCAAAATGAATGTCGGCCACCACCGGGATATCAACGGCTTTGGTTATCTCTTTCAAAGCCCGGGCAGAAGCTTCATCCGGACAGGAGCAGCGGGTGATGTCGCAGCCGACCCGTTCCTGACGCTGAATTTGTTCAACGGTTGCCTTAACATCGGATGTCGGCGTATTGGTCATAGACTGAACCGAAATCGGGGCATCGCCTCCGACGGCAACTTTTCCTACCATAATCTGACGGGATTTGCGACGAATTATTTTTTCCATTTTACAGTCCTTTTCTTTGTTTTTGCGGCGTTTTCAATTTTTCATAAATAAAAGGAAAATAGCAAGCGGGCAACCTGCTATTTTCCTGAATATGAAGACGGGCTAATGGTTTGCGTCAAGAAACTTGTCGAGTGCAATACCGGTTTTCTTGGCGGCAGAAACAACCGGCACGACTTTGCCGTCAATCAGGACTTCTACCGCGTCCACCCGGCCGACGGAAAGAATCTTGCCGCTGCCGGCAGGAACTTTGTAAGTGTCACCCGGCTGGAGCACCTTGCTGATCCACAGTTTGTCCTGGTCTTTAACTTCAACCCAGGTTTCTTTGTTAATCTTCAAAAGAACGCGGGAACCGGCCTTGGTATCAACCACAGGGGCTTTTTCGGCTTCGGCTGCGGGCTGTGCCGCTTCCGCCGGGGCAGGAGTTTCAACTGCCGGTGTTTCCGGCTGAACGGCAGGAGTTTCCGGCTCAACAAAGCTGGCTTCGCTGACCGTTACCTGCGGCGAAGATTCAACCGGAGCAGCCGTCGTCACATCAACGACGGCAATTTCATTTTCATCTGCGGGAGGAACAGTTTCGTCCAAGGTGGCAAAATCTTCCACCTGAAGCGGAAAATCATCCGCCGGCACGGAAACATCGGTCAAGACTTCCTCGGCAACAGGTTCTTCAACGACGGCATTCTGACTCTCGTTATAGGCAAACCAGGCTGCATAGAGCAGAGCAACGGCAGCCAGACTGATTAACAGATATTTTTTGTTGGGAACGGTCGCTTCGGCCTGAGGTTCAAGCACATAAAGGTCATCAGCCTGAGCATTGGCATCGGTCTCTTCCTTAAACAGCTGAACCACGCGGGCAGAATTCAGCCCCAGAAATTCTGCATAAGTACGGATAAAACCAACCCCGTACGGCGGTTCGGGAATTTCATCATAATTACTGCTTTCAATGGCTTCCAGATAAGCCGGACGAATATAAAGCTCTTTGGCAATATCTTCTATTTTAAGGCCTTTTTTAAGGCGTGCATCATGAAGCATGCCGCCGACTTTTCCCTCATTCTCAGACATTTTTTCCTTTACGTCGGACTGAGCGGCGGGGGAAGCATTTTCCGCAGCGGTGTCTTTTTCTTTTCTGATTTCCTTTTTCACGGTTTTATCCCTTTAATGTCATTAAGTATGATTTGCGAATCTGCCGGTTATTGAACCACAGTTTTTAATAGATTTCAATACCATGGTCATAAGCATAGGCCATTAATTGCGGACGTAAAGTCCTTTTTTGAGATTTCAATAAACTTTTCACATAGTCACTGACTTCGGCGGCATTGACCGAACGAATCATCGACTTAACCCGGCCGTAAGACGACCCGGAGGCCGAAAGGTTGCGGTAGCCCAGCCCGATGAGCGCCATGGCCTCAATCGGATTGGAGGCCATTTCGCCGCAGACGGAGCAATAAACGCCGGCGGCATCCGCCTTGGCGACAATATCGCCCATCAGTTTGAGAAAAGGCGAAGAAAGAACGTCATAACGTTCGGTCAGGCGCGGATTGCCGCGATCGCAGGCAAAGGTAAACTGCGCCAGATCATTGGTGCCGATGGAAATGAAGTCGGCCTGTTTCAAAACGTCTTCCAACTGGAAAACGATTGAAGGCACTTCAATCATCAGGCCGACATTAACTCTGGAAGGGATGGGCGTGCCGCGGCGTTTTTCCTTTTCCAGTTCAATCAGCAGAGTTTCTTTGGCTTCTTCAAATTCCGAAACATCGGAAATCATCGGAAACATAACATTCAATTCTTTGC
>ERZ772892.3410-NODE-3410-length-11642-cov-22.330974_pt1 | contig 11642 bp, 10 predicted proteins | sample MGYA00512126_ERZ772892 | MGnify/ENA primary metagenome ERZ772892 (study PRJEB29015, sample SAMEA2737697) | human gut metagenome | biome: human gut; feature: human-associated habitat; material: faeces | place: China | collected 2012 ... | reverse complement strand
GACTTGCAGTATTTATCGTTGTTATACCGCTTGTATAATGGATTTATAGCTTTTTATTTCTGAAGGTTGATAGTATTTTTGGATTATTTTAAGAGAATGAAAAAGGACTTTGCACAAAAAATGTGTTACCGGTAGCACAAATAATAATTTTTTGTCACCGGACGGTGAAGATAGTGGAGGTTATATGAAAAACATAGAAAAAATGCTCAGTGATTGCGGAATTGCTTATGAAGTGTTATCTGAAAACGATAAGCTGAATAAGTTAGCAAATACGTTAAGAAAAAAGACAATTTTCGATATGCTGAAAGACGATAGAACGCTGTTTTTTTGTGTTATTGTATTGCTCATTACTATGGCACTGTCGTTTATTAAAGGATACCCTGTTCCTGCGTTTGTTACGATTGTAGCTCTTATTATCGCCGTAGCCATACAATTGATATTGACCTGCGTATACATAAAAGATGCTACAGTTCTGTTTAAAAACAGAACGTACTACAAGCTGCTCACCGACGAATATGATGCGTCAGAACTCGCAAAGATGATTTGCGACAACGTTTCTCGAACAGCATATAAAGTAGACGGTGAATCGTATATGAAGAACCGCTTGCATAAGCATTATCTTACTCATAACAGTGAGATCGTTTTAATTGCTTTTGGTGATTGTGATGATCTGAGCAAGGTGCCGCTGATGATAGCGGAATATGTATGCATGAAATAATTGGTAAATTATTATAACGGGTTTGATAATTTATCGTGCAATTTTCTGATAAAGAATGAAAATAACCCAATTATTAAGATATATGCAATAAAAGAAAAATGGAAAGAAGTGAAAAATGATGAAAGCGTGAGCAGAAAATCGGTTACATATAATTTGTAATTTAGCAAAATATGTACAAAATAAAAAATTATAAATGATACTTTGCACACACCCCGCGTTTCACAATATGCTTTGCGAAACGTATAGTAGTAATCAGGTTGGTGGTACATATCGTTTTCGTCATTACAACTATCAAAACACAGACGAAAAGCTAATATGGATAAGAGCAGAAAGAAGAAAAAGCAATTAAATGCTATTACGTCTATTAGTCCAAGAACTTTATCGTTACCAAAAAGATTAAAAGATAAATTATCCATTATTTCAGTAAACTCATTTTGATACAAATTAAGTGAAAAATGCAAAATAAGCAACATAACGAAAAACAATGCGTATGATGGTCGTAATTTCTCAATTGCTTTACTGATGGTATCAAAAATCTTTGTTATCATTTTATACTCCTTTTTACAATATGATCACTATGTCGTCTTTTATTTCTTCGTCCATTCGCTTTGTCCTTGTGTAATTGTCCACTTCACAAAACAAAAAATTGCACAAACACTCACCCGCATTTTTGTCAAATCTGCATACTATATCTCACCCGAACTTAATTGACAATAGCGTAAAAGTGTTGTATAATAAAGTAAATAAAAAAACACCTAACACAGATAGAGCGATTCTTGCAGGAATCACTCTACCGATAACAGGAAAGATGTAAGCAACACATCTCTCGAGCTTAGTGTATCAGTGCTTTCATTGTGCTATCAGTATAGCACATCACATACATTTTAGCAAGGGTTTTCAGCTGATTTTCATCTTTCACCTATCGGCTGGGAACTCTTGTTTTTTGTTTACTTGATATACAAGGCGTAAATCCGCAGTGTATATCCCCACCTGCCGCTTCACCAAGGCAGTACAAATTGAATAGCCAACTTTGTAATAACAAGACTTTGCGATGACAGCCGGTTCTCCGGTATGGGATACATTGTATCTGCTGAATATCAGCGAGCGAAGAAAGGGCGGATACCACACGTTGCTGTAGTGCTATAATTCGTGATGGATGCGTCAAAGTCAAAAGTAACAAAGCGACGGTATCAAATTGTATATTATCACAGTAGAGCACCTTGCATCTGCTCTGCTGTGTGATATATAATTTAATTTACAGCTTCAAGGACACTACTCCTGTAGTATCCTTGAAAGTGTAAATATAGATGGCGGAGAGGAAGGGATTCGAACCCTTGTGGGGTTGCCCCCAAACGGTTTTCAAGACCGCCTCGTTATGACCACTTCGATACCTCTCCGTATCGTGCTATGATATTATAGCACGGATTTTTAGTTTTGTCAACACTTTTTTCGGATTTTTTTTAAATTCCTGCATTTTTGTCCGTAATATCGCTTTCAGACCGAACGGCACTCAGTCAGAGCTTAATGTTACTTCCGAACATTTTAACAAAATCGGGTGCTTTTGCTTTGAAGCATTTTCCGTCAAGATAGGAAAGACAGCCGGCATCGGTAGTGAATTTAAACTGCAGCTCATAACTGCACAGTGCCTGATATTTGAAGCCGTACTTTTTGTTCAGCTTGTTGTTCCCGTATTTTCCATCACCGAGTAGAGCGTGACCGATATACGCAAGGTGTGCTCTTATCTGATGCGTCCTGCCTGTGAGCAGGTCGACCTTTAACAGCGAGTTTTCGCCGTTGTACGCTATGACCTTGTACTTTGTCTTTATTGTGAGATTGCTTTTTGTCTTTTTGTCGCTGATTTTTACCGTGTTGGTGTCGCTGTTCTTTTCAAGATATGCGGTAAGTGTTGCGCTGTCGGGAGTTACCTTACCGCAGGCAATGCACAGATACAGCTTTGTAAGCTCTCTGTCCCGTATCTTCTGATTGAGTATTCTGAGCGATTCGGCATTTTTCGCCGCAATCACTATACCACAGGTGTTGCGGTCTATGCGGTTGCACAGCGCCGGAGCAAACGAAAGCTCGTTTTCCGGATGATATTCGCCCTTGTGATAAAGATAGCTCTTGATGCGGTTTATAAGCGTGTTGCTGTCGCCGCTCTCGTCCTCGTGGACTACCATTCCGACAGGCTTATCCGCAAGCAGAATGTTTTCGTCCTCGTAGACAATGTCTATCTTATCGCTTACCGCAGTGAAATCATCCGGATCTGTCTTTGCTTTCGGAATCAGCATTTCATCGGGGATAAACAGCTTTATTATGTCGTTTTCCGCAATATGCGTGTCGGGCTTGCATTTCTTGCCGTTGAGCTTTATGCAGTTCTTGCGGGCGAGCTTGCAAATCTGCCCCTGACCCAGCGGAAACGATTTAGACAAAAAGCGGTCAATACGCTGACCGCTGTCGTTTTTTGTAACCTTTATTTCTTTCATCGGTGGCTCACTTCTGTATTCTTGAAAAGCCGTACTGTGAGAAATGCTCTATCGCCTTGTTGAAGTAATCACCCGAGCTTTGACAAGCCGTTGCAACATCGGTGAGCTTCGCTTTTGCTATTTCCCACTTTTCCTGCATTACCTCGTTATCATCGGCTTCAAGCCAGAGCTGGTTTTCCCAGATACCGTATTTAAGATTGATTATATATGCTTTTTTCATACTTCTCCTTTTTATTCCTGCCGAATTTTTCATTTCAGAAAAGCAGTTGAATACGGGAGGGGCAAGCCCACTCACCTATAATTTTGACGGTTCGCCGTGATTACAGTTTTCCGCCCTTTGTTCCGCCGAGCTTGCCGCCTGTAAATCCGTCAAGAATGTTGGTGTCAAAGCTGAATGTCAGCGCCTTGTTTTCACGTTCACGCTTTAATGCGAGTGAAATCATCTCGTCTAAAAGTTCGGAATACTTCACACCGACAGGCTCCCACAGATAGAACGCAAGGCTGCCCGGAATCGTGTTGATTTCATTCAGATAAACGTTGCCGTTGTCCATATCTATCATAAAGTCGATTCTTGACGTACCCGATGCACCAAGACTCCTGAACGCCTTTACCGCAAGGGTGCGTATCTGCTCTCTTGTTTCATCGGATATATCGGCAGGTATCTTTCTCTTGAGCGTTGCCATACCGCTTGACTTACCGCCCTTATCGCCTGCGATATACTTATCCTTGTAGCTTAATATCTCGTCGGTGTTTACAGGCTCTTCGCATTCCGATGCGTGAGCGGTAGCATAGTCGCCGCATACCGAGCAGTTGATTTCCTTGAGGTTTGTTATAGCAGGCTCGACAAGCAGCTTTGAAGCATAGGTAAATGCGTTGTCAAGCGCTTCGTCAAGCTGTTCGTCATTGTGCGCTATCATAATTCCTACGCTTGAGCCGAGATTTATCGGCTTTACTATAAGCGGATATGCTATCTTCGCCTTAATATCCGCCTTTACAGCGTCTGCGTCCTTTGCGTAGTCGCTTATATGGATTACCGTTCCGTCAAGGACGGGTATGCCGTTATCCTTGAATACGGTTTTCATAACATACTTATCCATACCTACAGCAGATGATATTACATCACAGCCGACATAAGGAACGCCGATCGTCTGTAAATATCCCTGGAATACGCCGTCCTCAACGTTCGTACCGTGTACTATAGGGAATGCAACGTCTATCGTTGCATATACGTTGTTGCCGAATCTCTTTCCGGGATAAAGCACAAGCTGTACCTTTCCGCCGTCATTTACAAGTATCACCCTCCGGCTTTCCTTGAGAAGCGATTTCAGATTCCTGTATGATGCGATGTTTCCTATTTTTTCTCCGACATACATTTCATTGTTTTTTGTAATGTATACGGGTATCACCTCGTACTTATCCTTGTTTATGGAATTGCAAGCCTGAAGTGCGGATATGATGGATACCTCATGCTCAACGCTTTTTCCTCCGAAAAATACACCTACTCTGATTTTCATGTTCTTATCCTTTCTTTATGTCAATTAAGTATTATCTGTGCTTGTTTGTGAGCTTTCCGTCCTGTAGCTGAGATCTCTCAGGTCAATATTCACTCTGACATAATCGCCGTATGAAAGTACAACGCTCTTTGCTTTTTCGGGAACTATGTAGCAGACATAGCCGTCCGAGCCGATCCCTGCGGAGAGAGCCACTGAAGTGCTGAAGCTCTTTCCTTCGTCAAAGCCCCATGCTCTGTCGCAGCCTATATCGCCGTCATAGACGCAATTAAGGTCATTGGAAAGCCACTGCTTTTCATCTGTTGTGTTCTTGACTTTCAGGTGGAACGCAACATACATATAGCCCTTATCCGCTCCGCCGTACATAATATCCGTTCTGAAAACCTCATCGCAGATAAAGCTGTATTCGTCTGTCTGAGCGGTTTCGTTGAAGTTTACACGCTGTACCTCCTGAGTTGCTGAGGATTCTTCTGCAAATGAGATTTCTTCTATGTAACCGTAGTTGTTGTCGAAGTTGTCACCGATGTTGTCGCCGATTACCGAGAAGATTCCGCCGATTACGGAAATAATGATACCTATTACCGTAGGCGCAAAGAACATTATAATGAAAACCGTTATAATTGTCTTTACGATTTTTTGCTGCTGAGAAGCGTTATTCCGAGAGCTGTTTACATTGCTCTGTGAAGGCTGTTGTGAGGCATTATACTCATTCTGACGCATCTCCTGTCTGCGTCTGTATTCTTCCTCTTTCCTTTTCTTTTCCTCACGGTATGCTTTTACACCCGCATTGTTGTCAAACGGTGCGCCGCACTGTGTACAGCAGTTTTCATGTTCTACATCCAGCTTTGCTCCGCAGTAATCGCAAAATACGTCCATAATATCTCCCTCGTTTTAAACTTTTGCTTTACACAATATCAATAATTATCCGGCAGATCGTTTTCAAGAAGAACTATCTTCTTCTCTCCGCCTGTCTTTATATTTTCAACCTTTGCAAGAGCCTCGTTCAGATTCTTTGCAACATATGTCTTTTCTTCAGGGTATCCCTTTGCCTTAAGACCGTCAACTATCGGCACTGCCTGACGTTCGCCTACTGCGATAACAAAGTCGCAAATTTCAGCCGCCTGTTCTCCGAAACGCTTGTTAAGCTCGTATTCCTTTTCGCCAAGCTCCACCATTCCAGGAGAAACAAGTATCTTAAAGCCGTCGAATACGGCGAGCGTATCAAGAGCCGCCTTTGCGCCTGTAGGATTTGAATTGAAAGCGTCGTCTATTATCGTCTTGTTTGTACCCTTGATTATCTGCAATCTGTGCGGAACGCATTCAAGACGCTTGACGGGCATAACAAGGTCAGCAAACGGAACGCCGAGCGTATTTGCAACGGCTATTGCACCGACTATATTCTGTACGTTGTGACTGCCGATGAGCTTTGTCGTAAACTGCTTTTCTTCATTACCGTTGTGAACCGTGAACTGTGTGCCGTTCTCGCTGACGGAAATATTGTCCGCATAATAATCCGTGCCGCCGCCGAGCGAATAGGTCACCTTGTTCTTATTGCACTCGTGCTTTGCTATATATTCGTTATCGTAATTGAGGAATATAATGCCGTCCTTGTCGGGAAGGCTGTCGGCAAGCTCGAATTTTGTCTTTATTATATTGTCGATTGACTTGAATGTTTCGAGATGCTGAGGGCCTATCGACGTGATGATTCCGTGCTTCGGCTTTACTATATCGCAGATTTCCTTGATTTCACCGACATTCTTAGCGCCCATTTCGCACAGGAATATTTCGTGCGTTGCGTTAAGCTGTCCACGCACCACCTTTACAACACCCATAGTCGTGTTGTAGCTTTCGGGGGTCATAAGCACGTTGTACTTTGCGCCGAGCAGCTTTTCAAGATAGAACTTTGTACTTGTTTTGCCGTAACTTCCTGTAAGTCCTACTACGGTAAGGTCGGGAAGACCGTTTATTATACGCTTTGCGTCATTGATATAATGACGGTTTATCATAAGTTCGATCGGCTTATTTATAAGGTTTGCAATCATCGCCATAACAAGCGTTAAAATCTGTACGCACATTGTTATTGCAAGCGAAACGTAACCCATTCCGAGCGTCAGGAATACAAGCAGTATCAAAAGTACATAAAGGATAACAGATGTCACCGTCATTCTCATTACTCTCGGAGTGAACACCAGCTTTTTTTTTGCCTTTTTCGGCGCAGAGAACACAATGCCAAGGAACAGAAAAGCCGCCGCTATAAAGCAGGTGGACGCATTTGTTTCGCCGCATATAATAAATGTAAGTATCGCACCTATCGTAAACACATGGCGCATTATAACATCTTTTATATTCTTTCCTATCCACTTGAACTGCTCATCGGCATGATATGAGTTCAGCTGGAACATATGCATATAGTGTATAAAATTAAGTCCGCACGATGCGCCAAGTGCCATACCGAGTACGGCAACGGCGATTAAACGTAAAATATCCAAAATAAATTCTCCGTTCTGTTTTATTTAATGTCAAGGAATGACGCCAATACTCTTGAGAATGTGTACCAGCCCTCAAGAAAAGCATAGTGTCCCGCACCTTCGATAGTAACAAGTCCGCTGTCTTTTATAAGCTCGCTCATTTTAACCCCGTCAGACAGGGGAGTAGCGTCGTCCTTATCCCCCCATATAAGCAGGGTGGACTGCTTTATTTCGGGCAGGAGATAAGTCAGATCCTCGTTTACTACCTTTACAAGCGTTGCCCTCATTACAGGCGATGCCGCAAGATAATCTGCACTGCCTCGCTTGTTCCTCATATTTTCAACGGCATCGGGGAACAGCTTTTTCATAGGTGCGGTACTCATTACCGCCTTTCCCATTTTATATGTCCGTGTCTTGATTTTTGAGGATACGCTTTGCTTTGGCTTGATTCCGGCACTGTCCGTAAGAATTATCTTTTCGGGTGTCAGCACAGGCTTTTCACGGGTAACAGCCTTTATTATAACTCTGCCGCCGAAGCTGTGTCCGAGTACAACGGTCGGTACTATGCCGAGCTTTTTGCAGAATGTGCCGATGAGGTCAACATAATCGTCAACGCACCACGGCTTTTTCGGCTCGTCGCTTTCGCCAAAGCCCGCCATATCGGGCGCAACCACTCTCATATGAGGCGACAGCATATCGACAATATTTTTGAACAGCGTAATATTACTGCCCCAGCCGTGAAGAAGGAGAATTATCCCTCTGCCGTTATCTTCGCCCTCATCAATATAGTTTATTCTTAAATCGTTTATATCAATAAACAAGGTCGTTCTTACCTTTCGGTTTGATTAAAATTAAACATCGGACGGAATTTTCACACACTCCGCCATTGTTTATTATATTATTTTTACGCTGTGATGTCAAGAAAAATAACTGTAAAGTGTTTCTGTGCGTCTTACGGGATTTATAATCGCTATGCACAAAAAAATCCGCCGTCTGCCTTCAGGCAAACAGCGGAAGTGATATATTATCGGTAAATGCGGTAAAAACGGCGTTTTACCGGCTATACTGCCGTCATTCGTCTACATTCTTGAGAGCGTCGGCAAGAGGCACTTTCTTTATCTTTCTTGTAAGAGCAAGTGCGATAACGGCAAATGAACCGATGCCGATAAGAGCGGTTTTTACATATACCGGAACAAAAGACCTGTAGGGAAGCCAGCCCGGATAATCACGCATGAAGAAGACGAACAACTGACCGAGCAGATAGTCTGACAGCGGTATGGTTACAAGCAGTGTGATAACCGTTACAATAGCGGTGGTCGCAATATATATACCGTTTATCTCACTGTTCCTGTATCCGAGTATTTTTGTCATAGAAATGGACTGTGCGTTCTTTTCGATTATTATCTTGGACAGCAGATAGATTATCAGCACATACATTATAACGCCGAAAAAGACAAAGATATTCATCATATTGCCCATCGACCTTGTAAGCTGACGTGATACCTTTGTAAGATCGTCAACCGTTATCTCGGTCGCAATATAAAGGTCGTCTATATCGCTTATTTCCGACTTCGAGAAATAGCCCGTGAAATAGTCTTTATCGCAGTCGAACTTTTCGTTGAATGCGTCCTTGTCCATAAATACCGTGAGCGTTGACGGGTAGTAGTAAATTCCGCCCACCCTGAACTTGTATTCCTTTGAGCCGAACTGTTCCCTGAGCGTTATTTCATCGCCTGCTTTGATACCGTGTTTTTCCGAGTAGGCATTTGAAATATAAACCTCGTTGTTGTCGAGCGGCAAGTCAACGTATCTGCTGTTTTTCGCAATGCCGTAAACGGTTATTTCCTCGCTTTTGAGCGCACCCTCGATAGTTTTGAGAGTTGTTGCGGAAAACTTTTCAGCGTCCTTGTTTTCCGTTTCGACCTGAGCCTTCAGAAGATACTGGTGATCTGCAAGCAGATTGGAGGTTATCTCCTGCTGATAGTTGTCAAGCACAGGACCTAAAACAAGTCCGAACATCACAAGGACGTTACCGAGCAGTGCGCCTATGATCATCATAATGTAGTTAGGCATATTCTGGAACAGCACACGCAGTCTGAAACGCTTCATAATGCCGATTCTGGTGTTAAGCCTGAACGCCTTTTTCTTTTTTCTTTGTGAAAGGTCGTGACGGATAAACTGAAGCGGCGACAGGCTCAGCTTTCTTGTCAGCATCAACAGGTCGATAATGAATACGATTATTATAGGTATTACCGTTGTGTTTATAAATGCCTGCGGATTCCACAGCGTAACGTAGGTCGGCAGGCTGTAGCTTCCGTAATATGCGCTTGCCGCATAGTCCTTTAAAACCGTGTAGCCGAGTATGTTTCCGACAACCGCACCTGCAAATACGACAAGCATAGGAAGGGTAAGGTAGTGCCTTACTATCTCCCACTTTGTATAGCCGGTAGCACGGAGCGTACCTATAACGCCCGCTTCCTTTGCGATGGTGTTTGACGTGGTTATCGCAAAGATGAATGCGATGATTACCACGATTATATAAAGGAACATCTGTACAAAGGTCGTATCGCCCTTAATATCATCGCCCGTGAAGATTATCGCCTGATTTGTATATTCGGGAATGTAGCCGGTGACCGCATTCATATATTTCGGGGCTTCCTCGGACAGCTTGTCAAGGAAGTCCTCAGACAGCTTCTTTGCCTCAGTATTATCGGCGGGACGCTCGGCATATTTCCACGAATAGACATAATGCAGCTTATCCTCCGGATATGCACCGAATGTATCTGCTGTCACTATCGCAACACCGAATTTTATCGAATCGAACATCATATCCGACGGGCTTGAAAACAGTGCGCTGTAGTCCGACAGTGCGACAAGTCCGCATATCCTGTATTCTTTGCCGTGAAGGGTCAGCTTGTCACCGACTTTAAGGCTGTTGTTGTCAGCATACATTCTGTCGATGGCAATTTCGCTGTCGCTTGACGGAAATTCGCCATCCATAAGGCATTCAAGGTTTATATCGGTACGCTTTTTGAATATACGCAGTGTGCTGTCAACTTCCTTTGTCGGAAATTCAACATAGAAGTTTTCGTATATCTTCGCATCATACCTGTCGCTGTCCTCAACAGCCTTTATAAGCTCATCATCGGCCTTTGCATAAAGCTCGAAATTACCGTCCTCTATATTGTACTTTTCAAAGCTCTCATCATAAGCCGTTGCCATACTTCCGCCCGCAACACTCCAGCCCGAAACCAGGGATACGGCAAGCGCCATGAATAAGAAGATTACAATATATTTGCCAAGTTCGTTTTTGAATTCGCTCGGCAGACGTTTAACAAGAGGATTTCTCATCGTTATCCTCCTTACCAGTCAAGATCTTCTGCGGCGATCTTGTTTTCATTGAGATAATTCTTTCTTATCATGCCGTCACGCAGCTTTATTACCCTGTCCGCCATATTTTTGATAGCGTCATTGTGGGTAACCATTACGACCGTATTGCCGAACTTCTTGTTTACATCGCTTATCAGCTTGAGTATATCCTTTGAGGTTTTGTAGTCAAGCGCACCGGTAGGCTCGTCGCAAAGCAGAATATCGGGATTTTTGATTATCGCTCTGCCTATTGCCGTTCTCTGCTGCTGACCGCCCGAAAGCTGATTCGGCAATTTGTGACGATGCTCGTAAAGACCGAGCGTTTTCAGTATTTCATCCGTGTCAAGCGGATTGTCGCTCAGATATGCACCGATTTCAACATTCTCCTTGATGTTGAGGTTGGGTATGAGATTGTACTGCTGGAAGATATATCCGAGGTGCTTCCTGCGATACAGCGTCAGCTTTTTCTCGTTCATATCTGCGGTCTTTTCGCCGTTTATGGCAATATATCCGCTGTCGGCACTGTCGATACCTCCTATGATATTCAGAAGGGTGGACTTGCCCGAGCCGGACGGACCGAGCAGTACGCATATTTCTCCTTTTTCGATTTCGGCATCAATTCCGTTCAGCACTTCAACACGGCTGTCGCCCTCACCGAAGTGCTTTCTTATCTCTTTGACAGTAAGAAACATTTCACATTTTTCCTTTCATATTGCTCCGTTCACACAGATTGTACAGCACTGCTTAATTAGCAATAACTAACCGTATTATATATTACTAACTTAATTAGCTACGACTAACTCAAGCGCACCACAACCGTGTTTTTCACGAATATCTCCAAAAAATATTTTATCATAATAAAACCGTGTAGTCAACAAGTCGGATGCTTAAATATTAACGATTTTCAGTTTTCATTTACTTGCGTTTTTGGGTATATAGTAGAAAAACGGTTGTGTAAACGTTTTAATCTTTTATGCGGGAATATGATAAACGGACATTTTTAATTCTCGCTGTTTAAGTCTGCTATAAATATACACTCTGCAGCGGCTGTAAAGTCGGGAGGTGTTTTTTATTTGAAAACCGCTTGCTTTTG
>ERZ772892.3396-NODE-3396-length-11693-cov-25.262932_pt1 | contig 11693 bp, 11 predicted proteins | sample MGYA00512126_ERZ772892 | MGnify/ENA primary metagenome ERZ772892 (study PRJEB29015, sample SAMEA2737697) | human gut metagenome | biome: human gut; feature: human-associated habitat; material: faeces | place: China | collected 2012 ... | reverse complement strand
TCACACTATTCTTCCCTCCGAAACTTTCGGCTGGATAGGTTTTTTGACAGTCTGCGCCGCCGTCCGAGAACTCGGACGGCGGCTGCTTTTCTTCTTCTTCTTTTTTCGCGATTCCTTTATTCCACCACGCGGATGTGGACCTCGTCAAGCTGCTTCTGCTCGACGGTGGAGGGGGCGCCCATCATGACGTCCTGTGCATTCTTGTTCATCGGGAACGGAATGATCTCGCGGATGGAGTCCTCGCCTGCCAGCAGCATGACCATGCGGTCGACGCCCGGCGCGATGCCTGCATGAGGGGGTGCACCATAGCAGAAAGCGTTGTACATGGCCGGGAACTTGGCCTTGACATCCTCCTCGCCCAGACGAACCAGCTCAAAGGCCTTGATCATGATCTCCGGGTCGTGGTTCCGGACCGCGCCGGAGGACAGCTCCACGCCGTTGCAGACCAGATCGTACTGGAAGGCATTGATGCTCAAGGGGTCAATTTCGCCGCGCTCGGCCTTTTCCAAAACCTCCAGACCGCCGTTGGGCATGGAGAAGGGATTATGGCAGAATTCCAGCTCGCCGGATTCCTCGCCGATCTCGTACATCGGGAAGTCGACGATCCAGCAGAACTCATAGCGCTCCGCGTCCATGTGGCCGGGCACGGCCGCGCCCAGCAGCTTGCGCAGGACGCCCGCCGTTTTCTGCGCGGCGGTCTTCTTGCCCGCGGTCACGCCGACGAAGGAACCGGGCGTCAGGCCGAGCGCCTCGACGATGGCGTCCTTGCGGTCCGCGAGGAACTTCGCAATGCCGCCGGACAGCTCGCCGTCCTCGCCCAGCTTGAACCACATGGGCTTGCTGCCCGCGATGACTTCCGTTTCCGCGACCAGCTTGTCCACGGCCTTGCGCGCAAGGTTGCAGTCGTGCACGACGATGGCCTTGACGGTGTTGCCCTCGGCAAAGGGCGCGAAGTCGATGCCGGAGACCAGCGCGGTGATGTCGTCGATCACGAGGTCGATGCGCAGGTCGGGCTTGTCGGAGCCGTAGCGCTCCATAGCCTCGTTGTAGCCGATGCGCTTGAAGGGCGCGGAGGAGGCGACATTATACTTGCCGAACTTGGCGAAGATGGGCGGCAGCACATCCTCCAGAACGGCAAACACGTCGTCCTGATCGGCAAAGGCCATCTCCATATCGAGCTGATAGAACTCGCCGGGGCTGCGGTCGCCGCGCGCGTCCTCATCACGGAAGCAGGGGGCGATCTGGAAATAGCGGTCGAAGCCGGAGGTCATCAGCAGCTGCTTGAACTGCTGCGGCGCCTGCGGCAGGGCGTAAAACTTGCCGGGATGCTTTCTGGCGGGAACCAGATAGTCGCGCGCGCCCTCCGGGGAGGAAACGGTCAGGATCGGCGTGGTGATCTCCAGAAAGCCGTGCTCGGTCATGGCCTTGCGCAGCGCCGCGACGACGTTGCAGCGCAGGATGATATTGTTCTTGACCGCGGGATTGCGCAGGTCGAGATAGCGGTACTTCAGGCGGACGGACTCGTCGGCGTCGCGGCTGCGGTTGATCTCAAACGGCAGCTCGTTGTAGCGGCAGCGGCCCAGCACCTTGATCTCCGTCGGCACGACCTCGATCTCGCCGGTGGGCAGCTTCGGGTTCTTGCTTGCGCGCTCACGGACGACGCCCGTGACACCGATGGTGGATTCCTTGTTGATGCCGCGGATGATCTTCATCATTTCCTCGGTCTCGGCGACGACCTGCGTGGTGCCGTAGAAGTCGCGCAGGACGACAAAGGCCAGACTGCTGCCGACCTCGCGGACGTTCTCCATCCAGCCGGCCAGCGTGACGGTCTTACCCACGTCGGAGAGGCGAAGCTCACCGCAGTTATGCGTTCTTGATTGCGTCATGAATGTTTCCCCCAATTATTTCTCTAAGATCACGGAACCACGGTTCCGCTCAGAAATTCCCTTTTGGATCAGCCGGACCGCTTCCTCCGGCTTGAGGCTCACCTGCTGCCCGGTGGAAAGCTCCTTCACGGAGCAGACGCCCTGCGCGATCTCGTCCTCGCCGAGAAATACGACGTACGGGATGCCCAGCCGGTCGGCATAGGTCATCTTGGCCTTGAACTTCTTCTGTTCGGAGTAGAGCTGCGTGCGGATCCCGGCCTCACGGAACTGCGTGGCCAGCGCCACCGCCGCGGACAGGTCCTCCGTCATGGGCAGCAGCAGCACGTCCGCCGGCGCGGTGGGCAGAGCGGGATTCAGCATTCCCTGCTCGTCGAGCACATAAAACAGGCGCGTCAGGCCGATGGCCACGCCCACGCCGGGCATGCTGCGCTCGGAATAATACTCGGCCAGATTGTCGTAGCGGCCGCCGGCGCAGATGGCGCCGATCTCCGGATGGTCGAGCATCCGCGTTTCATAGACCGTGCCGGTGTAATAATCCAACCCGCGCGCGATCGTCAGATCGACCGCGAAGTTCTCCTCCGGCACGCCGAAGGCGGAAAGGTATTTCGTCACCGTGGTCAGCTCGTCAAGGCCGGTGTCAAAGGCCTCGTTCCTGCCGCGGTAGCCCTCCAGCGCGGAGAGCACCTCCGCGTTCGTGCCGCGGATGGCGATAAAGCGCAGAATTTCGTCTGCGTCGGCGGCTTGCAGGCCGATGTCCTCGGTCAGGATCGTGCGAACCTTGTTCGGACCGATCTTATCGAGCTTGTCCACCGTGCGCATGATGTCGCCGGACTGCTCCGTCAGGCCAAGCATTGCATAGAAGCCGTTGAGAATTTTGCGGTTATTGACGCTGATGCAGAAGCGCTTCAGACCGAATTCGGAGAATACCTTATAAATCACGGACGGGATCTCCGCCTCGTTGATCACGGAGAGCTTGCCGTCGCCGATGATGTCGATATCCGCCTGATAGAACTCGCGGAAGCGGCCGCGCTGCGCGCGCTCGCCGCGGTAGACCTTGCCGATGGCATAGCGGCGGAAGGGGAAGCACAGCTCGTTTTCGTGCAGCGCGACGTACTTGGCCAGCGGCACCGTGTGGTCAAAGCGGAGCGCCAGATCGGAGTCGCCCTTCTGGAAGCGATAGATCTGCTTTTCCGTTTCGCCGCCGCCCTTGGCAAGCAGGATGTCCGCCGATTCGATCACCGGGGTGTCGATGGGCGTAAAGCCATAGAGCGCAAAGGTCTTGCGCAGGATCTCCAGCATCCGTTCAAACTTCTGCTGGGGGGCGGGCAGCAGCTCCATAAAGCCGGAGAGCGTCCGCGGTTTCAGTTTTTCCATATTACTTCTTCCTTATGATTCTTGACTGAACAGCAGCTCGTCGAGGGTGTAATACCCCGGCGCGCGGCTCACAAGCGCCTGCGCCGCACGCAGCGCACCCGCTACAAAGATTTTCCGGCTGGCCGCCGTGTGGGTCAGCTTGAGGGTTTCGTCCTCGCCGAAGAAATAGACGGTATGCTCGCCGGCGACCGTGCCGCCGCGCAGGGAAAACACACCGATCTCCCCTTCCGACCGCTTGCCGCACAGACCCTCGCGGCCGTGCAGGACCGTCGCCTGCCCGTCCGGGTCCAGCTCCTGTAAAAGGAGCTTCGCCGTGCCGCTGGGCGCGTCCACCTTCTGATTGTGGTGGATCTCAACGATCTCCTTGTCCCATTCGGAGAGCACGGCGGCATAATCGCGCAGCATGCGCCGCAGAACGGCGATGCCGGTGCTGTAGTTCGCCGTCCAGATGACGGGCACCAGCTTTGCCAGCGCGCGAAGCTCGTCAAAATCCGGCTCGGTCAGCCCGGTCGTGCCGCTGAGCAGCGGCGTTTTCGTCCGGCGGACGTAGGCGGCAAGGTGCGGCAGCGCGCCCACCCCGGAAAAATCCATGCAGACGTCCGCCGCCGGCGCGGTTTCGTAAACCTCGGGGCAGGTCACATCGGCCTTGCCGACGACCGTCCAGCCTTTTTCCTCCGCCATTTTCTCGATGAGCTTGCCCATCTTGCCGTAGCCGCTGAGGAACACCTTCATTTATGCGTCCTCCCTGACGGGCAGGCCCGCTTCGCGCATGATCTTGGCCAGCTTCGCGCGGTTCTCCGGCGCCATGGGATACATCGGCATCCGGTAGCTGCCCGCACGCAGACCCATGAGGTTCATCGCTTCCTTGACGGGAATGGGGTTGACCTCCATGAACAGTGCGTTGATGAGGTCGAGATAGCGAAGCTGCGTCCTGCGCGCCTGCTCCTCGCGGCCCTCGAGATAATCCATGACCATGTCGTGCACCTCGCGGGGCATGATATTCGCCCAGACGGAGATGACGCCCGACGCGCCGACCGACAGCAGCGGCACCGTGATGTCGTCGTTGCCGGAGTACATCACGAAATCATCGGAAAGGTAGCGCGCGACCTTCATCGCATAGGACATATCGCCGCTGGCTTCCTTGATGCCCATGACGTTGGGATGCACGGACAGGCGGCGCACGACCTCCGGAGAAATCTTGCATCCGGTGCGTCCGGGGACGTTATAGAGAATGATGGGCGCAGAGGCCGCATCCGCCGACATCATAAAATGGCGGTACATTCCCTCTTCGTTCGTCTTGACATAATAGGGGCTGATGCACAGCAGCGCAGCCGCACCCATTTCGGAATAGATGACGCTCTTATGCTTCTGCATTTCGCTGGAATTCGAGCCGCTGCCCGCAATGACCGGCACGCGCCCGGCCGCCTGCGTCAGCACGCAGTCCAGCGTCTTGATGTCCTCCTCCAGCGAGGTGGAGGCCGTTTCGCCCGTGGTTCCGAGCACCAGCAGCGCGTCGGTTTTATTCTCAATGTGCCAGTCCACCAGCTCGCGGAGCCGTACAAAGTCCGTCGAGCCGTCCTGATTGAACGGAGTGACCAGTGCCACGATGGAGCCTGTGATTCTCTGCATGATATTTCCTCCCTTTCGTGTGCTGAAAATCGGTTCTGCCGGAGGATTCCGGCAAATTTCCTTGTAAATCATAGCATTTCACGCAGGAAAATGCAAGTGTCCGGGGATATTTTGCGCGCAGTGAGCGCAGGTTTTTCATTTTCTATGTGAATTGCGGGAAAATCACGGTTTTTTCGCAAAAAATCTGTTGACAAACCGGAAATTCAAAGGTAAAATAATCAAGTCTGCGAATGCGGACGATCCTTGCCGCCGGCGCGACCGGCGGCCAAAAGTCCAGAAGGAGGTGCAAACAACAATGGCTAAGAATTCCGGTAAGTATGAGATCGTCTATATCATCGATCCCGCGAAGGGTGAAGAGGGTATTGCCGCTCTTGTGGAAAAGTTCAAGGCGATGGTTGAGGCGGAGGGTACTCTCACGGGTATCGAGGAATGGGGCAAGCGTCGGCTGGCCTATCCCATCAACGATCTGCCCGAAGGCTACTACGTGCTGATGAACTGCGAATGCAAGCCCGAGCTCCCCGCGGAGCTGGACCGTGTGTTCAAGATCACCGACGGCATCCTGCGTTCCATCATCGTCGCTGTCGAAGCGTAAGGAGGCTCGTTCATGCTGAACCATATTGTTCTCATGGGCCGTCTCACCCGTGACCCCGAACTGCGCCGGACCGGTTCCGGTGTGGCGGTGGCCACTTTCTCGCTGGCGGTTGACCGTGATTTCGGCAACAGTGCCACCGGCGAAAAGGAAACGGATTTCATTGACATCGTGGCATGGCGCAATACGGCTGAATTCGTCAGCAAGTATTTCACCAAGGGCCGCATGGCGGTGGTGTCCGGCCGGCTCCAGATCAGAAACTGGACCGACAAGGAAGGGAACAAGCGCCGCAGCGCCGAGGTCGTCGCCGACAATGTCTATTTCGGCGATTCCAAGCGCGACAATGCGGACGGCGGCTACGGCGGACAGGCGCCTGCCTACGGCGGTTATTCCGCCCCGGCACAGCAGCCCGGCTACGCAGCGCCCAGCGCATCGGCTCCCGCGTCCGACTTCTCCATGATCGAGGACGACGACAGCCAGCTTCCGTTCTGATTTTATTGCTTTTCCACACGAGTCTGAAAGAAGGAGGATTTCATCATGGCAAACGATAGAGTTCGCCCGCGTAAGCGCAAGAAGGTATGCAACTTCTGCGTCGAGAAGGCTACCAGCATTGATTTCAAGGATTCTGCAAAGCTCCGCCGTTACACGTCCGAGCGCGGCAAGATTCTGCCCCGCCGTACCACCGGCACCTGCGCAGCGCATCAGCGCCAGCTGACCATCGCCATCAAGCGCGCCCGTCAGATCGCTCTCCTGCCCTACGTTGCAGACTGATTTCAAAACAGCCGCCGCCCTGTGGAGCTCCACAGGGCGGTTTTTTCTGATCTGATCATCCTCTTCGCGAAAGCTCCGCTTCTGAAAAAGCGCCCGTCACGGGACAGCCCGCGCCGGATATTTTTTACATTCTGACGATCCTCGTCGCCGTGCGCTCGCAGAAGGCCCGATCGTGCTCGACAAAGAGGATGGTCGGCCGGAATTGCAGCAGCAGCTCCTCGATCTGGATTCGGGAGATCACGTCGATGTAGTTCATCGGCTCGTCCCAGACGTGCAGATGCGTCCGCTCGCAGAGGGAGGCCGCCAGCAGGACTTTTTTCTTCTGCCCGGCGCTGAGCGCCCGCAGGTCGCGCTCCGTCTGCGCCTTCGGCACGTCCAGCTTGGTAAGGATCGTAAGAAACAGGCTCTCGTCAATTCCCCTTTCCCGGATAAAATCCGCCGTGCGGCCGCAGAGCTGCGAAGCGTCCTGCCCGACATAGGAGATGCGCAGACCGCTGCCCCGCCAGACCTCGCCGGTGTGTGGGATCTCCTGTCTGCACAGGAGCTTCAGGATGCTGCTCTTGCCGCAGCCGTTCGGGCCTTGCAGGGCGATCCGCTCTCCCGCCTGGACAGACAGACTGAAACCCTTGCAGACCGTCCGCCCGTCATAGATGATGCTGATCTCCCGCAGCTCCGCCAGCCGCTGGGTATAAAACGGGAGCTGCATCAGCTTCAGTTCCTCCCGGCGCTCCAGATTTTTCAGCAGGCCCTTCTTTTCCTCAATGGCAGCGTCGCGGCGCTTTTCGATCGCCTTTGCGCGCGCCATCGTCCGCTCCGCCTTCGCCCCCTGAAAAGACCGGAAATTTTTCTCCTTATCCTCCTGCCCGTTGCCGATCTTCCGGCGTTCCGCCGTGCCGGCCCACTGTGATTTTTCGCGTGCAGTTTCTTTCAGGCGGGAGATCTCGCGTAGAAGCTTTTCATTCTGCCGCTGCTCAAAGGCGTCCTGCCGCTCCCGGTTTTCCATCCATGTGGAGAAATTCCCCTTACTCACCTGAATGTCCGCCCGGTTGATCGACAGAATATGGTCTACGCAGCCGTCGAGAAAGGCGCGGTCGTGGGAAACAAGAAGAAATCCGTGTTTCTGATCGAGATAGCGGCTCACCAGCTCCCGCCCCTGCAAATCCAGATGATTCGTCGGCTCGTCGATCAGGAGGAAATTGTTCTCCGAGGAAAACAGGACCGCAAGCTGCAATTTCGTCTGCTCGCCGCCGCTGAGGGTGGCATAGGGGCGGTACAGCATCGCCTCGTCCAACCGCAATCTCGCCATTTCGCGCTGCAAGCGCCAGAATTCATACGTCGGATTCATCTTCTCCGCGGCCTCGATCGCCAAGGACTCCGGACGCTTCACGGAAAAAGGAAAATAGGAAAACGGCACGCTTGCGGAGATCGTCCCCTGATAGGGAAACTCCCCCAGAAGCAGGCGGAGAAAGGTCGTCTTCCCGCGCCCGTTGCGTCCGGTGAAGCCCAGCTTCCAGTTCGTGTCGATTTGGAAGCTGACGTGCTCAAAGACGGGCTCATAGCTGCCGTCATAGGAAAAACTCAGATCGTTTACTTGAATCAGTGACATCGTATCCCCTCCAAAATAGAGAAATGGCCGCAGGAAAGCATCCCGCAGCCTTAGGGCAGAGTCCTCCCCGATGGGCAGACTCCTCCGATGTTGCACCGGGACACGCATATTCCTGCATCAGGGCATAGCAAAGCTGAGCGGTTCCCTTACCGCTTCTGCCTGTCAGCCCAACGTTCAGCAGGAAATATAGCGCATCCTCTCAACTCCAATCTGTTTTTTCTTATTATATCGAGAAAATCCGGCAATTGCAAGGAATTTTATTTACAGATGTTTTCCGAAGAGTCAATGGACATTTGGGAAAGAAGGTTCTAAGCCCTCTCCCGCCTATGGTATAATGAGATAACTAAATGCGGTGAAGGCCGCAGGAAGGAGCAAACAGGAAAACATCCATCAACGCAAGACTCGTAACGATTCTGCTCACGCTTTGTATGCTGCTGTCCCTCTTGCCGGCAACGGCATAAGTTCATGATGAACGGCGGCATCATCGGCAGTTGCAGAGCCGACGATGACGGCGGGGCGGTATTTATTAAGCAAGGCGGCTTCTTTGTGATGAACGGCGGAACGATTGAAAACTGCACCGCCGGGGCAAACGGCGGTGCGGTGAATATATACGAAAACGGCAGCTTCACCATGACCGGCGGCATCATTAAGGACTGCAAGGTGAACTTGGGCGGTCTCGGCAATGCGATCTATGGCAAAAACAGCACGGCAATCGTCGCCATTTCTGGTGGGACAATCGAAAATTGCGGTGTGTTTCCGTGGTCCTTCGACGAGTTCACCGTGACCTTTGACTCTGGCGGCGGCAGCACAGTGTCCGAGCAGAAGCTACGGAATGCTCCGGCAGTCAAACCCGCCGACCCGAAGAAGGACGGTTATGATTTTGCCGGCTGGTATCTGGGGGATGCGCTGTATGCCTTCGACACAACGGTCACCACGGATATTACCCTGAAAGCCAAATGGACGCCCACAACCGCATTGACCGCCATCACTGCGGCAACGATCGAGAATGCGAAATTCAACTATCAGCCAGGCGATGCCCCGCAGGCAACAGCATGGGTTTCAGAGGTCAATACAGATAAATACGAGATTGTTTATGAATGCTGGCAGCAGTTCGAAAACAACGAACCCGTCGCCGCATGGTATTCCGATAACGGCGCACACGGTTCTCTGCCAGCCATCACTGCGTTTGAAAGCGGCAAGAGCTATGTGTATTCTCTTATGCTGACGCCGAAAGCCGGATATTCTTTCAGCAGCGAAACCGTCATCACCGTGAACGGACAAAAAGTATCGGCACCCTTCGTCGGCGGCGCTATGTATATTCCCTCCATTAAGACGATTACTATGCCAACCGTCACCGTCATTGATGTGGTGGAGATCAACGGTGTCACCGTCAGCTTCAAGGCCGGCGATAAGCCCGTGTTCACCGGCAAGGTGCCCGACGGCGCAAACTACGCCTACCGCTGCGAGTGGTGGGAACTGGACAGCAAGACCAGTGCGATGTCAACCGCCTTTGGAAATTTCTATGAAAACAAGTTCACTGCTTTTGAAGCCGGAAAGACTTATCATTACGGTGTGTACGTGACGACTTACGGCGATGTCGAAAATGTCAGCTACATATTTGGGCCCGACACGAAGCTGAAGATCAACGGCGAATTTGTGAATTATAAGCGCTATGAAGGCGCTACAAGCGACGGTTCCGACGGCACCATGTGGGTCATCACCGATCTTGCGATAACGCCGCAGGACACTGGCGCAACTCCGGATTACAAAATCGTCGAGGGCGCAAACGGTATCTGGACAAAGAATACGGACGGCACGCTGAAATTCGTTGCCAGCGGCGATTTCGCCAAGTTCACTGGCGTTAAGGTCGACGGCAATGCAATCTCCGCAGAGCAGTACACCGCTACTTCCGGCTCCACGGTCATCACGCTGAAAAAGAATTATTTTGCCACACTGCCCGTCGGCAAGCACTCCCTGACGATTGTTTATAACGACGGCGAGTGCAGCACGGAATTTGAGATCAAGGCGGCAAGCAATCAGAATTCCAACTCCCCCAAAACCGGCGACGCAAGCAATCCGGTTCTCTGGAGCGTCCTGCTGCTGGTCAGCGCATGCGGCGCGATCTGCATCACAGAACTGAGTAGAAAAAGAAAGAAAAATCACTGACCGTTTCAGTAGCAGAATACAAATCATGGAAAAGACCTGCTCCATGGAGCAGGTCTCAGACTGTCAAAAAACCTATCCAGCCGAAAGTTTCGGAGGGAAGAATAGTGTGAAAGGGAACCGTCAGGGTTCCCTTTCGCGTTCAATAACCCGCCGCAGCGATCAAAATTGCAAAATAATACTACAAATATTGATTTTGCAATTTTGTAGGTAGCTTGTCAAAAAAGTCCAAAATGACTTTTTTGACAAGCTGAGACCTGCTCCATGGAGCAGGTCTTTTGCTATGGGCGGCTGTCCGCAGGCATATACGACGTTCGCCGTTTTCCACCGAGAGATCAAAGCTAATCTGGCGATACCTATCATCCTGCTAGAGCAAGGATCGTTCCGCCGTAAAGAAACCTGCCAGTGGCAGGTTTCGGGCGGTGCAATACGAGGGTTAGAAAAAGATCAAAACACAAAAGAAAAGACCTGCTCTATTGAGCAGATCTTTATGTTGGCGTTAGCTATCTTTCTGGCTAGGGCAAGGATTGTCCCGCCGTAAAGAAACCTGCCGGTGGCAGGTTTCAGGCGGTGCAATACAAAAAAGCTCTGACCTTTCGATCAGAGCTTAATGTTGGCGTTACCTATCTTCCCGGCCAGGGCAAGGATTGTCCCGCCGTAAAGAAACCTGCCGGTGGCAGGTTTCAGGCGGCACAATACGAGGGTTAGAAAAAGATCAAAACACAAAAGAAAAGACCTACTCTATTGAGCAGGTCTTTATGTTGGCGTTACCTATCTTCCCGGCCAGTCACCCGGCAAGTATTGTCGGCGCAGATGAGCTTAACTTCTGTGTTCGGGATGGGAACAGGTGGACCCTCATCGCAATCAACACCAACTATTTTCCATTCCCGGGTCCCCCCGGAAACTTCTTCTATTATACTACGCTTTTCCCGTTTGTCAAGCGCTTTCTTCCTTGGTGACCCCAGCGGGATTCGAACCCACGTTAACGGCGTGAGAGGCCGCTGTCTTAACCACTTGACCATGGGGCCATGGTGCACCTTCACGGACTCGAACCGGGGACCCACTGATTAAGAGTCAGTTGCTCTACCAACTGAGCTAAAGGTGCATATTCTCTTTTGCACTGCCCTACGCATCTTTCTTCCAGTCAGTTCTATTCGCAATACTTGCTCCACCGGAATCCAAGTGCCGCTTCGCGGTTGATTCCGGCACGCTCGCTGCGGCGAGTGTACCAACTGAGCTAAAGGTGCATATTCGCTTCAGGAATCGCTTCGTATCTTCGACACACCCTGAAAACTGAACAAGAATGAATGATCAAGTCAAATCCATGCAACCGAGCCTGCTCCTTCTTTTGTAGGTCAAGCTTTCGGCTTATTAGTATCAGTCAGCTTAACGCCTTGCGACGCTTACACCCCTGACCTATCAACGACATAGTCTACGTCGAGCCTTACTCCTCGAGGGAGGGGAGATCTTATCTCAGGGGGAGTTTCACGCTTAGATGCTTTCAGCGTTTATCTCGTCCATACGTAGCTACCCAGCCGTGCCCTTGGCAGAACAACTGGTACACCAGAGGTATGTCCATCCCGGTCCTCTCGTACTAAGGACAGCTCCCTTCAAATCTCCTACGCCCGCAACAGATAGGGACCGAACTGTCTCACGACGTTCTGAACCCAGCTCG
>ERZ772892.3393-NODE-3393-length-11699-cov-26.180007_pt1 | contig 11699 bp, 6 predicted proteins | sample MGYA00512126_ERZ772892 | MGnify/ENA primary metagenome ERZ772892 (study PRJEB29015, sample SAMEA2737697) | human gut metagenome | biome: human gut; feature: human-associated habitat; material: faeces | place: China | collected 2012 ... | reverse complement strand
AGCCCGTCCGGTCGAACCGGTCGATAATCTACGTCCGGGAATGTCGGTATTGTTGAAAAGAGATAAAAAATAAAATGGAAGTTCTGTAACTTCGAGAATGTCTATATGTCAGAACGAATGGAATATCAAACGGGGCTTTGGGCTACTATTGTCCGGGAATTGAAACAACTGGTTTCGCGTCCTATCTATGTACTTTGTATGGTAGGAGCGCCGCTATTCAGTTGCATATCCTGCTTTCCTTGATGCACGAAGGGTTACCTCATAAGATTCCGGTAGCGATTGTCGATCACGACCACACCTCTACGTCTAGGAATTTTATTCAACAGCTTGGATCTCAGGAGTCGGTCGATGTTGCCTATAAGTTGAATAGCTTTACCGAGGCTCGGGAGTTGATGCAGTCGGGTGATATTTTCGGATTTTTGATTATTCCTGAGGATTTTGAAGCGAAGGCTATCGCCGGTCGTCAACCCGAGATTTCTTTTTATACGAATGATGCCTATTACATTCCTGCGTCGTTGCTATATAAAAGTTTCAAAACCATGTCGGTGTTAGCTTCGGGTGCAGTCGTGCGCCAAGTATTACTTTCTGCGGGAGCCGAGGAGTCACAGATTATGGCTAAGTTGCAGCCGATAGCGACGGATATGCATGCGTTGGGCAATCCGTGGATTAGCTATTCGGTTTATCTGAATAATTCTTTTCTTCCCGGGTTATTGCAATTGATGATTCTGTTGGTTACGGTTTTCAGTATGGGATCGGAGAGGAAGGGAGCCACGTCGGGAGAATGGCTGCGGACTGCCGACGATTCGATTATTATTGCTATTACAGGTAAACTCATTCCCCAAACGATCATATTTTTTTCGATGGGGCTTTTATACTTGTCGTTGCTATACGGTTATTTGCATTTCCCGATGCATAACAGCATTTGGCACATGATTTTCGCGATGTTCTTGTTGGTTGTCGCTTCACAGAGTTTTGCGGTAATTATTATGTGTTTTGCGCCTTCGTTAAGAATTGGGTTGAGTGTCGGTGGTCTGGTGGGAGTCTTGTCTCTTTCTATCGCGGGATTTTCTTTCCCTGTGCCGGCTATGTATTTGCCGTTCCAAGCTATCTCGTATGTGTTGCCTGTACGGCATTATTTTTTGATTTATGTAGATCAGGCATTGAATGGAATACCTCTTTATTATTCGCGTGTACATTATGTCGCATTGATTTTGTTTGCGGTGGCATCCACTCCGTTGTTACCCCGGTTGAAAAAGGCTTTGATGCGTCAAGTATATGTACCGTGATGTAAAAATAAAATGATATGAAATTGTTTCATTCTATAAAAATAGGTTTGTCCGACATTTATTACATTTGGCGGCGGGAATACCGTGCTGTTTTTCATGATTTGGGAATCGTGCTGTTTTTCTTTGCTTTACCATTCGCTTATCCGATTGTATATGCCGCAGTGTATAACCCTGAGGTAGTGAGGGAAGTGCCTATGGTCGTCGTGGATAATGCCCGTACCCCTTTGAGCCGGGAGCTCGCTCGTGAGATGGACGCGACACCGAATGCGCATATCGTTTCGTATTGTGCCGATATGGACGAGGCGAAGCACATGATGTATGAAAAGCATTGTTATGGAATATTGTTTATTCCGGAAGATTTCAGTCGAAAAATAGAGCGAGGTGAACAAAGTGTCGTTTCGTTCTATTCGGATATGAGTATTCTCTTGAATTACAAAGGTTTTTTAATTGCGTTGACCGATGTGACGATGAACCTCGGAGGAAAGTTACAGACTCAGGCTTTGGGTGGAGCCACGCAGGAACAAATCAATGTAGCGACACAACCCATTCCGTATAGCTCTATTAATTTGTATAATCCAGAGTCGGGTTTGGCATCGTTTTTATTGCCTGCCATATTGGTGTTGATTTTACAGCAGAGCCTTATTTTGGGAATTGGTATGATGGCTGGGGGAATTTATGAACATCGACAGTTACACCTGTTTTACAGTGGACGAGAACATATGCACAATAATGTATTGCATTTGGTGATAGGCAAATCATTGTGCTATTTTAGCTTGTATATTTTATGTACGGCATACATATTACATTTTATTCCGTGGCTTTTTAAATATCCGCAGATAGGTAGTCAGGTAGAAATTTATTCTTTTGCCGTTCCGTTCTTGTTATCTTCTATATTTTTTGGAATGACGCTATCCATATTTGTTCGAGAACGTGAAAGTTCTTTCTTGTTGTTTGTCTTTACTTCGGTTATATTTTTGTTCATATCGGGTATTACATGGCCTCGTTATGCCATGCCGGAGTACTGGAAGTGGTTGGGTGCTCTCATTCCGTCTACTTGGGGAATAGAAGGCTTTGTACGTATGAATACGGCCGGGGCTGGTATTTATGATGTGCGTCATGCCTATACGATGTTATGGATTCTGACGGGAGTTTATTTTGTGACGACTTGCTTGGTTTATAGGTATCAGATTTGGAAAGATAAAAAACGAGGCTTTTCGGGAGTGCTCGATTCAGGGGTAGATTGAAAGAACAGGTTAGTTATATAGATAGAAGCCGACATCTTAATAGATAGTCGGCTTTGTTGTTTTTTGTGAAATCCATCGATTTTAAAACGGTTTTGATATTTTATTATTATCTTTACGTCCCTTTTCTAAAAATATAACTTAAATAATAGATAATGAGCTGTATTTCACGTAACTGTTTGTTGCTTGTCGTTTTGACTTGCTTGTTTCCGTTCTTTGTATTTGCAGAGATTCCTGCCGGATATTATGATGATGCTGTTGGAAAAAGCGGTGAGGATTTGCAAAAAAGTTTGTCTACCATCTTAAACGATGCAACCGATGTAGGTTATAATGGCTTGTGGAATCTTTATAAAACGACAGATAGACGTTCCGATGGGAAAGTGTGGGACATGTATTCCGATGTAACGAACTATACTTTTGGAACCGATCAATGTGGCACATATGGGGTTGAAGGCGATTGCTATAACAGGGAGCACTCGGTTCCTAAAAGCTGGTTTAGTGAGCAGTCGCCTATGAAGTCCGATGTGTGGCATGTCTATCCAACCGATGGAAAAATAAATGGAATGCGTAGTAATAATCCGTTTGGAGAGGTAGGCTCTGGCGCATCGAGTTCAAAAAATGGATTTTCCCAATGGGGGAAATGTGTGACTCCCGGTTATTCGGGTACGGTATTCGAGCCGAACGATGAATATAAAGGAGATTTTGCGCGTACTTATTTCTACTTTGCTACTCGGTATCAAAACCGTATAACGAATTGGGGAAGTATATTTGTTTCTAATTATCCTCATATTATCGATTGGCAACTCAATATGTTACTTCGTTGGCACGAACAAGACCCCGTTAGCCAAAAAGAATTGGATAGAAATGAAGCTGTCTATGAGTCGCGGCAAGGGAATCGGAACCCGTTTATCGATTATCCCGAATTGGTCGATCTCATCTTTGGAGACAGTCGTAATATCCCCTTTATGCCAGATGGAGGAGATGCTCCGTATATCGAGGCTCCTCGAAACGGATCGGCTGTCGATATGGGAATAGCTTCGGTAAATAATCCTTCACCGGTAATAGTTCAACTGTCCGTTAGAGGACGTAATATCGAGGAGGTTGTTTCGGTTGAGGTAGGAGGCAACGATAGTGAGTGCTTCTCGGTGAATCGCCGGGAACTTACAGCCGATGAGGTTAATAATGGAACGACTGTCGAGTTAGCCTATCGTTCTTCGGTAGTAGGCTCGCACGAAGCTGTTTTGGAAATATCGGGAGGTGGATTAAAATCCCCGGTTGTCGTTAATTTGAAAGGGCAGGCTATCGACGATTTTGTCGCTTTGCCGGCGAAGGATATTACGGAAAATTCTTTTGTGGCGGCTTGGACTCCGAAATCAGAAGCAACCGATTATGAATTGAATGTGTGGTACGATGACTATTCGTCGAGTGCTCCTGAGAAGGATATATTGGACGTGACATTTTCGTCGAAGCCCGATTCGTGGACTTATGAGGGATATACTGCTGTTGAATCGGGAAAATTACGATTAGGGTCGGGTAAAGATGATGGTATTGCCATTTCTCCGGTAGTCGATTTGTCGGCAGACGATGTGTCTATAACAGTGGAGGCATCGCCTTACAGAACAACCGATAATTCGGTTTTGTACATTCTGGTAGATGATGAGCCTGTCGATGAAATATCGTTGCCGGAAGGGACGGTGACGAAAACTATTCCTTTCAAAGGAGGGTCGAAGTCATCGAAGATTAAGTTCAGAGCAGAAAAAGGTCATCGTGTTTATTTGCACAGCGTTAAAGTGAAGAGTGGTGGAGGTTTCACGATGGTTGTCCTTGATGGATATCCTCGTCGGGTAGGAGATGTAAACGAATATAAGGTATCCGATTTAACTCCCGCTGTGCAGTATCACTACACGGTGACTCCCTATATCGGGGAAGTGGCTCAGTCGGTGTCTAATACGATTTCAGTCTCTACATGGTCGGCAGCTGTCGATGATATGGAGGCAGACCGTGTTTTGATATTTACCTCTGGGAATGTGTTGCATATACTCAATGCCCCGATGAATGCCGTTGCCTCGTGGTATACGATGGACGGGCGTTTGTGTGGCTCGCGGATTTTGCATAGCGAGGAGGTTGAATGGGAGCTGCCCGAAGGAATTTATATCGTGAGGGTTGTATCTCCGTCGTTACAAAATACGGTGAGAGTGCATAGCTCGCGTTGAGATTAAAAATCTGTATTACTATGAAAAATTGTGCCCGGATAATTTTCGGGATATTGAGCGTTTCGTTTCTGGGATTTCGGCTTGATGCCACAGTTCCTGCGGGCTATTATTATGCGGCCGATGGAAAAAATGGAGCTGAGCTGAAAACTGCATTATACGAAATAATAAGTTCGATGCATACACTCGGTTACGGCAGTGGGGAAGATGCCACGTGGGAGGGCTTCTCCCGAACGGACCGTAAAGAAGATGGTAGTGTGTGGGACAGGTATTCCGATGAAATACGCTATTTCGATGGCTTTAACGCTGTCGGGGGCATGCATATAGAGCACTCTTTCCCGAAAAGTTGGTGGGGTGCTTATGAAAATAATGCTTATAGGGATTTGCATCATTTGTTTCCGGCAGACGGATCGGCCAATTCCGCTAAAAACAATTTGCCGTTGGGTCAGGTCTCGGGAGTTTCTGGCTTTGACAATGGTGTCTCGAAAGTAGGAAAGAATGGTTGGGGAGTGGAGTATACCGACCGTTGTTTCGAACCTGCCGACGAGTATAAGGGCGATTTTGCTCGTGCCTATTTCTATGTCGTAACGGCCTATGAAAACTTGTGTGACTATTGGCAGTCGCCTATGCTCGATAACAATACTTATCCGGTATGGAAAGAGTGGGCGTTGGACATGCTGTTGGAGTGGCATTCGCAAGACCCTCCGTGCGAAAGAGAGTTGGCGAGGAACGATTCGGTTTATACCATACAGGGGAATCGAAATCCTTATATAGATTATCCCGATTTGGTCGAGTATATATGGGGAGCTCATCGGGAAGACCCGTTCAGGTTCCCCGCAGAGACTCTCCCTTTCTTGGCTTTGCCTCGTCGGGATCAAATCATGGATATGGGGGTGATTATGTTGGGTGATAATAAAAGCGAACAACTTGATATATTGGGAAACAACCTCACCTCTTCTTTGTCCCTCTCGTGGGCGATAGGAGGTATATTTGAACTTTCCGATTACGAAGTGTCGGCACAAGAAGTGCACGATGGTTGTACAGTTGAAATATCGTGTCGAGAGCTGAGGAAAGGAGAATATCGCGATACGGTGATTATTTCGGGAGGGGGCATTGAGACCCCGTATCGTATACCGGTACAAGTAGTTTCAGTCCCTTCGTTTATAGAAACCTCGGCATCCGATGTTACGGCCACCGAGGCTTTGATACATTGGATTAATTACCCCGAAGCTATCGATTACCAAGTTTCTCTTTGGTCGGGGAATACCTCTGCCGGAGATTTGATTATTTCGGCTTATGTCGAGGGATCGGGGTATAATAAAGCGATTGAAATCTATAACGGAACAGGAGTCCCGGTCGACCTTTCTGCATACAGTTTGCGAATGGAGGTTAATGGCAGTGGCTCTTTCGTGAACGATACTCCGTTAGGAACTTCTATATTAAATAACGGAGAGACCTATTTATTATTAAATTCGCTATCGACTGATGGGGAGTTAATCGCTAAGGCTTCGCAGATTATTCCCGGGGGAGAAACTTCTCCTCTCAATTTCAATGGGAATGATGCTGTTGCGCTTTGTCGCGATGGTATAATAATTGATGTGGTGGGTGTTGCCGGGGAAATAGCTTATTGGGGGCAAGATAAAACGTTGTATCGCCGATCCGAGATAACACACCCTACATCGCGATATAAAGGGAAAGAGTGGATATCGTCTCCGAAAGATGATTTTTCGAGGATAGGGCTTTTTCGTATGCAGCTTGACGACAAACGGGAATATATACAGACCGATAAGTCAATCGGGCTCGTACAAAACTATCGTTTTACCGAATTGCGACCGTTGACTCGCTACACCTATCAAGTGAGCGCTGTTATACCTTCGGGTATAGTAAAGGCCGCATACAGCATGCAATTTGAGACAGATTCTCTGGCTGTGCCGCAGTTGCTCGATGCCTCGGATATAACCGATAGTACTTTCCGAATAAATTGGGAAGAAGTTCAGGGAGCCGATAATTATGAGATAATTTGTTTTACACAGACTGGTGAACAACATGTTTATACTGAGGGATTTGACGAATTAGATTCGTCCGGAAAACCTCTGCCCGATAATTGGGAGGGAACAGCTTCCGGTAATTATACATCTGCGGCAAGTAGCGGAGTGTCGGCTCCTTCGGTCGCATTGAAAAATACGGGAGAATATTTACAGACCCCTCGGTATAACGAGGGTATAGTAAAGGTTTCGTTTATGTATCGTTTTGCATCCTCCGGGACGGGGTCCTACATTGTTGTTGAGAAAGAATCGGATAATAGTTGGACAGCTATTGATACATTGCGATATGTCGATACTTCTAAGAATTATCCCGAATATACCTTTTCGATCGAAGAACATGTGACTTCGGTAAAAGTCGTTTATGCACATAAAGAAAAAGGAAACGTAGCTGTCGATGATGCTTCGATTACTTATGGAGCTTATGTTAAGGATATTTTCTCTCAGGAAAAGGTCGGGAATATTACGACTCATGTTATAGAGGGGCTTTCTCCTCAGACAGAGTATGGCTATCAAGTCCGTTCGGTATGTAAAGATGTTGTTTCAAATTGGTCTTCGGTACAGAGAGCCGTTACGGCCGATATCTCGGCTGTTACATCTGTTCGATCATGTGATCCGCTCGTATATGTGTCGGGACGGCAAATTATAATAGCGACTCTTTGTGGTTCCGAACGAATATCGGTTTACAATCTATCTGGGCAAATGTTATATGCAGTGGCTGCTGAGGGGAAAAACCAAATAGCGATAAATGTCGATCGAGGAATTTATATAATAAAAATAGAGGCGAGGAATAAAATATTCAATAAAAAAATAATTCTGTAAAATGCAGAATATTATATGGTTATATTTTATTTAAAAAATAATTCAAAAAAAACATTGAGAAAAATTTGGAGCGAAATAGGAAAATGCATTAACTTTGCAACCGCAAAAGAGGAAACGGGGCACGCCCCGGGGAACTTTTGCCAAGTTCATTGAAGGAATTGAAGAAGCAAGTGTAGTACAGGAAAGAAGAGAGAAAGAAGTCAATTCGGTCAGGTAACGCTTCGAAGGTATAATAAAGAAAAAGAAAAGATACAACGAAGAGTTTGATCCTGGCTCAGGATGAACGCTAGCGACAGGCCTAACACATGCAAGTCGAGGGGCAGCGGAGAGGTAGCAATACCTTTGCCGGCGACCGGCGCACGGGTGAGTAACACGTATGCAATCCACCTGTAACAGGGGGATAACCCGGAGAAATCCGGACTAATACCCCATGATATGGGCTCTCCGCATGGAGGGTCCATTAAAGAGAGCAATCTTGGTTACAGACGAGCATGCGCTCCATTAGCCAGTTGGCGGGGTAACGGCCCACCAAGGCGACGATGGATAGGGGTTCTGAGAGGAAGGTCCCCCACATTGGAACTGAGACACGGTCCAAACTCCTACGGGAGGCAGCAGTGAGGAATATTGGTCAATGGTCGGCAGACTGAACCAGCCAAGTCGCGTGAGGGAAGACGGCCCTACGGGTTGTAAACCTCTTTTGTCGGAGAGTAAAGTGCGCTACGCGTAGCGTATTGCAAGTATCCGAAGAAAAAGCATCGGCTAACTCCGTGCCAGCAGCCGCGGTAATACGGAGGATGCGAGCGTTATCCGGATTTATTGGGTTTAAAGGGTGCGTAGGCGGCACGCCAAGTCAGCGGTGAAATTTCCGGGCTCAACCCGGACTGTGCCGTTGAAACTGGCGAGCTAGAGTGCACAAGAGGCAGGCGGAATGCGTGGTGTAGCGGTGAAATGCATAGATATCACGCAGAACCCCGATTGCGAAGGCAGCCTGCTAGGGTGCGACAGACGCTGAGGCACGAAAGCGTGGGTATCGAACAGGATTAGATACCCTGGTAGTCCACGCAGTAAACGATGAATACTAACTGTTTGCGATACAATGTAAGCGGTACAGCGAAAGCGTTAAGTATTCCACCTGGGGAGTACGCCGGCAACGGTGAAACTCAAAGGAATTGACGGGGGCCCGCACAAGCGGAGGAACATGTGGTTTAATTCGATGATACGCGAGGAACCTTACCCGGGCTCAAACGCAGGGGGAATGCCGGTGAAAGCCGGCAGCTAGCAATAGTCGCCTGCGAGGTGCTGCATGGTTGTCGTCAGCTCGTGCCGTGAGGTGTCGGCTTAAGTGCCATAACGAGCGCAACCCTTATCGATAGTTACTAACAGGTCAAGCTGAGGACTCAATCGAGACTGCCAGCGTAAGCTGCGAGGAAGGTGGGGATGACGTCAAATCAGCACGGCCCTTACGTCCGGGGCGACACACGTGTTACAATGGCAGGTACAGAAGGCAGCCAGTCAGCAATGACGCGCGAATCCCGAAAACCTGTCTCAGTTCGGATTGGAGTCTGCAACCCGACTCCATGAAGCTGGATTCGCTAGTAATCGCGCATCAGCCATGGCGCGGTGAATACGTTCCCGGGCCTTGTACACACCGCCCGTCAAGCCATGGGAGCCGGGGGTACCTGAAGTGCGTAACCGCGAGGAGCGCCCTAGGGTAAAACTGGTGACTGGGGCTAAGTCGTAACAAGGTAGCCGTACCGGAAGGTGCGGCTGGAACACCTCCTTTCTGGAGAAGCAGAACCTGGAACAAGACTGGAAAAGACCAAGCTCTCTCTTGGTACTACACGCTTCGTTCAATATAAAAAAGAAGGAAAACAACCCGCCGCAGGCACGATTTGAAGAATAGTCCTATAGCTCAGTAGGTTAGAGCGCTACACTGATAATGTAGAGGTCGGCAGTTCAAATCTGCCTGGGACTACCAGGCCGGAGGTCAGGTAGTAAAAGGGGGGATTAGCTCAGCTGGCTAGAGCACCTGCTTTGCAAGCAGGGGGTCAACGGTTCGAATCCGTTATTCTCCACGAAAGATCCTTGACATGATGGAAAAAGAAGAGTAAACGAGCAAAGCAAACCCATATCAACCCCTAACGTCGCCGGCTCCAAAGAGAGCCGGAAGACGCGGAAGAAAGTAAACAAGGGCGCATGGAGGATGCCTAGGCTCTCGGAGGCGAAGAAGGACGTGATAAGCTGCGAAAAGTTACGGTAAGGCGCAAATAGCCCTAGACCCGTAAATATCCGAATGGGGCAACCCGGCCAGCAATGGCCATACCGCCAAGCGGTAAGCCAACGCGGGGAACTGAAACATCTAAGTACCCGCAGGAAAAGAAAATAACAATGATTCCGCCAGTAGTGGCGAGCGAACGCGGAACAGCCCAAACCACCCGTGTTACGGCACGGGTGGGGTAGAAGGATCCACGACACGGCAAGAAATAAGTTAGCGGAATACGATGGAAATCGTAGCCAGAGACGGTGACAGCCCGGTACGCGAAAACGGACAGAAGCCCAGTGGACACCTGAGTAACCCAGGACACGAGAAATCCGGGGCGAATCAGCGGGGCCCATCCCGTAAGGCTAAATACTCCCGAGAGACCGATAGCGAACCAGTACTGTGAAGGAAAGGTGAAAAGAACCTCGAACAGAGGAGTGAAACAGACCCTGAAACCATGCGCCTACAAGCGGTCGGAGCATGTTAAAGTGTGACGGCGTGCCTTTTGCATAATGAACCTACGAGTTACTCTCGCTGGCAAGGTTAAGCGATTCAGTCGCGCAGCCGAAGCGAAAGCAAGTCCGAACAAGGCGTACAGTCAGCGGGAGTAGACGCGAAACCAAGTGATCTACCCTTGGTCAGGTTGAAGGTTGGGTAACACCAACTGGAGGACCGCACCGATAAGCGTTGAAAAGCTTACGGATGAACTGAGGGTAGGAGTGAAAGGCCAATCAAACTTGGAGATAGCTCGTACTCCCCGAAATGCATTTAGGTGCAGCCTCGAAGTAAAGTGATAGAGGTAGAGCGACTGATAAGATGCGAGGGCTTCACCGCCTATCAAGTCTTGACAAACTCCGAATACTATCACTTGATCTTCGGGAGTGAGGGCATGGGTGCTAAGGTCCATGTCCGAAAGAGGAACAACTCAGACCACCAGCTAAGGTCCCGAAATAAGGGCTAAGTTGAATAAACGAAGTAAAACTGCAAAGACAGCTAGGATGTTGGCTTGGAAGCAGCCATTCATTTAAAGAGTGCGTAACAGCTCACTAGTCGAGGAGTTTTGCATGGATAATAATCGGGCATAAGCCCTTTACCGAAGCTGTGGATGTCGTAAGACATGGTAGGGGAGCATTCCGGCGGCGACGAAGGCCGTCCTCGAGGACGACTGGAGCTTTCGGAAAAGCAAATGTAGGTATAAGTAACGATAAAGGGGGCGTGAAACCCCCTCGCCATAAGACTAAGGATTCCTGATCAACGCTAATCGGATCAGGGTAAGTCGGGCCCTAAGGCGCAGCCGAACGGCGTAGCCGATGGAAGAAACGGTAAAGATTCCGTTACTGGATATAGGAGCGATGTGGAGACGGAGAAGTGACACACCCGCCTGCCGACGGAAGCGCAGGTTAAAGGAAGTAGGTAAACGCCGGGTAGGCAAATCCGCCTGGCGTGCCGAAGCTGACAGTATCGAGAGCCCCCGGGCAATCGAATAGCGGTGGTAATCAGGCTCCCAAGAAAATCCGCTAAGCATATTCTATATCCACCCGTACCCCAAACGGACACACGTAGTCGGGTAGAATATACCAAGGCGCTCGAAAGACTCACGGTTAAGGAACTAGGCAAATTGACCCTGTAACCTCGGGAAAAAGGGTCCCCAGTAAGATGGGGCGCAGAGAATAGGTCCAGGCAACTGTTTAACAAAAACACAGGGCTGTGCAAAATTTCAAGATGAAGTATACAGCCTGACACCTGCCCGGTGCCGGAAGGTTAAGAGGAGAGCTAATCGCAAGAGAAGGCTTGAATTGAAGCCCCGGTAAACGGCGGCCGTAACTATAACGGTCCTA
>ERZ772892.3391-NODE-3391-length-11701-cov-7.804053_pt1 | contig 11701 bp, 10 predicted proteins | sample MGYA00512126_ERZ772892 | MGnify/ENA primary metagenome ERZ772892 (study PRJEB29015, sample SAMEA2737697) | human gut metagenome | biome: human gut; feature: human-associated habitat; material: faeces | place: China | collected 2012 ... | reverse complement strand
GCACGCGCTGCTTTCCGTTGAAGTTCTCGATGGAGCGCAGGTTTGGATTCAGCTTGTCGATGATGCTGTGGATCTTCAGATCAGAAAGCCGGGAATTGACCTCATAGGTCGCATAAACCCGGAATGCAAAGGGAATGCACTCACTCCGATTGAGCTGCTGCAGCCGCTTGTCGATATCGTCCGCATACCCGATTTTCACATATTCCGGGAAGGACGGGTTGGTCAGTATGTAGATCACGCCAGATTTATCCATTGTCTATACCTCCGTTATGCCGCGACCCAGCCGTAGCCCTGAACGGCCATATCAATAAAGTGTGTCAGTAACAGATCAATCTTCACAGCAAACGTTTCCTTGTCATACGAAACCGGTAGATCTGCATCCAGCGACTTTTCAATCGCCGTTTTTACCTTTGCGCGCGGCTGTTCGTCCTTGTACCAATCCACAACCATCAGCTCCGACTTCTCCTCGGAAAGCTTCTTAAAAAGATTCTTCGCGGATAGCTTCACCTTCTGCTCCTCCGCCTTTGTAAGTTTCTTTCCGGCAATCAGCAAATCGAAGATTTCCAGTTCCTCTTCCGACAGCCCCTCGGCCTCCGGCCGCTTGTCCTCCGCTTTCAGATCTTCGATCAATTGGAGCAGCTGCTCGTAGTAGTCTTCATTCTCCGACCCGCCGGCGTTATAGCGATCAATGATATTGCGGAAGCGCTGAGAAAACTTCTGTCTCGTACAATTGCGATTCAGCATTTGCTGCAGTGCCTGCTCGATAAACGCCTTCAGATCGTCGATCTCCACGGCCTTGTACTTGGCGACCTTGATCTCCTTCTTTAGCTCCTCCACATCCACCTTGGAAAGGTCGATGACCTTCCCCTGGTGAATGACAAGCCCGGCGTCGTTATCCTCTGCTTTCTGCGAGGAAACGCTGGTGTCCAGAACTTGTGCCATACGCAGCCGGGCGCGATTGATCTTTTCGTCGTCAATGGTATGGCAGAAAAGCCCGTACAGATATGCCAGCGGCGAAAACTTTTCATTCTGCCAGTTCTTCTCAAAGATCTCCGGACGCGATGCCTCGTAGAGATTCATCAGCGTGTTCAGGATCACCTTGAATTTGTCCTTGTTTTCATCGTTGGAAATGATCGTATTGTAGGCTTCCCGCAGCAGATCCAGCCGATCAAGAGTGGATGCCTCTGCTACGATTGCACCGATATCAATGCCAAGGCTTAGCAGAAAATCATCCGCTTCATCGACAGCACTGTTGAGCAGGACAATCAGTTGGTCAATGTCCTTCGCCGGGAACTCCGTACCGTCATCACCGGCCGCGTACTCCGTCAAGGCTTTCTGCATATACTTGAACACATTGACGTAGTCCACGATGATGCCGCAGGGCTTGCCGGGATACACGCGGTTGGCGCGGGCGATGGCCTGCATGAGCGTGTGCCCCTTCATCGGTTTGTCCAGATAGAGCGTGGACAGGTTCTCCACATCGAAACCGGTCAGCCACATGGCACAGACAAACACGAGCTGCAAGGGATCATCGGGATCTTTGAAGCGGTCCTCAATATCCAGGCCTTCCGGCGTGACAGCGTTCATCTTCTGCCGGTGCATGGAAATGTCGAGCCCCTGCTTCTGGAACTTCTCATTCTCATCGGCTTCCTCAGAGACGATGACCGCCATTTCCACACGGTTCATGTAATTGAGGATGCGCGTCAGCTCATCGCGCTGTTCTTTGGTGGCGGCGCTGTTGCGCTCCTGCATGATCTTCTGCTTCTCAATCGCCCAGTAATGCTGCACCTTGTCGTACATCTTCACCGTCGTATACTTATCGACGGAGACGACCATGCCCTTCCCAAGGAAACCGCGGCGCGGGAAATGATGAGCAATATCATGGGCGATCTTATCAATGCGATCCTCCCTCTTGATGACCTCCAAAATCCGAGAGGAGGAGTTTTCCAGCAAGCGGGTCTCGTCCTCGTTCAGGTTTTCCTCCTCGATGATGTCCACCACATCGTCGTCCAGAAAGTCATTTTCCAGCCCGACCTCCGGCACACGGCGGGAATAGAACAGCGGCACCGTGGAGCCGTCCTCCACCGACTGGGCGAAGTTATACTCTGACACATAGTTCCCGAACCACTGGTTGGTCAAGCGCTTGCTGCCCAGCAGCGGGGTGCCAGTAAAGGCGATATAATTGGCATTTGGCAAGGCCGTGCGCATGTTCTCCGCCAGATCCTTGTACTGTGTCCGGTGCGCTTCATCCACCAGCACGATGATATCGTCCCGGGTGGAGAGCACAGGGTACTTTTTACCCTTGTCATAGCGGAACTTATGGATCAGGGTGAAAATGAAGGATTTGTTGGTCTGCAGATAGTCCCGCAGCTGCTTACCGTTCTTCGGCTGGCATTCCTCTTTCTGCCCAATCACTTCCGTCTTTACAAAATTCTTGTGGATCTGGTCATCCAGGTCTTCGCGATCGGTGATGATCAGGAATGTGAAATTGCCCGAGATCTTGCGCCGAACCTTGCGGGCGAAGAACACCATGGAAAAGGATTTGCCGGAACCCTGGGTGTGCCAGAACACGCCAAGCTTGCCCTGCAGCTCCGCCCGGTTCTTTACCGATTCCATCAAGTTGTTCACTCCGAAATACTGGTGGTTTTTGGCAATGATCTTGTTCTTCTGATTGCGGAACATGATGAAGTTTTCTATGTAGTCGATCAGCCGGCCTTTTTGCAGCAGGCCGTCGATGAAATACCGGACCGAGCTTTCGCCCACCGTACCGGCTTCCTTCAAAGCCTGACGGTCGGGCCGTTCCTTCTCGGAGTCCACCTTCAGCCACTCGAAGAAATGATTGTAGGTGGCGTTGAAGGCGCCGAGCCGTGTCTCCAGCCCGTTGGACAGCACGCAGATCTGATTGAACGCAAACAGGTTCGGGATATCCCGCAGGTAGTTCTTCAGGTTGTCGTTATAGGCCTCCTCCACCTTGACGATGCTGTTTTTCAGCTCAACAAACACCATGGGCAGGCCGTTGATAAAAATCAGCACGTCCGGGCGACGCCAGTAGACGCGTCCTTGTATCCACATCTGGGAAACGGCGGTGAAGGTGTTGTTCTCCGGGCGGTCAAAATCGACCAGCTTCACAAAATCAAAATCCTCTTTGCCGTTGCGGCGGAGGCTGATTTTGATGCCGTTGCGGATCTGGTTGTAGTACTTGTAATTGGTGGCCGTCATATCCGTGGCGCTGAAATCCCGGCAGAGGTCGCGGGCGATCTCCTCCAGCTTTTCGCCGGGTATATCTGGATTGAGGCGCGCCAAGGCCTCCCGCAGAATAAGCGGGAGTACGCATTCTTTCTTGCTGCTTCGTCCAGTCCCATCCGGCAGCAGCTCGCGCTTGTCCGGAGAAGGGTCACAGCGCAGAATACCATATTGGAACGGGTCACCCTCCAACTTTTGCAGGATCGCCTGTTCAATATCGTCTTCGGATATGAAGTTGCGCATTGTAGTCACCACCTATATTATCCGTTCTTTTGAATGTCCTCTTTTAATTTCTTTACGCGCTCTTTGCGCTCCAGATGATCCAATTCCAGGAATGCCAGCAGGCACATTTGGTATATATCATCATACCATTGTTCAATGTCGCCATCTTTCATGTCTGCAACGAAATGAATATAGTTCTTACCACCTTGCTCTGCATTATTATGCCGTACATTTACGCTGTTTAACAGATAAAACAGGTCTGATTCCAGCGAGGTATTGATCTGCTTTAGCTTTGTCCGCTTTGCTTCCAGTTTATCCGCCAGCGCAATCAGGGTAGCTTTCTTCCGCTCCAAATTGCCTTTCATGGAGTGATGATTGTATTCAATTATCCTATAAGACAGAGCAGGATCTACTATCTCCGCGGCAGAAATCGCCGCCTGGTCTTTGGGGACAAAATCAGTAATACCGTTTTGATTATTTGGCATGTACCCTATGGCCTCGATAACCGTCAACACTTGCTGGACGTAGAACTGCATTGGGTCACCAATTCCGACTATACCACCACCATAGGTGACATTTTGATTGTAAATGGCGAGATTATATGAATACTCACAAAAAGACACTAAATACTCTATGTCAAAGTTAGAAGGATTCTTTTCAAAGCTATATCCATAAAAATCATCAAAGTCATCTAAAGATACGCATGTACCGCGAAAGGGAAGCCGAACAAAAAATGTCGCACAGTAATCCTTCAACGAAGATCCTGCTCCCACCATATCTTGAAACTTCTGTACACAAAACATTCCATATAGACGGTCATACTCTCTACGAATATCTATGGCCGCAGTTTTCAAAACTTGGGAAAAGGGAATACGTTTCATATCAGTTTGCCTCTATTTCGAATATGTTTTCTGTCTGCTTAGATTAAAGTATTGTGTTTGCACAGCGGTAAAACAGTCTGTCTTTTGCTATCCTCTTTATTGGCGTAGGAACTTTCTTACAGTCGTTTATGGCCTCAGCAAGAATATCTTTGACGCTTACTCTCGCATTTCGGACGTCGCATATGGCTTCCTTGGCTGTAACCCTGCGTTTAGAGCTTCTTATCAGGGACTCCATAAAACTCTCAAAAGAATCAATATATCCCTCTCGGATGCCCTTGTTTACATCAATTGCAACATAATTGTGGAAGTTAAGCACATTCCTTTGCCCAGGATTGTTTTGCAAAACGAGTATTTCTGTATGTCCGGAATAGTTCCATCGAATACGGTTTTGCAGCTTTTCCTTAAATTCAGTAAAGGCCTTTGTGCTGAAATACCAGTCCCGCTGCATCATCGCATCGACTTTCCTATAAGTCTGGTCTTCTGCCTTGGCAAAATCATCAGTGTACCCGATAGCATAAATAGAGCAGTATTTTGCAGAATTGTAATGGATATACTCAAATTCCTTTAAGATTTTTTCTTCCGTTGGACGAGCGAAAAGGAAAACGACAATTTCCATGTTTTCAACTTGGCTTTCGATACGCTCTATTTCTTCGTATGTACTGGCGGCAAACATGATTACACCTCCGAATTGTCCTGATTTTTCGCTGCTTTGCTCCATTTCTCAATCAAGTAGTTTACAAACGCCGAACAGGAAACCAGCATGTATTTTGCGTCTTCGGCGGGCGCCCATTTGAAATCAATGCCTCCATGACGGATTCCGTCCTCGTCTGAAGTATACCCGTACATAGATGAAAACGCGTTTTCCATTGACGGGTGGATATGCACTCCGTAGTCTTTAAGCTTTTTTATTGTTTTCCCTAGAGTTGCATTCTTACCGGACAATCCAGTAATAATGCTGCAAACTGCCTCAACTGCACTGATTGACTCCTTAATTGAGTTTTCGTAATCAGGTAGGGGCCTTCGTGAAAAAAGCTCTGTTGCCTTTTTTAAATGTACATTTATACTGTTATAAGGGGTTTGTTGTGCCTGTTCGATACACTTTATTTCGTACTCATTTGTAATGGGGACTACTTGTCTTCCGATTACTCTGTATCCAGCATTCTCAGCCGATAGAACACCATTAAAGTTATCTATTGCATCACTGAGGTCTTTCGTCGGGAGAAATGCGAGATATATTTCAACGAAATCATAGATTCGATACCATTCTGCCTGATCATACCATTTCCGAAAAACAGCAAGATTTTTATCCAAATCAGCGTTATCATAAACGCTGGTATACGAAAGCCCACATGCATCCATTATTTCTTCGAGATAGTGAGAATCGATAACTGCAATATCATTACAGATTTCACATCTGTAAATATTCCAAATCCTGTTTCTTAATTCTATGGTCATGCTTTCCAACTGCAAAGGCTTTACCACATACCCATATCGTTCAGAAAAAGTGGACATTTTTACACCTCCAGCTTTCCGCTCATCAGACGCGGGAGAAGCAGATCACGCTGGCGAATTAAACAGGCATTTGCTTTTAACAGATGCTTTATCTCATTATACAGTGGTTCAATCTTTTGCTCGAAACGAATCACTGTTTCCTCGTCTGGCATAACGATTCTGACTCGCTTTATTAAATCCTGGCTCAGATTCTGTTGTGCTGCCCCGAAGCTGATCAAAAGCAAGTAATCTCTTATAGACTTCAGGCACTGGAATAAATAGTGTTTTGTACTGATATTACCTTTATCACGAAATACGCAGCAAGCTTGATTACATGTTGCATCCATCGTTGAATACGCCAGCATACCAATGTTCACCCCGTACATCGCCATAAGTACGCTATCTTTGGGAAAGAACTTGGCGGAAGACTTTTTAACTGCAACTTCTGTAATCCTTTCTTCCGTATCAATGAGGAGGCAATCCTGAAGCTCACCTGTTTTAATCCATGGGATTGTACCGTCAACGTAGTACTCATCAAGCTCCCGACTTGGTGTTCCGCCTGAAGATGTAGTATAAAACTCGGAAATACGCCCGCGTCTCCACCCCTTCGGGATACCATTTTCAAAATCTGCCTTCTCATGTCCGGGGAAGCGGAAGCGGACAAACCACTCCTTATACAGGTTTTCCGCTATTTGCTCCAGAACCTTGATCCGCTTATTGTTGACTTCGATCAGGTTGTCATAGGCGGAGAGGATACCCGCAACCCTGTCTTGATACCATTTCGGCGGCATTTCGATTCTCAATCGAGCAAGTTTCGTTACTGAAAGGCCCGGCTGAGCAGCTTGCCCGGAAAAGCGCCCCAATGATAAGCCGCTCAACTTATAAGTAAGATATTTGGCATTGTTGGCACTATTTGGTTGGGTAACAACCGCGTGTTCTGTCATATATCCTTTTCCAGAAAAGAACTGAACATTGCCACAATATGCCCCTTGCCGTCCAATAACAGCACACTCACCATCGAAATTATAGGTGTCGGTGTACCCACGCAAACCATTTCCACCAATAACGGGATACTTACCGGTCTCGTTTATCAAATCAGCAGAAATCCCTTTGCCACTCGAAAAGCGCTTGCAAAGTAATCCTAATCTGTATTCCGAATACTCTACCATATTCACACACCATTTTCACAAGAAGAATTTGACGATGCCGTAGATTCAAGCTCTCCTATCAATAGCAAGCCATAAATAAGGTTTATCATTTTGACGCAATCTAACTTCGTTTTCTTCCGTGTAGAACGACCGTGCGCAATCCAATGACGATTAAGTCCTTTTGGTTCTTCTCCTTCGAAGTCAGAATTTGCAGAAAAAGAATCCAATGTTTTTTCTAACGTCATAGCAAATGTTATCATCGCGTATTCATCGTGATCAAGAAGCTCGTCATTCTCGAGCTTGTGCTTAATCACATTAATGCGAGGTTTTAGACTCGCTGCTGGATTACCGGAAGTATCAGCAAGTAAACCATCAAAAACGGAAGTGAAACCCGTAACTGCCAGGTCATTACCACCATTGCGAAATGCTTTTACAGATTGAGAATAGAGTCGCTTATGCTTATGCATTACTGCGGAAGAAAGGGTCTTGTCAATAGTTCTATATACCTTGGAAAACCTCTCCCGGATCATTTGTTCTCGAAGTGTTTTGTTGATGTTTTCTGAATCTACAATTGCATCGACATATTCCTCAGTCATATAGTCCCAAAAGACAAACTGCACATCTCCCATTTTTCTAATCGCAGAAAAACGACGGGAGGCTTGCAAAAGAGCTTGTCCAATCTCTGCTACTTTTGGCTTATACTGTTCAAGCGCCTCAACAATAGGTTGCAGTGTGGATTGAATATTCTGCAATGCCTCCAGTGCAGGTCGGGTAATCTCTTGTATTCGAGAAAGAGCCGCACTCAACCCTGAAAAATCGTACCCCTGCCAAGGAGAAGTAAAATCACTCATTTGTAAACAAACCTCTCAGGTTCAACGATATCTGCGCTTCTAGCTTCTTCGCTTCCTCATTCAAAGCTTCAAACTCCGCATTCAAGCCCAGCATAGTCTCTTTGAAATCAGCCTCAGTCATGCCGTCGTCCTCGATGACCACTCCCACGTAGCGCCCGGCGTTGAGGGAATAGTCCTGGTCGATAATGCCGTCCTCGCCGTCCAGCTTCGCCGCCTTGCACAGACCGATCACGTCCCGGTAGACGCCGTCCGGGAAGCGTTCGGTCAGCCAGTTGATCTGGGCCTGCCAATAGGCTTTTGTCTTGGTTTCCTTATCCTCAGCAGTTTCCGGCGCGGCGGCCAGCGCCTCTTGATACTCCGCAAGAAGTGCGACAAAGGCAGCAGTATCCCCATGATACAGACGGGTGATGATTCCCAGGTTTTTGATCTGCTCGTCGCTGAACTTCCGGTGGGCTCGATCCACCTGCGTGAAAACGTTGCGGGCGTCGATGAACAAGATCTCGTTCTTTTTGTCCGTCTGGGGCTTGTGCTTGTCAAAGAACCAGAGCGTGGCAGGCAGGGTAACAGAGGAGAACATATTGGAGGGCAACGTCACCATCTGGCTGATGATGCCCTCTTCGATCATCTTTTTGCGGATCTCGTGCTCGCTCTTGCCTGCGTCGGAGGCAGAGTTTGCCATGACCAGCGCCGCCTTGCCGTGCTCATTCAGGGCCGTGGCAAAGTAGCCGATCCACAGGTAGTTGGCGTTGGGAACCGTTTCTTTCTTGTCGGAGGCTTTTTTCGCCGACTTGGTGGAGTTGCGGGGAACGCCGTAGGTATTGAAGCGCGCATCACCGCTGACACGGTCAAAGGAGACCTCGTCCACGTTGAACGGCGGATTTGCCATGACGTAATCGAAGGCGCCGAAAGCGTTGTAGGGATCGGAGTAGAAGGAGTTGGCCTCGGTGATGTCGCCGCGCACGTTGTTGAGCAGCAGGTTCATTTTAGCCAGCTTCACGGTGTCCGGTTCCTTCTCTACACCGTAGCAGCGGAACTTCATCTGCTCCGCCTCGTTTGCATTGTGGGCGTGCATGTACCGCGCAGCCTGGACAAACATGCCGCCGGAACCGCAAGCGGGATCGAGAAATTTTTTATCGCCGGGCTGCGGGTCCAGCACTTCGACCATATACCGCACGACTGTGGCCGGCGTATAGAAGGTCCCGCCGTCCTTACCCTCTGCCAGGGCGAAGTTGCCGAGGAAGTATTCATAGATCTCGCCGAAGATATCAACGGTGCAGTTTTCGGGGATATCCTTGAAAATGCGCACAATGTTGGACAGCAGCTCCGGCTCCTCCTCCGGCACAAGCTGGGCGTAAACCTCCTTGGGGAGAACGCCGTCCATCTTCGGGTTCTCCCGTTCGATGGCTTCCATGGCCTTCTTTACCAGATCAGCCTTCTCCGCTGTGTCCGGCGCGTTGTTAAGATAGTCATAGTAGGCGCACTCTGGGAGGAAGAAGCCGCACTTCTCGACCGCGATCTCTTTACGTGTTTTCTCCATGCGGGTGCCAAGCCGCTTTGTATACTCCGCCTCGGTCTCATCCTTGTGCTGCTTGAACAGGATATCAGCATAGCGAAGGAAGATCAGGCCGAGGATCGGCTGACCGTATTTGTTCGCCGCCAAATGCGCACCGGAACGCAGCACGTCCGCCGCATGCCAGAGGTTGTCCTTTAAGGTTTTCAGTTCTCTATCTGTCATTACGCTTTCACCTACATTAATTTGGGGGATCAATATCCAAATAGGAAATCAAGAATTGTTCTGCAAAAACATCACATCATAGATCGGCAGATACGTGATCTTACCGTTCGTCGTGATCTCGCGGGTATTGGACAGAACGAACGCCTTTTTCACGTGATAATCGTCGTTCTTTATAAAAGTGCTCAGCGCGCTGTGGACGGTGTAGTCCTTGCCGGATTTGACCTCGATGGGGATGGCGGAGAGGCTGTCGTAATCGTCGATCAGATAATCCACCTCGCCCTTGCTGCGGTTATCGTAATAGAACAGCTTGTAGCCGTGCGCGGCCAGCTCCTGAGCCACCACGCTTTCATACACAGAGCCGAGATTGATCCCCGTCTCATCGTCCAGGATCGCACGTATATTGCTGCCGTACAAAACGTCCGTCAAAAGGCCTACGTCGTTCAAATAGAGCTTGAGCAGGTTTTTGCCGACAGACTGTGTTAGGGGAAAGACTGGGGTAGTGATCGCGTTGACGTCCAGGGCGATTCCCGCGGAGATCAGATATTCAAACTCATCCTGATAGTCGAAAAAACGCTTGCCTCGCTTGTCCTCGATATCCTGAAAGACCACCCGTTTCTTCTTGCTCTCCAGATTGGAGGGGATCATATCGTAGATCCTGCGGATCTTCAGCTTCTTGTTATTGTCCGCCTCGTACTTCGACGCGTCATCAGCATAGAACGCGCGGATATCCCGATGGATCGTCCTGACCTTTACGATGTTGGTGTCTGCAATAAAGGAGTTCACGGCGTCGGGCAGCCCGCCAATCAACAGATATTTCTTGAAGAGGTCCATCACCTTCCCGTGCATAGCTGCATCCAGGCTCTCACCGGCAAGGAACTTCTCATGCATCATATCGATGGCGAACTGATTAAACCCGTTTGCCAGCAGAAACTCCTCAAAATCCAGCGGGAACATGCGCTTTACTTCAATGCTTCCGATGGGGATCGAGGTGGTCTTCTTCAAGGTCACACCGAGCAGCGACCCGCTGGCGATATAGGTAAACCTGTCGTCCTGCTTTAAAAACTTGAGCATGGTCAGCAGGTGCGGATATGCCTGGATCTCATCAAGGAAAATCAGCGTGTTTTTCTTCTCTCCCATTCGCTCGCCGGCGATGGTACTGACTTGGAAATAGAAGTCCTTGACGGTGCGGACCTGCTCAAACAGCCGTGGACCGTTATAATCCTCCGCAAAGTTCAGCTCGATATAGTTCTCAAAGAACTGCTGCCCGACGTAGCGGATGATAAAGGTCTTTCCGATCTGCCGCGCCCCGTCGATAATCAGCACTTTGTTGGAGTCTGACTTCAAGTAGCTTTCGATATACGGCTGAATTTTCCGATATAACATAGCGCACCTCCGCACTTTTCAGCATAATCAACGCGCCGGGAAACACATAATTCAACTGGTTGCACATCTCGTGACAAACACATTTCAATATCTATTATACTCACAAAAACGCACAAATCAATAGCCGGTGCAAAATAAATATATCCCGTTGTCAAGACTGCAAATCCGATTATTGCACATTGGACTCTAGTGTAGCGCCGGGCTATCATATACGCGAAGGGAAACCAAAAACAATGCGTATATGAAGGAGGCGCGGCATGGAAAACAGATTTGCAGCAGCGCGGAGGCGGTATCTGCGCACGCACATGGACGGTATCTACACAGGGATGCTGCTGACGGGGACTCTAGAGCCGCATCTTGCCGAGATCGGCGAGTCGGCGCAGGCCATGTTTGACCGGCTCGTGGAGCAAATGAAGAAGGCCGAAGGCGTCACCGAGCAGCTGAAGGCTGAGAATCAAATGGAATGGGTGGGACGGATGAACAGCATCCGCAGCCGCGCGGAGGAGGTTGTCTTTTCTGAGCTGGTTTATTGCTGAGGCGTGGTGATGTTCAAGTATAGAAGAAATCGAGTGTTAGCACTCTGCGCTGGCGAGCGACGGCTGCTGACAATGGCCCTGTTGTCCTTTCGGAACAAACTGATAGCAAGCGGCAAGCCCACCGAGGATATCAATGAACTGCTGATCCGGCTGCTGCGGTAAAAACTGAATACGAGAAATGAGCGTCTGCTTCTGAAAAGAGGCAGGCGCT
>ERZ772892.3373-NODE-3373-length-11782-cov-4.271766_pt1 | contig 11782 bp, 7 predicted proteins | sample MGYA00512126_ERZ772892 | MGnify/ENA primary metagenome ERZ772892 (study PRJEB29015, sample SAMEA2737697) | human gut metagenome | biome: human gut; feature: human-associated habitat; material: faeces | place: China | collected 2012 ... | reverse complement strand
TCAAGGTCACGGCAGACCAGCTCGAGAGCGTCACCGAGGCGATGAAGGCCTACGATGTCGAGTTCGTCCCCATCGTGACGGAGGCGACGGACAGCGGCAGCTATCTGATCGAAAAGTGAATAGAAAAAGCGGTCTGCTGAAATCTCAGCGGACCGCTTTTTGCGTAAAAAACAGCACGAAGCAGTGCCCGCTGCCTCGTGCTGTTTTTCTTTATGAAGAGAGAGGTATCTCAGTTCATACTGCGGGAATTTTCGTAGCCGCCCTCGCGCGAAAGGCTCATCGCGCGGATGCGGTCATAAACATCGGCTTCGAGCTCGACCGTGCCGCGCGCAAGCTGTTCGCTGCGGCGCTGGGCGGAACGTTCGCCGGGGACGAAGACCTGTGCATTTCCTGCGGCGGGTGCGCTGGTGCGTACAGCCTCGGCCAGCGCCGATGTCTGCGCGATGAAATCGTCTGCGGAAGAAAACATTTCCGGCGACAGGGCGCAGAACAGGTAGCCGAGGTCGTATTCATCGCGGATCTCGCCGCCCATCTTTGCGCCGACGAACGCGCCGGTCAGAATTTCAAGCGCCATGCACAGCGCCGCGCCGCGCGCCCCGCCGAAGGGGAGCACGCCCTGCACGCGTTGGGGATCGGTAGTGAAAGCGCCGGCGGCATCGAGAAAAGTCCTTTCGGGGAGGGGACGCTCCTCGACGATGGCCTGCCGCAGCTCGCCCCACACGCCCTGCGCGGTGGCAAAGTCAAAGAGGAGGGGCGGCTTTTCGCCCTGCGGGAAGCCGAAGGAAAGCGGATTTGTGCCGAACATCGGCGCGCTGCCGCCAAACGGAACCACGTGCGCGGGACCACCGTTGTTCGTGACGATGCCGATGCAGCCGCGCTCGGCGATCAGGCGGGAATAGGGGACAAGGCGTGCATAGCGGCTGACGTTGGTCAGCGCGACAAGGCCGACGCCATATTCCTTGGCGAGCTCTACGCTGAATGCGGCAGCCTGCCGCGCGGCGATGTGGCCGAGCTCGCGGTGGCCGTCGATCTTGGCGTGGCCGCCGGTTTGTCTTACAATTTCAATGCCGCTCTCACGGCCTGAAAGACCGATGTCGAGGGTCAGGAATTTGGAGACGCCGTGGGTCTTGTGGCCCTCGAGCTCAGCATCCAGAAAATCATCGACGATGAAATCGGCGTCCTCGCTGCCGATGCCGCGCAGCGTGAGCGCGTCGAGCATCATGACGCGGAGCTCGTCGATGCGGATCTCTTTTTTCATAGGCCGCGCTCCTGCGCCAGCGCGATCAGACGGGCGAACACGTCCTGTGCAAGGCCACGGACGGCCTCGCGCTTGTAGGGCATGGAGCCGCGCCCCGCGATGACGCGCTTGACCTCGGAAGAGAGCAGGTCGCCGAGCGCGGCGCCGGTCTCCGCCGTGAGCGGCTTTCCCACAAGGAACGCCGCGGCGTCTTCTGATAGGTATGCGTGCGGCGCGACCGCGCCGAGCGCGGCGCGCGCGCTCTGGATGCAGCCGTTTTCGACAACCGCGCTGACGGCGAGGTTGATCTTGGAGATCGTGACCTGGTGCCGCTCGCCGATCTTGTCGAACGCGCTGATCTCATGTTCGGTGGGCAGGGGGAGGAGGAAGCGCAGAATGGCCTCGTCGCTCGCGAGCGCGGTCTTGCCCTTGCCGAGCACGAGCTCGCGTGCGGGGATGGTGCGCACCGCGCCGCGGCTGTTCATCACCTCGGCCGCGCCGCAGAGCGCGAGCAGGGGCGGGTAGACGTCGCCCGCGGGGGAAGAGGTGCCGATGCTGCCGCCGAGCGTGCCGCGGTTGCGGATCTGCGTGCAGCCGACCTGGCTGCACGCCATGGCGAGTGCGGGAAAATACTGCCGCACAACGGGGGACTGTGCGACCTGCGAATGCACGCACACCGCGCCGACGGCGAGAGAATCGCCGGCCAATTCAATTTGCTTGAGCTCCTGCATCTCCGTCAGGCTCAAAATAGCGTCCGCGTGCCAGACCTTGCCGTTGCGCTGAGCCAAAAAGTCCGTGCACCCGGCGACAATGGAGCCGCCGGAGAGGGACGCGAGGGCAGAGGCGAGCTCTTCGCGGTTTGTTGGCTGAAAGAAGTTCATTTGGCCGCCTCCTTCATGTCGTGCGCGGCCTGCTGGATGGCGCGCAGGATCTGTTCATAGCAGCTGCACCGGCAGATATTGCCGGAGATCGCGGTGCGGATCTCGTCTTCGGTGGGATCGGGATTGTTGAGCAGCAGGCCCGCGGCGCTCATCACCATGCCGGGCGTGCAGTAGCCGCACTGAATGGCCATGTTGTTCACGAAAGCGGGGACAATAGGTGCGATGCGCGGGTCGGATTCGACACCCTCGGACGTGATGATGCGATGTCCGTTCACCTGCGCGATCATCGTCATGCAGGAGTGGACGGCTTTATCATTGAGCAGCACCGTGCAGGTGCCGCACTCGCCCTCGCCGCAGCCGCGCTTCGTGCCCGTCAGATGCAGATCTTCGCGCAGCACATCGACAAGCAGGCGCTCCGGCGGGGCGTTCACAACGGTTTCTTTCCCGTTTAAGTAAAAACGAATTTCCATCACAGCGACGCCTCCTTGCGTTTTTCCTGCACGGCGCGGATGATCTTCTCCGGCGTCAGCGGCAGGGTGGTCAGATCGGTTTGCAGTGCGTCATTGACGGCGGCAAGCAGCGCCGGCGCGACCGGCACAAAGCAGGATTCGCCGATGGACTTGGCACCGTAAGGCCCTTCGGGGCTGCCGTTTTCGACAAGCACTGTCTCAATGTGTGGGAAGTCGCACGCGCGTGCCACGTGATAGCGCTGCAGGGTGGCGTTGAGCGGCTGGCCGGTCTTCGGGTCGATTTTGACCTGCTCGCAAAAGACAAGCCCCATGCCCTGCTGCAAGGCGCTGCCGACCTGCCCGCGGCAGAGTTCGGGATTGATGGCCTTTCCCACATCATGCGCGGCGGTGTAGGCTGTCAGGCGGCAGAGCCCAGTGAGCGTGTCGACCTCGACCTCGGCAAAGTGAGCAGCGGCAGGGCCGGGGTTGGACGAGGGCTGGTAAGTGTGGGAAACGAAAATTGCGCCGCTGCCGCCGTATTGGTCGGCGGCGTAGCAGATAACATCACGGTAGGTTTTCCGGCGAGAGGGATCAGCGGTGACAAAGATCTCACCGTTTTGACAGGCGAGGTCTCCGGCATTGCATACCATGAGACGTGCGGCATTTTCCAGCAGCAGAGATTTGAGCTTCTGCGCCGTTTCCAACACGGCACGGCCGGTGACATAAATTGTGCGGCTGGTGTAGCAGCCATTATCGAGCGCATTGTATGCCGTGTCGCCCTCAGGGAAATCAATGCTGTCAGGGGGGATGGAGAGTTCTTCTGCGGCAATATTCTTCAGCGCGGCAACCGTGCCGCAGCCATGGTCGTGGATGTTGCAGTTGAAGCTCGCCGAGCCGTCCTCTTCAAACTTGGCCGTGACGGTGCACCAGTCAAGACGGCGAGGATAGTAGCCTGAGGTATGGGTGGACACGGCGAGGCCGACGCCCTTGAGATAGCGGCTGCTTCGATCCTGCGCCTGCGCGGCGGCGCGGCGCTCGGACCAGCGGAAACGTTCACTGCCAAGGCGCAGCACGTCCTCAAGGCGGACATCGCCGAGCGGGAAATTGCCAATTTTGCTGATTGCGTCGGGCGGCAGGATATTTTTGAGCCGCAACTCGAGCGGGTCACAGCGGAATTTCTGCGCGGCGGCGTTCATCATGTTTTCCATGATGAACGCGGTCTCGGGGCCGCCCCAACCACGGTAGCTGCCGGACATGGGCGTGTTCGTACAGGTGGAGGTCGCATGGTACGCTACATCCTCCACGCCGTAGACCCAGGAGAGCTTTTTGAACATGGATCCCATGTAATCCGGCGAAACACCCTGATAACCGCCCGCGTCGAGCTCAGCGGTCAGGTCGAGCGCTTTGAGAATATGGCCTTTGTCGAATTTGGCGCGGATCTCGCTTTTGATCGGGTGGCGCAGCACGGTGCAGAGGATGGTCTCGCGCCGGTCAAGCTGGAGCTTGACGGGGCGTCCCGTCATTTTTGCGCCGACGGCGGCCAGCGGTTCCAGGATCATCTCCTGCTTGCAGCCGAACGAGCCGCCCATCGGCGTTTTGATGGCGCGCACATGGCTCATCGGCATTCCAAGCAGCGCTGCAACACACGAGCGCACGCCAAATGTCGACTGTGTGGGAGACCAGACGGTCATGCGGTCGGTGCCGGGGTTATAGTCTGCCACGGCGCAGTGCGTTTCCATGGCGATATGCGAGACACGCTGCGTCTGTGAGCGGTGGATGAACTCTTCGCCCTGCACATCGGCATATCTGCCGCCGAAGCCGCATTCGGGCAGTGTGACCGTGTTGCCGTCCTCGTGCAGCTGCGGCGCGCCCTCTTTCATCGCATCTTCAACAGTGAAAACGGCGGGAAGCTCTTCAATCTCGAGCTTGATCTTCTCCGCCGCTGCTGCGGCGATCTCCGGCGAATCGGCCAGCACGGCAGCCACGCGGTCGCCGACAAAGCGGACATGGCGGCTGAAAAGCGTCTCCTGGTCGACGGCGTCCTCGCGGGCGCGGACGCGGCCGCGGTTGTATTTGGTGTCGGGCGTGTTTTCAAACGACAGCACCGCTGCGACGCCGGGCGTCGCAAGCGCGGCGGAGGCGTCGATCGCTTTGACAATCCCGTGGGCAACGGGACTGAGTACGAGCTTCATGTGCAGCATGTTCGGCAGCTTCATGTCACCCGCGTAGCGCAGAAGACCGCTGGCCTTGGCGCGGGAATTGTTGACAGGCGTGCTCTTGCCGATGTATTGATAGTTCATAATGGATTCTCCCAGAATGTTTATCGGGACGAATGCAGCCGCAAAATGCGGCGGCAAAACCCTTTATTGATACCCTATAATGAACCACAACCGTCAAAGGAGCGTCAAGAAAAACGTATTTCGACAGGCTGCGTCAAAAAAATTTTAAGCGTCAAATCGATTTTACAAAAAATTTGACGTTTTTTTGATTTTTGATGCTTACAGTTGCGTTGTGTCAATGATACTGCTGCCGCGTTAAAGTTCCGCGAAAGGGATAAAAGGCGGCCGAGCGCTGGGAGGTGCGAGTCATAAGCCATGGAACCCTCACAACATTACCGCAAGAAAGCAAAGTCCCCATAACGAATACCATTACATTTTTTGGGAGGAATAGAAAATGAACTCTGCAACAGAAACAAAAAAGACCGTTGGCTTCGGAAAAGCGCTTGTCGTTTTTATCTGTGTGTTTGCGCTGATCCTCTGCGGCATCAACGTGCTCGGCACCTCGGCACACATCCCTCTGGTCATCGCCACGATCGTCGCCGCCATTGCGGGCGTTTCGAGCGGCTTTACCTGGGATGAAATGGAAAAGGGCATGAGCGAGACCATTAAGGCCTCCGCCCCCGCCATCCTCATCATGCTCATCATCGGTATGGTCGTCGGCACCTGGATGCTCGGCGGCATCATCCCCACAATGATTTACTACGGCCTGACCTGGCTGTCCCCGAAAATCTTCCTCTTCGCCGCCTGTGCCCTGTGCGTTATGGTTTCGACCTTCACGGGTTCTTCCTGGACGACGATGGGCACCGTCGGTGTGGCGCTGGTCGGCGTCGGCACCGCGCTTCAGGTTCCCCTCGGCATGACAGTCGGCGCGATCATCTCCGGCGCTTACTTCGGCGATAAGATGAGCCCCCTGTCCGATACCACGAACCTCGCTCCCGCCATGGCCGGTACCACGGTGTTCACCCACGTCAAGCACATGGTCGTTACCGCAGGCCCGTCCATCATTATTTCCCTGATCATCTACGCCATCATGGGCTTCACAGTCGTCAAGGGTACGGCCAGCATGGAGACGATTGACCTCTACATGGGCACGCTCAAGGAGTTCTTCACCATCAGCCCTGTGATGCTCATTCCCCCGCTGTGCGTTCTGCTCATGGTTATCTTCAAGGTGCCCGCCATCCCCGGCCTGATCGGCGTCTCCGCTCTCGGCGGCATCTTCGCGGCCATCTTCCAGAAGGCAAACCTCGCGACGATCCTCGCCTCCATGTACACCGGTGTGAGCATGGATACCGGCGTTGCCGAGATCAACCGTCTCGTTAACCGCGGCGGCCTCTCCAGCATGCTCGATACCGTTGCCCTGATCCTGATCGCCCTGGCGTTTGCCGGTGTGGTCGAGACCACCGGTGCTGTCCACGCCATCATCGAAAAGATCCTCAGCAAGGCCAAGAGCGACAAGGCCATGATGACCACCGCTATCTTTGCCACGCTCTTCACCAACTTCGCCACCGCCGCGCAGTATGTCGCGATCGTGCTTCCCGGCCGTATGTTCCGCGAGGCTTTCCGTGAGCGCGGTCTGCACCCCAAGAACCTGTCCCGTATCCTTGAGGACGTCGGCACGATCTGCGCGCCGTTCTGCCCCTGGAGTACTGACGGTGTTTATATCCTCGCAACGCTCGGCTGCGCCACTGCGGCCTATCATACAGCATGTACAGCGACCGTGTGAGGGTCAGCGTGTTTAACACGGGATGCTCTGCCCCATCGTCTCGCTGATCTGCATCTGGACCGGCTGGACCATCACTCGCATCACCCCCGAGCAGGCCAAGGAAGACATCATCCCATAAGCTGTTAATTTGAGCAGGGGGAGCGCGAGTTCCCCCTGACTCCAACAAAGAATCGAGAAAAAGGAGAAAGCAAATGAACAAGGTTATTCTCAACGGCGTGGATCTTTCCATTGAAGACGTCGTCAACGTTGCCCGCAACGGTTATCAGGTTGAGATCGACAAGGACTGCATGGCACATATCGCCGAAGTCCGCAACTACATGGAGAGTGAATGGATGCGCGATGACGCGCCCGCCGTTTACGGCTTCAACACCGGCCTTGGCAAGCACAAGGATCACAAGGTCACGATCGAAGAGAGCGATCTGCATCAGTATCGCACCGTTTTGTCCCACTGCGGCGGCGTCGGTGATCCGGCTCCCGAGGAAGTGGTCCGCGCGGCCATGTGCGTCCGTCTGAACGCCTTCTGCCGCGGCGTTTCCGGCCTGCGTCCGGTCGTCGTTGAGCGCCTTGTCGAGCTGCTCAACAAGGGTGTGCATCCCGTCGTGCCCTGGCAGGGCAGCGTGGGCGCCTGCGGCGACCTTGCCCCCATGGCTCACATCGTCTCCGTTCTCATCGGCGTGCCCCAGGCCGAGGCCTTCTATCAGGGCGAGCGCATGCCCGCACAGGAAGCGCTGAAAAAGGCCGGCATTACCCCCGTCGAGTTCCAGCTCAAGGCCAAGGACTGCCTGGCGCTGCTCAACGGCACCACAATGTTCGCCGGTATGGCGTGCCTGAACGTGCACGACGCCGAGCGCCTGTACAAGCTCTCCGAGATCACGACCGCGCTGTCTCTTGAAGCCATCCGCGGCGAGACCCGCGCGTTTGACAAGCGCATCCAGGAGGCCCGCCCCTACGCCGGCCAGATCAAGGCCGCTGCCAACGTGATGAAGCTCGTCGAGGGTTCCACCCGCGTCACCGAGGACGCCCGCAAGGTCCACCTCGAGCACGACATCATGCATCCGCACTATCAGGAGCGCGTGCAGGATAACTACTGCTTCCGCTGCATGCCGCAGGTGCAGGGCGTCTGCCGCGAGAACCTTGACTATGTCAAGCACCTCGTCGAGGTCGAGATCAACGCCGCCACCGATAACCCGCTGATCTTCCCTAAGGGCGACGGTCACTACGAGTTCCTCTCCGGCGGCAACTTCCACGGCGAGCCCACCGGCTTCGCGATGGATATCCTGACGATGTCCCTCGTCGAGATCGGCAACGTCTCCGACCGCCGCTGCTTCACGATGTGCGATCCTACCATCAGCTACGGTCTGCCTCTGGCGCTCGCCGGCGAGCCCATCGGCCTGAACTACGGCTACAACATCATCTGCTGCTCCACCTCCGCCCTCGCGTCTGAGAACAAGACGCTGGCGTTCCCCTCCGTCTGCGACACTATCCCGACCAAGGCCAACCAGGAAGACCACGTCTCCATGGCGCCCTGGGCCGCCCGCAAGGCCAAGCTCGTCATTAAGAATCTTGAAAAGATCCTCGGCATCGAGCTGCTGCTGGCCTCCCGCGGCATCTGGATCACGCAGGACCAGCTCGGCGAGTTCAAGCTGGGCAAGGGCACGTCCATCGCCTATGAAAAGGTCAACGAGCTCATCAAGTTCCAGAACGAAGACATCTACATGGGCAACCAGTCCAAGGCTACGATCGGCCTCATTGAATCCGACGAGCTGCTGAACGCTGTGGAAGCAGCGGTCGGCGAGCTGTAAGCATCCCTCTTCTCCACACAACCCAAAGCGACCGGTGCGTTCCCGCGTACCGGTCGCTTTGGGGCATAATGCACAAAAGTTGAATGGATTCGACGCGAATTAAACGCTTGCTTCTGCCGAAAACGGCCATTATACTGTAATCAATACGTCGCTCTTTTTTGGAGAGGGCAGAGGCAAGCATCCAACTTTTGAAAAAGAAAGGAGAAAGTCTGATGCAAAAGATTACAGCCGAACTTCTTGGCTCAGGACGGATCCTGCTCGACGGGAAACAGGTCAACCTGCCGTTCAAGCAGGCCGAGGCACTGGTGTACTACCTTCTTGTCGAAAAGGAGACCTTTCGCCCCAAGCTCGCCGACATCATCTGGGGCGACAGTGCGGACGAGCACAAGGTGCAGTCCAACATGCGCAACGCCATCTATGTGATCCGGCGCGAGTTCGGCCGCGATTTTCTTGTCGGCGCGTCGAAAAATGTCATTCAGATCAACCCTGAGATCAGAATCGATCTGGACATCGACCGCTTTAACGACAAAAATCTGACGGATTTCAGCTTTTACGCGGGCGACTTTCTCGAAAACTTTTATCTCAAGGACAACGAATACTACAACGAATGGCTGCTCAACAACCGCCAGCACTATCGAGGGCTGCTGCAGGAGCGGCTCAAGGAGTCCATCGTCGCGGCGTTTCAGGACGAGCGCTACAAGGACTGCGAGCTGGAATGCCAGAAGCTCATGGCGCTCGACGAGTTTGATGAGTTCGGCTATGTCTATTTAATTGAAATTTACCGCGCACGGGGCGAGTATTCCTCGGCAGTGGCGCTGTACGACAGGCTCGAAAAGCTGCTTTCCGAAGAGCTGTTCCAGTCGCCGAGCGAAGAGATCACCGCTCTCGTGCAGAACATCCGGCAGGAGCGCAACAAGAGCGTGCTGCACGTGCTCTCGCAGAAGGAGAGCATCACCTCGCCGGAGAGCGAAAAGGACAGCGGCCCGTTCATGGGCCGCGAGGAGGAGCGCGGGAAGCTCGTAGACGACATCCTGCAATTTTCCGGGGGCCGCGGCGCGATCAGCCTTGCCGTGACCGGCGAGGCCGGCATCGGCAAGACGCAGCTCTTTCAAACGGTGCTCTCCTCACTGGGGAAAACGCAGGCGGCGATCTATCAGACCTGTTGCTACCGCGCCGAGGAGAACTACGTCTTAAAGCCCTGGCAGAACATCTTCGAGCAGCTGGGGCGCGACCTTAAAAATCGTGCGAGCGGCGCGGACGCGACGCTCTTTCGTGCGGCGGTGTCGCGCGCGTTCCCGTATCTCTGGCAGGTCGACCTGGAAAAAGCCATCGACCAGGACGACATCACGACCGAGAGCGGCAGCAGCAACCTGCGCGCGATCACCTACGCGCTGATGCGCCTGTCACACGCGCAGCGGATGATCTTCTACTTTGACGATCTCCAGTGGGCAGACAGTGTGTCGATCTCGCTGATCCGCGATATCCTGACCTCGGACAAAAACCACCGCATCCTGTTCCTTTTCGGCGTCCGCGACGAGCGGCACCAGTATGTGGGCAGCTTTTTGGAGGAGATGAAGGCTGCGCGCTTTCTGTCGGAGCTCCAGCTGCCGCGCTTTTCTGTGGACGAGACGGGGCAGCTTGCAGACCTTCTGCTGCCGGACCGCTTTTCCACGCCTGCGCTGCGCCAGCAGCTCTTCCGCGAGACTGAGGGCAACCCCTTTTTCATCATCGAAACGGTCAACAACCTCAAGTTCAACGGCTCGGTGGCCGACATCACGCCGAACATGCGCGACACGATCCGCATCCGCATCATGTCGCTGCCGTCGGAAGAGCGCAGCATTCTTGATCTGCTCTCGTTCTTCTTCGACGGCGCATCGTTCGACATGATGCGATCGCTCTCGGGAAAAGAGGAGTACGAGCTCATCACGATTTTGGAAAAGCTCATCGACAAAAAGCTCATCCGCGAGGTCATCCGCGCCGAGAGCGTCGCCTTCCAGTTCAGCCACCAGAAAATTCTCGAGTATGTTTACGGCGAGCTTTCGCTCACCAAGCGGCGCATCCTGCACGAAAAGATCTCCTGCTGCCTCGAGCGCAGGCTCAGCGGCACGAGCGCGGACAACGCGCTTTATACCAAGCTCATGTACCACAGCAGGCGCGCGGGCAATGAGCGCAAATACCTCAAGTACTACGTCGAGTACGTTTACAACTATTTAAACCTGTCCCACGAATATTATCCGGTGCTCGGCGGGGAGACGCTGCCGACGGACGCAGAAAACGACCTTCGGCTTGATTCGTCGGACAGAGCTGGCATCCTTCGCATCCTCAAGGACATCCAAACCAAGGTGCAGGCCAATCAGGGCAAATTCGACGAGAGCGACAAGCACGGATTCCTGTCGGATTACTACCACATGATGGGCCGCTTCCACATCCGCAAGGTGGAGTATTCGCAGGGCGAGCCATACATTCGCACGCTCATCGAGCTCAACCGCGACTCGGACAGCGAGCAGTGCCGCAACAACATGATCAAGGCCTACCGCCAGCTCATCTGCATCTACATCGACCGCTACGAGACCAAACAGATGCACGAGGTCGTCGAAAAGGCGTTCGCCGTGCTTGGCGAGGACGGCAAAGCCGAAGAGCGCGCCATCTGGATGCGCCTGTCGGGTCTGTGCTCCATCATGTCGGGCCGCATCGAGGAGGGCTACGCCTCGCTCACGCAGGCGATCGAGATTTTCGAGCGCTCGGGGGAAAAGGACAAATACCTCTTCAACCTCGCGGCATCTTACGCATGGCTTGGCGAGGTGGAACGCAACCGCATGCACTATGGCGAGGCGATGCAGTACTACACGCGCGCCATCTCCATCTGCACGGAAAACTTTCTCACCGGCGGTATCGCGACGTTTTACACCTACGCCGGTCAGGCCGCGCTGGATGCGGGCGACCTTGAAAGCGCGGACGAATACCTCTCGCAGGCAGTCGACCAGTTCAACAAGGTGGAGCTGATGTGGGGGCGCGGTATCGCGTTCGCCTACTACGGCTACCTCTGCTTTGAGCAGGGAGAGTACCGCAAGGCGCTGAGCCTTTTCATTAAGGCGGACGATTATGCCCAGCGGCTCGGCAGCTGCTACGAAGTGGGCGTGCTGAACCGCATGTTTGCACAAATCAGCCTGCAAATGCAGGATTCACCGGACATTCAGGCTGTTTTTGGACGATATTTGAATAAAGACGTGTCTGTTTACTTACAGCAGTCGAAAATGCTGCTGCGCGACGCCTATTCTCCGGTCGACGAGCAGTATCTATCGCAGCTCACGAAGCGGCTGAAACGGGAGAATATGGCCAATACGGAACAAACAGCAAATTCTGCACAGGAGATAGAACATCATGCTTGAAAACAACCACACGATTCACCTG
>ERZ772892.3364-NODE-3364-length-11825-cov-23.247154_pt1 | contig 11825 bp, 13 predicted proteins | sample MGYA00512126_ERZ772892 | MGnify/ENA primary metagenome ERZ772892 (study PRJEB29015, sample SAMEA2737697) | human gut metagenome | biome: human gut; feature: human-associated habitat; material: faeces | place: China | collected 2012 ... | reverse complement strand
GGACACGCTGACGGACTTCCTGCTCCGGCAAAAAAGCGGGCTGTAACTTCGGTTATGGCCCGTTTCTACTTCGAGACAAAGTGTCCCGAGGCAGAGGCATCCTTGTTGTCCCGCCCGGGCAGAGGTATAATATAGATGTAATGTGATAGGGAAGGAGGAACAATGGCACGAACAAAAAACAGAGGATTGCAACAGAGTTTCTCTCCCTCTTATGCCGTCCGCCGCTGGCGGCTGGGCGAATACATCCGGCTTTCCAAGGAGGACTTGAAAAAGGGAAAGGACGACAGCAACAGCGTCATCAACCAGCGTGATCTGCTCAATGACTTTTATCAGAAGCATATAGGAGAATTTGAAAGTGTTTCCGAATATGTAGACGATGGACACACAGGAACGGACGCCAACCGGGAGAATTTCCAGCGGCTCCTTTCCGATGTAATGAGCGGGAAAATCAACTGCGTGGTAGTAAAAGACCTTTCCCGTTTTGCAAGAAATTACAGCGATGCGGGAAGTCTGATTGATAACCTGTTTGTGCAGATGGGTGTCCGTTTTATCAGTCTTGCTGAAAATGTGGACAGCTATCTCAACCCGGATAGCGTTTCCAGTATTATCGTCCCGATTACAAATGTGATGAACGATCAATACTGCTACCAGACCTCAAAGAAAATTCGCCAGGTATTTGACTACAAGCGGCGCAACGGTCAGTACATCGGCGCATTTGCTCCTTATGGATATGTGAAGCACCCAAAGGACAAGCACCGGTTAATCATCGATCCCGATGCCGCTGAAATCGTCAAACTTATTTTCTCTTTGTTCCTAAAAGGGACATCGAAACGGGCCATCGCTTTGTATCTGAATGAACACGGCGTACCCAGCCCCTCGGCTTATAAACTGCAAAAGGGCATACCCGTTTCAACAAGAGGATATGACGATCCTATGTGGGGAGCCCGTATGATCCACTCCATTCTGACGAACCCCACCTATACCGGGGATCTGGCACAGGGCCGCAGTCGGGTAAAAAGCTATAAGGTACACGAGGTTGAAAGCGTTCCCCGTGAAGAATGGGTGGAAGTAGCTGGTACGCATGAGGCAATCATTGATTATGAAACCTTTGATAAGGTACAGGCTCTTTTACAGCGTGATACCCGTACTTCTCCAAAAGGCCGGGAAGTCCACCTGTTCAGCGGTTTTCTGAAATGTGCTGACTGTGGGCGGGCAATTACCCGGAGCGTAGGCAACAACAATAATGTGTACTATGCCTGCTCCACCTACAAGAACCGCTCCCGGACAGCCTGCACAATGCACTCAATCAAGCATAACCGTCTGGAGGCCGCTGTCCTCTTTGCAGTACAACAGCAAATCCATCTGGCTGTTTCATACTCGGAAATGATTGCCCGTATTAACACCGCCCCGGTCAAAAAGAGCCAGTCCATCCGCTTGGAAGAACTGATTGCTGCGAAAGAGCGGGAACTGGCAAAAATCAGCCGCTACAAGCAGTCCCTTTATCAAGACTGGAAAGACGGGGAAATTACCCAGCAGGACTACCGGGATATGAAAGCCGATTATGAACGACAAACCATCGCTCTTACGGATGCGCTGGCCCGGCTGAACGCTGAACGGGCGGAACTGGCAAACGGTGTAAAGAGTGAGCATCCCGCATTGGTGGCCTTTACAAAACATCAAAATATCGACCAGCTTTCCCGGGAACTTCTCGTTGAGCTGATCGACCATATCAAGGTTTATGAGAATGGAAACATTAGTGTGAGATTTAAGTTTGCGGATGAATTTAGACGCATAGCAGAATACATTGAAATCAACACCACAAAACCCGCAGTAGCGGGCTAACCCCCGCTACATACCCCTTTGACAGTGTGTTTTCCTAATAGGAGCTAATCATATGAAAATATAGTTTACATAGGCGATAGCGCAACCGATATTCCTTGCATGCGATTAGTAAAAAGCAAGGGCGGCTATTCTATCGGTGTTTTTGATCCACAAAAAGATAACAGAGGAAAAGTTTACCAGTTGTTTAGTGATGGGCGTATAAACTTTTATGCGCCTGCTGATTATTCTGCAAACAGCGAGATTTCCAAATTTATGAAACAAATAATCAATGAAATATCCGCAAAAGAATCAATAAAAACAGAGCTCAGAATTCTAAAGCAACCCGCAGAAGCTTTCAAAATAAAGAAAAGCATTGAAGATATTGCAAGAGCGTATCCTGTCAAAATGTCTGCGAAAGAAAAGCGTGAATTTGAACAAATGACAAGCACTTTAGAATCATTGATTCCGGGAAATATTGATTAGCATTTTTAATGGTGCATGGCTGGAAGGTTATAAGCAAAGATTTAATTTCCCCCACACTAGAATTCATCGGAATGATAAGCTGATATAGCAAGAAGAAAGGGACATATTTATATGGCTAACGGAAACAACGCCACAATCGGCTTTGAAAAACAAATCTGGGACGCTGCGTGTGTCCTTTGGGGGCACATCCCCGCAGCAGAATACCGAAAAGTGATCGTAGGACTTATTTTCCTGCGCTATATATCCAATGCTTTTGAAAAGCGTTATCAGGAGTTTGTTGCTGAGGGCGACGGTTTCGAGGATGATCGTGATGCATACGCCGAAGATAACATTTTCTTCGTACCGGAGGATGCCCGGTGGAGTAAAATTGCTTCTGCTGCTCATACTCCTGAAATTGGCACACTCATAGACAATGCAATGCGGGCTATTGAAGCAGAGAACAAAAGCCTGAAAAATGTGCTGCCTAAAAACTATGCAAGCCCAGATTTGGACAAGCGTGTTTTGGGCGATGTGGTTGACCTGTTCACCAATATGGATATGAGCGATACCAAAGAAAACAAGGATCTGCTTGGTAAAACATATCAGTATTGCATTCAGCAGTTTGCTGCATACGAAGGTGTTAAGGGCGGCGAGTTCTACACGCCGGAAAGTATCGTTAAAACGATTGTTGCAATTCTGAAGCCTTACGAAAATTGCCGTGTGTACGATCCCTGCTGTGGTTCTGGCGGTATGTTCGTTCAGTCAGCCGATTTCATAGAAGCACATCGAGGAAACCGGGGGAAGATCTCAGTCTATGGGCAAGAGTCAAACGCCGATACTTGGAAAATGGCGAAGATGAATATGGCGATCCGTGGTATCGATGCCAACTTCGGGCCGTACCAGGCAGACACTTTCTTTAATGACCTCCACCCTACGCTGAAAGCAGATTTTATTATGGCAAATCCGCCGTTTAATCTCTCCAACTGGGGACAAGAAAAGCTGAAGGACGATGTGCGTTGGCAGTTTGGTACGCCCCCCCGCCGGTAACGCCAACTATGCGTGGATTCAACATATGATCCACCACCTCGCCCCCATGGCAAGATCGGTCTTGTCCTTGCTAATGGTGCGTTGTCCACTCAAACAAGCGGTGAGGGGGAAATCAGAAAGCGCATCATTCAAGCTGACCTTGTGGAGGGAATCGTGGCTCTGCCGACACAGCTTTTTTATAGTGTGACCATTCCCGTCACCCTCTGGTTTATCAGCAAGAATAAAAAGCAAAAAGGCAAGACGCTTTTTATCGACGCCCGAAAGATGGGACATATGGTCGATAAGAAACACAGAGATTTTACCGATGAGGACATTCAAAAATTAGCAGATACCTTCGAAGCATTCCAAGAAGGGACATTGGAAGATGTAAAAGGCTTCTGTGCCGTGGCAGACCTTCAGACGATCGAAAAGCAGGACTTTATCCTGACTCCGGGCAGATATGTGGGTATCGAAGAAGTTGAGGACGACGGCGAGCCTTTTGAGGAAAAAATGACCCGTTTGACTTCTGAACTTTCGGATATGTTCAAGAAGTCGCATGAATTGGAGGATGAAATCCGCAAGAAACTGGGGGCGATTGGGTATGAAGTTTGAGATGAAAACAAAAGCGCTCCGATTCCTGTCAGATATTCAGACTGGGCCGTTTGGTAGTCAACTTCATAAAGAAGATTATGTGGATGATGGAACTCCTATTGTTACTGTTGAACATCTTGGCAATCGTGTTTTTACCGAGCAAAATCTACCGAGAGTTTCTAACGAAGATAAACAGCGGTTAAGTAAGTATATCCTCAAAGAAGGCGACATCGTGTTTAGTAGAGTCGGCTCGGTCGACAGATGTTCATTTGTTGATAGCCAACATACAGACTGGTTGTTTTCGGGCCGTTGTCTACGAGTCCGCCCATTCGAAGAAATCAGTCCCCTGTTTTTGTATTATTTCTTCTGCTTGGAAAGTACCAAAAAATTTATGCGCAATATTGCAGTTGGAGCCACTATGCCTTCTATCAACACAAAATTGATGGGAGAAATTGAGGTTTCCTACCCCGATAAGCAAGTGCAAGAAAAAATCGCAAACTTGTTGGGAGCAATAGACGATAAGATCGAACTAAACAATGCGATAAATGATAATTTAGCGGCTTAGTCGTTGACGGTCGCTTGACCATTCATAAGCATTGGCAAAAGCCAATCACGGAGCTGAATTAAAGCATGGGTTTCCGTGTTCAATCTGTTTTGCATAGCAAAAAGCGGGCGTACTTCCTTGCTGAACGCTTCGATAATCTCCATAGGAGGAATAATTATCTTGCTATCTAACAAGGAATTGATGCGAATACCTTTGAAGATACTTCCGGTTGAACAAGCTGTGGACTCTTTGACAAATGCTTCGCTTTGAAGGTGCATATACAAATATTCCGGGGTAACAGCTTCTTTATTATAACGGATTGAGAATACGGATTCGTTGATGTCCCAATCCTGCGGAGCTTCTTGAACCAAGTAGCAACGCCCCAAAGGGGCAATACTTGCAAACAGAATATCTCCCACACTCACGTCGGAACGACGATGTACAATTTGTTGTGCTGCTTCATCAATAGTGTCGCATCCAGAAAAGTCCAAAACTCCATCGGAGCGAAGATTCTTAACTGTAATGTACCTAATAGAACCTCCGCCGAGCTTGAAATTATCTCTTGGGTTCAATCCAGTACGAATATTTTCAATGGCATTTTCCATTTTGGAACACGACCAACCTAAAGGAAGATTTTGCTTTGCGGTTTCGTTCCACACCATTTGTCCGTTCGATGCTGAATATGGTTTCCCGCACTCGTTTGAAAAGTCAAATTGTGTGAACCAGTAGTCGTAGATGGTCTTTACCATCTGCTGTAAATTATCATTTATAACTCAATTTAGGAGGTGGCTGACCATGATGATTAGTCCCGAATCGTATTACGAAATGAATTTGAAAGGCAAAACTGCGGAGCAGATTATGAGTGCCATCCGTGGGCTGAAAAATGAAATCAGACACCTCAAAAACATAATGGAGCATCCCGGTTATGGTTCCGAACCGATTATGTGTCCGAGTGAAGAAACTCGCTTGTGGTGTACACGAGAATACCTTGAAAGAGCCAAGCTTGCTTTATTGGAAGCAGGCGGTACATATAAGCCTTCGCAGGCTGATCTGAAAGCGGCAGCCTTCGATGATAACCTCTCTGCTATCAGCCAAATCGTCTTTTGTATTGGCGGCTACTTTGGTGGATATGAGACCCGAACCGTGTCTTTCGACGGTGAGGATCTGCAAACAACTGTGCAACACTCTTTGGCAATCAAACCGGATGAACCGCAAGACGAGTTTATCTTACCTGTAAATAAAACCGAGTTTCTGGATGAACTGAGCCGCCTCCACATCGGTGAATGGCGTGGTTCATACAATCCGGAACGCTTCGGATACATGGTGCTTGATGGCACACAGTGGGAGCTTGAAATCCACTATAACAACGGAACAAAGCCGTTCAAGAGCCACGGAAGCAACTCTTTCCCTTATAACTTTAATGCGTTCCAAGAACTGCTTGGAATTAATACTTCTTTTGACGAAGACGAGGAGGAAGAAGATGAGTAAATTCGACAATCTAATTAAATATCTTCCTCTATTGGACGACGATAAAATCGGAACGTGGTTTATTGATCGTGAAAACGACGGTACCCCGGAGCATCCTATCCAGATGCCTTTCGTTAATTACTCAGAAATGGTGCACCACTTCATTGATGATGTGTACGATTTCAATGATAACAACAAGGACTTTGGCTTGAACCACTATTACGATATTTTAGAGAAAAACGGTCTTGAATGGGGCTCTAAATCCATGAGTGAAGCAGATGTTTCCTCTTTGGATGCTCAATGTATTATGGCATTGATTATTGGTGCTGTCCGTGCGGAGCGTTTCTGCAACGGTGCGCTACTTGCTTTTTTCAAAGATGGAAGCATCAAAAAGTGGTTGACACGATTACAAGAAACTGATGGAGTAGCTAGCTCTGATACAGTAGAACGGAGGTAAGAAAATGAGTAGTTTTGCATGGACTGAGTTTTACTCTGAATTTGCGACCTCGCTTCTGGACTACGCAGATGATAGAGCAAGCTTGATCGAAAAAGTAAAGCAGATATACATAAACGCAAAAATGAAATTGCCAACCCTTGATAAAGGGAACAACATCGTAGACATTGACCCTTTCACTATCTTCGGGTTGTTTAATAAGGGCATTACGAACGACAATCGCATCGCAATTCTAAGCCAGATAAAAGAACTGTTTGCTATTTCTGCAGATGTTCCGACAAATTTCGACGGAATACCTGTGCTGAATAATATGTCAGCGACGTTCTATTATTTCTCCGGTGAACGTGGCGAACATGATATAGACAATCTTTGGGGTCTGTTTAAGGCGGCTTTGTCTTATGCCGATACGCAAGAGCATGAAAAAGACTTTGCAGAGGCTTTTGATCTTGTTGTTTCTCAAAAGGGTGTGAGCTGGAATATAACGATGGGTCTTTACTGGATAAGACCGCTGACCTACATTAACCTGGACGCTCGCAATCGCAAGCTTCTTGAAAATAATCAGAGCAGATTCAAGCCGGATATTGATGTGATAAAAATGCTCAAGCGTATGCTCTCTGCAGAAAACTATCTTCTGCTCATGGGCAAGGTAAAAGAGATTATGACGGAATACGAAACCTTTCCGGACCTGTCTTTTGATGCCTGGAAAACATCAACGGAAGATAGCGGAGCATTTTACGGCGAGGATACTTCCTACTGGCCTACTCTGGCAGAGTATGACCCAAGACTTTCCAAGGAAGATTGGAAAAAATATCTTCTTGAAGTGGAAATCCCCAATCACCCATCCCCCATGAAAATGCTGAAGGGCATCATGGAGCTTGGCGGTGAGGCAAGTTGTAAGCAGCTTGCCAACAAATACGGTGGACATCCTTCTGTGTATGTTGGCTGTACCACGAGTTTAGGGCGCAGGATAAAGAAATACTTTAATCTGCCTCCTTGTATGGACGGTGAACAAGAACGATTTTTCCCGTTCCCATTCTACGGTAAACCTATCGACGACGAGGAGGGACATTCCTATATCTATAAGATTCGTCCCAAACTTCTGGAAGCTTTGAAAGAGGTAGATTTATCGCAGTTTAATCCTTACTACGAAGAAGGTGAAGATGAAATGCTGGAAGCTACAAAAACCGAGGTTGCTATGAATACGCTTCTCTATGGACCTCCGGGCACCGGCAAGACATATAATACGGTTGTTTATGCGGTGGCAATCATCGAAAATAAGCCTGTAGAGTCAATTAAAGCGGAATCCTATTCGGCAGTTTTGGAGCGATACACTTCGTATAAAGCTGACGGCCTGATCGAGTTCACGACCTTCCATCAGTCTTATGGCTATGAGGAGTTTATTGAGGGCATCAAGCCCGTCATGGACAATTCAGATGATGATCGGAGCGACATCCAGTATTCCATCGAAGACGGATTATTCAAGGCGTTTTGCAATAAGGCTTCCATGCCTGTTATGAAAAAAGCCGACTTGGATCTCGGACTCAATAGAACGCCGACGATCTGGAAAGTATCTTTGTGGTCTACGGGTGACAATCCCACCCGTAGCGAATGTCTGGAGAACGGACACATCCGTATAGGATGGGATGATTACGGTCCCGACATTACCGACGATACAGACTTTTCTGAAAACGGCGGCAAGAATGTATTGAACAGCTTCATCTACAAGATGAAAGTTGGCGATATTGTTTTCTCCTGCTATTCCAGTACCACCATTGATGCAATCGGTGTTGTTACCGGTGATTATGAGTGGTGTGGCGATCAGTTTGAGGATGGTCTGAACCGTATGAGAAAAGTGAACTGGATCGTCAAAGGAATCAACGAAGACATTGTTGAGATAAACGGCGGTTCCACTATGACGTTATCGACCGTCTATAGGCTCAAGGTGTCTCTCGCAGATGCCATGGCTCTCATTCAGAAACATCTGCCTGCAACGGCTCAGATGGACGAAAGACGGAATCATGTGTTCATCATTGACGAGATCAACCGTGGAAATATCAGCAAGATATTCGGTGAGCTGATTACCTTAATTGAAGCATCCAAGCGAATCGGACAGCCCGAAGGAATGAAAGCTAAGCTTCCTTATTCTCAGCAGTTGTTTGGAGTTCCCGACAATGTGTATCTTATCGGAACCATGAACACGGCAGACCGTTCTATTGCTACAATCGACACGGCGTTGAGACGTCGATTCCGATTTAAGGAAATGATGCCGGATGTTGATGTGCTGAACGGTATCAGCGTTGAGGACATTTCTATACCGGAAATGCTGGCACGAATGAATAAGCGCATTGCTGTCCTCTATGACAGAGAACACACCGTTGGACACGCTTATTTCATCCCGTTGAAAGACAATCCTACGATTGAACAGTTGGCAGAAATCTTTGAGAACGCCATCGTTCCTATGCTGCAGGAATACTTCTACGAGGATTACGAGAAGATTCGCCTCGTCCTGGGTGACAATAAAAAAGACAATAAAGAAGAACAGTTCATTGTTGCCGCAGAAAACGACTACAACGAACTGTTCGGAAATGCCGACATTGGCTTCGATGATTCTGTAACATACGAAATCAATCGAGCAGCCTTTGATAACATCGAGGCGTACCGTTCGATCTAAAGATTCTTTGATGCGTTAGAATGAGAAAAACATATCAAATAACTGAATATGGCTCATTTGTGAGGGACAAAGAGGTGCTCGGAAGCATCTCTTTGCCCCCAGACAGCTTTGATGCCCTGGAAAGCTTTGTGCTGTCCAACAGCACCGATGATGCTGATGCGCTGGAGCTGATGGGATTATCAGCTCGTAAAGGTGTCGGCAAAGTCATTACTGCGAGACACTATGTTGGTGTTATCACCATGGACGATGGCACGACTATTGAGATTCTTCCGAAGATCTTTTCTCACGAGACCGTTACGGAAGGAAAGGTGAAAAAGCTGCTTGTAGATATGCTAAAAACACTTCGCAATGCTCCGTTTAAGTCGCTACAATCGACCAACGTGAACATTGAAAAGATGAACATCTTTGAAATCTTCATCCGTATGTTTGTCGATGAAGTGTTCTATATCGTCAAGCGTGGTTTGAAATGCGACTATGAAACCATCCAGTCTAATGAAAGCGTATTTAAGGGCAAGATGGTGTTTGCCGGTCAGATCAAGCACAACTACGCTCACAAGGAACGCAGTTTTGTCGAGTATGACGAGTTCAACACAAACCGGGCTGAGAACAAAATCCTAAAGTCCGCGCTCAGTTATCTGTACAAATGCACGGCTTCATCCAAGAACAAGTCTGACATAAAAACGCTGCTTAATGCGTTTTCTGATGTGGATGAATCCATAGACTACCAAGCTGATTTTTCAAAAATAGTGCCCGACAGGAAGACCGCCGACTACCAAACGGCTCTGCTCTGGAGCAAGGTCTTTTTGATGGGTAAGAGCTTTACATCCTTTTCCGGATCAGAGGTTGCTTTTGCGTTACTATTCCCGATGGAAACACTGTTTGAAAGCTACATAGCAGCACAGCTCAAAAAGATGCTCGGTCATTCGGGCTACACTTTTTCCGCACAGGATAAGACGTACCACCTATTTGATGAGCCGAGAAAGTTCTTGATGAAGCCCGATATTGTTATCAAGAACAAGGCATTGGGACAGGTTTTCGTTATGGACACGAAATGGAAAGTTCTCTCCGATGCCAAAGCAAACTATGGCATATCCCAAGCGGATATGTACCAGATGTATGCGTACCAAAAGAAATACACATCCGAGAACGTTACCTTGCTCTATCCTCTTACCGAGAAAGTCGAGCAAGATAAAGATATACGGTTCCTTTCAGATGACGGAACTGAGATAAAGATCAGATTTATTGATTTGTTTGATATAAAGAAGTCCCTGGGGAATATAGTTTCAGAAATATGTTAAAGGAGAGATTGCGTGGAGCAGATAGAATTTGAAAAACAATTAGAATTGGTTATATCAGCTCTGCCTGCTGCTGGCTACGATCCACTTGCACAGTTGACGGGTTGCTTGCAAACAGGTGATGCTACCTTTATCACAAGACAAAGAAATGCAAGAGACATTATTCGGAATCTTGATGAGGAACAACTTGCTGAATATGTGAAAAACAATATGTGACAAAACCCTTTTGAGGCGTTTCGACAGACGTATTCCGCAAGAAGTTGCGAAATTTCCTTGTTAATTTATCTAAATCTATTGATTTTTTGCGAATATTTGTGTATAATTTAGAATGGTTATGTATAGGAGGACGGTTGGTATGAAAATAAGCTACAAAAAGCTTTGGATTTTACTAATCGAAAAAGATGTATCTCCTGCTACGCTACGAAAAGACTTGAATATCGCCACCGGAACAATGACAAAGATGCGACGAAACGAAGAAGTTGCTCTTTCGGTTCTTTTGCGTATATGTGAGTATTTGAATTGCAACATCGGAGATATTTGCGATGCAGTACGAGAAGAAAATGAATAGCATTTTCGTGTAACTATGTTTACAACAAAATACGGGGAGATTAAGGTTATGGTAGATATTCAACTTGGAATGAATGAGGGCATATTGCTCCGAACAACCGATGCCGCAAGGTATGATGGTAAAAATGAAATTAAACTTGACGAGCTGTATTTAACAAATCAAAACTTGATTTGCGTGTACGAAAAATCGAATGGTCTGTTTTCTAAATCGGAAACTGTTGTAGACAAGATTCCGTTGACATCTATCGGTGTTGTTAATGGTGTTGTTAATGGTGTTGTACAGGTTGAGCAGGTTGACGATGATGATTATGGAAAAACTTTACAGCTTATTTATGCAAACGGAAGACGTGAGCTTATCGAGATAAATACGTCTTCAAAAAAAGAATATCCGAAATGGAAAGCGGCTATTAACGATGCGGTCCTTCAATGCCGAAAGACCAGAACGGAACAGGCGGCTACCCTTAGCCATACAACATCTGCTAATACCGGAATGAAGTTCTGCTCTGAATGTGGTACAAGGTTAGATCCTGGTGCAAGATTCTGTAAGGGCTGCGGTGCAGTTCTCAGTAAACCTACTGCGCCTTATGTTGTTCCCCCTGTTGTAAACGAAGTGCCTCCCGCTCCTCCCAAAGAGGACACAAAAAAAGCCGAAGCGCCTAAAGAGGAGCCTCGCAAAGCAGCAATGTCACTAAGTTAAGAAAGGCTGGGTCTTGCAGAAATGCGGGGCCCAGTTTTTTGTAACTATTTTCAAAAAAACACTTGACAAATACAGTAAAATGTGCGGCCTTTTTGCTAACTGCGGTTAGCAAAAAGGCCTTTGTAATTAGAGGTATTCCCACCCCGAATTACAAGGAGGCCCATAAATGTCAAGTCAGATAAGGTACAATAAGTTGCGCAAATTGAAAAGAGCAAAAAAGGAGACATAGC
>ERZ772892.3360-NODE-3360-length-11835-cov-2.870883_pt1 | contig 11835 bp, 7 predicted proteins | sample MGYA00512126_ERZ772892 | MGnify/ENA primary metagenome ERZ772892 (study PRJEB29015, sample SAMEA2737697) | human gut metagenome | biome: human gut; feature: human-associated habitat; material: faeces | place: China | collected 2012 ... | reverse complement strand
CAGCGTGGGAGAAACAGTCACCCAGAAAGCCTTTGACATATACCCGTTGATAGCTTATCTATACGGAGGAATATGCTCGCTATTCTTGTTACGCATGTTTTTGAGAATAGCTTCGATAATAAAACTGCGGGCAAATGGAAAGCTCCGTATCATCGGGGAGAGCCATATAATCGTCTGCGACGAAAACATACAACCCTGTTCCTTCTTCCGATGGATATTTCTTCCTCATTCCATTTTGCAAAATAAAAACACGCTCACAAGAATACTCCGACACGAAAATACACACATACGACAATTACATACCATAGATGTCCTATTAGGCGAAAGTATGGCAGCATTATGTTGGATAAATCCGTTAAGCTGGTTATTGCTGAAAGAAATCAGACTGAATCTCGAATATATGGCCGACGAGGCTGCGATTCCCGACGAACAAGAAAAAAAGACATACCAATACCTGTTACTCGACATTTCACAATCGAATAACGAACTCCCTTCCGCAATACCGTTCAATTACTCTTTTTTGAAAACCCGCATTCGCATGATTAACCGGAAGCGATCACAAACGACATCTGTATTCAAATATCTGCTGATACTACCCCTTTTCTTGGCTATCGTAACTGCCAACCAATGCTGTACAGACCAACAACCGCTTCAATCCGAAATTGAAAAAGTATTCCCCAAACCCTCGGAAGTTCAAACGAAAGATAGCTCGACAACCGCTTCCGAAACATCGGAAACTCCCCTCGAAGTCGCGGAAATCATGCCCGAATTTCCCGGCGGAACCGAAGCGTTGCTCTCTTTTATCAAAGACAATGTCGAATACCCGCAAAAAGCTATCGACGAACAAACCGAAGGACGGGTAATCATACGATTTGTCGTAAACAGCAATGGAGAAATATCCGATCCCACAATTCTCAAAGGCATAAACAAAAATCTCGACCAAGCCGCCATAGATGTTATTAACAAACTACCCCGTTGGAAACCGGGACAGCAAGACGGACAACCCGTAAGTGTACGGTTCACCCTTCCCATCGTTTTCAAATTAACCTGATATATTCACTTAAAAAATTTAGACACATGAAAAAGACATTATTATCCTCGATGATTATCATCTTAATGGGTTTGCTCGGAGCTTGTAGCTCCAATACCTCGGACAAAACGAGTCTGTCGGAACAATCAGTATCGGAAAACAAAACGGCAACCCCGGTCGCAATCGAAGTCCCCGACACGCTTGGTAAAACATACGATGCCGTAGAAGTCATGCCCGAATTTCCCGGCGGAACCGAAGCGTTGCTCTCTTTCATCAAAGGCAACCTCAAATATCCGCAAAAAGCTATCGACGAACAAACCGAAGGGCGGGTAATCGTACAATTCGTTATCGATAAAACCGGGAAAGTATCGAGCCCCGAAGTCATTAGAGGCGTAACCTCGGAACTTGACCAAGCTGCGTTGGACATCGTCTCGGCACTCCCCGACTGGAAACCGGGTGAACAAGACGGACAAAAAGTAAATGTGAAATATACACTGCCCGTAGTCTTTAAGTTGATATAACGGGAATGCCGAGCCAATAGATTTATCTCTGAAAATACGATACGGTTCGAGGGGAAAACTCGAACGAACGGGGTTTTCCCCTCGAACTGTACATAACTTTTGCACAATATACCCCCTTTCCGCTTATGAAAAAATTACTTTGCTTTATCGGTCTTTTTCCGGCTCTATTCGCCTCGAAAAGTCATGCCAGTATTCCCGGCGGAACTATACCATTTATCTTTGACAGTCATTTATATCTTCAAGTAAGGCTGAACGACACCATTCCCGTCACTATTATCTACGATACGGGCGCCGACTTTCTATACCTCGATGAAGATTATTTGAAACTGAATAATCTGCAAAATGCTTTCGGGAAAAAAGGAATAGCAAGAATGGGAGGTGCAGGTAACAACGAGCCCCAATCCGTCGACATCTTCATCGAACCTGTTAAAATCCACTGTGGAGAATTAGATTATCAAAACAAGATAACCCCGGTCATTAAATTGCGTGATATTCTTGGAAAGCACACCGATGGCTTGCTGGGCAATACCCACCTGTTAAATACGCCTTTGGAGATTAATTTCAGTGAAAGCTACATCAAGCAATTAAAAGAACCGCTTTCGGCCGACTCGCTTGACCGTTACCACAAACTCGAAGCTCGATTCAAAGACAACCGCATCGATGTGAAAGCCAATCTGCAAATCGATTCCGCAAATACGGTGGAAGGCTGGTTTAGAATGGATTTAGGGAGTGGCTCCATAATCTCTCTTTCAAATGAAACGACATCTGCGTTAAACCTTGCCGGCGTACGCAAAGCCTACTTCGAGACACAGGCCGGGGGAATAGGAGGAGGTTCCGAGGAATTTGAATTAAGAGCCGAAAAATTCTGTATGGTCGATACGCTCGAAAATCTTGTAATAGACTGCTCCCTCAATAAGAAAGGAGCATTATCATCGGGCAGGCCCTATGTGGGCATCATCGGCAATGAAATCTGGTCGCTCTACGACATTATCTTGGATCCCGTTCATTCCTCCGTATGGGTAAAACGAAACGATAATGAAGGCTCCTATTCCCGATCTTCCGTCACGCATATGGCCGTTATCGACCGTACGGACATTTGCGAAGGTTGGATTATCAACGGACTTTATAAAGGTGGAATTGCGGAACAGGTCGGTATTGAAATCGGAGACATAATTATAGCTATAAACGACCGGCCCGTTAAAGAAATAACTTGGGAGGAACAGCGAAAAGGGTTAGGTCTCAACGGCAAGACAGAATACACGATAAAGAAAAGAAACGGTGAAATAGTCACTTGCGTCCTATACATTCGTAATCAAATCATCTGACCTGTAAGGTTGCGGAAAACAGCCTATTTTTTCATTCGATATAGAAATTCAAACGCACGGCACAAGAACAAAACGAGGAACTGTAGAACAAAATTATTAAATCTGCAATGAACGGAGGGTTACTCTTAAACTCCTCCTCTGTGTTTTGCACTGCAAAATATAGGGGAGGTGTCCGAAGGACGGAGGGGTTAGAAAAATATCGACAGTGACAGTAACAAAATCAAGTATCACCCTCTCCCCCTACCTGTCCCGTAGCATGGCGGGGTATCACACTGCGATATAGAGGGAGCAGGTTTAATGCCTTTCGGCTCGCGAAGCATCTATCCGCAACAAAACGAACAACAAAATGGTAAATCCCCACAGCGACGACCCCCCATAACTGAAAAAAGGCAAAGGTATACCGATAACAGGACACAATCCTATGACCATACCGATATTCACAGCCAAATGAAAAAACAATATCGAGACCACACAATAAGCATATACCCTTCCAAAAGCAGAATGCTGCCGTTCTCCGATAGCTAGAAGTCTGAATATGAGCGTGACGAAAAGGACAATCACACCCACGGCTCCCCAAAAGCCCTCCTCCTCTCCAATGGTACAAAAGATAAAGTCGGTATCTTGCTCCGGCACATATTTCAATTTCGTTTGAGTCCCATTCAGAAAACCTTTTCCCCAAAAGCCCCCCGAACCGATGGCGATTTTCGACTGGTTCACATTATATCCTGCACCGCGCAAGTCCTCCTCCATACCCAGTGTCACTTTAATCCGTTTCTGCTGATGAGACTCCAACACCTCATTAAAGGCATAATCCACAGAAAACAGGAAAACGACCGATACGATGGCCGTTGCCAAGATAGTAAGAATCCTCAACGAACGAGTCGAGAAGTAAAGAAGCACCAGATAAACGACGACGGCGGCCGTAGTTCCCATACAAACATACAAGAGATTAACCGGTACATCGAAATACATCAAAATGCCACATACCGCTCCTACCGCCAAATAACCAAGCATCAAATAACGAGCCGCACGACTGTTTCTCTGATAGAATAACAACATTCCGACCACCACCAAAAGAATAAGTACGAAAACCAACACTTCTCCGGCAGGAATCTCCCCCCATAATACACTCGAATATTTGACGGCAACCACAAAATAGACCACGGCGCAAAGACCATAGAAAAGGAACAATCCCGATAATCCTTCCCGATACAGAACAAATATCACCGATGCGAAAACCAACGCCGAACCGGTCTCCTTTTGAGCGATAATCAAAACAATAGGCAACAATATGATAAAAACCGCACGGAATAAATCCCGTCTGTTTTTCAAAGAAAACCCATACGTCCCGAAAGACCGGGCCAAAGCAAGAGCCGTGGCAAACTTAGCGAACTCGGCCGGTTGTAAACTGATAGGCCCCAACACCAACCACGAACGGGACCCTTTTATATCGGGGGCTAAAAATATGGTGGCGATAAGCAAAAGTATGATAATCCCGTAGAATAGATAAGCATAAGTTTCATAAACCCGGAAATCCACCATTAAAATCATAAAAGCCAATACGAGCGACAAACCTATCCACATCAACTGTTTTCCCGACCGCTCGGCAAAGTCGAATATACTGGCATTATCGAAATCGTAACTGGCGGCATAAATGCTTATCCAACCGCAAAGAACGAGAATCAGATAAAGGATTACCGTCATCCAGTCGATAGACCGCCATATATTAATGCTTTTTGACCCCACTGTATATGATTGTGTTAGATTGCAACATACGTTCTTCCAAGTATTTCCGCTCCGGTGCAATCTTCCGGTTCAGATACATCTCCATCATCAGACTTCCAATAGGTACACCATACGTAGCTCCGAATCCGGCATTCTCCACATAAACGGCAATAGCTATTTTGGGGTTGTCCATCGGAGCGAATCCCATAAAAGCCGAGTGGTCTTTTCCATGAGGATTCTGTGCCGTTCCCGTCTTTCCGCACACCTCTATACCCGGTATAGCACCTATACGGCAAGTCCCGCCGGTTACAGCCATGCGCATACCCTCTACGACATAATCGTAATAGTGAGAATCGACCATAGTATGTTTAGGAACGGTAAACTCCGGGGAGATAACCGTATCTTGTATCTCCCGAACCAAATGCGGAGTGTAAAAATACCCCCTATTGGCAATCGTCGCCGACAAATTGGCTATCTGCAACGGGGTCGCCAAGACCTCTCCTTGTCCAATCGCGACAGATATAATCGTCAATGCGCTCCATCGATTCTCGCCATATACCTTGTTGTAATAATTACTGTTGGGAATAAAGCCTCGACTCTCACCCGGTAAATCTACCCCTAAACGATATCCATACCCCATCGATACCAAATAATCTTTCCAAACATTGAACGCCTTCGCCGGCGATTGATATTTTTTCCGATTATCGACCATCGAACGCAATCCGTAACAGAAAAACGCATTACACGAAGTTTGCAAAGCCGGAAGTAACGATAAAGGTGATGCATGCCCATGACAGCCGACTTTCAACCGTCCCGACACAAACCCATGATAACAGGGATAAAGAGTATGCTCGGTGATGATCCCTTCGTTCAGGAAAATAAGTCCCTGTGTAGGCTTAAATGTCGATCCCGGCGGGTATGCGGCCATCAAAGCTCTATCGAACAAAGGTTTGTACCGGTCTCTATTCAGTTTCAAATAATTTCTACCTCTCTCCCTGCCAACCAGCATGGAGGGATCGTAAGTGGGACTCGAAACCATCGCCAATATCTCTCCCGTAGACGGCTCGATAGCAACGATAGCCCCAATCTTGTTCTGCATTAACTTCTCACCATAGGCCTGCAACTCGATATCCAACGACAAATTCAGATTTTTCCCCGAAACAGGTGCTACATCATAACGCCCGTCTTCATATCTTCCTTTAACACGGCCATGAGCATCACGCAGTAAAATCTCCACCCCCTTTTCTCCACGTAAAATATTTTCGTAAGAGCGCTCTATCCCCAAATCTCCGGTGTAATCTCCCCGAGTATAATAACTGTCTTTCTCTATATCTCCGGGAGACACTTCCCGAATATTCCCCAATACATTCGCAGCCACAGGGTAAGAATACTCCCTGAGCATACGGTTTTGAATGAAAAAACCAGGGAAACGATATAGTTTCTCTTGTAACCGTCCATAATCTTGCGCAGACAACTGGGTCATAAATGTCTGAGGCGTATATGACGAATAACCGGGATTCAACCTCCGATTTTTCATATCCGCCATGCGCTTATCGAATTGTTCCTTCGTAATCCCCACAGTCCGGCAAAAATCGAGTGTATCGAAAGGGCGAACCTCTCGTACAATCATCATTACATCGTATGCCGGTTGATTAAAAACCAATAACTTTCCATTGCGGTCATAAATAAGGCCACGAGAAGGATATTGTGTTTTTTTCAAGAAAGCGTTTCCATCGGCGTGTTGCTTATAGTCGTCGTTCAACACTTGTAAAGAAAACAATCGCACGACATATATGCAAGCAATCACCAACACGATGCCGCCTATCACATATTTACGCCTCTCTAATTTATAGTCTTTTCTCACGTCCCGATTTCGTTAAACTATCCATTCCCAATATCACAAGAAATGTCAATATAGTACTGGCTAAAACACGAACAATTAATCTTCCTATATCGAAAAAGCTAAAAGACTCTATTACGAAAAGGAGGGTACAGAAACAAAGTGAAAATGTAAGCACGTAGCGCACAAACAAAGACATTCCGAAATTGCGTATAGAGGGCTCCGATTCGCTATAATCCTCACCTCTCGGCGTATAAAGATTCAATATCGGTTTTCTCAAAAAGGCAACGACGGTACAAGCCAAAGCATTCATACCCGGCGTATTGCTGAATATGTCGATTACCAACCCAAGAATAAAAGCAAGCGTTAAAGTCCAATTAACCGAGAGCGATAGAGGTAACCTGATTATAAAATAAATATAAAGAAAAGGAATGGCAACTCCCAATAAATGTATACTATTCCCTATCGTAACCTGCAAGAATACGACTACAATAAACAAGAAAAAATATCGTAACCAACTATTCATATCGAGCCTCCTTTTCAAGTTTATCCTGTTCTTCCTTTTGTCGGTTCGATATAATGCGCACATACCCTAAGCCACTAAAATCGGAACTTAGCTCCACACGCAATGTATAGAAATTATCGTCACGCTGCTTTTTATAATCGCTGATTATACCCACCATAATTCCTTCTGGAAACACAGACGAATAGCCGCTCGTGACAATCGTATCTCCCGGAGCAAACTCCACATGCCGAGGCATCTCCTCTAATACGGCGTAACGAGGACTCACCGCATCCCAAACCAAAGACCCGAAATAGTCGCTGCCTTTTACCTTGCAACTGAGACGCAACTTAGGGTTAAGAACCGATATGGCCACGGAATGATGTTCGCCCACAACATTGATAATACCCACGACACCGTTCTGATCGACCACTCCCATCTCCGGCTCTATACCTTCGGCTCGCCCTTTGTCAATCGTTATATAATTGTTTATTTGCGCTACACTGTTATTCACAACACGAGCCACTGCAAAATCATAATCATGAAGTACGGAATCGAAAGGAATCGTATCTTTTCCCACAGAAGACCTATAACGATTCAACTGTTCTTTCAGATTTATTACCTCCATCTCCAACTCTCCGTTTCGTAATTGCAAATCCCTGTTTACTTCTCTCAATCCAAAATATGAAGTTACTTCCGATTGCAAATCATAAACAGCCGATGCCACTTGATTGGCCGACGAGAGATAAATACTACGCTGATAAGGGTTTCGTCCAAACAACAACACGCAACTTATCGCTACATAAATAGCAAGTACTATCCATGAGCTATGCCTCAATAAAAAATTGATTAAGTTGCGCATTTTCTTATTAATTCTACCACAACGAGTTACAAAAGTTTTTTTTCACTTTTGTAACTCGTCTATTCTAAAAAACGACAAAGCCTGTCGATGTATCTTTTCTGTTACCGAATGAGGAAGGAGAACTGGTCGATATTTTTCAATGCGACGCCTGTACCTTTCGCAACGGCATGTAACGGATCTTCGGCGATGTGGAACGGTATTCCTATCTTATCGGTCAACCGTTTATCCAATCCTCTCAATAAAGCGCCTCCACCGGCCAACCAAATACCGTTACGCACAATATCGGCATACAATTCAGGAGGTGTATGTTCCAATGCATTCAACACGGCAGCCTCGATTTTCGAGATAGACTTCTCGATACAATGAGCTATCTCTTGGTAAGAAATGGGGACTTCCATAGGCAACGCCGTCATACGATTCGGACCATGTACGACATAATCTTCGGGAGGATTATCCAATTCAGTCAAAGCCGACCCCACATTGATTTTGATCAATTCGGCCGTACGTTCTCCCACTTTCACATTATGCTGACGCCCCATATACTCTTGTATGTCGTTCGTCAAATCGTCACCAGCTACCCGTATCGAATTATTCGACACGATACCACCCAACGAAATAACGGCAATTTCGGTCGTACCACCACCGATATCCACAATCATATTTCCCTCGGGAGCCTGAACGTCAAGTCCTATACCTATCGCGGCAGCCATAGGCTCATAAATCATATATACATCTCGTCCTCCGGCATGCTCCGAAGAGTCGCGCACCGCACGAATTTCAACCTCGGTACTTCCCGACGGAATACCTATTACCATACGCAAAGAAGGCGAGAACCAATGACTTTTGGAGCTAACCATCTTTACCATACCTCTAATCATCTGCTCGGCAGCATAGAAGTCGGCTATCACACCGTCTCTCAAAGGTCTGATCGTGCGTATATTTTCATGGGTTTTACCATGCATCAAACGAGCTTTTTCACCGACCGCCAGCAACTTGTCCGTACGTTTATCCAGCGCAACCACCGAAGGTTCGTCCACCACGATTTTATCGTTGTGGATAATCACCGTATTGGCTGTGCCCAAGTCTATGGCAATCTCTTGTGTGAAAGAAAATAATCCCATATCGGTTATTGATTAAATAATTTATATTAGTGCTTAAAATGCCGTATACCGGTCATTACCATAGCCATGCCGTTTTTATCGCAATATTCTACCGAATCGTTGTCACGAACCGATCCACCCGGTTGAATTACAGCAGTCACCCCGGCCTCATGAGCTATTTCCACGCAATCGGCAAAGGGGAAAAATGCATCCGAAGCCATTACAGCCCCTTGTAAATCGAAATCGAACGAACGAGCTTTCTCTATGGCTTGACGCAAAGCATCTACCCGCGAAGTCTGACCGATACCGCTCGCACAAAGCTGACGGTTTTTAGCCAGCACGATTGCATTCGATTTACTGTGTTTTACAATTTTATTGGCAAACAACAAATCTTCCACCTCAGCCGGAGTAACAGCTTTCTCGGTAACCTGCTTCAACTCTTCGGGCTTTTCTCGATACAAATCGCGATCTTGTACCAACACCCCGTTCAGCAACGAACGGAATTGGCGATTCGACGCTTTGAACGGTTTCTGCACGAGAATGATACGATTCTTTTTCTGTTCAAGAACTTCGAGCGCATCAGCCGTATAGCCCGGTGCGATACAAACTTCGAAAAAGATTTTATGCATCTCTTCGGCAGTTTCTTTATCGATCGGGCGGTTCGTTATCAATACCCCTCCGAATGCCGAAACCGGATCTCCTGCCAAAGCAGCTTTCCAGGCTTCCACCAAAGTTTCCCGAGATGCCAAACCGCAGGCATTATTATGTTTCAATATAGCGAATGTCGTATCGTCGAACTCCGAAATCAACGATACCGCCGCATCTATGTCCAATAAATTGTTATAGGAAATTTCCTTTCCATGAAGTTGATCGAACATTTCCTCGAAATTACCGTAGAAGACTCCTTTCTGATGAGGATTTTCACCATATCGAAGAGTCTTGGCATGATTTCCCGCATAGCGGAATGCCGAAGCCTCGTCTCCGTCGAAATAGTTAAATATCGCACTGTCATATCCCGAAGATACGGCAAAAGCCTCTTTGGCGAACCAACGACGATCTTCCAACGAAGAGCTGGCTCCCTTCTCCTTTAACATAGCCAACAACGGAGCATACTGAGCTTTCGATGCGACGATAACGACATCTTTATAATTTTTAGCAGCCGCTCTTATCAAAGAGATACCGCCTATATCTATTTTCTCAATAATTGCTTGTTCCTCAGCGCCGGAAGCGACAGTCTCCTCGAAAGGATATAGGTCAACGATAACCAAGTCAATCTCCGGGATCTCATATTCAGCTAATTGTTTCTGGTCATTCTCGTTCTCACGGCGAGCCAAGATACCACCGAATACCTTCGGATGAAGCGTCTTCACACGACCGCCCAAAATAGACGGATAAGAAGTCAAGTCCTCTACCGCATCACAAGGCAAACCCAATGACTCGATAAATGATTGAGTACCACCTGTTGATACAAAGCTCACACCCTCGCTATGCAATTTCTTTAGGATTTCGTCCAGCCCGTCTTTGTGAAACACAGAGACCAAGGCACGTTTCATTCGTTTCGTTGCAGCCATCTTTCTATTTTCGTTTACTTTAATGTTTTAGAGCACAAAAGTAGATATTTATTTCCAATCCAGCCTTATTATTCAGATAAAAACAAGGCAACCATACCAAATTTCATCCATAGCCAAAGAAACATGAATCCATCGCACATGATACGGGAGACGGGGCACGCCCCGTCTCTACAACCTATGACATTGCCCTAAGATAATGAGATTTCCTTTGTTAATAATAGAAGATCGCCCAATTTGACATTCTGACATTTTGTATTCTAAAGCTCCAGAGAATCGAATATTTCGCCCCAGAGTACAGTCGGTTTCCATATTTGAGAATAAAAATCCGCAATTAGTTATCTTTCAAGGACATATCGTTTTTGGGGCTTTTATTCTAGCGAGGATTCCCGTCTCTTATCACCCTCAAACATACAAACAATAGACTTCTTATTCGAAAACAATAGACTTTTCACTCGAAAACAATAGTGTTTCGCTCCGAAAACAATAGCATTCGCAGTCGAAAGCAACTAACAACGCCGCCGTAAACATCCTACAACTGGATCGTAACAACCTTACAATGCCTATCCGCAGCATGAAAAGACAACCAAATCCTCTCTTTTCTCCCCTCTATTCCCGCTATTTCAGCCTATTCAAAGGAATGACTTGTCAGCGAAAAGCGCCCATTCCAAGCAAAAAGCCACGAATAAGCGAATTACGCAGACAAGCCATTTTAGTGATGAGAACTATCGTCCGCCAGTAATCAGCAATAAAAAGGAAGGGACACACCGCCTCATCCCGCCATACAAAGCGAGTCCGATCCCTATCACCACACAGGCAGATCCCAAATACAAGCCTATCACCTCTAACTCAGACCCCGGAGGGAGATACCGAACCACCACCTTGATAGCCAACGCCAACGGCATCCCATGATAAGCATAAACAAAGAAGCTGCTCCCCGCCAGAAAACCGCTTACCCGACAAAGCCCTCGCTCCAAACAGGTCGCCGTGAGGCTGATAAAGCACACGCACCCCACGATAATCCCCACGTTATGCAGGTATCGGCACCATGGTTCTCCCATAAAACAGAGGTCGCACACAGCCAAAATCGCATAAAGCCCTACTATGCAGCAAATAAGCGATAGGGGTCTTACACATACTCTACCTCCTTTAATATCTGCTGGCCAATAAAAGGGCTTAACCCTTTAAGCGTGACTATATCCACTTTCAATCTGTCAAAAAGCTTCTCTAATATCTCACAAGCCAAAAGGAAATTGGAATAAGTCTCTTTATCATCCTCAAAGTCGATCAATATATCCACATCACTACTTTCCGTATTGCTCTCACGAACAGTAGAGCCAAAAAGCCCCAACTGCTTTACAC
>ERZ772892.3349-NODE-3349-length-11862-cov-4.533836_pt1 | contig 11862 bp, 8 predicted proteins | sample MGYA00512126_ERZ772892 | MGnify/ENA primary metagenome ERZ772892 (study PRJEB29015, sample SAMEA2737697) | human gut metagenome | biome: human gut; feature: human-associated habitat; material: faeces | place: China | collected 2012 ... | reverse complement strand
CCGACCGAACGGCACTGAGCGATTACCTTATGGGGAAATATGACACCTCATGGGGACAGGATACGGCGAGCCCCTTTATCATGGAGAACGACGAGCTCATGGACGGCTGGCGTCCAAATACTGAAGGAGGGGCATTCACCGGCCATGTACTAAGCGGCGGCGATGAGGAATACTGCAAGAGCTTCCGTAAACACCAGCCTGAAGGCTGAGGGCTTGCTTTGCGACCACGGCGGTGTCTGCTGAAAAAAGCTGTCTTGGGCTCAAAACTCAAAATTGTTCACTTGAAAGGTTATGGAGGAGTGCCGGAGATGGTAATCCTCCTTGCTTTTTTGTACAGAGGGAACGGGTGAGAAGCAAAGAAAATGAGAAACTACTTTCCTATGCAGCTAACAGACTTATGTCGTTTTGCTGGGCAAACTGCCACAATGCAGCCGCAATAATTGGCTATTTTCACAAAGAAAATCGGCAATATCGAGGGAGACAGGCGATTTTAAGGACGGAAAGCAGTTTCACAGAAAACGATTTACAGCATTTTTGGCGTGAATTATAATAAAAATGCCCTATAGTGATATTGGGACAAAAAATATGGAGGAAAGTAAGATGAAAAAGGTATTGGCCATTCTTTTTGCTGTTTTTTTGTGCATTTCCTCGCTTTATACGGTTGCCTTTGCGGAAGAAGAGATGAGCAACGAGATGATTCCTGTTTGCGTATCCGTACCTGAAGGCTGGGACGCTCCCTGCTGTTGGGCCTGGGCGGATGATGGCACAAACGCTTTTGAGGCATGGCCTGGCGAGCAGCTTGAGCCTTTGGATGATGGGTGGTATTACACTTATGTTCCACGCTTTGTGCAGAATATCATTGTCAATGCCAGTGAGGCCTCTGTCCAGACGGAAGGCATTGCGGTAGAGGCCGGCAAAGCCGTTTGGATCATGGTTGCCGATGACGCGACCGCTTCTGTAAGCTATGAAGCGCAGAGTATGGCAGAGATCCCCGAGTATGTGGAGAAGTTTACAGTACATGCTTATGTGCCGCTGACGTGGAAAAGCGTAAATCTTTGGGCATGGTCCGCCCCCGATGGTACCAATGCATTTGCGGCATGGCCCGGTCAGGCTATGAAGGAGGGTGAAGACGGCTGGTTCACCGCCAAAGCCCCTACATGGGTGAATTCTGTCATCGTTAACGGCAACGAGGGCACTGTTCAGACAGCCGATATCAGCATTGAGGGCAAGGAGCTCTGGATTACCGTTTATGAGGATCTGAGCTATGAGCTCTCCGACACAGATCCGAACAAAACGGCTGAAAATATTACCGTCCGCGTTCAGGTTCCCTCCGACTGGTCTGCTCCGTGCTGCTGGGCATGGTCTGCGCCGGACGGCACAAATGTGTTTTCTTCGTGGCCCGGTGAGGCTCTGACAATGGATGGCGACTGGTATACCATTGAGGTTCCCGGTTGGATTAACTCCGTAATCATTAATGCCAATGAAGGCTCTGTCCAGACCGCTGATCTGTCTGTTGAAGTCGGAAAGGATGTATGGATTGTTGTGTCTGATGCGGAAAATGCAACCGTCAGCTATGAGGAACCTGCCGGCAGCAAAATCGTTGCCGCTGAAAAGGACAATACCGTTCTGATTGTTTGCGTTGCTTTGGCTGTTGCTGCTGCGGCAGCGGTTGCGGTCGTTGTTGTGGTAAAGAAGAAAAAAGCAAAGTAACAGTTGATAACAACAGTGCGGGTATGCGTTTTTGCATCCCCGCACTATGTATTAGAAAGGGGATATTATGAAACGGTTTCTCGCCTTGACGCTGGCGCTGCTGATAGTAATGACCATGGCGGCGTGCGGCGGATCTGGCGGCAAAGCTGCCGATCCGAAGACTCTTGTTGTGTGGCACGACAAGGAGGCCGCAGTCATTGAAGCCTTACAGGCATATCTGGATAAGGCAATGCCTGATATCACGGTACGGTTTGAAAAGAAAACCAGCCTGACAGACTCGCTGAAGCTGGTAGGCAATGATCCTTCCTCCGCTCCCGATCTGTTTATATTTGCCCATGACAAAATAGGCGTTTTTGCCGAAATGGGAATACTTACGCCTGTTACAGAGCTGATCTCACAAAGCGAACTGTCCGATTATCTCCCCATGACGCTGGAGGCTGCGACCTACAACGGAGGCTTGTACCAGCTTCCTCTGTATTTTGAAACGCTGCTGTTTATGTATAATCGACGCTATATGCAGGATGAAGAGGTGCCGACCACCACAGAAGAATTGCTGGCGTATATGAAAGAAAACACCGGGCGCGGTCGTTACGGCTTTGTGGAGCAGCACAGCACCGCCTATTACAGCGCTGCATGGATTCACGGCTTTGGCGGCAGCATTATCGATGCAGACGGCACACCGTTCCCTGATCAGCAGGCAGTCAAGAACGCGTTGGAGTATCATTTGAAATTTGTAGATCTGATGCCTGGGGAAACGGAGTATTCTACGGTGAATACCCTGTTTTTGGAGGGGAAAGCGGACGCAACAATCGGCGGTCCGTGGATGGTTCCCTCTGCCCGTGAAGCGAATATAGACCTCGGCATTGCTTCGATGCCTACCGTAGATAAAACAGGCAGGGCTCTTGCTCCCTACTCCGGCGTGCAGGGGATCCATGTGCTGACCTTCGCGGCACAGAACAAAACGGACGCCGTCCAAAGGCTGCTGCATGCATTGCTGGATCCGGAAGTGGGTGTTGTGCTGGCGCAAGCAAGCGGCTGTGCTCCGGCAAACAGCGCATGCTATGATGACAGCCGTGTATGTGATGATACACTGGTGCAGGCAATGCGCACTACCGCTGAAATTGCCGTTCCCATGCCCAACATCCCCGAAATGGATGTTATGTGGACAGTAGTCGGTAATTTGCTGACAGATGTAAACCTCTCCAAATCGGGGATAGACAAAGCCTTTGCTGCCGCATTGACGCAAGCGAACAGCTTGATTGACGCCATGCATTGAGGAACTTTCTATGAAACGTAAGCTACAAAAGGAGTGGCTCCGCTCCTATTTATGGTCCGGACCGTCCCTCCTGCTGATTGCTTTGGTAGTAGTCTTTCCCATCCTCTATACGTTCTATATCTCTCTGACCAACATGAACGTGTACCACTGGTTTGACTTTACCATTATCGGCTTTGAGAATTATAACCGTGCGCTGTTCGTTTTTGATTCCGGGTTTTTATCGGCGCTTCTCGTAACCGTTTTGTGGACGGTGGTCAATATGGTGTTGCAGCTGGTGATCGCCTTTGTGCTGGCAAGCCTTTTGAATATACAGAACTTGCGGTTTCGGAAGCTGTATAAAACACTTCTGATGTTTCCGTGGGCCATGCCCGGCTATGTCTCCATTCTTCTGTGGAAAACCGGCATGTTCAACACACAGTTCGGCTTGCTGAACCAGTGGATGGAAAAGCTGGGGCTGGAGACTATGCGGTGGCTATCCTCGGATGTGTCGGCGTTTATCTGCTGCACGGCTGTCAATCTTTGGCTGGCGCTGCCGTTTATGATTATGATTATGGATGGCGCTATGCAGAGCATAGACAAAAGTTACTTTGAAAGCGCTTTGCTTGATGGTGCCGGATGGGTGCAGCGCACCCGTTATATTACGGTTCCAGCCATTCGTCCCATCATTGCGCCGGCTGTTATTATCACCATCTTCACAACCTTCAAGCAGTTCGATGTGATCTATCTTCTGACACAGCAGGCTGGAGCCAAAACCGGCGCACATGTGCATACTATTTTGACCTATGCCTACGAAAATGCATTCATTAGCAATAACTATGGATACAGCTCTGCCATATCGATCATTATCTTTGTGTTGCTGATTGCATTCTCCGCCCGGTATCGGCTGCAAGAGGAGGGTTCCAGATGAGCCGCAAACAAAAAGAACGCGTTCGCCTTACGGCACTGAATATTTTCTTTATCGTCCTGTGTTTTATTACACTGATTCCTATTCTCTATTCGCTTAGTGTTTCCCTCAACGGACAAAACACATTGCTGAGTTCGGATTTTTCCTTTATCCCCAAGAACTTCTCACTGGAAAACTACCGCCGTGTCCTTTTTGGTGAAGATATTCTCACATGGCTTGGCAACAGCGTTTATCTGGCGGTCGTTACTGTATCCCTGTCACTCTGTGTAGCAATTCCGGCTGCCTACTGTTTTTCACGGCGGCGGTTTCCCGGTCGCAGACCGATTTTGAAGTGCCTTGTGCTGCTCAATTCGTTTCCGGCTGTCCTGTCGATGTTTGCCGTATACCGCCTGCTCCGCCCGATGGGACTTATCAATCACCGAACCGGCCTTATCCTGATCTATACCGGGACCATGGCGGTCTTCAGCCTTTGGAATATCAAGGGCTATTTTGACACGGTACCCGTGGAAATCGAAGAAGCTGCCCGGATGGACGGTGCGAATCCTCTTCAGGTGGTCACGCGAATTGTTTTGCCTTTGGCGAAGCCCAGTATCGTTGTCACAGCTCTGATGGTCCTGATTTATGTGTGGAACGAGTATATCTATGCTACAACCTTTATGACCGGCGAGGAGAACTACACACTGGCTGCCGGACTGTATGCGTTGCAAGCAACGGAAATGAGCGGCAGCTGGCCGGTTTTTGCCGCCGCGTCCATTACAGTATCAATTCCGGTGCTGATCATCTTCTTCCTATGCCAGAAGCACATGACTTCCGGCTTAACGGCCGGCGGAGTGAAAGGATAAGCATGAAAAAAGAAGCTGTTTTACACATCCCCATGTCGCAGTACGCGCATGGACTTGACGAAAAGCACATCGTTTTTCGCCTGCGCTGCGCCAAAGGCGATTTGAAGAGCTGCACGCTCTACTATGGAGATACCGCCTGCCGTGTTACTCCCATCGTTTTTACTCCTGTCGCCATGAAGGTGGCAGCGAGCGATTTGTATCATGATTACTGGCAGGTAGTGCTGGATAGTCCCTATAAGCGACTGTATTATTACTTCCATCTGAATGACGGTACCGAGCGGGTCCTGTATTACGGCGATGTATTTACCGATCATCTGGTGGATGACCGTTCGCAGTATTTCAAGCTGCCGTTCAACCACCGGGCAGACATTGCGGTTGTGCCTGACTGGGTCAATGACGCTGTGGTGTACAATATTTTCCCCGACAGCTTTGCCTCAGGGGTCAAACACATTTCCATTCAGGATCGAGCCATTGACTATCATGGTCAGCCCGTACGCGGCAAATTGGGCGGCACATTGTGGGGTATTGCCGACAATGTTGACTATCTGGAAGAGCTGGGCGTGAACTGCGTATACCTGAATCCCATCTTTGTGGCAGGAGAGTACCACAAATACGATCTTTTGGATTATTTTCACGTTGACCCGTGCTTTGGCGGCGACGAGGCACTGCATCATCTGGTACGTGTGCTTCATGCACGGGGAATCCGCATTTTGATCGACGGCGTGTTCAATCATTGCGGCTGGCATTTTTTCGCCTTTGAAGATGTGGTGGAAAAAGGAGAGGCCTCCTCTTACAGAGACTGGTTCTACGGTTTGAAATTCCCCGTGGTGTGTCCGGACGATTCGGAGGATTATCCGGAATACGAATGCTTCGCCTATGAGCGGATGATGCCCAAGCTGGATACAGCGAACCCCGCTGTGCGAGAGTACTTTTGCGAGGTAGGACGCTATTGGGTGAAGAATTTCCACATCGACGGCTGGCGGCTGGATGTTGCCAGTGAAGTGGACGATGGCTTCTGGCGGGCATTCAGAAAAGCGGTGAAGGAGATTGACCCGGATGTGCTGCTCATCGGCGAAGTATGGGAAAGCGCAGGGCACTGGCTCCAGGGCGACATGTTTGACTCCACCATGAATTACGATTTCCGAAAGCACTGCAATCTGTTTTTTGCGGAGCAATCCATTGATGCATCGGATTTTGCGGGACGTATCACAGATATGCTCATGCGCTATCGGATGCAGATGACTCCGGCGCAGATGAATCTGCTGGACAGCCATGATGTGAGCCGGTTTCTGTCTTTGTGCGGCGGAGACATGAGGCGGTATCGATTGGCCATTCTTTTTATGATGACTTTTGTCGGAATGCCCACGGTTTTCTATGGTGATGAACTGGGTGTTCAAGGTCTTTCAGAAGAAGAATACCGTTGTCCGATGCCGTGGGATAACGAAAATTCGGCTCTGTGTACTTTTTTCAAGGAAGCCATTGCCATGCGCAAAAAACTGAAACCGCTTCGCCGTGGCGATTTCCGCGTGGTATCTGCAGAGCGCGGAAGCGGACTAATCATCTACGCAAGGGAATACTGCAATCAGCGTGTTACCATCTGTATCAATCGCGGAGGCAAAGCCGTTGATTTGGACGAGGAATACGGTAAACTGCATTGGAGCGAAGGACTTGACCACAGGAAACTCTACGATCATGGCTTTGCAGTATTTGTTGACGGTCAATGCTGAATAAATTATACTTAAAATAGTTGTATGATTATTCTGCATGGAGGGCTGTGTCATGGGTATTACGATTAAGGATGTTGCGGCAGCGGCCGGCACCTCTGTTTCTACCGTGTCCAAAGTGATCAATGGGCACTACAGTATTTCAGAGGAAACAGCGGCGCGGGTGCGCAGGGTTATGCAGGAACTCAACTATTATCCAAACGCCAGCGCACAGAGTTTTGCTAGAGGCACGACCAAAACGATTGCGGTTTTAGCAAATTTAGCTCCGAACACAGCCTTTCAGAATCCACATATGTTTGAGATTATTGCGGGTTTAGAGGAGTCTTTGAGCGCCAGAGGGTATCGGCTTCAGCTTCGCGGAGTAGACACGGCAACTGCATACGAAGTAGCCAAGGAAGTGATTTATCGGCAAAGTGCCGACGCACTGGCCATCCACGTTTCCGTAATAGCATACCCCTTGTCCGGACTGCTTACAAAATCGCACTTTCCTCACATCGTGTTGGGCGCGCCGAATTTTGAAAGCCAGGTGTGTTGGATTGACAACAACAATGTGTACTCCGGAACCGTAGCAGCGGCTTATCTTCTTTCACGGGGATACCGGAAAATTGCATTTATCGGCGGACAGTATTACGACTTTGGGTCGCTGCATCGACTGCAAGGTGTAAAGCAGGAACTCGAAAATGCCGGCCTGCAATTGGAAGATCAGTATATCTGGTTGGGAGAATCTACCCGAGCAGACAGCTTCCTTATGACGATGAAGCTCCTGGATCATAAAATTCTGCCGGACGCCATTATTTGCGCCAACAACTATATTGCCATGGGGTGTGTTGACGCTCTTTGCAGGAAAAACATAAGAATTCCGCAGGATATCGGCATTGTTGCGTTTGATGACTACCCGCTCTCTCAAGTAATAGAACCTCAGCTCACCATTGTGGATATCAATGTAAGGGACTTAGGCAGGCAAGCTGGTAAGTTGATAATAGACATAATCAAGCATCCCAATAAGCAAATTCAGACGTATGTAACGACTTCAAACATTGTGGAGAGAAAGTCAACCAGACGCACAAAGCAAACTTAAAACGATGAAAGGAATGGAGTCAGGAGCCGTAGAGCATAAGTTTTAGGTTTTTACACGAGATATTAAGGCCATTTGATGCAGAAGGAGGAAACATGGCATGAAGCGTGCTAGAGGAGTTTTAGTGTTCGTGCTGGTAATAGTTTTGTTGCTATCCATTCCTGGCGCGACTGTATTTGCTCAAGAAACTGTCAATGACCTTGGTCCAGTTTCGTCCAAAGATGTCATCTATCAGATTATTACTGACCGCTTCTATGATGGCGACAGTACAAATAATATTCCGGTTGGTTTTAGTTCCAACTTATATGACGGAACTGGGGCAGACTTGAAACTATATCAAGGTGGGGATTGGGATGGCATTGTTCAGAAAATTCCTTATCTGAAAGGGATGGGCGTAACCGCTGTTTGGATTTCCGCGCCCTATGAAAATCGAGATACAGCGATAATTGATTATCAAAATGACGGGAGTTACGACACTTGGACCAGCTTTCATGGATATCATGTACGTAATTATTTTGCAACAAACAAGCATTTTGGTACTCTTAATGAGTTCAAGGATTTGCGGGATGCTCTTCATGAAAACGGCATTAAATTGGTAATCGATTTTGTTACCAATCATACAAGCCGTGAAATGAACCCAACAAACAACAATGCTCCAGAAGATGGAAAACTGTATGAGCCAGACCGCAAGGAAAATGGAGAATTTGCTTTTGATGCAAATGGAGAACCATATGACTACAACAATGACGGACTGATTGAAAACTTGATCGCTGATCCCAACAACAATATAAATGGCTGGTTCCATGGTCTTGGGGACAGAGGCAATGACTCTAGCCGATTTGGATACCGGCATAAGGATTTAGGTTCGCTTGCGGACTTCTCGCAGCAACATAGTGATGTTGTTGCATATTTGGAAGCCGCCATGCTGTTTTGGAGTGATTTGGGCGTAAATGGTATTCGCCATGATGCTACTCTTCATATGGATCCGTCTTTTGTAAAAGGCCTAAAAGATGTTGTGGATTCCAGAAAAACCGTTACTCACTTTGGGGAATTCTTTATTGGCAGACCAGATCCCAAATATGATGAATACGTTTATTTTCCCAAACAAACTGGTGTAAACAACCTTGATTTTGAGTTCTACCGAGCAGCAAGCACAACATTTGGCTCATTCTCTACTCCAATGAGCAACTTTGCCAATATGTTGGTATATACTCAGGAGGATTACGACTATCCTAATCAGACTGTAACCTTCCTAGATAATCACGATGTTACCCGCTTTGGATATACCCAAAGGAGTCAGAAAGTCTACAATGCGGCGCTTGCAGTTCTGCTGACATCAAGGGGCATTCCAACAATCTACTACGGAACGGAACAGTATGTTATACCCAGTGATGCAAGTGATGTTGCAGGAAGAGTATACATGCCCACCGAATGTGGCTTTAGTACAACAACAACAGCATACCAGCTTATAGCAACCCTATCTACCCTGCGGCGCTCAAACGATGCAATTGCATACGGCACTACAACCGTTCGCTATAGTGATGATAATGTGATGGTTTTTGAACGACAATTCTACGATGACGTAGTTGTCGTTGCAGTCAACCGACAGCCCGATAGTGCAAGCGTTATTCCTGCAATTCAAACAAATCTCCCCACCGGACAGTATTCGGATTATTTGGACGGATCCTTGTTTGGTACTGCCACGACTGTGCAGAACAATCTCATACCTTCGTTTACTATTTCTGGCGGCGGCGTTTGCGTATGGCAATACCAAGCATCCGAAGCGCCTTCCACGCCCCAGATTGGAGATGTAATCTCTACTACTGGACGTCCCGGAAATACCGTTCACATTTATGGAGATGGTTTTAGTGGGAATATCTCGGTATATTTCGGGACTACCGCTGCAACTGTTCAAAGTACAACCGCCAATAAGATTGTGGCAACTGTACCCGAGGGGGTTAATGCCGGACTCCAACCTATCACCGTGCGAAAGGGGACGGCAACTAGTAATGCAATTTACTATAATGTTCTGTCTGGAGATCAAAATCAGATAGTTTTCCATGTATCCGCTGAAACTCAACTTGGTGAGAATATCTATATAGTTGGGAACATTCCGGAACTCGGAAATTGGAATCCTGATAACTGTACGGAATCCATGCTCAACCCCAATTATCCGGAGTGGTTTCTTCCTGTAAGCGTTCCCTCTGGAACAACGATAGAATTTAAGTTTATCAAAAAAGATGCCTTAGGAAATATCACTTGGGAAAGCGGGAGCAACCGAACTGTAACATCCTCGTCTAACCCCTGTGGCGTTGTGGATACAGAAGTCTATACATGGAGAAACTAGCGCGTTGTTGTTGTTTGTGAAGAAACCATACGGTATGGTGGGATATTAAAGATCATTGTCGATCAAGAATCAGGAGTTCATTATCTGGTGTCAAGTGGCATGTGGCTAAGCGGTATGACGCCCCTTATTGATAAAGACGGTAATCCAATCATAAAACACACATGAGGTAAAAACTATAAAAAACAGAATGTCAATCTTGTCCTTTGATCACGATGATCGCCTGGATTAACGAGCATACTGCCTAAAAAGGCAGGGGCAATGGTGAGTATGTTTTCTTCCAAAAGAATACTGAGCGCCATCACAAACGATCCCCAATGAAGCCTGAGGCTGCGGCATTTGCCGCAGCCTCTTTTGCCAGCATGTAGGGTGTCCTGATGCATATCGGGAGAGGTTCTTTCGTCTCCTGATATCACGACTGAGACGCACTTTTTAGATACCCAGCAGCTCCGCTGCGTTAGTATCGGCTTGACCTTAAACGAAGCCTTTTCTATAACGCCCTGCTCGTCGATGAGAAAGCTGCTGCGGACGATGCCCGTGGAAGCCTTCTCGCAGAGCTGCTTCTCCTGCCAGACTCCGTAGGTTTGGATCGCCTGTAGCTCCGGGTCGGAGAGTAGAAGAAGTGGCAGATCGTGTTTTTGCGTAAATCTTGCGTAGGATGCCTTCGAGTCCTTACTGATGCCGATGAAACGGCGTTCTGCTTTTCAAATTCTACGTAGGCTACGGCAAAGGCACAGACCTGCCGTGTGCAGCCGGGGGCGTTGTCCTTGGGATAGAGATGTGGTTATTTCTCTCTAAAGAGCGAAACAGAGTTTAATAAAATCGATATTCCTACACATACCCACAGAGCCTTGCTCATGGTTGGCATGATATCCATCAAGCCTCCCCAATCTTCATTTAGCACACGCATCGCTCCGTCTGAATAAAACGAACATACGGTCAAGGCAGTGAACGATAGGGCTGCGAATCTAAACCATTTTTCATTCTTATTTTTAAAAGAGTAGGTCAGATTGAAGCCTGTAAAAATGATCGCAAAAATTCCGAAAAACAGCCACATATATATGATCTCCTTAATCTAACATACCCTGCGCTCTTTTGAGGCAAGGCTCGCAATATCGCTTGCGGACAGGAACTGCCGTTGAGAGGATCATCCGCAGCCCTTACCGATTCTCCGCCAGATATTCCTCCGCATAGTGGACAGCCACCGCGCCGTCTGATACGGCGGTGACCACCTGCCGCAGCGCCTTGGTGCGCACGTCGCCCACGGCGAACACACCGGGGAGGCTCGTGCGGGTGGATTCGTCCGCGATGATGTAGCCGGACTTGTCCAGCACCAACTCGCTTCGGAACAGCTCCGTGGCCGGAGCGCGTCCCACGCTGATGAACACGCCGTCACAGGCAAGGTCATGTTCCTCACCCGTCAGGACATTCTTCAAACGAAGCCCCGTCAGGCGGCTTTCGTGCAGCAGCGCGGAAACGGTGCTGTTCCAGCAGAATTCTACATTGGGCGCTGCCATCAGCGGCGCATGGTATACCTTGGTAGCCCGCAGGCTGTCGCGGCGGTGGATGAGGTAGACCTTTTGGGCAATACGGGACAGGGTCAGGGCATCCGCCGCGGCGGAGTTGCCGCCGCCCACCACCGCCACGGTCTTGCCCCGATAGGGCGCGCCGTCGCAGGCGGCGCAGTAGTGAACGCCCTTTCCAACAAGCGCTTCTTCGCCGGGAACGCCCAGGGGGCGGGGCGACGCGCCGGTGGCGATGACCACCGTGCGGCTCTGAAAGACACCCTCGCTGGTGTCCAGCGTCTTGATTTTCCCGGAAAGGCTGGCCTTATACACCTCCGCCAGCTCCGTCACCGCGCCGAAGCGCTCGGCGCTCTGCTGCATTTTTTCGCCCAGCGTAAAGCCGTCGATGCCGCTTTCAAAGCCGGGATAGTTGTCGATCTGCTCCGTCAGCGCCATCTGCCCGCCGGCGGAGAGCTTTTCCA
>ERZ772892.3348-NODE-3348-length-11863-cov-41.215447_pt1 | contig 11863 bp, 7 predicted proteins | sample MGYA00512126_ERZ772892 | MGnify/ENA primary metagenome ERZ772892 (study PRJEB29015, sample SAMEA2737697) | human gut metagenome | biome: human gut; feature: human-associated habitat; material: faeces | place: China | collected 2012 ... | reverse complement strand
CCTTGCAGGGTGCAGGGACAGCGTCCCTGCTGGGGTCAAGGGGCAAAGCCCCTTGGGTCTTCCAACGCCTTGTCACCCGAACGGCGGCGGGGGGAATAGCGGTAAATCCGGACAAGTCGGCGCAGGGCTGCCGCACGCTTCCCATCGCGTCATGTAGGCTTCGACAAGCAGTTCAATCGTGCAATCAAACACAGGGGGACGGCAGTCATCCGCACACACAGGCGCGCCGCCGTCAATCAGCCGAACACACGGCAGCACCATCATCTGGTTGCGCCAGCATTCCGCCTGTACACAGCGAATCGGCAGCGCAACATCCGTTGTCAGCACACTTTCGCCGCGCAAAACCTGCCCGCACTCCGCCTGCACTTGGCAAACAACTGGAATATTCACCCGCAGGAGGCACGGCGCGGGTCGAGAAGGTCGGCATCCGCGGCAGCCGCACGGGCGCGGTTCTTGGTACGGCGCAATCTCCCAATCCGCGTCACCGCACGCCGTAACGCCGACGAGCCGCAATCGCCCGTTCGCATCCTCCGGCAAACCGCCGACGTACAGCGCCACACACGCGCGCCGCTGCCACTCCCGCCCGCTGGCGAGGATTCGCGGCAATAAAACGCCCTTCCGCGTCGGCGGACAAGCCGGGCAAGCGGGTTTCGGCGGGCAAGGCGGTCTGGACGGGCAAGGCGCTTGCGGCGGCATGGGACGGCAGCAATTCGGACGCTGATTCATGGCGATTCCTCCCATCGTGTGAGCTGTTCACTCCCAGCATATGCGCGGCGGGAAAATCGGGCACAAAAAAACCCGGCACGAAGCCGGGAATTTTGCGATTAGTTCAAGGATTCGGTCTCGTTCTCGATGGTCACATCTTCCACCGAGCGAATCGCCCAGCGCGCAACAACCATCGTCTGGTCGCCCTTGCCGACGCTCAGGGTGATGGTGTCGTCCTTGATGCTCTCGATAGTTGCGTAGATGCCGCCGATGGTGCACACGCGGTCGCCCTTCTTCAGGGACGCGAGCATGGCCTGCTCCTTCTTGCGGCGCTTCTTCTCAGGGCGAATCATCATGAAGTACATCAGGACGAAAACCAGCAGCAGCGGCAGAAGGCTGAAGAGAATACCGACAATGCCGCCAGCGGCAGAATCAGTGGTGACGGCGGCAGGGTCGGCCGCACCGGTGGTGGTGGTTTCCGCAACGGCGGTGGCGATGCCCAAAAGCTTGGTCAGAAATTCCATGCGAATTAGCTCCTTTCAGTAATCCGGAATACTCTGTCTATTGTAGCATATTTTTTCGCGCTTCACAAGAGGGGAAAACGGCCTTTTGCGCCATTCACAGAAATTTTGCATGACGGCATCAAGCATTTTTCCCGCGAAGATGCGCTTTCAGGCGCAAATTTGCATCTTTCAGGCACGGAATTGTAAAACTTGCGCATATTCGCTTGCAACAGGTGTTTTTTTTGATATAATGGTAATGGAATGCTGAAAAGCGCACAAACGAATGTCAAGGAGGCTGACGAATGAAGAAGCTGCTTGCGATTCTGCTGACGCTGGCGATGCTGGTGCCGATGTGTGGTTTTGCGGAGGAAAGTGCGCCCGGCGCGACAAGGACAGTCATTTTCCTGAAAGACTTCAATGCGAAGGTGCTGGGGGCGGACATCGACGAAGCGGAGGAGAAAGCCGTCAATGACTTTCTGGATGCCCTGCGGGTGATAGTCTATCAGCAGGGGACAACGTCAGCCGCCTATGAGGTGACGCTGAACGACCAGCCTATTGTCGATTATGCCGTGCAGTTCAGCGGCGCGGATGTCTATGTCAGCAGTGACCTGCTGGGCGAGACGCTGTATCTGAACCTCGACGAGGACATGCAGCATTTCGGGGAGCTGGTGTACCGCCAGCAGCTCAGCCAGCGCGGTCTTACGGCGGAAGTCATCAACGAGACGGTATCCTCTGGGTACTACGCGGAGCAGATTGCGCAGGTGGGACAGATGGGCGCAATGACGGCGAAGGTACTCAAAAATCCCCTCTTCACGGAAAACGTGCAGGCGGAAGAAGTGCTGAATAGCCTTGCGGCGATTGACTTTACGGAGATGCAGCGCCGCTTGGCGGAATATCAGCCGTCCATGACGATTGACCCTGTGACGGAGCAGATCGAAGGCTGTGACCCGGCGATACAGGTGTGTACGTTCACGCTGACGAACGAACAGCTGGTCAATCGGCTGGCGATTCTGCTGGAAACGGCGATGCAAGTGCCTGTCGTCCAGAACTTCGCGGATTTGGCGGCGGATTATGGCAATCTGATGCAATTCATGTCGCAGACGACGACGGAAGAGTATGTGCCGCAGGAAATCGACTGGGCGGCGCAGGTACGTCAGCAGACGATGCTGTACAGCGACGCGCAGGTGACGATGTACACGGATGCGCAGGGGCAGCTTGTCAAGCTGATTGTGAACTATTCCGCGCTTCCGGACTGGGCGGAAAGAATGTCCGAGGTGGAGCCGACCGAGGGAATCCTGAAGCCCGTTACGTTCACGCTGAACCGGAACACGCTGGCGGACGGCTTGCAGTACGACTGGACGCTGGAAAAGGAAGAGAACAGCACGACGGGACGCCTCACCATCGGTGAAAAGAATGCCGAACTGGTGCTTATGCCGGATGACCAGACGCAGACGACGATTTCGCTGACGGTTGAGCCGAACCGCAGGGGCGGGAGGGTCGATGTAGAGGTGCGCACGACCTCCGAAGCGAACGGCACGGACAGCGGCATACAATTCGGCGTGTTTACGTCTGGTTCGAGCAGCAGTGTATATCGGGAGTCGAGAATTCGGCTCTTGTCTGGCGGTGAAGTCGGCTTGACCATCTACACGACGACCTTTTCGTGCAAACCGCGCCCCCTGCTGTCCGACGGCGACGTGTTGGATTTGGGCGAAATCAGCAGCGCGCGCTTCAACGCCTACATGCTGACCTTGGCGACGAGCATTTCGAAGATTCTGCCGCGCATCCTGATGAATCTGCCGAACAGCGTGCGGCAGCTCATGGACGGTACGACGACGCTGCCGAGCAGCACCATCATTTTGGATAACGCCGACTAACATCAACCGAAAGCATCACTGCTCCGCAGTGTTCGCTATAAAGAAAAAGGGAAACCAAATAACAAGGAGGAAACCCCCATGAAGAAATTGCTTGCGGTACTGCTCAGCATCATGATGCTGGCGATGCCACTGACCTCGATGGCGGAAAACAGCGTGTGGGACAATGCCGCGCGTCAGGAAACCACCATCACCATCCACGACCTGAACGCTGACCTCGTGGCGGCGCTGGGCGGGGATGACACCGCGATGGCTGCCATCAACGACCTGCTGGCGGCGCTGTCCCTGACCGGCTATCAGCAGGGCGACGAAGCTGGCTTTGACCTGAACCTGAGCGGCAAGAGCGTGCTGGGTATGGCATCGCTGACGACTGCTGCGGAAGAAAACCAGCTGATGTATGTGTCCAGCGCGCTGCTGGGCGGCGTGATTGCTGTGAACAGCAAGGACGTGGAAGCCATCAGGGAAAAAGCCCTCCGCGCGACGATGAAGATGTCCGGTCAGAGCGACGAGGATATCGACAAGGCGATTGAAGAATCGAAGGAACAGCTGAGCGGCAATGCGGAATACACTGCCCTGATGGAAGCAGCGGCGAACCTGAGCAGCATGACGGAAGAGCAGCTCATGGAAGAACTGACGCAGGCGGACACCACGGCGTTCATGACCATGATGAACGAAATACTGTCCGGTGAAGAAATGGCAGAAGTGACCGAGCAGCCCGGCGACTGCGACGCGGCGAAGAGCTACGTCAAAGTCACCGTTCCGCCGGAAAAGATCGTCGAGATGACGAAAGCCCTGCTGGAAATGATCCACAGCGTTCCGAGCGTCGGTGCTTACATGGATGCGCTTTTTTCCGCTGCTGACACGAGCTGGGACGACCTGCTGAAAGAACTTGATGAAGCAGATCTCTACGCGGATGACATCGTTTATGAATACTGGATGACTGAAGCAGGCGAGCTGGTTCGCATGACGGCTTCGGTGAAGATCAACAACGGCGGCGAAGAACCCTTGCCGATCTCCTTCACGATGACCCGCAATACGGCGGACGGCGTGGCGACGTGGCTTGTGACCATCAAGAGCGCGGAAGATACCGCGGCGACGCTGACCTTCGCAGGCGACTTGGAGAACTTCACGGCGAATCTGACCGCCTATGATGGCGAAGACCCCGTTGAAATCAACGTCAGCGGCAAGGGCGTCGGCACGGACAGCAGCGTTGTTGATGTGGAAATCAAGGAAACGGTGGACGGTGTCGAGCAGGGCTTCGGCGTTGTGGTGACGACCGCTACGACGATGGACGGCGAACAGGGCGTACGCAAGGTGGATGTGCTGGTGCGCTTCATGGGTCTGGATGTTGTGACCATCACGGCGGAAACCCGCACCTGCGACGCGAAGGACGCGCTGGACGTGAGCAAGGCGCAGGATTTGGGCGCGATGACGGACAGTGAGTTCCAGACGTGGTTCGTCAAGGTGATGAACAACCTGCAGAACCTGCCCATGACCCTGCTGATGAGTCTGCCGGAGAGCATGCTGACCCTGCTGATGGGCGGCAGCAACTGATACGATTTCCTGCATTCGCCTGTGCCATCTGCTTGCGCCTTTCCCGCGCTGGCGTTCGCGTCAGCCAGAACGAATCATTTGCGGTTCATCTCGGCGCATTCTCATTTGGGAATAGTATCCGCATGGGAGGCTGACTGAAAAAGTCAGCCTTCTTTTTCATTGCCGGAACATGCTGATTTTCGACCAGAAAAGCAATCCAATTGTAAAAATATGCGCGGAATGGTTGACAAGTCGGGCGGATTGCTTTACCATAGTACATGGATTATTCTGTGACTTTACTCCGCACGGCTTGCGGATGATTCAGATGGAGGAACAGGCAAGATGAGGATGCTTGGCAAGCGATTTCTGTCACTCCTGCTCGCACTGGGAATGCTGCTGATGCTGCTCCCCACGGCTGCGGCATCGGAGCTGACGATGCTGCAAGTGGATTTTCTGGGCATGTATGCCACAAGCGCGGGAACGTATGAATCCCGGAAATTCACGGGCGATTTTACCGTCATGCAGAACGGGGAGGCGGTCGGCACGATTCGCCTGACCGACTTCGGCAGTGACCCGATTTCCGTCCCTGGCACGGGCAATGTGCAGCTTGTCCCGGTGGCGGAAACGATGCCGGAGGACGCCATTATGGCGGCGAGCTACACCGTGTCGATTGTCGGCGGACGGCTGAACAAAGCGGTCATTGCTGTGCTGACGGACACGGGTCTGTTCACCGTGCATACGGAGAGCAGCTCCTCTTTTGACCTGATTAACGAGCGCGGCGAGACGATTCTCTCCTTCGACACCGACAGCCGGGGCGACTATGCCCTGCCGGCGGCGATTCACACGGGGCTGTATACCCTGCGCATGACGAAGGCTTCGCTGGCCATTGAAAGCTGGCGCGACAAGATTATCAACATTGAGCGCTACACGGGTGCGGATTCCGTGACGAAGGTGAACGCTTCCTATTACTATGTGCCGCCGACGATGGCGCCGACCGCCACGCCTGAACCTACGCCTACGCCGACCCCGACACCGACGGCAACGCCTACGCCGACGGCGACCCCGACATTAGCGCCGACGGAAGCGCCGACCGAGAATCCGACGGAGGAACCGACGGAGAAACCCACGGAAGCGCCGACGCCAACCCCGACGGCGACCCCGACCCCGAGCCCGACGCCCACGCCGAGCCCGACGCCTACGCTGACCCCCACCCCTGAACCCGTGGACGGCACGCTGACGATGCTCATGCGCGGCGTGAACGCGGCAGTGGCGTACCAGATTGTCAGCGAGGACGGCAAAACGACCCGCACGGGTTACCTGACCGATGGCGAGACGGTGCAGGAAGCCGACCTCTTCCACGGAACATACGCCGTCACGGTGACGCTGCCGGAAGGCACGCTGCTGACGGGCGTGAACGACTGGCCGAACCTGCAAAAGGGTCAGGCGCAGTGGCTGGTGAACATTCAGGCGATGCAGACCAGCCGGTATGAACTGGATCTGACGCTCAGCGGCGGCATGACCGGCAGCATCGACGACCTGTCTGCCCCGGCGGAAGTGACGATTTCCGGCCAGCGGATGAGTGAACAGATGACGGTCAGCGGCGCGTTTGCGCTGAACGACCTGTATCCTGATACCTACCAGATTACGGCAACCCTGCCGCGCGGCCTGTATGACACCGAGGGCTGGACGCTCAGCACGACCGATACGGGCGTGACGGCGAGCATTCTGGTGGAAATCGGCGCGGGCGAAACCGTTGTGCTGCCGGCGCTGGCGAACCATGCCACCGGCGACGCTTCCGGCGTGGTGCTGGGGCTGGACGGTCAGCCGATGAGCGGCGTGCAGGTGCAGCTGGTCAATCAGGCGGGCGAAGTCGCGGCGGAAGCGGTGACGGATGAAAACGGCGCTTGGCAGGTGGAGTTCCTCGAATACGGGACGTACGTCGTCCGCTATGATGCGGGCGTGACCCTTGCCAACGGCGCGCTCGTCATTAGCGACGAACCCGCGACTGTGACCGCGAAGGCGGCGAATCCGGCGGCGCTGACCATCCACGCCTTCCGCGACAACGATAACAACGGTTCACGCGGGAAGTACGAGGAAGGCGTGTCCGGCGCGACGATGAGCCTCATCACCGAAGTCAACGGCGTGGAGGTTGTTGTGGCATCCGGCGAAACGGACAAGAACGGTGAAGTGTCGCTGGCTGTCCCGGCAGGGACGTACGTCCTGCGCAGCGAGCTGCCCGCGGGCTTCGGCCATGGCGCGCACGGCAAAAATGTCAGCGCGAACATGTCCATCATGGATGAAACGACCGAACGAGTGCAAAACAGCGTGCCGCTGACCCTCGAAGCCGGTTCTGTGACCGACGTGGGCGTCGGCGTGATGACGATGGCGGCGCTGCAGGGGCTTGTGTGGCTGGATGAAAACGACGACGGCGTGTATCAGGACGGTGAACCCGGTCAGGCGGGCATCAAAATCCGCGCCGTCGGCGTGAAAAACGGTCTGGTGTACGAAACCGAGAGCGGCGAGGACGGCAAATTCTACATCGGTCAAATGCGCTACGGCACATACAATGTCGAATACAGCCTGCCGGACGGCTTGGTCTTTGCGCGATATAGCCAGACGGGCGGTAATCGCCGCTCCATCATCACCAGCGAATTCAAGCGCTCCGAAACGGATCAGGTGATTCTTGAACGCGGTGACTTGGAGGAAGTCCTCCTTGGCGTGATGAAAGGCTCTGATATCAACGGCATCTGCTTCCTGGATGAAAACAACAATGGCGTGTACGACGAGGGCGAAAAGACGCTGGAAGGCGTGAAGGTCGTCCTGTACCGTCAGGCCATCGGCAAGGAGCTGCTGAACACCGTCTCCGACGAGAACGGGCGCTTCACCTTCGCCAACATCCGCGGCAGCACGTTCCGCGTCAAAGCGACGATTCCGCAAGGCTATGTGTACACCATCGCGGGCGAGGGCGAGTACGGCAACATGTTCGCCCCCGGCACTGACCGCCGCGAGCACACGATTTCCGACGTGGTGCTGGAGAACGACAGCGAGATGACGATGGCCATCGGCGCGATTACCTACGGCAGCATCTCCGGCACGGTGTATCTGGATGACGACTTCTCCGGCAGCCGGATGGACGCGGAAAAGATGGTCAACAACTTCACCGTCACCCTGACGGATGAAAAAGGCAATACCCGCACGGCGAAAACGAACCGCAGCGGCGTGTATACCTTCGATGACCTTGCGCCGGGGCAGTACACCGTGAGCGCGACCGCGAACAGCGGCTTGGCGTTCACGCGCACGGGCGACGGCAATATCCTCCGCAACCTCTCCGGCGGCGCGGGCGAAAGCGACCCGGTGGCGCTGACAATGGGCGCGGATTTGACGGGGCTTGATATCGGCATGATTACCCCCGGCCATGTGTCCGGCGTGGTGTTTGCCGACAAGAACGACAATGGCATGCGCGACGCGGATGAAGGCGGCTTGCTCGGCGCGGTGGTTCACCTGATGGACGAAACCGGCGACGTGGCGACCCGCACCATCGGCGCGGATGGCAGCTTCCTGTTTGACGCGGTGCTGCCCGGAACGTACCGCCTGCGCTACGAGTTGCCGGGCGACGGCGTGTTTGCTCCCCTGACGGACGGCGGCAACACCATCGCGCCGGATTCCGACGGCACGACGGATTCCTTTACCATCGGCGTGGGCGAAGAAGTCACCGCGCCCCTGTGCGGCGCACTGGCTTTGGGCGACATTGAAGGCGTGGTGTTTGCCGATCACAACGGCAGCGGCGCACAGGATGCAAACGAAGCGGCGCTTGCCGGCGTGACGCTGATTCTGACTCCCTCCCGCGAGGATTTGACGGAGCAGACCGTCCTCACCGATGCGACGGGCGCGTACAGCTTCACCGGGCTGCGGCCGGACACCTACACGCTGACCCTGCGCTTCCCGGAGGGCATGGTGCTCTCCAAACTGGACGGCAATGTGACCCTGCCGCTGATGCACGGGCTGAACGAGCAGCAGGTGAACATCGAAATCGGGCTGGGCGAGGAATGGCTGAATCAGGCGCTTGGCGGCGTGATTCCGTCGAAGATGTCCGGTCAGGTTTGGGTGGACGAGAATGACAACGGCCGCATGGACGCGGGCGAAATCACCCCGGAAAACGAGACGCTGACCCTGCTGGATGAAACCGGCGCGGTGTTTGCGCAGGTGCAGACCGATGCGGATGGGCGGTTCGCCATCGACGGCATTGCCCCCGGCGTGTACAGCCTTGCCTACGACCTCAAGGAAGGTACGCAGGCGGCGCGTCTGGGCGACAGCACCTTCACCACCGAGGGCAGTCAGCTCGTCATGACCGAGATTGAAATTAGCGAAAACAACAACTATACTGCTCCGATGCTGGGCTTGAAGATTGACACAAGCATCGGCGGCATGGTCTGGTGCGACAACGCGGGCGAGATTGCGCCCCTGTCCGGCGCGGAGGTTGTCCTGCTGGACGAAAAGGGCAGCGAACTGCAAACCGCGACGACGGGCGAGGACGGCATCTACCGCTTTGACGGCTTGATGCCGGGCAACTACCGTCTGCGTGTGACGCTCCCGAACGGCTACGTCGTCGTAGAAAAGGACGACACGCGCCTCAAGGACGGGCAGAACATCAGCGTGATGACGACCTACACCGCCCGCGAGGGAGAGAGCGACCTGATTGCCCTGCGCATGAGCCAACATCAGCTGGAGCAGAACATCGGCGCGGTGCAGCCGGGCACGCTGGGCGACTTCTGCTGGCTTGACCTGAACGGCAACGGCCTGCAGGACGCGGGCGAACTCGGTCTGGGCGACATGCGCATCGAGCTGTGGCGCAACAATCAGCTCGTCGCGGAAACGACGACCGACGCGTATGGCTACTACACCTTTGAGAACCTGTATCCGGGCGTGTACACGCTCAAGCCCATCTACCCGGCGGAAGTTGTGCCGACGCGTATGCGCACGGATATTCCGCTGATTGCGTCGATTCTGGGCGAAAACGGCGAATCGAACCCGGTTCAGGTGACCTCCGCCAGTACGACCTACACGGCGGATTTGGGCTTCGTGCTGGTTGATGACGGCGTGCTGCCGGCAAACTACGGCATCGGCGAAAAGCAGGACTGGACGAAGAAGTAAGGGACAATGCGGAATTGCGCAGCCGCGGATGGCGGGGTGCTGCGGGGGCGAAAGCTCTCGCGGTGCCCCGTTTTTTGTGAAGGAGGAGGGAAGCAAAGTCCGCTTTTACGGAAAGAATCAACTGTTTGTTTTGGGGAGAATTGAAAAGTAAATAAAAGTTACTTCACTCGCATTTTCCAAATGAAAATGGAAGCTGCTTCATTCTGAAATCCCAAATCTGCGCGAATCAAGCGTTTTCCTGCGCGAAAGTGTATAGCAAAAGCGCCTTGCATCTGATATCATAGATGTTACCAGCTGAGACTGTTCCATATGGAAAAAAAACAGCCGAATCATGCTGGAAATGAAAGGACGGAAACAAATATGAAGAAACTCCTTGCTCTCCTGATGGCGCTCATGATGTGCTGCACTGCCTTTGCGTTCGCGGAGGAAGAAGCGGAAGTGCCGGCAGTTGAAATGAATGTCAGCTTCGAGGCGCAGACGGTTGCGCTGGGTGAAACGGGTCTGACGATGCAGATTCCGGCGGACTGGGCTGTTCAGGAAGTCCCCGCAGGCACGGAAAACGCCGAGAACATCCTGCTCTTCGCCGTCAACGCCGACCAGACGGTCAGCATTACGGCGCAGCTGTCCGCGATGAGCTTTGAAACGCTGCTGCAAGGCATTCAGGACGCGGGCGCGACGGAAGAAATGCTCGCTGAGCTGTATGTCAACGAGAACTATTGCCTGATGTACACGCCGGGCGACACCGTGCTGGCGCTGTATGCTTTCCTTGACGACGAGACGGTTCTCGCCGTGACGTTCCAGGTTGCCAGCAAGGAAGTGGGCGACGCGCTGGAAAACATGCCGCTGGAGATCTTCGGCAGCTTGGCGGCAGCGGAATAATTCACTTCGTTACCACGATGCAGGACGAATGAGCGTCCTGCATTTTTTTTGTGCGCAAAAATGCACAAGGAGCTGCAGAAAACTTGACAAATGCAACAACATAGCCGAAAATATTCAAAATACACGAGAAAAACATGAAAAAAACACAGTTTGTGCAGCAAAACACTTGATTTTCTCCATACAGTGTTGCATAATAAAGCATCGTCGCGGTGAAACTGGTTGGTTTTGCGCGTCGATGAACAAGAAACGCAGGCAGACGCGGCAGCGCCCCTGCCGGGAAGGTGAAGCGGATGAATTCCAAGATGCTGTTTTATATCCTCAAGCGCGTGCTGCTGGCGCTGCTGACCATCTGGATTGTCATCACGGTGACGTTCTTCGTGATGCACTCGATTCCGGGTGGACCGTTCGCAAGTGAAAAGGCAATTTCCGCGGAAGCGCAGGCGGCGCTGGAGGCCAAGTACGGGCTGGACAAGCCGCTGGGCGAACAGTATGTGACGTATCTGCGCGACGTGGTGACGAAGCTGGACTTCGGGCCGAGCCTGAAACAGCGCGGCCGTCAGGTCATCGACATTATTCTGGATGGCATGAAGACCTCCGCAAAGCTTGGTCTGATTGCGGCGTTCAGCGCGGCAATCGTCGGCATCGTCCTCGGCGCGCTGGCGGCGCTGCGGCGCAACACCGTGCTGGATAAGATTATCATGGTGATTACGACCGCGTTCGTGTCCATGCCGTCGTTCATTATGGGGTCATTCCTGCTGATAGTGTTCTCAGTCAAGTTAGGCTGGGTACCTGCGAACGGCGCGACGGCCGAAGGGCTGATCCTCCCGATTATCACCCTTGCGCTCTACCCGATGAGCTACATCACGCGCCTGACGCGCTCCTCCATGCTCGACGTGCTGGGGCAGGATTATATCCGCACCGCGCGCGCCAAGGGCGTTTCGGGCAAGAAAATTATCTTCGGTCACGCGCTGAAGAACTCGCTGATTCCGGTTATCACCTATTTCGGCCCGATGCTGGCGTTCATCGTCACCGGTTCGATGGTCGTTGAGCAGATTTTCGCCGTGCCGGGCATCGGCCGCCAGTTCGTATCCAGCATCACCAACCGCGACTACACCATGATTATGGGGACGACCATTTTCCTCGCCTCTTTAATCGTGATTATGAATCTGATCAGCGACCTGCTCTACAAGGTGGTTGATCCGCGCATTGATTACGAATAAG
>ERZ772892.3345-NODE-3345-length-11871-cov-4.636764_pt1 | contig 11871 bp, 9 predicted proteins | sample MGYA00512126_ERZ772892 | MGnify/ENA primary metagenome ERZ772892 (study PRJEB29015, sample SAMEA2737697) | human gut metagenome | biome: human gut; feature: human-associated habitat; material: faeces | place: China | collected 2012 ... | reverse complement strand
TATTCTCCGGCAGCAGCTCCGCATGTACCTCGTCCAAACCGAGCGCCCTGCCGACGCGCTCCGCAACGGCCCTGCTGTCCCCTGTCAGCATCACCGTCTTGATACCTCTTGCCTTTAAGCCCCGGATCGCTGCCGCGGCATCCTCCTTGATCTGATCGGCGATCGTGATGTACCCCGCATACTTACCGTCGACTGCAGCATGTACCACCGTACCCGCAATCTCCTTGGGCTCAAAAGCGATATTTTCACGTTTCATCAGCTTCTGGTTGCCGACCAGGACCTTGTGACTCTCAAGCTCTGCCGCCACGCCATGTCCTGCGATTTCCTCAACGCTGCCGATCAGCGACTTGTCGATATCCTTGTTGTAATCCATTGCGTATGCCGGAATCTTGATCTGGGCATAAGAACCCGGCAGGAAGTCCATGTGTTCACCCTTAGGCAACGCCACGATAAACTCTTTGATGAAAGTAGCCACGTTCTTGTTGGAGATGACTTCGCATTCCCATTCCTTTACACCGAAAACTTCGTCCGGAACCTGAACGACCATATCTTCCTTCACTTTGCACTGACATGCCAGACGCCAGTGTTCCTTAATCTGTTTACGAGAGAAAAAGCCCTTTTCTGTCGGCAGGATTTCCCCGCCTCCTTCCAATACCTGTGCACGGCACTGGCCACATTTACCACCACCACCACAAGCAGAAGACAAGAAGATACCACCACTTTGCAAACCAGCCAGCAAAGTGCTTCCTATAGGAGTCTCAATATCTTTTTCTCCATTTACCTTCAGGTCTACATTTCCTGACGGTACCAATTTTGCTTTGGCCGCCAACAACGCACCCACCAGGATCAGCGTAATCACCAAGAAGATCACGGCACCTGCTGCGATTGTAAGACTGCCAGTCGTCATTAATAAAGTCATTTCTGTAATAAGTTTAATGCGTTAATATTATATCTTAAGACCTGAGAAGCACATGAATGCCATACCCATCAAACCTGTGATGATAAAGGTGATACCAAGACCTTTCAACGGTTTGGGGATATCCGAGTATGCCAGCTTTTCACGGATGGCAGCCATACCGACGATAGCCAGCATCCAACCGATACCAGAACCTAAGCCATAAACAGTTGCAACACCTACGTTAGGAAATGCCTTTTGTTGCATAAACAGAGAACCACCCAGGATAGCGCAGTTTACAGCGATCAGCGGCAAAAAGATACCCAGAGAAGCGTACAGAGCCGGAGCAAACTTTTCCACTACCATTTCCACCAACTGCGTAAACGAAGCGATGATGGCGATAAAGATAATGAAAGCAAGGAAGCTCAGGTTTACACCAGCGAATTCAGCACCCAGCCATTGCAGAGCACCTTCCTTCAATACATAATTTTCAAGCATATAGTTGATCGGCAACGTACATGTCAGAATGAACGTCACAGCCATACCTAATCCCAAAGCAGTCTTTACGTTCTTGGAAACAGCCAGGAAAGAACACATACCCAGATAGTATGCGAAAATCATGTTGTCTACAAAGATCGAGCGGACAAATGTGCTTAATAATTCTTCCATTCTATTATTTTTTTAATAGTTAGCATTAATTTTCCTGAAGTTCCTTGTTACGAGAACGGTGAACCCAAATAATCACGGCGATCACGATCAATGCCATCGGAGGCAGGATCATCAAACCGTTGTTCACATAACCGAAGTCATAGAATGCCTGCGGAATAACCTGGAATCCCAGCAACGTGCCGGAACCTAACAGCTCGCGGAAGAAACCGACGATCACCAGGATCAATGCATAGCCTAAACCGTTACCGATACCGTCAAGGAATGATTCCCACGGACCGTTACCCAGTGCAAATGCTTCCAGACGTCCCATCAGGATACAGTTGGTAATGATCAGACCCACAAACACTGAAAGCTGTTTGTTTACGTCATAAGCAAACGCTTTCAGCACTTCACTCACGATAGTCACCAATGCTGCCACCACCACCAGCTGCACAATGATACGGATACGGTTTGGAATCGTATTACGCAGCAGTGAAATGATCACGTTGGCAAAAGCCACAACAGCCGTTACTGAAATACCCATTACAATAGCCGGCTCCAGTTTTGATGTTACAGCCAGCGCAGAGCAGATACCCAACATCTGGACGATGACCGGGTTGTTTACGCTAAGCGGGCCTAACAGAACTTCTTTATTCTTTTCAGATAATAATCCCATTTTCTACTTAATTTTGTGAGGTTAAAAACTTAACATAACCATTCAAACTATTAAATAACATCGCCTGTACTCCCTGGCTTGTAATCGTACCGCCGGAAATACCGTCTACATAATCCTGACCGGCAACGCTCTTGCCAGGCTTAACGACCGCAATAGACTTGAATGTACCGTCCATGAACAGTTTCTTACCCTTGAATTCATTGCTGAATGCAGGTTTTGCTATTTCAGCACCCAATCCCGGAGTTTCACCCTGGTGGCTGAAATCAGCACCATAAACCGTATTCCTATCGCTGTCTACAGAAATATATCCCCACAGCGGTCCCCACAAACCGGCACCATGCAAAGCCATGATGTATTTAGGCTGGCCATCTACATTTGCAACGAAAACCGGATACTGGTGTTCGGCAGCAGCCTTCACCACATCGGCGGCAAAAGCGTCACCTTCTACTTTTTCACCATTTTCATTTACCAGAAATGCTTCTTTGATCAATTCCGAATATTTAGCTTCGGCTTCATTTGCCGGAACCGTCACGTTGATGGAGCGCAGGATCTGCTGTCTCTTGTCGTTTTCCTCGTTTTTCTGCTGGAAAGTTCTAAGCGATTGCGAAGTAAAGGCCAGCACGACTGCGACCAGAACAACCATTACGGAAGCATAAACAACAGTATACACGTTACTGTCTCTGTCCAATCCCTTTTTCTTGTCGGCAGCAGCCTCGTCTTTCATTTCTTCGAAATCGGAAGCGGGAGCTGCACATACAGGACAAACATCCGGAGCTTTATTTCCTTCGTGGATATATCCACATACTTTACATTTATATTTTGCCATACTCCTTCTTACTTTATTTGATTACACGTTTCAATCTGCGGTTGATGTTAGCTTCCACTACATAATAGTCGATCAGCGGAGCAAATACATTCATCAACAGGATAGCGAGCATCATACCTTCTGGGTAACCCGGATTCAATGCACGGATAATAATAGCCATAGCTCCTACCAGGAATCCGTAGATGTACTTACCTGTTTCCGTACGGGCAGAAGTGACAGGATCGGTAGCCATAAACACGGCACCGAATGCGAAACCACCCAGGAACAAATGATCCAACGGAGATACGCACATGGCCACCGTCGTTCCGATCATATTGAAGATAAGCGACATGACCGCACCACCCACAAATACGGAAACCATTGTTTTCCAACTTGCGATCTTTGTGAAAAGAAGGATAACCGCCCCGATCAGGATCGCCAATACAGATGTTTCACCGATCGAACCCGGAATCAGACCTAAGAACATGTCCCATGTGGAAATCGGATGTCCGAGAACATCGACTGCCTGGAACGAACCGATCAGTTCCTTGCCTGCGATAGCAACCTGTCCCAGCGGAGTCGCGCCAGAGAAGCCGTCTACCACCTGTCCGCCACCGATACCGAACGTATCAGCCGTACGAACAAACACCTGGTCACCGGACATAGCCGCCGGATATGCGAAGAACAAGAATGCACGTGTAACCAACGCTACATTAAATACATTATAACCTGTACCGCCAAATACTTCTTTGGCAAAAACAACTGCAAATGCAGTAGCTACGGCGATCATCCACAACGGAGTGTCAACAGGGACGATCATCGGGATCAGGATACCGGAAACCAGAAAACCTTCCTGGATTTCTTCCTTCTTCACCTGGGCAACAGCAAACTCGATACCCAAACCTACCACATACGAAACAATGATTTTAGGCAATACAGCCAGAAAACCAAAAATAAAAGTCATGAGAAATCCCGGATCAGCTCCTATTGCAAGGTTATGCTGATAACCGACATTGTACATACCAAAAAGCAAAGCGGGCAACAAAGCAATGATGACCACGGTCATCGTACGCTTCGAGTCAATATAGTCATGAATGTGTACGCCTGATTTGGAAGTTGTGCTCGGAACAAACAGGAATGTTTCGAAACCTTCAAAAACAGAACGGAACATCGCCAGCTTTCCGCCTTCCTCAAAGTTAGGCTTAATCTTGTCGAGGTAATTCCTTAACGCTTTCAATGTATTCTAATTTTTAATGTTATTAATTCATTTCCTTGTATAATACATCCAGACCTTGACGAACGATCTTCTGAATTTCGAGTTTGGACGTATCGACGAATTCGCAAAGGGCAAAATCTTCGGGCGCTACTTCATATATACCCAGGTTTTCCATCTTATCGATATCGAATGCGATAATAGCCTTCAACAGGTATTCCGGCATGATATCCATCGGAAACACGCTATCGTATTCGTTGGACATGATCATAGCACGCTTGCCTCCCTTGATACGGGCGTCTATCACATATTCCTTGTTCTTGCCCATCAACCAGGCGGGGAATGAATGGCTCACACTGAATTTTCCGAAACCGGGAGTCGCCCAGCCGAAGAAGTCGTGTGTTTCGTCACCTTCCGGGATAACCGTAATCTGATTGTCATAGGCTCCCAAATAATCGTTTTTTTCTACCTTCGTACCAGTCAACACGTTACCGCTGATAATGCGGATATCTTCGTTACCTCTCATGATCTTTCCGTCAACCAGACTGGCGATCGTACAGCCGGCAATTGCCTTAACGTATCCTCTCTCTGTCGTTTCGGAACCGGTTATCACAACCAGGCGGCTGAAATCGGCGATGCCCTTATTGAACAAACGGCCGATAACGATCACGTCGGCAGGATTTACCGTCCAGACCACTTCACCCTTATTGATAGGTTTAATGTGATTAATCTGTACTCCCACATTGGCCGCAGGATGCGGACCTTCCACTTCTACAGTTTCAACACCTTTCACACTAACGGAAGAACCTTTGCGGATGCCGACATACACCTTGCCGTCGGTAAGTTTTGCAAGCGCATCCAATCCCGTCTGAAAATCAACTTCCTGTCCTTTCACGACGAAATCGAAGTTCGGAGCTAACGGTGCGGAATAGAATGCAGAAACAAAGATGTCACGTGGTTCGTCAGCCGGCGAGGCGACGATGTCGTACGGACGTTGTTTGATAAACGGCCACATACCAGCGTGCAAGATTGCCTCCTTCACCTCTTCTCTCTTGAGGGAAGCTACATTTTTCTTACCGAAATCTTCATACTCGATCTGCGCTTCCGGCTTGACAACCACGCTAAGCACTTTACGCTTCTCTCCTCGATTTACGGCAGTTACTTCGCCACTGACAGGCGAAACAAACTTGATCTCCGGGCGGTTCTTATCGATCATCAATACAGAACCGGCTTTGACTTTTTCTCCTACTTTGGCAACAACTTTGGGTACAATACCGTTATAATAATCGGGAACGATAGCGTAACTATCGCTTTTCCCTCCGTTTAACAGTACGTCCGAAGCTTTGCCCTTCAGATTAATGTCTAAACCCTTTTTAATCTTAATCACATTTGCCATGATACAACTAAAATTGTTTATATGTAATTTTCCCGCAAAAGTAAGCAATTTTTTATGCTTTAAAGCAGGGAATGGAAAATAATTAAAGAAATAATTCCATAATTTTGCACCGACAAAGAAAGAAATATGAAAATGAGAGTGTACAGTTTACTATTTATGATGCTTTTTGCCCTTTCCATCGGGGCAAACGCACAGGTAAAGTTCTTCACCGATGTCAATAGCAAGCAGATAAAAACGCTTCAGGTGAAAGTTGCCGGAGAGTTGATATCCGAACCTTACATAGCGTTGGGAGGAGAAGAGCAAATTGAAATCAATTTCGACGGTTTGGGGAGTGGATACACACGATATGCCTATAACGTGGTGCATTGCAACGCCGACTGGACGCAATCGCAGTTGAGTCCGATCGAATATATGAATGGTTTCCAAGGAACAACAATCGACGATTTTGCCAATTCCATCGGGACTACGACTCAATATTCGAACTACCGGCTATTGCTTCCGAACGACGATGTCCAGTTTAAAGTTTCCGGCAATTATGCCATCCAGGTCTATAACGAGGATACGCCGGACCAGATCATTTTTACAGCCTGTTTCTCTGTGGTAGAACCGGTTGTCAATATCTCGGCTTCGGTGAGCGGGAACACGGACATCGACACCAACCAGAGCCATCAGCAGGTAAGTTTCAACATCAACAACAAAAATTTTCCGATCACTTATCCGCAAACGGACCTGAAGATATTCGTTTACCAGGACAACCGGCGCGATAATGCCGTAACGGACTTGCAACCTATGAGCATTCTGGAAAACCAAATATCTTACACGTATAACCGCAACCTTATTTTCCCTGCCGGGAATGAGTATCGTCGCATGGAGTTCCTAAGCAACAAATATAATGGAATGCACGTCGAAAATATCTCCTTCCACAATCCTTACTATAATGTGGAACTTATGACCGATTACAGGCGGGATAAAGGCACTTACCAATATGACCAGGATCAGGACGGCCGTTTCTTCATTCGTTGCAGCGACTGTAACGATCCGGATACGGAAGCGGATTATTATATCGTGCATTTTACACTTGCATGCGATCCGCTGCCCGATGGGAGTGTATATCTGAACGGTGAGCTATTTAATAATGTATTGGATGAAAAGAGCAAAATGGGCTATAACTTCGAGACGAAGCAATACGAAAAAGCCGTACTTCTCAAACAGGGAAGTTACAATTACCAGTATTTGTTTGTCCCGACCGGTTCCTCTGTCGGTCAGACAGGTCCGATAGAAGGTAATTACTACCAGACACAAAATGAATATAGCATCTATGTTTATTATCGTCCGATGGGTGCTCGCTATGATCGGCTAATTGGTGTCACGACTGTCAGGAACGAGATGCAGGTATTCTAAGCAAGGGTGAATACTCTTTTCCCCATCACATAGGTGGCTTGAATATTCCTTTCATCTCCAGCTGTTTGCAGGCCGAACAGTTTATTTTCCAACGTCCACTTCCCGTGGCGTTTCAGATAGTCCATGCGTACCTGCTGGGAAGGTGTGGCGGCATAATCCATAACAATGAAATCCGCTTTCCGGCCTTTCCCGAAACAGCCGATTTCATCATCCAAATGAAGTGCTTTAGCTGCTCCCAACGTACATTTATATAATGACTCGAATACAGACATCGGATATCCGCCAAGTTGCTGCACTTTATACGCCTCTCCCATCGTGCGCAGCATAGAAAAAGAGGTTCCGGCTCCGATGTCCGTCGCCAATACGGTTTGCATACCGACACGATTGGCTTGTTGCATATCAAACAAGCCACTTCCCAAAAAGAGGTTGGATGTAGGACAATGGGCTACGACAGAACCGGCTTCGACCAACCGACGGCATTCCGAATCAGACAGATGAATACAATGTCCGAAGATGGAACGGTCTGTAACCAATCTTGCCCGCTCGTATACTTCCAAGTAATCTTGGCAGTCGGGACACAAGGAAAGCGTGCTGTCGATCTCGTCTTTATTCTCGGAAAGATGCGTCTGTATATAAGTGCCAGGATATTGTTCGTGCAAACGTCCAGCCGCAATCAGTTGTTCCGTCGAACAGGAAATGGCAAAACGGGGCGTGATGACATAGCGGTTCCGCCCTTTTCCATGCCAAGATTCGATCAAAGAACGACTTTCGGATTTCCCCTGTTCCGCCGTATCGGTCAATCCTGCCGGAGCATTCCGGTCCATCAGCACTTTTCCGGTCAGCATACACATATTATATTCCGACGCAACGGAGAAGAGAGCGGTGACGGATGTTGGATGTACCGTTGCATAAGCCATGCAAGCTGTCGTTCCGTTCCGGAATAGTTCCTCTACAAAGAAGTGGGCCATCCTATCCGCATGCTCTGAAGAAACAAACGCCTGTTCTGCTGGAAAGGTATAGTCCTCCAGCCAATCCAGCAACTGCCTTCCGTACATCCCGATTATTTCAGCTTGCGGATAATGAATATGGGAATCTATAAATCCAGGCATCAGGAGTTTACCGGAATAATCAACCAGTTCATAATCGGTATAACGGCCTTTAATATCCTCAAAAGGCCCACAATCGACTATCTCTCCTTCCCGTACGACCAATGCTCCATCGGGAAAATATCGGTAAGCATCTTTTCTATTTAACGGAGAATCGATAAAATCAAAAACTTCTCCCCGGTATAATGTCAGTTCACTCATCTTTTTTCTCTTTTATCGGTTCGACATGCAAGACGATATGGGTTGCAGGCCCAAATTTCAAACGTAACTTACTTTCTATCTCCTTCGTCAGCTCATGCGCACGGCTTACAGTTATTTGTCCATCGACCCGGATATGCACTTCTATTGCAAAATCATTACCGATTCTGCGGGTACATAGATTATGCGGGTTCCTGACCTCCGGCGTTTCATTTATTATAGAGAGAATCTTATCTTCGACCTCAGTCGGTAAAGATTTCTCCAGCAAATCATTAATTGCAGGTATGACCAACTGAAAGGCTACCTTTACAATCAATATGCTGACAATCACGGCTGCTATCGGATCCAGCACACGCCAGTTATCACCTAAGAGGATGGCTCCTCCAATACCCAACGTCGTCCCGATAGAAGAAAAAGCATCCGAACGATGATGCCAGGCATTCGCGATAACAGCCTGGCTATTTTCTTTTTTTCCGACATATAGCGTCAGACGATACAGGGTTTCCTTTATCAAAATAGAGATAATGGCGGCAATAAGTGCGATCTTGCCGGGACTTTCCAACTGTTCGCCTCCAAAATAAAATCCAAATACCTTGTTCGCACCATCCCAGAAAAGGCCGGCTCCTACACACATCAGGACAATCCCAATGATCGTAGTAGCCAAAGTTTCATACTTTCCGTGCCCATAGTCATGGCCTTCGTCTTTCGGTTTGGACGATATATTAATGAAGAGCAAAACAATTACATCCGTCACAAAATCGGATAGCGAATGGACGGCGTCCGCGATCATGGCGCTACTGTGCCCTAACACACCTGCTACAAATTTGAAAACCAATAGCAGAAAGTTGGCAAGAGATCCGGTCAAGGTCACAGCCATGATTTTTCTTTTTCTAATATGTTCTTTCATTTCTTTAGGACCTGTTTTTTACGTTTTCAAGCAGAACAAATATAAGGATAAAAACCGTTAGCGGAATTAAAAGCAAATAAAAAGAAATATGTTTCGGATTTTGTACGTATAATTGATATTTAGCCCCCCCATTTAATCAGCAGACTATCTTTCGATTAAAGATTATTAATATCGCCAGTAAAACTGTAACCAAAAAAACCTTATCTTTGTTGTCCATATCCGAGAAGGAACAACGTTAAATACATGGTAAGATTTATCCGTTATATCATATTAATAGCTCTGTTACAAGCTGTAGCAGGAATTTTTCTATCACACGCTCAGAGTTTTACCTCGGCATCCGGTATTGTCAAAGATTCTATTACCGGTGAACCGCTCCCATTCGTATCCGTCTATTTTGACGGGTCAACTATCGGAGCTATGACAGACGACAATGGAACATTCACCCTTCAAAACAATCAGGGCTATACCAAACTGGCCGCCGCCTCATTGGGATACGATACTAAATTCATCGATCTCAAGCCCGGTAAAAAGAATGACAATTTGGAAGTATTGTTGAAGCCGACTGCTTTCGAGATTTCGGAAGTCGTGGTCAAACCCAAAAGAGAAAAATATACCCGCAAGGATAATCCGGCTGTAGAGCTTATCAAAAAAGTAATTGCACATAAGAACGACAACCGGATCGAGGCAAAGCCGGAATATCAAACGGAAGTATACGAAAAACTAAGTCTGTCGCTGGATAATTTCAATCCGAATCTCGACAAGAACAAATTTCTGAAAAAGTTCAAATTTATCAAAAACTATCTGGACACGTCTGAGTTTAACGGCAAACCGATCCTGACCGTCTCCGTGCGTGAAAACCTATCAGACTTCTACTACCGGAAAAGTCCCAAAGCGGAAAAGACAATTGTCAGAGCCAAACGCATGCAGGGGATCGATAAGACATTAGACGACGGTGGCGGCATAACCTCCAACTTGGAAGAGATTTTTAAGAGTATCAATATTTTCGATAACAATATTCCTATTCTATTGAATCGGTTCGTCAGCCCATTATCATCGACATTGGCGACCACATATTACCATTATTACATCATGGATACGCTCGATGTAGGAGGAGATAAATGTGTGGATCTGGCTTTCGTTCCGGCAAACAGCGAAAGCTACGGTTTTACGGGACGGCTTTATATCACGCTTGACGGTAATTATGCGGTCAAGAAAGTATTGCTGAACACCCCTGCAAACATCAACCTAAATTGGGTGGACAAACTCCGTATTGAGCAGGAATTCAAGCAGATGCCAGATAGTACCTGGGTGCTCGACCAAGAGAATACTTTCGTCAATTTCTATGTGGTAAAGGGGACGCAACAGCTCTATGCGCACCAGCTCAGGAATTACGACAATTATAATTTCAACGTGCAAAATGCAGATTCCGTTTTCGGGCTCTTAGGGGCATTGCATGTCTTGCCGGAAGCGACGGCACAGCCGGATACGTTCTGGACGCACAACCGCCCTATTCCATTGAAAGAGAAGGAAGATGCGCTAAAAGATTTATTGGGACAACTGCGGAAAGTTCCGGCTTTCAATGCCATTATCAAAACCGCAGAGATCCTGATAACGGGCTATATCCCGACAGCAAATGACAAGAAGGTGACCAAATTCGACTTCGGTCCGATGAATACGACCTTCAGTGCAAACCATCTGGAAGGTTTTCGTATGCGTGTGGGAGGAATGACGACTGCCAACCTCAATCCGTATTGGTTTGCAAGCGGTTATCTGGCTTACGGTACAAATGACCGCAAGATCAAATACAATTTGAAGTTAACACACAGTTTCACTAAAAAAGAATATCACGAAGGTGAAAATCCGGTTAATAATCTGTCGTTCATCCAAGAATATGACGTGTATACCCCAGGCCAAGATTTCCTTTTCACAAGCAAAGATAATATATTCGTTGCCTGGAAAGTAGGTGAACCGGTGACCAAGATGCAATATATCCGCAAAAGCGTATTGCAATACGAAAAAGAATGGCTGAACGGCCTGACATGGAAGTCCTGGATAATGAATCAGAACAACGAGGCGGCAGGAACGCTTCAATATATTAAACGGGACGAATCCGGGAATTTATACCATATAAAAGATTTTACGACATCCGAAATCGGGACACAGTTGCGTTTCGCTCCGGGTGAACGCGCTTATAACGGGCGTTCGGGGAAAGAATCCGTATTCAACCTGTCTAAAGATGCCCCTGTATTCAAGCTCTCCCATCAATTAGGTATTAAAGGCGTGTTAGGCGGCGATTACAATTACAACCATACGGAGATCAGTGCCGAGAAACGTATCTGGCTTTCTTCGTTTGGGCATATCGATGCACAGATTAAAGCGGGCAAGGTCTGGGACAAGGTACCTTTCCCCCTGTTGATTTTGCCGAATACGAACCAATCTATCACAATTCAGCCGGAAGCATTCCACATGATGAACGCGTTGGAGTTTGTGACCGACCAATATGTATCGTTCAATGCTACTTATTATCTGAAGGGCTGGATCCTGAACCGTATTCCGGGCATCAAGTGGTTGCGACCAGCAGGCACGGAAGTATCTGCGTATCTACGGTGATTACCCGGATGAACGG
>ERZ772892.3344-NODE-3344-length-11877-cov-23.606327_pt1 | contig 11877 bp, 10 predicted proteins | sample MGYA00512126_ERZ772892 | MGnify/ENA primary metagenome ERZ772892 (study PRJEB29015, sample SAMEA2737697) | human gut metagenome | biome: human gut; feature: human-associated habitat; material: faeces | place: China | collected 2012 ... | reverse complement strand
ATTTGCTTGTTTAATGCCATTTTGCTATCTTATTTATTTAAAATTGATAGATTTTTAGACTAATTTAAAACGCATTCTCCAACGCTTGGCTTCTTCGTTCCAATCGTGGCTGATGATTTTGAAGGTTCCGATTTCTGATGTGTTTTCTACATGTACTCCAATGCAGAGACATTCGTCGTAATCGCCTACTTTCACGACACGTACCGTTTCCGAAGCATCATCGGGCAGGCGTTCCAAGTCGAAGCGTCCTTGAGCTTCCTCTTGCGTAATGAATTCTGTTGTGATGGGCAGCTGTCGGGCGATTACCTCGTTTACGACCTCTTCCAGCTTCTTTATTTCTTCTTCCGTGGGGCAGGCGGCAAGACGGTAGTCCAGCTTGCTTTTCTTCCGTTCTATGTGTGCTGATATGGAGCGGCCGCAACCGAATAACCTTATCATGGTTTGGTTGATGATGTGCTCCGTTGTATGCATAGGTGCGATTGACACATCCTGAAACTTGGGACTTGGTTTATTTATTTCTATATTTGTTTCCATATTAATTGATATTGATGTAATTAACAGCGCAAAGATAATGAATAATATGGATAAGAAGGTACTAATCTATTGTCGTGTTAGTACGCAACAACAGACAACTGATAGACAAAAAGAGGAATTGTTGAAGTTTGCAGCAGAAAACCATTGGAACGTTGAAGAAGAGGATATTTTCATAGATGTTATTAGTGGTTTTAAAAAGAGAGAGTTCCGTCCTGAATATGTGAAGATGCTTGAAAGAGTCGAATATGGGGATATTGATATAATTTTATTCTCTGAATTTTCTCGTCTTGCAAGAAATGCTACGGAGTTATTAGAACAAATCAAATTGTTTATAGATAAAGGTATTAACTTGTATTTTGATAAACAAAAATTGTGGGTAAGAGATAGTAATAAAGATGTAGGTAGTATTATTTTATTGCATGTGCTTGCTGTTATGTCAAGCTATGAGATAGAATTGTTTGTTGAACGTTCATTAAGTGGCAAGATAACAAAAGTTCAAGCAGGTCATGGAGGTGGGGATGAACGTGCGTATGGTTATATGCACAATGAAAATAAACAGATTGTTATAAATCCTATCGAAAGTAAGATTGTTGCCCGTATTTTTGAAATGTATGTTGGTGGATATTCTTCAATTCAAATATCAGAGATATTGAATGCTGAGAAAGTACCTGCTCCATACGTAAGGAAATTGAATGAGTACAAGAAGAATAGAGAAGCAAAAGGATTGGAGGTGAAAGAGTACAAATTTGATACAGATAATTTAAAATGGCGTATTTCTACAATAAACAGACTTATGCACAATGAGTTATATAAAGGAAATCGTAGAATAACATTTTATAAACCAGACCCTACCAATCCACTTCCGTTATCCGAAAGGCAAGATAGAGAGATTGTTTATGAATATTCGGAACATGTGGAAAGTCTGCGAATTGTATCAGACGAGTTGTTTCAGCAAGCCCAAGATAAACTTTCCAAAGCGCATTATAATAAGAATAATGCAGTCAGGCATGAGAATTTATTGAAACATTTAATGGTATGTGGCGAATGCGGTGCTAATTTTTCTGTAGGGAAATCAAATGAAACATCTAAAAATTATATCAGTGGTGGACGTACTTACAAATGTTATGGTAGAGTGAATCGTAAAGATAAACCACGAACATGCACGAATGGGGCAGAACTTCGACAATGGAAATTGGATGGACTTGTTTTACAGTTGTCAATTCAAATGTTTGCTGAGATTAATATTCAGCAGACCAATATTTTAAAGATAGAAAATTTAGGGAAAGAAATCGAAGAGTTGGTTCAAATAAAATCATCAAAGAATACAGAATTGGTTGAAGCGGAGAATCTTTATAAAAAGACACTTAAACGTCTTATTGCGATTGAAGACGATGAGGTTGCAAAGAATTTGATTTCAGATGCAAAACATAAATATGATGAAACTAAAAACGTGTTGAACAAAACTATGGATAAATTGTCACGAGAAATCACAACAAAGAGAATTACTATTGATAATTTGAAGCGTTTGAATGCCAATCCTTTGTTGATTAATAAAATGGATGAGATTAGGAAAAATAGGGATTTGGTAAAGACTATGGTTGATGAATATATTGATAAAATTACTATATTTCGTTTACATGAACTTTGGTTATTGGTCGTAGTATCTTATAAAGGAGGTGAGGAGATGTGGGGAACAATTAAATGCGCTCGTTATAAAAAGGAGGAGATGTTTTATGATGAATTGCATTGTCATTATGGTGTTGAATTTCAGGGGTGGTTACTTAATAATACGGAACATTGTTTTTCGTATGATAAAAGTACACGTATTATTACTTATCATGGTGGAAGTAAAATATATGTGGAGTTTAAATCAGGTGAGTATGATTATGATACATTTAATCAAATGATACAAGCAACAGGATGGATGGGATGTTTCCCTTTTTATGCTTATGAAGATAGTGGTAAAGATTTAAGCGTACCTTCTAATGAAGATTTTGGAAAATCTTTACAAGAAAACAGAACTGATTGGAAAGCACACAATGACAAGGTCTTGGAACGTTTATTATCCAAGTCATAAATAATAATATTCCTACCACCGTAACCCCTCACTCAGGGGGAGGATTTTGTAGTCCCCCCCTTATAGTTTGTAACGGGTGGATTTCTATAGTGGAATCCTATCCTGCTATTGCCGAAATAGGGTTATACAGATATAAGCCAACAGTATTTTTAGTTGATTGATTATTTTTTATATTGGTTGGAATGTTGTTTTCTTTACACCATTCATATAATTTACTTTTTCCTACTTTTAAATTCAGTTCTTTAAAAGTTGATAGATTTTCTTTTAGGGATTTGGAACAATCATAATATAAGCCAATTAATTCATTATTGATTTTCCCTTTTACCATATTTCGTACAGTCTTAGCTGAAAGATTGTATTTAATGCAATATTGAGGGTTTATTATCCATTTTCTTTTTTCTGTCTGCTGTTGTTTAATTATTGTTGAGTATTTGTCAATGTTTTCATTGTATACATTTTCTGCGATATCATATAATTCTTGTTTGCTTATTGGGTCCTTGCTGTTGTTGATGTAGTAGTATAGTTCGTTGGCTAAACAGTGCAGTAAATGTTCAAATTCAATTTGTGGGTACATATATTTGCGTACTATAGCATTTAAAAAGAGTTTTTTTCTACGCCCGTTCCCGTCTTTAATTTTACATACTCTGTTGGAGTAAACACAATTACCATTATCAAGTTTTGTTTTTTCCTTGAACCAATATCTTTTGATACAGCAATAGTTTTCAGGTATTGTAATATATGGAATATCTTCATTGGCTTCTTCCAAATTATTTTCAAAGAATGGATATTTTTCTCTGTATTTTTCTATTAAGTCTTTATGGGAAAGGTTCCAAAAATTGGTAATATATTCATGGTCCTTTATTTCAACAACAACTTTATCTCTCTTTTCCATTTGTAACTGTATATTGTATGGTGTTGGCTTTTCTTTTATACTGTTAGAAATGGAAATGTCATCATAACTATAAATGATAAGATTGTTTATAAGTTTACAATTTGCGTAGCTCCCTAAATAAAATTGGTAGATTGCTCTATTATGATTATCTAATTCTATATTTGTTATAATATTATCATATAGTATCTGATATTGATTTTGATTTAGTGGTGTATTGAAAATGTATAGAAGTCTATATCTGTTTCCTTTAGTAATATGTGAAAATGTGGTATACGCAATGCTTGGCTGATATTTCAATGTTACTAATAATTCATTGAATGATAATAATGTATTATCAATATCGAATACTATTATGTTAGTATGTAAAGCCCTTTCTTTCTTCTTATAACCAAAGAGGGATTTTATTTCCTTGTCGATATATGTGCAAGAGAATATATATCCTTGTTTTATAAATTGCTCCAATTCAGAAATAGTAACTTCCTTTTCTTCAAAGGATATTTTGTTGTAGTCTTTACTGGTAGGTTTTTCTGTGTAACCATTGACGGAAATCATCAGTTTAAAAGAGAATTTTTCATTTTTGTACATGTTAAGGTTGATATTATTGTGTGACTTGTACGTGTCACTTATTTAGGATGTTAAGGTTTGATAGTTGAACAAAGGAAGCAATGCAACCTTAACAAACCATTACTTCCAAGTATGCCTACTTTCAACTATATAATATAAGTATATTTTGTTTATGCAAATATACGACTTTCTAATATCTATTACCACCTTTTAATAAGAAATTTTGCCTGAAAAGCCCTCAAAAAGTACAAGTATGGTATAAAGTGTCTTATTATTATCTGATTTTTGCGAGGTATTATCAATTTATTGTAATACAATGTGTTATATGAAATATAAGTGACTGGATATATATCCGAATGTTAGGTAGCACACTGTTTGCTATTTATTTTTTGCCCCTATTCCCCGATTTAGACAAAAGGGTTCCTTTTCGAATGATGCACTTTGAGTTTTGAAAAGTTTTTTCGTTGGATAATCCGTAATTTCGTAAAGAACCGTAGGAAATCCCAAGTATATCAGGCGAAAAATATTCAAAAACATTGGCTATGCTTCCGAAATAGTGGTGGGTGTCGTTCTCTTTTATATAAAGATGAATTACTGTCCGTTCTTTCTTCTCTTTTTCTTCCATAATGCAATAGTTTTTTTGCAAAAATAGTAATTGTGTGACATAAAATGAATAAATGTCATATTTTTAACTATTTCTAGTGTAAATAAATTGCATGTATTAAATATATGTCATATCTTTGCGCTGTGATTAAAACGAAGACGATATGAAACGGTATAATAAAAGACAAGTGATGAAAGATGCTCATAGACTTTACAATAACGATTTTCAACGCAGGGGACGTTCTTGGTCGGAGTGTCTTAGAGCAGCTTGGAGTTGGGAACGGGATGCAGTCAAAGTTTTCGAAGAAAAAGCAGCAAGGCTTGATGCAATGATAGCCGCAAGTTGGAAAGCGCACAACGAAAGAAAAGAAGCCAAGACAAATGAGAATTGGTATAAAGGAATTGATTCAGAAACTCTTTCTTATGCAATGGGATATGGAAGAGGTAACAATTTCTATTGTGGTGACTAATTAAAAGAGTTTTTTAATATTCACTAATATAACTTTTGAATATAAGTTGATTGTCAATGCTTTAATAATAAATGGGTTCGTGTTAGATTCAAAAACAATAGATTTCAATTAAAAAAGAATATTATGAGCTTAAAAAATAGTTATGTTACTTCTGACTATATGGAATGGGATTCAATGTTATCGCTAGTTCACAAACTATATAGGGATAAGGAATATCGTTTGTCATTGTTAATAGGCTGTGGTAGCTTCTTTGGGTTACGTATATCAGACATTCTCGCTCTTACATGGTCTATGTTATTAGATGATGAAAAGTTTGTTATCATTGAAAAGAAGACAGGTAAGAGACGGGAAATAAAAGTCAATTCCAATTTCCAAAAGCATATTGCAGACTGTTTCAAGGCTTTGGATATAGTAGATAAAGATGAAAAATGTTTTGTTAGTCGAAAAAAAACAGTGTATAGTACGCAACGAATTAATGTGTTATTTAAATCAATAAAAATTAAATATGGATTGAAGATAGAACATTTTTCCACCCACTCGATGAGAAAAACATTTGGTAGGAAGGTTGTAGAGACCGCTGGGGAAAACTCGGAATTTGCTCTTATCAAACTATCGGAATTATTTAATCATGCCGATATTCAAACGACAAGGCGTTATTTAGGATTAAGAACAGAAGAGTTGTTAGAAACGTATGATATGCTCAGTTTTTAAATCTGTATTTTTTAAAATCCAAATCCGATATTAAGATAAAATCCCAGTTTGTTAGTCCTATTGGAGTAACATATAAATCCCTCTATAGGTCCCAATGGACTATCGTAGCCATATCCAATACTTGTCCCATATATTTTTTTGCCTTGAAGGAAATTGGAAAACTGATTTTGATGGATGGCATAATTTCCTGATAAGGTAAGGTATTGCTTTTCGTGAAATTTATGTCTTACTTGGATTTGTGCATTTCCCAATAATTTTAGGGTGGATTCTGTATGAGTCAGCCCTGAAAAAGGTATTTGTTGCTCGTAATGTGGATTATATCCTTCTCCACCGATAACATTGCTGTACATAAACGGAATACCATCATTGAAAATAAATCTTCCGTATATTGTCGGTATAATAAATGTATTTAGTGTGATTGGAAATATCTTGGTGACTTGGGCAGCAAGTGATGAGTATGCAGTGTTAGTATGCAAATTGGTATATATTGTATAAGAAATATTAGTTTTCAAACCTTTAGTAGGAAAATATCTTTTGTCTAAAGTTTCATATTTCAATTTTGTATGATAATTAAGAAATAAATTCTTTCGTTTCATTAGTGTTGCATCTTCACTTACCAATGTTCTATAATACCGATGGTAATCTAATGAAGCTCCAACTTCCATTTGAAGATTTCTTGAAGGTATAATAGAGTAAATCAGACTGCTAGTATTCCGTATAAAGGTTGGATTAGATATTTTGTGTCCATGACTGTATAAAAATATATCATTGTAACCAATTTGATTTGAAAGTGTTATCCATTGTGGTTTTGATATAGGAAGATGATATTGGGTTCTGAGAAAAGATTGTTTTCCTCCTCTTGCCACTATTTCGGCTTTCCCGATTTTCTGTTTATTCAAATTGATATTAAGAATCACTGCTGCAATATCCTCGCTATCGAATCTTAGTCCAATTCTTAGTTGATTATCATTGCTTGGAGCATATTGCGGATAAAACAAGGGGAATTTGGTTTTATTGTTTTTTTTATTATTTACTATGCCTACCCTATTCTTGATTGATAATAATGTGTTGTAATTGGCTTTTGCGGCATTTTCTCCTCTTATAATGAGAGTGTCTATTGCGGCTTTTGTAAAACTTGCAGCATTATAGTTTTCTACATCAACTTTTATATAAGCATCTATATCCTTAGTACTTTCATCAAGCGATGATTGACAAATCATTAACATAAGCTGATTGGCTATCCCTGCAATGGAATGCAAGTTATCCGCATCTGATAATTCAGATTGTACATCAATGCCAATAATAATATCTGCTCCCATAGCTTTGACAACATCAATTGGTAGATTGTCTTTAAATCCTCCGTCAATTAAAACTTTTTGTCCTGAATATATCGGTGAAAAAACAACGGGAACAGCCATACTTGCACGCATTGCCTCTGAAAGTTTGCCAAAGCGGATGACCTCTTTTTGATTTTTTACCATATCTGTGGCAATACATGCAAAAGGAATTGGAAGGCTATCGAAATTAGTTACATTTTGATAGCCTTCTGTAAGTTGATGTAATAACTGTGATATGTTCTTCCCTTTTATTATACCTCCATTCTTTCCACTATTGTTGATAGGAAATGATATAAGGTATTTACTGTCATCGGATTTAAACGGAAAAGGAATTTCTTTGCGTGAAACTTTATCGGTAAGTAGGTCTATCCAGTCTGTTTGTTTCACTATTGTTTCTAATTGTTCGGATGTATAACCTATAGAATATAATCCGCCAATAATAGCTCCGATGCTTGTTCCTGCAATATAATCAATAGGTATATTTAATTCTTCAAGAGCCTTTATTACTCCAATATGCGCAACCCCTTTAGCACCACCACCACTTAAAACGATACCTACCTTTTTTCGTGGTGATGTGTAGACTAAAGAGAATGGTAATATTAATAAAATAAGTGCAAGTGCAATTTTATTCATAGGAATAATGAAGCCGCATTTAATAGTTATACTTGTGTGTAACTACTCAATTTAAAGTTGTTTATTCTATTGATTAAATATTTATGGATGTTGGAAAGGTAACACTACCGTTCAAAACAATACTCTTTGAACCCGATTTGCATTTATAATCCTTAAATACAAGTGTAACTCTGAAATTTTCCAAATCCCATTTTTCAATTGTAACAGTACCAGAAACATACTCTTTTTCAGAGGAATACCATTCTTCAAGTTTTACTAAAGCAATTGACATTTTGCAACCCTTGGTTACATCTTTCCCCGTTGTTAGCTCTTCACGATAGTCAATGTTACCTTGAATATAAAAATCGGATGTTGCATCATTTACCCAAAATTCAAACATACTATTCGCTATTGCTTTACCTTCGAGATTTGTAATCTTGACAGCACTTCCATTTACTGTTAGTGTTGATGTGAATTCTGTTTTTTCATTATCATCATCGCTTGAACAGCTTGTTACGAAAATTGCCATTAATAAAATGGTCAATAAAAAAATGGTTTTCTTTTTCATTTTTCTTTTTTTTAGTTAAACACTTCTTGTATAATTGAGACTGCAAAGATAATACACGTACATGTACGCTCAAAATATTTCTGCAATAATCTTTCCTTTACAAATTTAAATAATTAGCATATATGACTAATATAGAAGAATTTGTAATACAAAAGGTAAAGGCAATGAGGATGGAAAGAAAGTGGTCACAAGTAGAATTGGCAGATTACATGAATCTTTCCCCTAGTTTTATTGCAGATATTGAAAACCCCAAACGAAGGGCAAAATACAATCTCAATCATTTGAATGTATTGGCTAAAGTGTTTAGTTGTTCTCCGAAAGACTTTTTACCCAATGCTCCATTGAATGACGAGTAATAAATGCTAGTACAATCTTATGCTTATATTCACAAATCTTGATAGTGAATTTTGTTGGATTACATTTGATATCTGATATGATTTAGGGTATATTTCTTTGAGAAGCAAAAAATCTCTTCAGAAAAGAAAATTATTGATTGGGAATGATTAGTTTTGCATATTGTTTTTGATTATAAAAAAATATGCATATGATTGATTTTAGAAAGAAAATAGCAGTCGGTACTGCAATTGTCAAAACTAACCCTATTGAAATATATGATACTCTTGACCGTGCAAGTGATAAGAATGCATTGCGGCCAGCGCAATTAGCTGTATTAGAAGACTGGTGGAATAATTATAAAGATAAAAAAGATGTTATATTAAAATTACATACAGGACAAGGGAAAACATTGCTTGGGTTGCTTATTTTGCAGTCTAAGTTAAACTTAAACCAAGGACCAGTTCTTTACTTATGTCCAACGTATAATTTGGTAACACAAACATGTGAACAAGCTACACAATTTGGTATCAAATATTGTACTATTGGAGCAGATAAAAATATTCCAATGGATTTTTATGATTCAAAATCTATTTTAATAACTTCAGTGCACAAATTATTTAATGGATTAACAAAATTTGGCTTACGTAATCGCTCTGAATCGGTAGGTAGTATTGTTCTAGATGATTCTCATGCATGTATTGATGCTATTCAAAAGGCTTTTACGATTATTATAAAAAAAGATGAAGATGGTTATGAAAAAGTTCTTTCTATTTTTGAAAACGAGCTAGAGAAACAAGGATTAGGGACTTTGGAAGATATTAGGTTAGGAAATCATGATTCTTTTTTGTTGGTTCCCTATTGGGCTTGGCAAGAGAAAGTAGGTGAGATGGTTAGGCTTTTAGCTGGTTTACAAGAGAATTTGAATGTGAAATTTGCTTGGAATCTTATCAAAGATATAGTAAAAGATTGCCAATGTTACATTTCAGGAAGCCATATCGAAATATCTCCTTATTGTAATCCAATAGAACAATTTGGAACATTTTCAAGAGCTGCTCATCGGGTATTAATGTCTGCTACTACTAATGATGATTCCTTTTTTATTAAAGGATTAGGACTTGATAAAGATGCGATAAAAGCTCCACTGCAATACCATAAGGAAGCATGGTCTGGTGAAAAAATGATATTAATTCCTTCGATGTTTGATGAATCCTTAACTCGTTCTAGAATAATAGAAGAGTTTGCACGACCTTTGAAAAATAGAAAGTATGGTGTCATATCTTTAGTTCCAAGTTTTGCACATTCAGAATCTTGGAAAGCTCATAATGCGAGAATATCTACAGCGCTGACTATAGATGAAGATATAAGTGTTTTGAAAAGTGGAAATTATGACTTTACAAATGTATTAGTTAATAGATATGATGGGATTGATTTAGCTGATAATAATTGTCGTATTTTGATTATTGATTCAAAGCCATATGCAGAAAGTCTTTCTGACAGATATCAAGAGATGACACGTGTTGATAGTGAAGCTATTCTTATTAAAATTGCACAAAAAATAGAACAAGGATTGGGAAGAGGAGTAAGAGGAGAAAGGGATTATTGTGTCATTATCCTTACTGGTGCAGAGCTAATTAACATTATTCAAAACAAGCGAACTAGGAGTTTCTTTTCATCCCAAACCCAAACTCAGATTCAAATAGGATTGGATATAACAAAGTACTCTAAAGAAGATGCTTCATTAGATGATAAAATGAAACTGTTGAACAGCTTAATAATGCAATGTATAAATAGAGATGAAGGTTGGAAGTATTTTTATATAAGTAGAATGAATGATGCACCAGTTGTATCTAAAGAAGAAAGAGTTTTGAATATACTACAATTAGAGAAGGAAGCTGAGTTACAGTATAAGTATGGAGAGTGTCAAAAGGCTGTTGATATAATTCAAAGACTTATAGACACATATATTAACGATAATAGCGAAAAAGGATGGTATATGCAAGAAATGGCACGCTATTTATATTCAAAAAACAAAGTAGATTCAAACAAGAAGCAGATTATTGCTCACAAGTTGAATAATTATTTGTTGAAGCCGCGTGAGGGGATGGATTTAGTTAACATTAGCTTTGTGAATCAGAATCGAATAAATAATATTATTTCTTGGGTAAGGCAGTTTGATAATCATGATTTATTGATGATACAATTAGAGGAGACTCTCGGAAATCTCCAATTTGGAATTAAAGCGGACACTTTTGAAAGGTCTTTGAATGAATTAGGGCACATTCTTGGTTTTATAGTAGAGAGACCTGATAAACAACGTGGTGAGGGACCTGATAACTTATGGTGTGTGAGGGATAATGATTATATACTTTTTGAATGTAAAAATGAAGTTAAAGAACAAAGGGGGGAAATTAATAAAACTGAGATGGGGCAAATAAATAATTCTTGCTTATGGTTTGAAAGAGTATATCATGCAGAATATATTCCTATATTAATTGCCCCCACAAATAAAGTGACTTCGGCAGGCGGATTTCATAAAGCCCAATTAGCTATTATGAAAAAGAAGCAATTGCATAGTCTGATAGATAATACAAGACTGTTTTTTAAAGGGATACGAGAATTAGACATTAACGGTTTATCTCATGTGGAAATTCAAAAGTTATTAGATGCGAATCATTTATCTATTGATGATTTAAAAAGCACTTACGCGGAAAAGCCTATTCAAAAATAGAAAACTATTTTTTTTAGGTTATTAGCCATCAAAGTAATGAATGTGATTTGTATATCAATATTCACAAAGAATAGAAATGAATATTAAGAATGTATGCAGATTGCTGATTATTAGTTGTTTATAGGGGCTCTGTGTGAAAACGTAATTTGCAGGCATTCACTTTTATAGTATATTGTATATTTGTGAATATTAACTTCCTAATAGGTGTTGATAATACTGACCTTATTTCCTTTATTGGCTTATATTTTCTAAGCGAGTTGCGTAAAACAAGTGCGTAAAAGAGTGCGTAAATTGATTTGCGTAAGATAAGTGCGCAATTATGATTTTTTAGTATATGATTTAATGCTCTGTATTATAGTTGATTAATTAAGGATGTGTTCATTTCGACTATATGCATAGGAGGGTACTCCTGCTTGTTGTGGTCATTGAGATGAGGTTGTTGTTC
>ERZ772892.3329-NODE-3329-length-11923-cov-14.778311_pt1 | contig 11923 bp, 20 predicted proteins | sample MGYA00512126_ERZ772892 | MGnify/ENA primary metagenome ERZ772892 (study PRJEB29015, sample SAMEA2737697) | human gut metagenome | biome: human gut; feature: human-associated habitat; material: faeces | place: China | collected 2012 ... | reverse complement strand
TCGCTAATCACCAAATTTACAAATAGTTATAATTCATCGAACTCACGTTATTTAAAAGATAATGGGTTGTATTGTTCCGCTTGTTCAGTCGGTCTGCTGTTTGTTAGCTGCTGTAGGTTTAATTCTTAGTTCCAATATTTTTTGAGCCGCTTGATTTTTGATTTTTCGACGTAGACTATCCAACCTACGCTGTCCGATACGCCTGTCCGCTGCACGAAGTACATTTGCCAAGCCCCAATAGTCATTTTCAAAATGTTTGGTGACAATCTCTGAAACAGGAGTGTCAATATAATCACGAATCAAGGTTGAAATATCGGAAACATCGGTCGTATAAGGATAAATTTGATGTATTCCATCCGGATCATAATTCCTAACAGTTCCATCTGCCAATACAAACTGTTTCGGATAATCAAATATTATCTCCTTCCCGAGTGTAATCCAGTACCGAGGAAGTGCTGTATTTCCATATCGACTTCTCATCGGATAAGCGACACAGTGAATCTGAAAATCAATCGTTGGATCAATTATCAGATATAATTCCTTTTGTAGTTTGCGCCAACTCTTCATTTGTTCTTTTTTATTCAGCAGCTTAATGTTAAGGCAGATAAACCTACTTCAATGTTTCATCTGTTTGTTAGCAACCTTGTTTTTTACCATATACCAACTTCACAAATGCCTTTAAATCTATCTAATATCATTTCGCTTTTTTTATCACTTCCCAAATTTACACTTATACGCTTTAGGTTAGGAAGATTTTCAGGAATTACATTATCCAATGCATCAAGAGGCAATTACAAGTATAAGTTTTTTAAATTCTCGTGGTATAAAGGAAAACTTTGTAGCCGCTTCATATTGGCAAGAGACATACAGGTTAAAGAATGAAGGCTACTTAAATCCGGCATTTCTTCAACATTGCTAAGTCCGTCTAAATAAATACATCTTAGTTCCTTTAAATCCAATAAAAAATTAAGATTCAATATTTTCGGCGAACGGTATATATCTATGTTCCTTAAATTTGGTGCCTTAATACCTAAGTGCGTCCCATCCTTTAAATTAAAGCAAGTTAATGTTTCCAAGTTTGGTAGACAGGACAATTTGTTCGAATCTAACCCTTTTATTTTTAATCGCTTCAGTCCGTTCAGTTTGTTCAATGCAGGATATTGATATTTCGTTATAGGATAAAAACTCATACAAAGTTCTTCCAATTTCTCCAATGAAGCAAGTTCGTCAATGCAGAGCTTTTTATCATATAGTGCATCAATAACTATACTCCTCAAATTTCTGAATATTGAAATTCCTTCAATTGTTTTCAGAATATTCTCGGTGTAATTATATGATTCAACTCCTATTACATTGTCACTTATACATTCAAAATAGGAGAAAGCAATCAGATTGTTGTTATTTGAACTAATTACCAATGTAACTTCTGTCGCTTCATTGATTATAGCTTCTTTTAGAAGTTTCAATTTCTCAATGTCAGGTTGTTCTTTTATCAACAATCGCAACTGATTACCTTCATTTTTTAGCCCGATAATCTGTTCTTCTGTATATTGATTTAATTTTTCAATGAACATATAATTTCTATTTACAGGGTTGTTAATGTTTGGCGGATAATCGACCGTTAGGGAGATTTATCCGCTTGTTAATCGCTATTCAACTCTCCCACGTTACATAGTTAATTTCTCCAGCACTATTAGTATTGACAACCACCAGCATATCTGCAATTTCACGACCTATGGTATAATCCCATACTGCATAGTTTTCATCGCCGGGATAAAAGCCGATTCGGTCTAATTCTAAAACCGACAACAGCCTTTCCTCTTTGGGCTTGGAATCATCTGTACCTGCTAAGACATTATCTATGGTAGAAGCATCCAATTTTTCAAGATGAATATCAACATATCCCTTTACGTCACCTCCATCTTCGTAATCTGAACGAATGGCGGCTTCTACATTGGTTTTATGTTGTTTTAAGTTCTTGATATAACTCTCGTATTCTGCAACCCAGTCATGTTCTGGCACGCCAGCATAGAAATTCAGATCTAATTCTATTTGATGATTGTCAATTGTAACCTTTCCATTGGTTGTCTCTTGTGGATAGTTGATTTCCATATCTCCAAAATAAGTAATGTCCTTTTTCATATTTCGTTCTTTTTTATTCAAGCGATTAATGGGATGCAGCTTGCCGCCGTTATAGGTGGCACAGGTGCTTGTTAGCAACTACATTAATAGTAAGTCTTTTCCATTTCTACAACTTCATTTGCATTTTCATCCCAAAAGAGTGTTCCACATTCCTCGCATTTTACATTTGCCTGATGGCTTTCTTCTTCAATAGACATATCATAATATGCAGTATCTTTACAATTAGGGCATATTATGTAAATAACCACTCTACCTTGCTTTTGCTCTAAAGTTGATAGTTTCCAAAAATCGGATTTTATAGACTTAAGTTTTTTGGCGTCTTTTTTATAAGATACCAATATGTTATAAGTGTCAGTTCCCAAATCAAGCAATACAATTCTTGCACCGAGCTTTTCCAATCGCTTGTCAAAATAGGATAACGCAAAGGGTACAAAATCACCCCGTTGTGGGTCTTCTATTTCTTGGTTATACTTTTGGTAGACTTCTTCTTCGGGAACGTCCAACCGGATTCCCAGCATTGATTGCAGACGGCTGTCGAAGAACCCGTAGAGCATCCCTTCCTTATCTTCTCCACTCCAGTCCACCACCAAAAGTAACTTCTTGTTTGTCAACTCGTCAAACAGGCTTTCATCATCTTTTATAGCCTTCACATTCATTTCTGCAAGTTCTTTTTCTCCAAGAACTTTTGCGAGCATTGTTTTGTAGTTCATAATTCCTGTTTTTTATTTGTTGCTAATGTTCGGTGGCTTACCGACCTTTTAGGGGAGGTTAAGCCGCTTGTTATCAATCTTCTTTCTGAGTGATTTATTTCTATTCCTATCTTGATAGAATAGGATTTTATCTTCATCAATACTATCAAGATACACCAAATCATAAATTCCTTTTATCAATCCTAACCGCATTGAATTAAGTTCTATAACAGACAGCATAAATCCTGAAACGCAGAATTTACGAATATACATCGGAATAAATGCTAAATTTTTACAGCATAACAATGGGCCTCCAAAGCGTTTGTCACAAAAGACTTTCTGCCCATTTACGATAAGAGTGCCAACCAGGGGACCACCTTGGCATATTTCATTCAGATCTGTGTATTGAATATGCCAGTTATCTTGCTGTATATCTTTTGTAAATCTCTAAGGAGTATCTGATTTGTTTACAATTCCAATGCTCATAAATTTCTATTGATTGATAAAGTCCAGCGGATAATCGACCATTAGGGAGATTCATCCGCTTGTAACCGACGCTTTTATTGCTGATTCTCTTGTTTATTCTCCTTCTCGTAATAGTATTTACTACAATATCGTTCATACGAAATATTATTCTTATTCAGATAATCTTCAAAATCAGCATACATATCCAGTTGTTGTAGATATTCTCTATATGCGGCATAAAATTTTCGACAATCTTCTATAAGAATTTCGTCATTGGCAATATTTAGTTTGTTTGAAATGGCTTGGAAACTGTCAACAGAGCTTAACATATTCGGTATATCCGAAATGCTTGCTCCATTCACGCCAGACAAAACACCATAAGGAATTTCATGTATTGAGTACCATAGATATTCTTTTACAATGAAATATTTTGTTTTTAACGCATTTTCATTATCAGGATCTTTTTCAAGAACCATATCAGCCAACTGAAGCGAGCTATATTTATAATTATGCTCTTTAGAAAATATAGACACAGGACTTGTCGTTGATATAAAATCAATCCAATCTTTACCACGCAGGCAATAAAATAGGAATTTCAAACCTTCTATGCCTCCGTTCTGAAAGTCCTCATTAACCGTTGGGAGTATTGCCTTGTCGATAAAAATTTTGTTATAGCTTACATCTTTGTATTTGTCCCAATACTCATACAACTCAGAGATAGTCGGATTGGCGTCCGCATATCGAGTCTTAGCCCATTCCGTTAAAAGAATGTGCCGCTGTTTCCTTTCGGGCTTGCTAAGATATTCCTTTCGGAATTTCAAGCATATTTCAAGATAATCAGATAATATTTGTTTCATTGTTTTTGTTTTCTCGTAGGTAATGGTTTGCAGCTTGCCGCCGTTAGGTGGCACAGGTGCTTGTTATACACATTTTAAGCATAGTAATAATACCAATTACTATTAAAATTATTATCAAAATTTTCCTTACTATCTATCTCAACATGAAAATTTTCTTTTGTAAAAAATCCAAATTCATCATAGCGATTCAATAAATCTAAATACATTTCCGACCATATATCTATAAATCCTCCTTCTTTATATAGCCTTACTTGCTTATCCTCATACAAGAAAAAAACAACATTAGCCAAACAGCGAGAAATTACCCATAAATCATTACAATGCAGTTTTTCTTTCAACTCCAATATTTCAAGTTCAGTAATGCTGTTATTTGCTTCCTCTTTTGATAATGTTTCAAATGCTTGATAGGATAGACAAATACTATCGGATTTATTTTCTGCATTCGCAATTAGTTTGAATTGATTTAATATTGCATTCCTTTTTCGATAATCAACAACAAACGGTTCTTTATAAAAGAAATTTTCCTCATTTTCATATTTGAACCAAAGAGTAACATTAATTGAATCGTTTCTTTTACTACAAGTCACATTGATTACTTGTACAGAAAATCGTTCCTGTATATAATTGGCAAGTTGGGCATATTTTTTATTCATCCTTTCTTGTCCGAGTAAAATTCTCTTGGTTTGTTGAAATTCGCGATTTGTCATCTTTTTATGTGTATAATATTCGGCAGCGTTCCGCTTATTCAGTCGGGTTGCTGTTTGTTAGTAGCGCTTCTTAGATTCATCTCTTGTTTTAGTGTATTCTCGCATTTTAATTCAGAGCAATAGAACCGAGGATGTTCAATTCCTTGTCTATAGCATTCATGGGCTAAATCATCCAGTTTTTGAATCGCACTATCAAACCATTCATATTCTTCTTTACTGATAAGATAATATCGTTCAAAACAAAACCTATGACAGATAGTGACTATCATTATGTATTGTTTAACTAAAGGATTAAATCCAACTGAATAAAATCCGTCATTTCTTATCTTTTCATTTAATAATTCCATCTTCTCACTATTGCGCTACTAATGTTTGGTGGCTAACCGACCTTTTCAGGGGAGATTGAGCCGCTTGTTATCTGCCGTTATTCACTTTGATAAGTTTCAACCACATACAAATCAATGTTAGGATAATCGTTTGAAACTTTATCTAAAATAGCTTTTACATCATCCCATTTTAATCCCCCTAATCCGGCACCGATTGCAGGTAAGGCTATTGCAGTTATGTAATCACGATTGGCTAATTCAAGCATCTGTATCAATGCCTTTTCGATATACTCTATTTTGGATCGTGTCCGCCATGTTGTCTGAGTGCCGAGATTATAAATATGCCCGTTGCCATAATCATAATCAAAGACATCGCCGGGACAAAACTTGTGCTCTTTACACAACTGTTTATATTCAAGATACATATCCGGGTATTTTTCTTTGAATTGCAATGCAATGCCCTTACCCATTGCACCAGCGCAGTTGCACCCATGCGCATAGTTGCTCACGCCCTCAATGCGGAATATGTCGCCTTTCTCAATATATCTGATCATTGTTTTTTCTTTTTTTATTGTTAATTTATTCGGCAGATAATGGGATGCAGATAGCAACCCGTTACGGTTGCTTATCTGCGTGTTAGTTTCCAATTATCCTTCTAATACAGATTTATATTCTATTTGATTATTCTTTTTTATTATATAACAACACAAAACATGGTTTGAAAAATATTCAACATCACTACCAAGATAAACCATGACGTCAGGTTCATCTTCTAAATTTCCTATACAAAATCCTATCTCAAAAGGATAAAAACTTTCCAAAAACTTTTCTTTTGATATGGGCAAAGTAATCTTACAATCTTCAGCCCAAGTTTCAGCAGTCTGCAAATATCCTTCATCTATAATATTTTAAAGAACCAGGTTTCTGTCTTGATTAAAGCGAATCAACCTATATTTTATTTCTTCTATAAAAGGGGAAATGTCATGATTTTCCGTATAAAAATAAATATTGGTTTGAAGCAAGACTTCTTCATCCCACATTTCTATGGTAATATTTTCATTCTTAATCGACCGATTGAAATGCTCTATCGTTATATCTTCAATTTTCATAATCAAATTCATTTAATGGAAACTAATGACTTGGAAAGGAACGCCGTTTAGGAGTTATCTTTCCTTGTTATCAATTATATATTCTTTATATTCAAGAAACGCAGTATCAATATCTTCTTCTAATAGGTAGTAGAAACAATCTTGTATCATATCAACCCATTCTATGATTTGCTTTTGCTGCTCTTGTGTAACAAAATCAGCTCCTTCAATCCACCTCCTGCCTAAATGTATTATGCCATATACATCATTTAGTAGGGTTTGATTGATTGTTGGCTTCATAAAATCATCTGCAAGGACTTTAAGACATTCCATTATCTCGATAAAATTACACTCATATAGTTTTCCTTGAAATGGACGAAGTGAACCAAGAAATCCATTTTTCCATTTCTCATTTTCTATATCATTGTTTCTACAAGAATGGAAACTTAATAAAATATATGCTTCTTCTTTTGTCATTGCGTTTCTGTTTAATTATTGATAATGTTTGCGTTCCGCCTTGTTCAGTCGGTTTGCTGTTTGTTAGCAATTCCTTTATACTTATTCAGCCATTCTTCAAATATCTCATAGGATACTTCAACTTCTCTTGAATAATATCTATTATCACATACCAAAAGCCGAATACAGCTTTGGGCATTTAGAACTTCGTCAGGTATATGGATCATATCAATAGAAGCCTCCCGTATCGTTTTGTTCTCAAAAAATAGCCTGCCATTACTTATAAAATAGCCACAGTATATGCTATCAATGATTTTCCGAAAATCCTTAACTGATGCTCCTGCTACAATTTTTCCAAAAGCATAAACTTTCTTATCATCCATTCCTAAAACTCCGTCTTGTAAAGAAATGAAATGCTTTGCATTTACGCTTGTCAATTTTGTCAAACCGTCATTCCAATGTGCATGATACCATATGGTGTTGTCTATCTTGATATAGCCATGAGCTGACAACTCAGACGAACCATACCACATACCATTATCTAAGGTCTGTATTACTGAATCGTTATTGACTTTCACACATCCATTTTCCGTGATTACATGACTGCTGGTTTTAACAAAGGAATAGTTTAATATCATAAAACCAACAGGAGATACACCACGCAGTGGTTTATTACGAAGAAATACCCGTTCGTCATCATAAGCAAAATTTCTCCAGCATCGCATCTTTTTAGGATGTGCATTTTTTAAGGGGATATTATTTCGCTCATAAAAAACAAACTTTCCATCCGTCCAAAAATGGCAGTTGTTTTCCTCGCTTTCAATGGCTGAATGATAATTCAATTTGATAGATTCCATATTTCTTCAACAAATTGCTAATGGATAGCGGGCAACGCCGTTTAAGCGTTATCCCGGTTTGTTGGCAACTTTACTTTAACTCATAGCAAGCATAGAGTTCAATTTTATTTCCTTCAAGAATATCATTGATCTGATGCTCCAGTTCGCCCAATCCTTTGACACTTGTTATTTGACGGTTGAAACCTGATTGCTCAATCTCCAAATCAATATTTAAATGTCCGATTGATATAAAATGACCTTTTAGCTTCTCTATATCCGTATAATATAGAGATAACTTGCGTACACCAAAACTTCCCATAGCATTGTTTTTTGTTACAGGGACTTCTTCTGTCAAAATCGTATCTATTGTTGGCTTTAGACAGTCATTGTAAGTAGTAGGAACAAAAGCATAATAAGCATCTTTTCTGTATTGATAAAATTCCTCAAAGATGAGGCAACGGTACTTGTTATCAATTTGAAAGGCAATTACTTCTCCTTTTGTAAAAAGACTGTTTACGATTGTCTTGTGCTTTTGCGGCTTACGTACTTTAAAGATGGGTGTGCTTACCTTTTTGAGTAATTTTTGGAGTGCAATATTTCTTTGTGAAATAGCGGTTTTGTCTATTTCAGCCCAAGTCTTGTCAGCTCCGTTTTCCACAATAATTTCAAGTTGTTTTATAAAGTAATCATCCAATAACCCGATTTTCCAAAGCGTAAGACAGGCTGTAGAAATATAAATCTCAAAATCAAGTGAAGATGACAAATTCTGTAATTCATTTTTCAGATAAGATTTAATTTCATCTGCCGACTGTCCAAGATCATATCTGTCCAATATTTCATTTTGAACATCTATGCTTAAATCGCTTTCCAATATGTTTATACCGTCAATCGCCATATTTATTATTTCTTTTGTTGCTAATGTTTGGCAGCGTTCCGCTTATTCAGTCGGTCTGCTGTTTGTTAGCGGTTATACTTATATTTCGTTCAATCCATTTTTGTGCATGCTTGTAGTTCAGCTCCGCAGCTTTCCTTATTAGCTCAAGCCCTTTATCTTGATTCGGCATGATTATTTTTCCTTCCCAATACAAAATACCTAAATCAAAAAGTCCATGCGGATTGACCTCTGAATTTTCTGCTCTTGGAGAATGGTAATCTATGCTGCCATCAATTCCTATTATCCAATAATCACACGTTTTCGTGCAACTATGGGAAAAAGCTCTTTTTATTATTACATGTGAATTATTTTCCCATTGTAGCTCACTTATGCTTTTGCTGTAAATGTGATAACCACTTGGAGCAAACTGAACCCGTTTTATAAGCTTGCCACTTTTATCGGTAAAGTCAACGTATATGCCGTCTTTCTCATAATCGTCTTCAAAATATATTTGAGCTTTCAATTGCCTATTTGGAGAACATTTCGCTTTTCGCCAGTACTCCCGAAAAAGGCAATTCTTCCCCAAAATGCGGTTGTAAGTATGTTCAAAAGACTCTGTTTCCCAACTCATTTCAGAAACTAAAGACATTATGGCTTGTTGACATAATCCGATAATATATAATGATTTGCCGCTTGGGGTCAATCGGGTAAACTTGCCAATATCCATAACATTTGTCACCACTTTTATGTTTGCACAAGATTGAGGATGTTCCGCCTCTTGTGCATCTTCTGTCAGACAAACCGTTATAGAAACAACATTATCTGTTTGTGTCGCAGGAAAGTAATACTCGTACATCCTTGACAAGTATGCACAGAATACTCCAACTTCATTGATTGCACTGTCACGAGTTGTATCAACAGCCTCTGACGGCTTTGTCTTAATGTCACAAACAAATCTAAAGTATTTCATTGCTTTTCATTTCCTAACCGCTAATGTTTGGTGGCTAACCGACCTTTTCAGGGGAGGTTAAGCCACTTGTTAGCCACTAAGTTATGTATTTATAAATACTTATATTCTTCATCATCAAAGAAATCTTCTGTCATCAAAACAGGAAGATGTTTTTTTGAAAAAATAACATAAGTTTCTTTATATAATCTGTTTTTATTTTTGCACTCAAATAATAGCTGGGCAATATTCTTTATATCTTCACTATCTGTCGTATTTTGTGAATATTTATTGGCTAAATCTGCAATTGTTTCCACCAGTTTTTCATCAATAAGCCTAAGAATTATAAAATTTAGCATAAAATGAGTAGCTATCATTACTATTTATTAAGACGTAAAACAAATCTTCTAAAAGTAAAATACATGTTTCATTCGGCATATACCTCAGAACTTCTAAAGCATAATAGCAATTAATGTTACCACTATGCAAAGCTTTTGAAAGGTCTTTTGTCTTGTTATTATGTTTTCTAAATACTGAAAGGCTTTCTTTATATGCCTCATAATCCTTTACGACTTGATTCCATTCTGCTGAATACATACTTATTCTTTTTTTTGAGTGGCTAATGTTTGGTGGATAATCAATTTTTCGGAGAGATTTATCCGCTTGTTACCCACATAATTCATTTTTCTTTTGAAAGAATGGAAACATAGTTATTTATGTCCTGCTGTAATTCTTTCCAATGTGCTGATAGATTTGGATATAACCCAGTTGCGCCATATCCTATCATTGTGAAAAGGGCTATGAAACGCCATTCATTAGCGCTGTTCAAGCTCTTTGCTCCTTCTATCTCCTTACTGTACAACTCATTTGGATAGGTAAACCTAAGATACAATTCGTCTGCATGTTTTCTGCATTCTTCTGCGCTATCGTTAATCCTAATACCTATCGGTTGTATATGAATATGGTCTATTTCCTTTATTCTCACATCTGCCTCTTCATATTTCTCTTGCGTTTTCAGGATAAAGACTTCAAGTCCCCATATACATAATATGAAATCCCACACATTGAAAGCTCCTTTTCCCGGAAAAGAAACATCATGGGTATAGCGACAAACAGCAAGAGCTTCTTCAATATACCCATACACAAAAAGACGATAAGCTAAGTGGCATAAATTTTCAGCGTCCGCACCACTATTAAATGAACATTTCTTTATTAACTTCTTGCACAAACTCATCACCTTCTTTTGGGGGCAAGAGTTCATTATTGATTCAAACAATTCTTTTCCTGTTTCCATCTTCTTCATTCTTTTGTGGGTAACGTTATGCTAACAGCCGATTTGGCTGTTATTTTCTTTAAGTATTTCATATCCCATCGTCCTCCAAGATGTCGTCAACGGGCTTTTTACATGGCTCATGTAAGTGTCGGCTATGTGGACATACATCTCGGTAGTCTTGATGTTGTTATGCCCCATAAGTTCCTTCACTATCTTCAGGTCGGTGCCCTGCTCGATAAGGTGCGTGGCAAAGGAGTGGCGCAGCAGGTGGGGATAAATCCGCTTGGTTATGCCGGCTTCACGCGCCGCCGCCTTCAACCGCTTCGACACGATGCTCTCGGTGAACTGCTCGCCTGGCTTGCGCTCAAAGAGCCACACCTGCGGCTTGTACAGCCCACGGTATTCCGTCAGTTTCTTTACCATCGGTCTGGAAAGCAGCGTGAAGCGGTCTTTGCGTCCTTTTCCTTGCCGGATACGGATCAGCGAGCGCGACACGTTGATGTCGTCGGGACGCAACGCCAGAAGCTCGCTTATTCGAAGCACCGCCGAATAGAGGACGGAAAACATGCAGAAAAAGCGCAGATCAACCGCCACGACATCCAGGCACGCCTTGACCTCTTCCTTGCTCAGCACGTCGGGCTGCACATTCTCGCGCTTTGCCAGGCTCACCTTGTAACAATGGCGTTCGCGCCCCAACACTTTCTCGTAATAGAACTTGATGCGTTGATGCGCTGGTTCTGCTGGCAGAGTGAGAATATGTCCTACTAATATAATGCGGATTTTGCTCTGAGATGAAGTCAACTCCTCTCTAAGAACATCTACAGAAATTAATCTTTTTGCCATTGTCCTTGTTTGTTTGTGCGTGAAGCAGATTCTCCCTTTTCCAAGTCAGGAACAGTTGTTAGCGTTGGATCAAGTTCTAACAATTCGCCGATAGAAATGATACGTGCATCCGACTCATCAACTTCTTCTCCACCTAAACATTGCCAATCCCCATCGTCATCCAAGTAGACGTAAAGAATTGGACTGTTTTTGTTCTACGACAAATATGGTTGACAATACCGGTTTATTTTTGGTCTCAAAATTAATATTCATATATTATAGAATTAAATTTTATATATAAAATCAGATTACAAAGATAATAAATTAGGGAATTATACGCATTAGTACCTAACGAAACTTTGGCGGGAAAACTTCCATAACAAAGAATTTTCTTGCCAAAGTTATATATACCAAACGCATTATTGTTTGGTGTATGAATTTT
>ERZ772892.3328-NODE-3328-length-11931-cov-3.166470_pt1 | contig 11931 bp, 6 predicted proteins | sample MGYA00512126_ERZ772892 | MGnify/ENA primary metagenome ERZ772892 (study PRJEB29015, sample SAMEA2737697) | human gut metagenome | biome: human gut; feature: human-associated habitat; material: faeces | place: China | collected 2012 ... | reverse complement strand
CTTTGGTAAATGCTTTGAAGATTTCCATGTTGAACTTCACCTTATTTAAATCAGCTTCACAACCTCTTTGCCGGAATCATACCAGTAATTGCCATAATAAATATTATTCGGATCAACCGGAATTCCATGCTCCGTCAGACTGTCTCTATATGCCTGTTCTCTCTGTATGGAATGAATATGATTCTTCCACCCGTCTAAAAACATAATATCGGAATAATGATGAACCTCGATCAAATGATCGATCAATTTCTTATATGGTTTATAATGATTTATCTTTACAGTCGGGAAATAACGACTGTCCTTATCTACGAAAAGAACAACTCCTGAGAATGCCTCGTGAATTTTGTCTTCTAACCGGGTTGCTATATCGGTTGCCTGAATGGTATCCGGAAGAACAATGATCGCATCAAATGCATCCCATTGAATCAGATTATAAATATTCGAATCCCCAATCTGTCTATACAGCGTATCCTGAAATCTTAAGTACATGGAAAATACACATATATCGTATCCATAGACATATGCCTCCTCCATTAATCCTTTCATAAACAGGCTCTGTGAATTCTCTTCTGCCTGCGCGATAATAACTCCAATTTTTCTGCGCTCCATATATGCTCCCCTCTAAAATACAAAATCCTTTTTCAGTTTAGCATAATTAAGCAGAAAAGTATATAAAAATGACTAAAAAAAGTTTATATCGCGTTATTTTCTGTACATTTTATACAATTTCGACATAGTATCACATAAAAAAATATTATTTGTCATATTATAAATAACAGTCCTGTAAAGAAAAACAGTCCTGTTCTTATCCGAACAAGAGAAGTTCTTGTAATCAAATAAGAAAAGCAGGACTGTTCTGTACTTGTTCATATTTTGTTTTTTATATCTTATATACTGCGCTAAGATACCTGTTCAAACTGTGAATTATATAGCTCTGCATAAAATCCGTTCTGTGCCATCAGTTCCTCATGGTTACCCTGTTCAATGATATCGCCATCCTTCATGACCAGAATAATATCTGCATTCTTAATCGTTGATAACCGGTGAGCAATAACAAAGCTTGTTCTGCCCTTCATCAGATTATCCATTGCACGCTGAATGCTGTGTTCTGTTCTGGTATCAACGGAAGATGTCGCTTCATCCAGGATCAGAACCGGATTATTTGCAAGAATTGCTCTTGCAATCGTAAGAAGCTGTTTCTGTCCCTGTGAAATATTCGTCACTTCCTCATTCAGTTCCATCTGATAACCACCCGGAAGTGCCGAGATAAATCGATGTGCATGAGCTGCCTTTGCTGCCGCAATTACTTCCTCATCCGTCGCATCCAGTCTTCCATAACGGATATTCTCCATGATCGTCCCCTTAAACAGCCATGTTTCCTGAAGAACCATACCGAGAGCATCACGAAGCTCTCTTCGATTATATTCTTTAACATTGTGACCATCTAACAAGATGGCTCCTTCATTTACATCATAGAACCGCATCAGCAGCTTAACCATAGTGGTCTTACCTGCTCCGGTCGGACCAACGATCGCTACCTGTTTGCCCGGATCAACATGAACACTGAAATCATGAATAATGATCTTCTCAGGATCGTATCCGAACTTTACATGACGAAAATCCACTTCACCCTTTATATTCTCGACAGAAGCAGGATGCTCAACAACCTGAACCTCCTCTTCTTCCTCTAACAGTTCAAATACACGTTCCGCCGCTGCTGCCATCTGCTGCATCATATTTGTAACCTGTGCTACCTGCTGGATCGGCTGTGTAAAATTCTTCACATACTGGATAAATGCCTGAATATCACCGATCGTGATCGTACCACGAATGGCAAGAGCCGCACCAGAAATAGCTACGCCTACATATCCGAGATTACCGACAAACATCATAACCGGCTGCATCAGACCGGAAAAGAACTGGGCTTTCCATGCGGATTTGTATAAGACTTCATTTGTCTCACGGAATTCCTTTAAGGTTGTTTCCTCTTTGTTAAATGCTTTGATTACCGTATGTCCGCCATAAACTTCTTCAACCTGTCCGTTGATATGTCCGACATACTCCTGCTGCTGTTTGAAGAAACGCTGTGACTTCTTAATGATGATACCCATTAATGCCACACTGATCGGCAGGATGATAATTGCGATCATCGTCATAAGCGGGCTGATCGTAAGCATCATGATAAATACACCGATAACAGTCGATACCGAAGTAATAAGCTGTGTGATACTCTGATTTAATCCGTTTCCCATCGTATCAATATCATTTGTAATACGGGATAATACCTCACCATAGGTTCTGGATTCAAAATACTTAAGTGGCATACGGTTGATCTTCTCAGATACATCCTTACGCATCTTGTAACATAGCTTCTGGGTTATACCTGTCATGATGATACCCTGTGTAAAGTTAAATAATACACTTAACAGATACAATCCCAGACAGAACAGGAGAATCTTACCGATATAGGTGAAATCGATTCCGCCGATTCCATTTATCTTCCGCATAATGCCTTCTGATAATGCTGTCGTTGCCTTACCGAGTACCTTCGGGCAGACAACATTGAATACTGTACTGAACACCGCAATGACCATGACCACGATCACTGCCGGCAGATATTTTCTTGAATAACGAACCAGCTTCGATATGGTTCCTTTAAAATCCTTTGCTTTCTCGCCGCCTCCCATTCCAGGAGGTCCCATATGTCGTCCACCACGTCTTGGTCTGTTTTCTTCCATGTCTGTTACCTTCCTTTCCTGAGTTCTTACGCTATGCTCGCCGCAATCTCTTTTTCAGATAACTGCGAACGGGCAATCTGCTCATATACCGGACAATTCTCCATCAGCTCTTTGTGTGTACCCTTGCCTACGATCTTTCCTTCATCCAGTACCAGAATCTGGTCTGCATGTAAGATCGTGCTGACACGCTGGGCAACGATGAATACCGTACTGTCTGTCATGTCTTCACGTAGTGCTTTTCTGACTGCTACATCCGTCTTGAAATCAAGAGCGGAGAAGCTGTCGTCAAATATATAGATCTTTGCATTCCGGGCTACTGCTCTGGCGATCGCAAGTCTCTGCTTCTGACCGCCGGAAACATTTGTACCACCCTGTGAAATGCTGCTGTCATACTGTTTATCCTTTTCCTCGATGAAATCTGTTGCCTGTGCGATCGCTGCCGCTTTCTTCATCTGTTCATCGCTTGCATCCTCTGCACCAAACCGGATATTAGATGCGATCGTGCCGGAGAACAGCACACCCTTCTGCGGCACATAACCGATATTCTCCCGAAGGCTCTCAATTGATACATCCCGGATATCCGTTCCGTCGATCGTGATCTTACCACCTGTGACATCATAGAATCTTGGCATAAGCTGCACCAGGGAAGATTTACCGCAGCCGGTACTTCCTATGATCGCTGTCGTCTCGCCCGGTCTTGCTTCAAAATCAAGATCTGTCAGAACATCTTCATCCGCTCCCGGATATGCGAAGCTTACATGTTCGTAACGGACAACACCCTTTACAGCTTCTAACTTCTTACAATCCGGCTTGTCACAGATCGTACTCTCTGTATCAATAACTTCCTTGATTCGGTCTGCTGCCACGCCTGCCCTTGGAAGCATAACAGATAACATACCGATCATTAAGAAGGACATAATGATCATCATCGTATAAGTAATAAACGCTGTCATGGATCCAACCTGAAGCTCACCCGAATCGATTCTGTGAGCCGCAACCCACTCGATCAGGATCGTAACCGCATACATAATAAACATCAGAACCGGCATCATAAATGTCATTACACGGTTTACAAATAATGATGTCTTTGTCAGATCCTTATTCGCCTTATCAAAACGTTCTTCTTCGAACTTCTCTCTGCCAAATGCCCGGATAACCGGAATACCGGTCAGGATCTCTCTGGACACAAGATTAACACGGTCAACCAGATTCTGCATGATCTTGAACTTTGGAAGTGCAATCGCCATTAACACTCCGAGAACAACCAGGATGCCTGCTACCGCAACTACGATCACCCATCCCATGCTGGCGCCGCTCTCTACAACCTTTATGATACCGCCAACTGCCAGAACCGGTGCATATAAGACCATGCGGAGCAACATAACCGTAACCATCTGGATCTGTTGAACGTCATTTGTCGAACGCGTGATCAGGGATGCAGTCGAGAACCGATTGATCTCTGCATCTGAGAATGAAATAACCCGTTTGAAAATGCTTTCTCGCAGATCACAGCCCACACCTGCAGCTACTCTTGCGGCTACCAGACCGGTAAGTATCGCCGATGCAACCATTAACAATGTCATAAGGATCATCTCTACACCGACACGTTTCAGATAGGACATCTGGATATCCTTATAATTATAATCCATACTGTCATAACAGGTTCTTGTACAGGTAATGGCAGATGACATCATCATATCATCCCCCATACTGTCACGCATGGAATCGATCATCTGCTTCATCTGCGTTCCCATCTGACTCCACATCTCAGGCGGCAGCTCGTCCAATGTCATACCGCTTGCTGCAAGCATCTGCTTTAACTGATTATCTTCATCCGAATCCACCATCGTATATGGATAATAATACATCATCATCGGCTCCATACACGCCTGATCGATCTCATCTATATGATCCTTGCCGTCATCTGTCATATGGTATATGCCATCATCCGACTGCTCATAATACTTTTCCCACACCGTCACATCATCTTCATCCATAAACCCCTTAATAATGGTATACGCTTTTTCCGGGATCTGCAACGGACTACAATGATCAATGCCGTAATTCTGGATACCGGTATCGATCAGCTTCGACGTATAATCCGGCAATGCCAGATCACAATATGCCTGAACGATCAATAACAGAACAATGATCAGAACCGATTTCCAATATGGCTTCAAATTCTTAATTATCTGCATAGTTTCACCTCTCTATAATTTTCGCATGTAGAGGTATTTTATCACTACCTATATAAAAGTCAATTAAATTCCCATAAAAAATGAATGAAAAAAGACCCGCCTGCCAACTAGGACAGACGAGTCTCCTTGTATATTTAATACGTAATATATTGGGGGCTTTATTTTACTGTAATCTTCAGTTTCTTACGGGCACCATTCTGAGCAAGTGCATATACATAACATTTACCTTTCTTCTTACCCTTGATTCTGCCTCCCTGTGAAACAGTTGCGATCTTGCTATTTGTTGAGATCCAACGAACCTTCTCACAGTGAACTTTCAGTTTCTTATTCTTAGCCATCTTGACTGTTGCATCAAGATAAACGGATTTGCGCTTTTTAACTGTAACCTTTGAAACCGTCTTACCCTTTGTGTTCTTTACAGTAACACCGATCGGGTTGTTGTACTTGTATTTCTTTGTTGCAGTTATTGTATGTAACTGGAAGGACTTGCCGATCATTCTCTTTTCTATCTTTCCAGTCTTGGAATTTCTTACATTCTTATAAGCAATAACCTTAAATTTATAGAATGTATTCTTCTTGAACTTCTTACCGCCTGCAAGCTTTGTAAGTGTATAGCTAATGTTCTTCTTACCCTTTAACTTACTTGCAGAAACAGTCTTGATCTTCTTATATTTGTAAATCTTATTCTTCTTATTGCAATAGTTACCGTAGATGATGTATCCATCAGCCTCTTTCAGACGTTCCCAACGTAAGGTCACCTTGCTTGTTGTAGCAGAAGCTCTGCCTGTAAGCTGTCCCTTGGTATACTTGTCTACCTTGTCGCTTGAAATCCACTTATCGGCTTCCTTTGTACCTGGCTTTGGACCTGGCTGTGTTACTTCTTCTTTCCTAACGGTTACTTTTCCATCTGAAAGACGGATTACAACAAACTGTACTGCATCACTGTCTTCCATACCATTCTTAACTGCGATCGCTGTGATCGTAGTTGTGGAATCCTTTTTAATTGTGAATGGCTTTGTATACTTTGTACCATACTTGGTTGTTGGGTAACTTCCATTTGTTGTATAGTAGATCGTTGCACCTGCTGTCTTTGTTGCAAGGGTAAATGTATTGTTATCCTTAGAACGTGTTCCTGTTGGTGCTGCAACCTGTCCCTTAACAGGATTTACAGGTGTAGACGGAATCAGTTTGCTTACTTCTGCCGATACCACATCACTGTTTAACTTACCCGGAAGAGTTGCAATTGCCTTAATTGTCTTACCGGCAACAGAAGCCGCATCAATCGGTCCTGTATACTTCTTGCCATTCTTCTTGCTTGGTGTGCTTCCATCTGTTGTGTAGTAGATCGTTGCACCCTTTACTGCTGAAACAGTAATTGTCTTTTTGTCACTGCTTGCTGCGATCGTTGGCTTCTGGGTCTTCAGATCTGCTACCTTGACAGTTGCAATATCACTGTCCTTCATGTTATCTTTTACACCAATAACCTTGATCGTATCAATCGTCTTTCCATTCTTATCTGTTGCAGGAATTGGGCCTGTATATTTGGTTCCGTTCTTCTTGCTTGGTGTTGATCCATCTGTTGTGTAGTAAATATCTGCATCCTTCGGATCTGCTGTGATGATCAGTGATGTACCATCATCGGAAGCCTTAACGGATGGCTTTCCAACCTGAGCTTCATCCCCTCCAAATGGTTTGCCAGGCTCCAATGATTCTACCGCATATTCCCGAACATCACTGTCTTTCATGTTAGCCTTAACACCAACCGCCTTTACTGTTTTAATCTGCTTACCATCTGCTCCTAGTACAGAAAATGGTCCTATATATTTCTTACCGTGTGTCTTGCTTGGAGTTGTTCCGTCTGTTGTATAATAGATATCTGCACCCTCTGTAGTTGTAGAAAGGATTACTGCACTCTTATCATCTGTCAGTTTTGCAGTTGGCTTATCAACCTGTTTGATTACGATCACTGGTGGATCCAGCTGCTCCTTCACTGTGAAGTACGCAATATAGCTGTCCTTCATTCCAGATTTTACAGCGATCATGGTAATCTTCTTTCCTACATTATCCTTAACTGACAATGCTCCTGTATACTTGGTTCCATTCTTGCTGCCTGGATCACTTCCATCTGTTGTGTAATAAATGGTTGCACCTGCTGTCTTTGTAGCAAGAGTAAATGTCTTCTTGTCCGATGACACTGTTACGGTCGGTGTTTCTACACGTTTCAGATTTTCATCGGATGTATTAACAGGCTTTGAAACAGATGTCGGCTCACTTGCATAATTTGTGTATAAACCTTCATCAATACCCACCGTTGTAAGATCATCCACATTGATTTCTTCTGCAACAATATAAACTTTATATTTGTCAAAAATATTTTCTGTTGTTATTCCAGCCTTGCCAATCTTGTTAACAACTGCTGCAAGATCAAGTTTTGTTGTGCCTGACAATGTAGCTGCTGCTACATCCTCCAGCTTTCCATATGCCAAGATATTTGCATTCTTTGCATTATAATTCTTATCTGTTACAAGATATGAAAGCTGATTTACACTCTTCTTATTGGTTCCACTGATCTTATACGGAATTGTAACCACATTACCAGACATGGAAGGAGTCTCTGTAACTGCTGTTGTCATTCCATCATCTAAAAGTGTCAGCTTATATTCTGCACCATAAGTTCCAGCCTTGCCTGCTACAAGATTCGTAAACAGAACTGCATCCTTGTTGATGTTCATAGCTGGTGATGTTCTACATTGAAAATCGTATACATTGTCCAATTGTCCATCTGATGTAACATAACTTCCCACTATATGATAATTAATCGGAGTATAAGTACTTCTTAAATTATAACCGGTTCCCTTTACTCTCTGCATAGAAGCCTGGATCGTATCCGGATATCCATAGCTGGTATTCGTAGTCTCTCCCACACTCAATGCAAAAACCTTGGTATCCTTCAACTGTGTTTTATCCTCATATGATAATTTACCGGCAAGTCCTGCACCATCTGTTGCAGATACGCCTGTCTTTGTACTGGATGCAATTGTGCTCTTTTCTACCGATGTAAATGTCTCCAGGAAACCGATACTGTCATCATTCATCCATTCATTCTTAAATACATTATTATTTGTATCTTCACTATTATATTTGTGGTTAATGGTTGAATCATATTCAAGCAGATAACTGTTGCCAGTATTAAAATCCGCTCCGGAATCTGTATCAAGTACACGGAACTTTAATGGTTCGCCCTTATAAGAACCAAACCAGACATAATTTCCTTTCCATTTTTCTGTTGGATTTGGCTTTGGATCCGGATCAATGATCGGACCGTCTGGATCTACATCTGGTTCATTTTCCGCTTTTGGAATAGATACCTGAACAGGCTTACTTGCATAATCTGTAAACAGGCTCTCATCAATATCAGATGTCGATGCTATATCCTTTCTTATTGTTTCAACAACCAGATAAATTTTATAATTGTTTACTAAACGATCAACGGTACAGCTATTTCCAATCTTCGCTGCTATAGATGCAAGATTTAATCTTACATCTCCTGCCATAGATGCTGTTGCTGCTTTTCCATATGCAAGCACTTTTACACCTGATGCGTTATATGCTTTGTCTGTTACCAGATATGATATCTGATTTCCCGCTTCTCCTGCCACGGAATATGGCACTGTTACAACATTACCGGTTCGATCAACAGAACCTCCTACAGAAAGCTCCATTGACGAATCCAGTATTGTAAACTTATATGCTGCTCCATATTGACCGGCTGTACCGGATACCAGTGATGTAAATAATACATTATTTTTATTCAAGTTAAACGCCGGTGTAGATGCCAGTGGTCCCTGGAAGCAAAGTTCAACACCATCTTTTACCTGAACACCCATTGCACCTGAGCGTCCGGAATTCTTAGCAGTAGATCTTATAAAATATCCATACAGTGTTTTATTCACATTCTGTTCTCTCTGCTTTGCCTTGTTCGCTGTATCAGGATATCCATAATGTGTATTTCTGTATTCGGAAGCATCAAGCGCAAACACCTTGTCCTTATTTAACGGTGTATATATATATTCAGAACCGCCTGCAGCAAAATTTAAGCCGCCATCACTGCTGTTTTTTGATGCTTTTGTACTTGCCAGGATTCCATTCAATTCAACTGAAGAAAATTCATTTAAAAAATAAGGCATCTCTTTATTTGTAATGGAACAGGTCATTTTTTTATAACCGGTTTCATTCATCCATTTAACTAATGAACTGTCAGCATAGGAATACTGCTCTGTAGATGTCGTCTTACCTGCAAAAGTATAGGAGTATACCTGCGGTCCGACCACTTTATCTGTCTGAAGCAGCATACTGGAAGCACCAGTAGAAAATGAATACCGGCTTTCTGTATCTAATACACGATACTTGATCGGTTCCCCATCATACTTACCATAGTACACATAACTTCCCTTCCAGGAAGCTGTTGTACTCAACTTGTCACCATTATGAGATCCATATGGATTTCCAATTCCAGCTATACCAAGACCTGTAATCGTTTTTTCGGTTTCAGTTGTCGCAGCGTCAACTTTTGAAAGTGGGCTTATGACCGGCAATAAACTAATCGCCATTGCCGCACTTAGCGCCAATGCTGTTCCACGTTTGAAAAAATCCTTTTTCATAGTTTACCTCCATTCTTCATTCTGAACTGTTCCTTCCTTTTTTTACAGTTCATTTTCCGGATACCATCCCTTATGGCATCCTTTTTCTTTGTTATTTATTTTGTGACATTTCACAATATAGAAGTATATATTGTCGTATATTAAATATCAAGATTAAAAGCAATTTTCATGGCATTTTCGTATAAATGTACATAAAACATACGCATTTTATTGTTTTTAAGGGCATTTTTGTACCATATGGCTAATTACAAACTTAATATTTATGTAAATTTCCGTCTTTATCCGACTTAATAATTAACCTGAAAACGGAAACCGGATATTTTCAAATGGCATATGTCGTATAACTAATATCATATGTAATATTACGTCTAATTTATATTTTATAAAAATTTACATAAAATACATAGTTGAGGTGATTATATGAGCAAACACGCTGAAGCGACTCATAATGATAAACGATATATAGAACTGGGGTATAATATTTCGTATTATCGCAAACATAAGGGCTATACCCAGGAACAGCTTGCAGAAAAACTGGACATTTCAAGACAACATCTGGGCGCCGTCGAAGCCCCTAACATCGTTCGATCCGTTTCGCTGGATCTGCTGTTTAATATTGCAGATGCGCTTGAGGTAGACGTTCGTGAGCTTCTGGATTTTCATGGAAATGCCTAAAAAAAGATATGACGCAAATCCCACCAGAGGAATTTACGCCATATCTTTTTTCTTTCTTTATAGAAACTATTCTAATAATTAGTCTACTTTGATCTCTTTGATCCATCCTTCCGGAGCTTCGATCCTACACATCTGGATACCTGTTAATGTATCATAGAGCTTCTGGATAACCGGTCCCATCTTCTCCATTCCACTTGGGAAGCAGATCTCTTTGCCATGATCAACAATCTTACCTACTGGTGAGATAACGGCTGCTGTACCACACAGACCACACTCTGCAAAATCTTTTACCTCATCGAAGTATACTTCTCTGTGCTCTACTTTCAGTCCGAGGTACTTCTCAGCAACTACCATAAGTGAACGTCTTGTGATTGATGGAAGGATACTGTTTGACTTAGGGGTTACAACTGTTCCATCCTTTGTTACGAAGATGAAGTTTGCTCCACCTGTCTCTTCTACCTTTGTTCTGGTTGCTGCATCTAAGTACATGTTCTCATCATAACCTTCCTGATGAGCTGTAACAATTGCATGAAGGCTCATTGCATAGTTCAAACCAGCCTTGATATGACCCGTTCCATGAGGTGCTGCACGGTCAAAATCTGAAACCTTGATCGTAATTGGCTTTGCACCGCCCTTAAAATAAGGACCTACTGGTGTACAGAACATTCTGAACTGATACTCATCTGCCGGCTTAACACCGATTACAGGATTTGAACCAAACATATATGGTCTGATGTAAAGAGTTGCACCTGAACCATAAGGTGGAACATAAGCAGCATTTGCTCTTACTGTCTCTTCTACTGCCTTTACAAATCTATCTTCCGGGAATGCAGGCATCTCAAGTCTCTTTGCTGAATCTGCCATTCTGCTTGCGTTCAGATCAGGACGGAAACATACGATTCTGCCATCTTCTGTTGTATATGCCTTTAATCCTTCAAATACTGTCTGGGCATACTGAAGAACACCTGCGCACTCACTTAATACAACGTTCGCATCATCTGTTAATGTTCCTTCATCCCATGCACCATTCTTATAATTTGATACATATCTTTTATCCGTTTTGATATAACCAAAACCGATACTTGACCAGTCAATATTTTTCTTCTCCATAACTATTCATCCTTTCAGTTTCTATTTCGTAAAAAAAATAATATTCATAGCTTCTGTTATAGCACATTCTTTTCTCAATTTCTATAGTATTGATAATTTTTTTACTGTTCAAATATATATTTTACCATATCTGATATGGCATTACTGTCCTTATGCTTTAAGGTTCTCTTTGCAAGCTGTACGCGGTCCGTGATGATATTATCCACACCAATTGCCATCATGCGACGCATCTCGCTGCTGGTATTTACCGTCCATGCGCAGACCATAATACCTTTTTTATGTGCTCCGGTTACCACCTGTCTGGTCAGATATCTGGCATCAATGCTTAACACATCCATTGCTTCATAATTTGTCCGGTTACTGTAACCAAAGCTGTATATATATCCTGTCACAATATCCGGATCATCCTTCTTGATCCGCACAAGGGACCGCTGCTTAAAAGATGTAACAATGCATTGTTCTTCCATGTTATTCTCTTTGAGCACCTGAGCAACCTTTGCTTCCAGTTCTCCGTCATTCCGGACCGTTTTCAGTTCTATGTTCATCATG
>ERZ772892.3327-NODE-3327-length-11938-cov-112.981234_pt1 | contig 11938 bp, 15 predicted proteins | sample MGYA00512126_ERZ772892 | MGnify/ENA primary metagenome ERZ772892 (study PRJEB29015, sample SAMEA2737697) | human gut metagenome | biome: human gut; feature: human-associated habitat; material: faeces | place: China | collected 2012 ... | reverse complement strand
CGTGCAGCTTGTATTATATTACTTATATTTCGTTATAACATAGATATAGACCTATGGAATTGTGCTGAAAATGCGTTCCAGCACACCGCCGCTATTCTACGGAAAAGACAAGGTCATCTCCGTCCGTCTCCGCAAGCTGAGAAAACCCCAGCACACAATACAGCCGCTGCGCGGCGGTATTGTCCGGCTCCACCGCCAGCTTGATGGGCGTCTGCGGGCAGGCCGCTTTCAGAAGCTTCCCCGCCAGTGCCGCCGCTGCGCGGCCATATCCCTTGCCTTGCTGCTTCAAATCAATAAAAAAGCTCCAAGAGGTCGCTTCCTCGCCGCCGTTCCAGCAGTAAAAATCCAGAAAGCCAATGCGCTCCCCTTCGGTCGTGCAAATCACACACGGCCAGTGTTTCTCCGGCTCCAGATATGCGTGCCCAACGGAAAACCATACCGGATTTACAAATTCTCTCTGCTCCTTCGTGAGCTGGCACTCATTTGCGGCAAAGATCAGATCCGCCTCCGTTTTTATTGGGCGGAGGCAAACCGTTTCATTTGACCAGAATCTCTCCGGCAGCGCTTGCAGGCTGCTTCGCAGGTTCATTCCCTCACCCCTTCAAAAGCGCCACCCAGACGCCGAATATCTCGCGCACCTGATAGTTGATGCGCAGGCTCAGATATGACGTATGCGCCGGGACGCCCAGCGCGGTCACGCCGAGCTGCTCTGCGTAAAGCTCCGCGCGGCAGAGGTGGTATTCACTGGAAACGACCGCGATCCGTTCCGGCCGCGCGCCGCTGTCCGCTTCGATCACGTCCAGCGAGAAACGTAGGTTTTCCTGCGTACTGGTCGACGCCTCCTCGCGGAGCAGGCGCTCCGGGGCAATGCCTCTGGCCGTCAGCCAGTCGAACATACACTGTGCCTCGGTCAGATCCTCGCCGCTGCCTTTCCCGCCGGAAAGCACCGCTTTACTCTCCGGGTACTCCTGCAAGTAGGCCAGCGCCGCGTCCAGCCGTTCCCGCAGGGAGAGGCTGGGGACGCTGCCGTTTACTCCCGCGCCCAGCACGACCAGATAGTCCGCTGCCGGCTCGTCCGCACCGGAGGCACATACGCCGATCCAGACGGAGGTTGCGAGCATCGCGGTCAGGATCAGGCACAGACAGACGAGCATGACCCGCCGCAGCCATTTCATCCCGCGCGGAAAACGGCCGCGCAGCGCATCCACAACGCCGAAGGCCAGAATTCCCGCTGCGCCCAGAAGCAGCAGAAGCGCGGAAAACTGATAGCCAAAGGCAAAGAAGTAAATCAGTACTCCCAGCAGGCTACACACCGCCGCCGGGAGCCAGTACCTCCGCCTCATGGGAAGAGGTACCCCTTGAGCACCTTGAGGGTATTCAGGACGCCGTCCTTGTGGCTGCGCTCGTAACCGTGCGAGGCATAGACGCCCGCGCCGATCAGCCCGTGACGCAGGTCATGCCCGGCAGAGAGCGTCGCTTCCACGTCGGAGCCGTAGTGCGGATAGATGTCCACGGCGTAGTCGGCGCTTTCCTGCTTCGCCGCGGCGATCAGCTTTTTGACGACCTCGTGGGAGTACGGGCCGCCGGAATCCTTGGCGCAGATGGAGACCTGCCGCTCGGTGCATTGCAGGCCCGTGCCCACGCAGCCCATATCCACCGAAATTGCCTCGGTCACGCCCGCCGGGACGGAGGCCGCACCGCCGTGGCCGACCTCCTCGTAGACCGTGACATGGACATAGGTGCGGCGCGCCGGGGTCAGATGGTTGTCCGCCAGGTATTTGGCAAAGCCCAGCAGGATGCCGACGGAGAGCTTATCGTCCAGAAAACGGCTCTTGATATAGCCGGACTTCGTCACGCGCGTGCGCGGCTCAAAGCAGACGAAATCGCCCACACTGATGCCCAGCTTTTTCACATCCTCCGCGGATGCCGCCGGCTCATCCAGCACGACCTCCATGCAGTCAAAGGCGCGCTTGGTGTTGTTGTACTCGCCATTGACATGGATGGAAGCGTTGACCAGCTGGAAGGTTCCCTCATAAATGCCGTCGAACTTCGTCACAACGCGGCAGTTCTCCGCCTCGGCGTTGTTCGCGTTCATGCCGCCGACATTCACGATGCGCAGGCGGCCGTCGCCCTTGATCTCTGCGACCATGCCGCCGAGCGTGTCCGTGTGCGCCTCCAGAAGCAGCGCGTCCTGCGCATCCGCGCCGCCCAGATCGATCAGCACGCCGCCCTTGACGGTGCGCTTGGCGGAAAAGCCGAGCTTTTCAAATTCTCCGCGGACGAATTCCTCCGCCGCATCCGTATAGCCCGTCGGGCTGTCGATCGCCAGAAGCTCCACGGTTTTCTCCACCGCAAAGTTTACATAATCTTCCATTGCAGTTTCCCTCCTTTTTCTTTGATATTAGCATATCCGCAAAGGCCGGAAAAGTCAAACAAAAACTCCCCCGTGCCCTCGTCTGCTTCAAGCATACACCCCGCGCGTGACGCTCCGGTGACTATCCCGTGACATTTTCGTCACATTCTAAAAAGTACCGCTGTGCAGAAGCACAGCGGTACTTTGAAATAACCTGCTTAATTTTTCACCTTTTCGGCGATCTCCTTCAGGCACTTGGCCATGAAGTCGTCCACGCTCATGACGCCCTCGTCACCGCCCGCTCTGGTGCGCACGGCCACGCTGCCGCTCTCGGCTTCCTTGTCGCCGACGACCAGCATATAGGGGATCTTCTGCATCTGCGCGTCGCGGATCTTGTAGCCGAGCTTCTCGCTGCGGTAGTCGCCCTCGACGCGGATGCCCGCATCGCTCAGGCGTTCAACGACCTTTTCCGCATAGTCGTGGCAGCGGTCGGTGATCGGCAGGACGCGGACCTGCGTCGGCATCATCCACAGCGGCAGAGCGCCGGCGTATTCCTCGATCAGGTAGGCCAGTGTGCGCTCGTAGCAGCCGAGGGAGGTGCGGTGAATGATATACGGCAGAGCCTTGTTGCCGTTCTCGTCGATATAGTACATTCCGAAGCGCTCGGCCAGCAGCATATCGATCTGGATGGTGACCAGCGTATCTTCCTTGCCGTAAACGTTCTTGTACTGAATGTCCAGCTTCGGACCGTAGAAGGCGGCCTCGTCGATGCCGATGGAATAGTGCACGTCCAGATCGTTCAGGATGCGCTCCATGACGCTCTGTGCATGATCCCACTGCTCCGGCGTGCCCTCGTACTTGTTCTTCGGGTTCGAGGGATCCCACTGGGAGAAGCGGAAGGTGCACTTATCCAGCAGGCCGACCGTATCGAGGCAATACTTTGCCAGCTCCAGACAGCCCTTGAATTCCTCTTCCAGCTGATCGGGGCGGAGGATCAGATGACCCTCGGAGATCGTGAACTGACGCACGCGGATCAGGCCGTGCATCTCGCCGGAATCCTCGTTGCGGAAGAGCGTAGAGGTTTCGCCCAGACGCATGGGCAGGTCGCGGTAGGAGCGCTGACGGTTGAGATACACCTGATACTGGAAGGGGCAGGTCATGGGACGCAGCGCGAAGCATTCCTTCGTTTCGTCGTCCGGGTCACCCAGCACGAACATACCGTCCAGATAGTGATCCCAGTGACCGGAAATCTTATAAAGCTCACGCTTGGCCATGAGCGGGGTCTTGGTCAGAAGATAGCCCTTCTTCTGCTCAACGTCCTCCACCCAGCGCTGCAGCAGCTGAATGACGCGCGCGCCCTTCGGCAGCAGAATGGGCAGGCCCTGACCGATACATTCGACGGTCGTGAAGTATTCCAGCTCACGGCCGAGCTTATTGTGGTCGCGCTTGATCGCCTCTGCCTGCTTGGCCAGATATTCGTCCAGTTCCTCCTTCTTCGGGAAGGCAATGCCGTAGATTCTCTGGAGCATCTTGTGCTTGGAATCGCCGCGCCAGTAAGCACCGCAGCACTGCGTGAGCTTGAAGGCGTTGGCCTTGATGCGTCCGGTGGAGTCCAGATGCGGGCCGGCGCAGAGGTCTGTGAACTCGCCCTGGGTATAGAAAGAAATGACGGCATCCTCCGGCAGATCGTTGATCAGCTCGACCTTGTACGGCTCGCCGAGGCTTTCCATATAGGCGATTGCCTCCGCACGCGGCTTCTCGGAGCGGACAAGGGGCAGGCACTCCTTGCAGATCTTCTTCATCTCGGCCTCAATGGCGTCCAGATGCTCCTGCGTGAAGGAGAAATCGGCATCAAAGTCATAGTACCAGCCGTTGTCGATGGACGGGCCGATGGCCAGCTTGACCTGCGGATACAGGCGCTTGACCGCCTGCGCCATCACATGGGAGCAGGTATGCCAATAGGTCTTGCGGTAAGCTTCGTTTTCAAAGGTGTACAGATTTTCTTCGGACATGGTGTTAACCTCCTAACATGATGAGGGGCAATAAAAAATCACCCCTGAATGATCAGGGGTGAGAAAAATCCCACGGTTCCACCCTGCTTGCAGCGCATGGCGCTGCCGCTCGTTTGCGCAGTAACGGGCGCACCCGTCCCCGCCTACTGAGAATTCAGCGGAGCGACTCAGAAGCGGTCAGCGGCGGCAGGCAGCAGGAATTTTCACCGGCCATTCCCTCTCTGTGCGGCCCGATCCGGCGCCGTTCTTCGTCACAGTCCTTTTATCAGCCCAATCTTACCACGGTTTTCCGGGCTTGTCAAACATTTTTTCACAAAAAAGCTTATGTTAACCATTTTGTAATTTTTCCCACAAGATGTTGCGATTTTATTGCAGAATTGAGACATATATCGTTTGCATATTCCTATTGCATATCCAGAAAAAGTTTGCATAACTTGTCGAAAAGGCGAAAGTACTTGACAAATCAGAAAAAATAGTTATAATAGTCGCAGGTTACAATATAGTAACAATAGCTTCATAAATTTTCAGTCAGAAAGGAGGTCGCTCTGATGCACAGAACCGAAAAACGCACGAAGCACCGCATTCTCTATCGGGTGCTGCTGATCGTCCTGATCGTTGCCGTACTCGCGGGTGTGCTTTCCTTCGTCGTTTTCGCGCAGACCAGCTACGTCATCACCGACGGAGAAAACGTGACGGTCTGCCGCTCCTTCAGCAGCGATCTGAGTACCGTTCTGAACGAGGCCGGAATCTCTCTGGGCGCGGAGGATACCTATACGACTGCCTATGCCGACGGTGTCAAGCACATCACCATCCAGCGCCTGCAAACCGTCACCATCGTCTACCGCGGGATGAAAACCACCGCCACCTCTTATGGTGAGCCGGTATCGCAGCTTCTGGAGCGTATGGGCATTTTCCTCTCCGATGGCGACACTCTCTCCTGCGACCGCGACGCAATGACGCACGACGGTCTGCAAGTCGAGATCATCCACCGCGGCACCGAGGTGCTGACGCAGGATGAGGTCATCCCCTTTGAAACCGTCTATTACGAAGACGAAACGCTTGCACCGGACGAAGAGGTCATTCTGGTGCAGGGCAAGGACGGTCTGATCCACCGCGAAACCGAGATTTCCTATGAAAACGGCAATGAAATCTCCCGCAAAACGCTCAGCGAGTCCACGACGGCCGCCATGGTCAAGCAGGTCGTGCTGTGCGGCATCAACCGCATCATCATGGAACAGCCGGAGGAAAAGGAACCCGTGCGTTCTTCTGCCGGTTCCGGCAGCAGTTCAAGCAGCTCCAGCAATTCCGGCAGCTCCAGCAGCTCCAGCAGTTCCAGCAGTTCCAGCAATTCCGGCTCCGGAAGCTCAAGCAGCTCCGGAAGCTCAGACAGCTCCGGAAGCTCAGGCGGCTCCGGAAGCTCCAACGGTTCCGGCGGCGTGCTTACCACCGCCAGCGGCGAAACCTACTATTACAGCAAGGTACTCACCTGCACCGCCACCGCATACTCCTGTGAAGGCTATATCGGACATACCTACAGCGGCACCGTCGCCCGCGTCGGCGCAATCGCCGTCGATCCAAGCGTCATCCCGCTGGGAACCAGGCTCTACATTGTCACCAATGACGGCCGCTATATTTACGGCCACTGCGTTGCCGAGGACATCGGCGGCAGCATCAAGGGCAACAAGGTCGATCTTTATTTTGATACCATCGCCGAATGCTGGCAGTTTGGTGTCCGCACCTGCACCGTCTATGTCCTGAGCTGAAAGCCCATCTTGCATTTTTGCCCTTCCTTTGCTAGAATAGGCAGAGGAAGGGCGGTTTTTTTATGATCGATGTCTGTAATCCCGGCGTGATCCGGGAACTGCTTGCCAGATATGGCTTTCATTTTTCCAAATCCAAGGGGCAGAATTTTCTCACGCAGCGCTGGGTGCCGGAGCGGATCGTGCAAGCCTCCGGCATTGACGGGTCCTGCGGCGTTGTGGAGATCGGCCCCGGCTTCGGCCCGCTGACGCAGGAGCTTTGCCTGCGTGCGGGCAAGGTCGTCGCCATTGAAGTAGATCAGACGCTTCGGCCCGTGCTGAAGGAAACGGTCGGGGAATTTTCCAATCTTGAAATTCTCTTTGCCGACGCGCTGAAAACCGACCTTCCCGCGCTGGTCGCTGAGAAATTCCCCGGTCTGCGCCCCGCCGCCTGCGCGAATCTGCCCTACTACATCACCTCACCCGTGCTGACCAAGCTGCTGGAAAGCCGCTGCTTCTCCTCCATCACCGTCATGGTGCAGAAAGAGGTCGCGCAGCGCATCTGTGCCGCGCCCGCCAGCAAGGATTATTCCGCCTTTACCGTGCTGTGCAATTATCACGCGCAGCCGGAGCTCCTCTTCGACGTCCCGGCAAGCTGCTTTATTCCGCAGCCGAAGGTGACCAGTGCCGTGGTCTGCCTCAAGACCCGCGAAACGCCGCCCGCGCAGATCGACGACGAACGTCTTTTCTTCCGCACCGTGCGCGCCGCCTTCGCGCAGCGCCGCAAAACCTTGCTCAACGCACTGACCTCCGGCTTCGGCGAGCTTTCCAAAGCCGACCTTGCCGCCGCGCTGGAGGTCTGCGGAATTCCCGCCGCCGTGCGCGGTGAAACGCTGGATATTCCCACCTTTGCCGCTCTGTCTAACGAACTTTCCCGGAGGATCCCCCATGTTTAAGACCATTTTTCTCGATCTGGACGACACTCTGCTGGATTTCGGTGCGGCTGAACGCGTCGCGGTCTCCAAAACCTTCCGCGAATTTGGTCTGGAGCCGACCGAAGCTCTGCTCCGGCGCTACAGCGAGATCAATAAGCAGCAATGGGAGTGCTTCGAGCGCGGCGAGATCACGCGCGACACGGTGCTGGTCCGGCGCTTCACCTTGCTGTTTCAGGAGCTTGGCCTGCCGCTGAGCACCGAGGCCGCCTCGCAGGCCGTGGAGGATTCCTACCGCGGGCATCTGAGCGAGGGGCACTACTTCATCGACGGCGCGCCGGAGATTCTGGAATATCTCGCGCCCAGATACGCGCTCTACCTCGCCTCCAACGGCGTGGCTGAGACGCAGTATTCCCGGCTGGACAGCGCCGGCATCGGGCATTATTTCAAGGAGATCTTCATCTCGGAGGTCACGGGTCACCATAAGCCGGAGAAGGCATACTTTGACTACTGCTTTGCCCACATTCCGAACTTTGACCCCGCAGCCGCCCTGATCATCGGCGACAGCCTGTCCAGCGACATCCTCGGCGGCAAAAATGCCGGCATTGCCACCTGCTGGTTCAATCCCGCGCACAAGGAAAATCACACCCAGCTGCGGCCGGATTTTGAGATTCACGCGCTGTCCGATCTGCGTCAGATCCTCTGACGCGGAAGAAAAATGAAAAAAGTAAAAATTTTGCTTGACTTTTTGCAGAAACTGCATATAATTATAAATGCGTTTTGACGCAATGGCTGATAGGGGATTTGTGTAACGGTAGCACACCGGACTCTGACTCCGTTTGCGGGGGTTCGAATCCCTCATCCCCTGCCAATTACAGACTTATCCGAACACGGGAAACTCATAATTCTGAATGGAGCAATCGGATTTCTATTGCGAAGATAAGTCAAGCCCCCTCCGTAAGCAGCGGAGGGGGCTTTTTCCTGTGAAAATTGCCGAGGATACGAAACCCTGGCAATTCATGGTAGGATGCTCAAATGTATTAGACAGTATTTCAATCCACACCCTTCGCGAGGAAGGGTGACTGCGGGAGCGCGCCCATTGAGCTGTTTCAATCATATCATGTTCCGCCGGAAACTGCAAGCACAAGCAACAAATAATTTATTCGGCGTTCTCAAATTTGACGCGGTAGAACTCCTGCATCCAAACGCCTTGTTGTGAGGTTGGGACACCTTTGGACATATCGTCCGGCACATAATGGACTCTGTCGTAAGCCTTGCGAATTCTGTCCTCCAGCTCCGGCGTTGCCTTGCCGAGCATATGCAGTTTTCTGACGTACTGTGTCGCATACCGGAACGGGAATACCATAGCACTACCTAAGTCTGCATCGTTTCGGCTATTGGTCGCCTTGTAACACAAAGCGAAAATCTCTGCGAGGGCTTTGATTTCGTCGTTCGACATGTTTGACATTGTTGCATCCTCCCTGATAATTTCTTGCGGGGGCTTAATTTTTCCGCGGTTGTCGTTGCTTATGCGTTACAGTTATAGTATATATTACGATTACAATCACGTCAACCCCCCCTGCAAAAAAATATTGCCGCCTTTGGGGCGGCAATATCATTATGGTGGGCTACTTTTTGTACATTGCTTGCATAATTTCGATTCTCTCCGCACGGTCAACCTGGCGCTTGTGCAGGTGATCATACACGGCCCGCATGGCCTCTGGTACTTCGCCGTGAGTGCGCTTGTAGGCGTCGATATGGCTCACTACGCAGTTGTGCAGAGCGGTCATGTGCGACATTTCTTCCCCGGAAAGCTTGTAGAAAAGGTTTGCCATCTCCGGGTCCGTGCCCTTATATTCCAGCGCCAGCTTTGCATAGGTGCAGGCATCGTTCAGCTCGTCCTCGATGTGATCCATCAAAAGCTCTATCGTTTTCATTTATAGCTCCTCCTTGATGTAGGTGTAAAGGGTGTCGATTTCCTTCTTGCCCATTTTTATTGTGACGTTCAGCGCCGGAATCTTGAGCGGCAGCGGATCGGTGCCCATATACGGCTTTGCGGCCTGATAGAGGGCATCAATGTCCACCTCTCGGCTTTCAGGGTCATAGATGCGCATCGCCGCGAAAATCGGTCTCTCGGCGTACTGCGCGAGGATTTCCGGCAAACGTGCGGCCAGAATGCCTCCGCCTGCCGCAATAATCACTCTGTCCCAACCGGAGAGGCTCGGAGCAATGTCGCGGTCGATAAATCTCGCAATGCCAGACTGAACGTTTTCCATCTTTGCCATAGTGTATAACCTCCTGTTTTAAGGCTCGGGGCGGCTACTGCCGCCCCTTTTTGCGCTTACTTGCAGCAGCAGCCCCCGCACTTCGGGATCGGGTTGTAGAGCGTCTGCGCCGTTGTGGCGGTTCCGGTGGTGACGTCCGCGACCTGCTTGGGGTAAAAGGTTGCGTTTGCGTATGTCACGATGGAGTTGTCGCCACAGCAGCGGCGTTCAGCCTCGCGATCAACCGCAGCAAGGCACTCCTTCTTGACGCATTCCACGTCCTGCCGCACCAGCGCGAAGCTGTCCTCCGTGCGCTGATTGTGTACGGCCTGCGAGCAGAGTGCAGAGCGCACGTCCTTCAACTGCCCGTCGATGTACTTGTACATCTCAAGCATCTTCTGATCGCCGTAGGTGTTGGCGTCGCGGAGTGCGATCTGGGACTGCAATTCCGCGATCTTCTGCTCCTGCCCCAGCTCGTAACGGCTGACGGGCGTGTTCTCGCTGCAACCGCCGCCGTATGGGGCAGCGCCCATCGTGCGGCTTGCACCGAGAAGTCCAAGCCCGCCGTTTGCCAGAGCAAGCGCAGCGCCGCCAATGCCGAAGCCGAGCGCGGTTCCTGCTAGCCCCTTGGAGGCATAGTTGCCGCCGGTCTTTTCGATTTCTACCATTTGAGTTTCCTCCTGAAAAAAGATTTAAGGTGGCCACCTCATAGGTAGAGATTACCATTTCCCCCCTCGCTCTGTGCTTCACTTCGGCATCACTTGCGCATCAAATAAATAATTCCCACCCCGAAGGGTGGGAAAAGTTAGTTCTTCAGGCGTTTTGACGCAATCTCGATTTTTTGTAGAATGCCCGGCAAGCGCCGCTGGACGGTAGCCCTCCCGAGGTAAAGCTCGGCGGCAATGTCCACCTGCGGAATTCTGTCCACAAAGTACAATCTGGCAATCTTCTCATTTTCTGCGCCAACATTCGCCTGGTCAATCGCTCGCGTCATCTCGCCCTTGGTCAGGCTGTCCAGCTCGGGTGGGAGGCGAAGCCGCGCTTGCGGTGCCATTACTTGAGCAGATACGTCCAGCTGTTATGGCCGATCATGCCGTCCACGCCGAGGTTGTGCTCGGCCTGCATCTTTTTCAGCCCCTGCTCCATCTTCGCGCCGAACAACTTGTCCGTCGCCGGGATATTCCAGGGATAATAGCCCTTGTCCTTCATCAGCAGCATGGCCGCACGCACGTCGTTGCCGCTCATGCCGCGCTTGAGCATTCTCAGTTCCATTTTGACTGTTTCCTCCTTTGTCGGTGTGGGTGTGGGGCTGATTTCCTCCGCCTCGTACTGCGGACGGATGATCATCATGATCTCAGACGGATAGCGGGTTCTGATCTGGACTTCGCCACCGTTGGAATTGTTATCGACGGAGGTATTGCCCTCACAGGTCTGATAGCTGCTGTCCGCGTTTTTGGCGTCGATAAATCCAATGTGGTCGCCGCTACCGTTGTGGTTCCAATCGAAAAGGGCAAGGTCGCCGTGACGCCCCTGATCTTTCGAGACTACCAGCCCCTTGGATTTTGCCCAGTCACGGACGGTATCGACCCACGCGGTCTTTTTTCCGTCGCAGAACAGGTTGGACGCGCCTGCCATGCGGAAGGTGTCCCAAACGAATACGACACACCACGCATAATTCCCGCCACTGACTTCATGCCCGTAGTAGTGGGTGTTGAAGATGACGTTGTTGCTATATGCTGGGCTTTCCTTCGTACCGACATAAGACTTTGCGAGTTTCATGATCTCGCTTGCTTTTGCCATTTGATTCTCCTCCTTTCGGATTACTTACTGCTCCTTCTTGTAAGCAGCGGAGCTGATGCACAGCATCGCGCCGAGAGCGGTGTCAACGGCGAGGATTGTGCCCTTGACTTCCTCGCCATAGGGAAGCCCCCAGATACCGGAAAGGGCGAAATACAGAGTACCCAGCGCCGGAAGGACGATTAGGGCGATGTATTTCAGGACGTCATAGACCTTGTTGCTCAGTTTCATTTCATTATCCTCCTTATTTTGTGTGATTTTTGACCAACTCTTGATAATAGTGCTTGACGGCGCCGTTGCCGCTTGCATTGATGTACTTCTCCCCGGCGATCAAGCGCTCGGAGATCGGCATCCCTTCCGACATGATCGTCAGACGCAAAATGCCGAGATATTGCTCTTTGTCGTGCTTTTCGATTGTTTCCGTCCGGGCGGAAATGTCCGTAATCTTCGCGCTCATGTCCTTGAGCGGCGCGATCACCTTTTTGGCAAGCGCGACAATCGCCGCAATCGCACCGGCAAGTGCCCCCACGCGGATAATCCAGTCTACTACTTCCGTATTGCTCCCTCCTTTCTGCGTTGTAGGATGCCCAATTTGGACACCCTCAGCGGCATACCGCGCCGAGATTGCCCCGGATTGTGCAATCAATCCAGCCAAGCAGGCCTGTCCGGGATGATCAGCGTCGCCGGTGCGTCCAACCATGCCTTGTACCACTTGCGCAGCTCAACAAGATGCGCGATGCTGACGCCCTCATACCATAGTTGCCCCCGGTTGATCACTGAGTAGCACTCGCGCTCTCGACGCGCGCGGATCGCGTTCTGCCTTTCTGCAAGCTGCAAGGCA
>ERZ772892.3321-NODE-3321-length-11950-cov-9.639681_pt1 | contig 11950 bp, 10 predicted proteins | sample MGYA00512126_ERZ772892 | MGnify/ENA primary metagenome ERZ772892 (study PRJEB29015, sample SAMEA2737697) | human gut metagenome | biome: human gut; feature: human-associated habitat; material: faeces | place: China | collected 2012 ... | reverse complement strand
CGAGTTCGACGTCATCCTGGCTGAGGCTGGCGCTACCAAGATGCAGGTCATCAAGCTGGTCAAGGAGATCACCGGTCTGGGCCTGAAGGAAGCAAAGGCTATCGTTGACGGCGCTCCCAAGGCTGTCAAGGAGAAGGCTTCCAAGGCTGAGGCTGAGGACATCAAGAAGAAGCTGGAAGAGGCTGGCGCTAAGGTCGAGATCAAGTAATTTGATCCCTTCTGAACGTTCTTTCTTGAATTCTTATTCTTGAAACAAAAGGCACTCTCGCTGAAAGGCGAGGGTGCCTTTTTGGTTGTGCGCCCGCAGCAGGGCAAAAAGCTCCCGGAGCAGTGGCACTGAATGCCGCACCGCTCCGGGAGCTTTGGTTTTGCTTCCTTTATTCGTAGTCGATGGGCAGGGTGGGCAGACCGTTCAGATCAAGGCCTGCCGTGTGGCCCGCCATGTACTGGTAGTAGCCCTGCGCCGCGATCATTGCGCCGTTGTCGCCGCAGAATTTCAGTTCCGGCAGATAGACCTTGGCCCCCAGCTTCTGGGCACCATCGTTCACCAGCTGGCGCAGGCGGCCATTGGCGGCCACGCCGCCCGCCAGACAGACCTGCTTTGCCCCGGTGTCGGCAGCAGCCAGCAGCAGCTTTTCGGCCAGAATACCCGCAATGCGCTCCTGAAAGCTTGCCGCCAGATCAGGCACGTTGATCTCCTCGTTCTTCATCTGGGCCTTGTTTACCTCGTTCAGCACGGCGGTTTTCAGGCCGGAGAAGCTGACGTTGTACTTGCCGTCCACATGAGGCACCGGCAGGCGGTAGGCCTTGGGGTCGCCTGTTTTGGCGGCATTTGCCACGCTGGGGCCGCCGGGATAGGGCAGACCCAGGGTGCGGGCAACCTTATCAAAGGCTTCGCCGGCGGCATCGTCCACGGTGTGGCCCAGAATGTGGTAGTGGGTGTAGTCCTGCACCTCCACGATATGGCTGTGGCCGCCGGATGCCACCAGACAGAGGAAGGGCGGTTTGAGCTCCGGATGGGTCAGATAGAGGGCCGCAATGTGGCCCCGCAGATGATGCACCGGAACCAGCGGCTTGTTGGCAGAATAGGCCAGCCCCTTGGCAAAGTTCACGCCCACCAGCACCGCACCGATCAGGCCCGGCGCAAAGGTGACAGCCACCGCGTCCACATCGTCCATGGTCTTGCCTGCGTCCAGCAGAGCCTTTTTGACCGTGGCGCTGATGAACTCGCAGTGGCGGCGGCTGGCAATCTCAGGGACCACGCCGCCATAAAGCGCCTGCTCCTTGACGCTGGTGGAGATGACGTTGCTCAGCAGGCGGCGGCCATCCTCCACAAGGGATGCGGCGGTCTCGTCGCAGGTGGATTCGATTCCTAAAACGATCATAATTCAGTGGGCCTCCAGCCAGTTTTTGCCAGTGTGCACATCGGTGCTCAGGGGCACCGCGTAGTGCACGCAGCCTTCCATTTCCTCCCGCAGGATCTGCGCGGCCTTTTCGGCCTCAGCTTCCGGGGCTTCCACAATCAGTTCATCGTGGACCGTCAGGATCAGGCGGCTTTCCATTTTCTCGTTCCGCAGCCGCCGCCAGACACGCACCATGGCCAGCTTGATGACATCGGCAGCCGTGCCCTGAATGGGGGTGTTGCGGGCCATCCGTTCGCCGCTGGCCCGGATGTTGTGGTTGTTGCTGTTCAGCTCTGGCAGGGCGCGGCGGCGGCCGAACAGGGTGGAAACGTAGCCGCACTGGCGGGCATCCGCAATGGTCTTTTCCATATAGCCGTCGATATTGGGGAAGGTGGCCAGATAGGTCTGCAGGAAGGCCTCGGCCTCCTTGACGCTCACACCAATGTCCTTGGAAAGGCTGTAAGCGCCCTTGCCGTACATGATGCCAAAGTTGATGGCCTTGGCGCTGGAGCGCAAGCGGGGCGTGACATCCTCAGGCCGGATATTGTAGATCTTGGCCGCGGTGCTGCGGTGGATGTCGGCACCGGAGAGGAACGCCTCCTGCATGTGCGCATCGCCGGTGACATGGGCCAGGATGCGCAGTTCGATCTGGCTGTAATCGGCATCCACCAGCACGCAGCCGGGCTTTGCCACAAAGTAGGCGCGGAGCTTGCTGCCCATCTCGGTGCGGATGGGGATGTTCTGCAGGTTGGGATTGTCAGAGGAGAGCCGCCCGGTGCGGGCCTCGGTCTGGTTGAAACGGGTGTGGATGCGGCCATCCTCGCCAATGACCTTGAGCAGACCCTCCACATAGGTGGAGTTCAGCTTCTGGCAGGCACGGTACTGGAGAATGTCCTCCACCAGCGGGATGTCCCGCAGCTTTTCCAGTGTCTCGGCATCGGTGGACCAGCCGTTCTTCGTCTTTTTGCCGTGGGGCAGGCCCATGGTATCAAAGAGCAGGGTGCCCAGCTGTTTGGGGCTGTTGGGGTTGAAATCGGAAGTGCCCGCCTCCATCTCGATGCGGGTCAGCACCTGATCCAGCTCCTGCCGCAGCTGCACGCCGAAGGCTTCGATGCCCTCACGGTCTACAAGGATGCCGGTGCGGGTCATATCGGCCAGCACCTGTGCCAGCGGGAACTCGATGTTGTTGTAGAGCTCGTCCTCGCCGTTTTCGGTGATCTCCGCCTTCATTCTGGCGAACAGGTCTGCCAGGAAACCGGCATCGGGGTATTCCTCACAGGAGAACGCCGATCTTGCATGGTAGCTGGTGGCAAGGGTGGTGAGCAGATAGTGGGAAGCGGAAGCGTCCAGCAGGTAGGCGGCCAGCTTGCCGTCCCAGACGATGCTGCTGCCCCAGCTGCCTGCGGCCATGGCTCTGGCGTAGAGGGGGGCGGAATCGAATACATCCAGCGTCACCTTGGGGTCGTCCAGCAGGGAGACCAGCTCCTCCTCGGAGAGGGGATACACGGTGGTGTCCTGCACGGCGTACCAGGCCTCCGGCTGCACGACTGCGCTCTTTTTGCCCAGAACGGCGGGGCGCGCGGCCACCAGATAGTGGCCGGAGGGTTCTGCGGGCAGGGACGCAATGGCTGCGTTTACCTCCGGCAGGGTGTCGGGGTCCTGTTCCGGAGCGACACCGTCCAGCCCGAACCGGGTGATGAGGGTCTGGATCTCCAGCTCCTGCATCAGACGGACAGCGGCGGGCTTGTTGCCCTCGGTCACCTTGTAGGCCCCTTCCGCTGTGTCGATGGGGGCATCGGTGCGGATGGTGCCCAGCGTGTGGCTGAGGTAGGCATCCTCCCGGCAGGCCAACAGGTTTTCCCGCTGACGGGGCTTGATGATCGGGCTGTCCAGATGGTCGTACACGCTGTCCAGGGTGCCGAAGTTCTTGACCAGGGTCATGGCGGTCTTTTCACCGATGCCTTTCACGCCCGGAATGTTGTCGGACGTGTCGCCCATCAGGCTCTTCACTTCGATGAGCTGCTTGGGCTCGATGCCGTACTTTTCGTGGATGGCATCCAGATCCATGGTCTCCGTTTTGCTGCGGCCCATGGCGCTGGTGGCCAGCAGCACGGTGGTGGTCTCGCTCACCAGCTGCAGGCTGTCGCGGTCTCCCGTGGCCAGAAAGCAGTCGTCTCTGCGGGCCTCGCAGGCAGCGGCCAGCGTGCCCAGAATGTCGTCGGCCTCCCAGCCCTTTGCTGATACCTGGCGGTAGCCCAGGTCGGTGAGCAGTTCTTTCAGGATGGGCATCTGCTGGGCCAGCTCGTCCGGCATGGCGTGGCGGGTGCCCTTGTAGCCGTTGTACATTTCGTGGCGGAAGGTGGGGTGCTTCAGATCGAAAGCAACGGCCACCTCGTCGGGCTCACACTCCCGGAGCAGGGAATTCATAATATTCAAAAAGCCGAAGATGGCATTGGTATAGCGGCCGTCCTTGGTGGTCAGCAGCTTGATGCCGTAAAAGGCACGGTTGGCAATGCTGTTGCCGTCAATGACCAGTAAACGCATAGTCAGTCTCCTCCATTGCATTATAACTCAATTTATAGTATAACACAAAATGGGGGCCAGCGGGGGATTTTTGCAGAAAAAACAAAAATGCCCTCCCGTGTTGGGAAGGCAGGTGAAGGTGTTACTCCGAGATGGTGATGGCACTCACCGGGCAGGCCTGTGCGGCTTCCACGGCAGTGGGTACGGTGTCGGGCGGCAGCTCGCCCGGCACAGCGACGGCCAGGATGCCTGTCATCTGGAACACCTCGGGGCAGATCCCGGTGCACTGGGTGCAGCCGATGCAGAGATCGGGGTCAACGAATGCTTTCATGGGAAGTTCCTCTCTTTCTGAAATGGCCCGCCCTTCGTTCAATCTCAGGGTCGGCTTGTGATAAAGCAAGTATGGACGGAAAGAAGATGAATTATCCCTAGGTTTTTTCCGGCAGATATGATACAATAGAGCACACAGGATCCAGGAGGAAAAACGATGAACATTCAGATCTTTGGCACCAGCAAGTGCTTTGATACCAAAAAGGCCCAGCGCTATTTCAAGGAGCGGGGCATCAGGTTCCAGATGATCGACCTGAAGGAAAAAGAGATGAGCCGGGGCGAGTTTGAGAACGTGGCCCGCGCGCTGGGCGGCTGGGAGCAGCTGGTGAACCCGGCGGCAAAGGACAAGCAGACGCTGGCCCTGCTGGATGCACTGGTGGATTGGCAGAAGGAGGACAAGCTGTTCGAGAATCAGCAGCTCTTCAAAACGCCCATCGTGCGCAACGGCAAAAAGGCCACCGTGGGCTACCAGCCCGAGATCTGGAAAACGTGGGAATAAATCGCGCTTTCACAAAAAATCCACGCCCCGGGTTTTGCACCGGCGGGCAGTTTGTGGTATACTGAAAGCTGGTATTTCCCCAAAAGATGACCTGATTTAGGAGACGATAACGATATGAAAACCTATATGACCCCGGAAGAACACGCCCGGCTCCACCGCCGCCGCGCCCGGCAGGCCCTTGGCCTGCTGATCGCCGTGCTGGCACTGGTGGGCGTTGTAACAGTCGTGCGGGCCGGTGTGAAGGGTGTGGCCACCCTGTTTGACGACACCCAGCAGAAAGCGGAATATGAGGACCGGCTGGAAGGTCTGGTCCTGTTTGATCCGCTGCCCTTTGACGGCATTGAGAACATCAATGACCTGACTCTGCGCGAAGCCGCCGTCTGGGGCTGCGTGTACAGCATCCAGGAGACCCAGGGAGGCTTTGACAACTACAATACGGACCCCGACACCGAACAGCTGCTGCTGCCCTCGGTGGATGTGGATGCCTATCTGGCAAAGCTGGTGGGCCCCAGCTTCAAGCTGACCCACAGGAGCTTTGAGATGGACGACATGACTGTCGAGTTCGATGAGACGACCCAGTGCTATAAGATCCCCGTCACCGGCAGCGTGGGCATCTTCCGCGCTACCGTCACCAGACTGTTCAAGAAGGACGGCCTGCTCCACGTTACCGTGGGCTATATCCCCACCCAGAGCAGCGATGACAGCATCCTGAACAACTTGTCCGACACGCCCACCAAGTATATGGATTACCTGTTCAGCCGCCAGAGCGGCAGCTGGTATCTGACCGGCCTGACCGACAGCGAGACCAAGCCCGAATCTGCCGACAGTGCAGCCTCTGCCGCGGAGCCCGCCCCGCTGGCTGAGAGCGAGGTCAACGATGCCATCCTTGCCACCGCAGGCGATTCTGCCGCCGCCAGCGCCGTTGCTGACGAGGCTGCCCCTGCGGACGAGGCTGCGGAGAGCACCCCGGCGGAGAGCACCCCGGCGGAGAGCACCGAGGCTTCCTCCGAGAGCCCGGCGGCATAAAGCGAAAACCGAAATCTGACAGAACACCCCTGCACGGAATGTGTGAAGCATTCCACGCAGGGGTGTTTTTGTTTCCAGATTATTTCAGATCAAACCTGACCACGACCAGACGATACCACAGGTAGGGCACCATGTTCCAGATCATCCACAGCTCCATGAGGATATAGTTGGGCAGATCCTTCAGGCGGAAGGGGCGCTTGCCGAGCCTCCCCTCTTTGAGCAGGGCGAAGGCTTCGTGCATTCCCTTGTCCCAGGCTTCGCCAAAGCCCTGCTTGTGGAACTTGTAGCACTTGAGCAGATAGCCCAGCGCCAGCGGGAGAAAGTTCAGGATGAGCATGAGCAGCGGCTCGTTCTTGAGGGGGAGCAGGATGCTGTTCCGGCCGCTCTGCTGGCTCTTGAAGGCGTTGTACTTCACCGCGCCGGTGCTGGCACCGCAGATGTGGTAGCATTTTGCGGTGGGGCAGAGGACACACTTGTAGCCTGTGTTGTTGGCACGCCAGCTCAGGTCCACATCCTCAAAGTAGGCGAAGAAGTTCTCGTCAAAGGTGCCGATCTCCTCCAGAATGCTCTTGCGGTAGAGCGCCGCGCCGCCGCAGGCCGAGAAGATGCGCTTCTGTTTGGTGTAGCGGCTGGCCCGGCGGCCGTCGCCGGTCTTGCAGGCAAAGCCCATCCAGGTGACGTAATCACCGGCATCGTCGGCCAGTTCCCGTTCAAAGTGGCGGAGCATCAGGCTCTGCACGGCAAAAATTTTGGGATCGGTCTCGGCGGTGCGGATGAGCTCGGCTAGCCAGTCGGGCTCGGCAAAGGCATCGTTGTTGAACATGACCACATACTCGCCCCTGGCCCGGGCAATGCCCTGATTCACGGCGTGGGAGAAGCCGGTGTTGGTGCCGTTTTCGATCAGGGTGAAGTTGGGGCGGCCGCAGTAGCTGCGGGCCTGCTCCAGACTTTCATCGGTGGAACCGTTGTCCACGATGATGAGCTCAAAATCCTGCTCTGTCTGGGCATAGACCGACTCGATGGAGTCCTTGAGCCAGCCTTTGCCGTTGATGTTGGGGATAACGATGGTTGCTTTCATATATAGATGCTCCTGAAAATTCAACTTCAGGGCAGATTATACCATAATTGCGTTGAAAAAGAAACCGGCAGTTGGGAAGAAAAGCGGAAAGCACGATGAAAAACTTTTCCGGACTTTTGTAGCAAATATCCAACTACTTCACTGTACGATTGTGCAATCTGCCCTTGAATTGTGACCAAAGCGTGTAAATATTGAGAAAATGGCTGCAAAACTGTTTACAAAAGAGTAACAGAATGATATACTTTACACCAGTGAATGAAACGCTCTTTTGTGAAGAAAGGATACTGACGTGGAAACAGCCAAGCACTTTGGAAGCAAACTTCGGAAAACTCTCGCTGCCCTGCTTGCAACGATGGCCCTGATGGCCGTGCTGCTCCCCGGGGCACTGGCCGTGGACCTGAACGTTGATGTTGGGTTCTACTTCAAACAGAGCCGGGGCGGCACCTGCACCTTGGCCTCTGCCGCAATGATGCTTCGCCGCCGGGCCTATCTGGACGGGATGGACAGCTGGGTGGATGTGACTGAAAACGGCATCAAGAGCACGGCCTGGTCGGGCGGGCTCTCCCACAGCTTTACATACAACGATATGCATGTGGGTTATGCGACCCTGCCCTCGGGCAAGGCGGCCAAGACGGGAGCGCTGGTCTCCATTCTGGCGGAGCATCCGGAGGGCATTGTGCTGTACGACCGCACCAGACCCCATGCCGTGCTCCTGACGGACTACACCGACGGCGTGTTCTACTGTTCCGATCCTTCCAACGGCGTTGCCTCCGGCCGTGTGCCGCTGTCTGCCGCCAGCATCTCCATTGGCGGCGCGTCCTGCTACTGGTACATCACCGAGGATGGCAATGACGATGGTCTGGAGCTTCTGGAAGAGGCTGTGCAGGCGGAGGAAGCCGCCGCGGAAACTGAGACCACAGCGGAGACAGAAGCCGCTGCTGGCGAGGAAAGCAGCAGTCAGGATTGGTGGACGAGCCTGTTTGGCTGAATATTGATCTTCTGGGCGGCTGGCCGTTGGGTCAGCTGCCTTTTTTATTAGCATCCTCACCCTCTCAGGCCGCTTCGCGTCCAGCTCTCCCAAAGGGAGAGCTCTTGACAAAACCGCAAATCTTGCATTTACTGCCAAGGCCTCCCACTTTGGGGGAGGTGGCATCGCGTAAGCGATGACGGAGAGGGTGAGCCCGTTCACCTCCGCAGCTCTGTCCCCGGGAAATAGTGCGCCAGAATTTCCTCCGCGCTCTGTCCCTGCTCGGCCAGCGCCTTGGCACCCCACTGGCTCAGACCCACACCGTGGCCATAGCCCTTGGTGGTGAGGAGAAAGCTGCCCTCCTGATACTGCACCGTGAAGCAGGCGCTCCGCAGGCCCAGCGCTTTGCGCAGGGCCGGGCCGGTGACGCTTTGCCCACAGACGGGCAGGGAGGCTACATAGCCCGAAGGGGTAAGCGCGGCCTCTCCGAACCAGCTGGCAGGTGCGGCAGGGTCAGGGAGAAGGCCCAGCCCGGCGAGAGCCTGCTGCATCTGTTCGGTGGTGAATTGGACGGTATAAAGATAGTTGTCCGCATTGAGGTCGGCGGAGCTGTCCACGGCCACAAGATAGGGAAGAGCAGTGCCCCAGACGTTTTCGCTGGCCTCGGTCATGCCGTTGGAGATGGCAAAGTAGCTTGTCCCGGCGGGGGCGTTGTCGTAGTAGAGCACATCGGTCAGCGCGCTGTCCACCAGCGCCGAGAGGCGGGCATAGTTTTCTTCATAGGCGGTGCCCCAGTAGCTGCGGAGAACTGCATCCGTTAAGTATCCCTGCCGCCGGACGGGGTCCACGCTCAGCCAGCCGGAAGCCGGTTCGGCGGCATGGTCGCGGCAGTAGAGGGCATAGCTGTGGGCCGCGATGGCCTGCGCCTTGAGCGCCTCGTCCGGCCAGCTGATGGGCATTTCTGCCGCCACGGCACCGATCAGATATTCCCGCCGAGGCACCGAGACCACGGCTCCGGCGCTCTGGTCGGCCAGCAGAAAGCTCTCGCTGTCCTGATCGGAGGGCGGCACGGCGGCGCTGTCCGGGGCGGCTTCTGAAGCTGCAGCGTCCGGCAGAGGAGCAGAAGAAGCCCCCTGTGCCGGGCCGAACACCGCCAGTGTCAGCCGGTAACCGGCGATCGGCAGGAGTGTGCCCAGCACCAGCAGCAGGGCGCAGAGGAGAAAGAATGTCTTTTTCATCGTGATTTTCCCTCCCGGACAGGCATTTTTCTGGGCATAGTGTACCAGCCCGGCGGGGTGAAAAAGCGCACATTTCATCCAAGACTTGAATTTACTTCACAAAAGCGCTATCATAAGGGTGTGCCATCATGGTGGATGGCCGGAAAGTATATAAGAGAGAAATAAGAGAAAGGGGAAATTCGCGCATGAACTATACCCATGCAGAAGTGGCGTCGCTGGACCCGCAGACCATGCGGACGCTGTGTGAAGAGTATCTGGCAAACAATTACATCGACCCGGAGACGAGCGAGCGTCTCGGTGTCAAGCGCGGCCTGCGCAACCCGGATGGCACCGGTGTGCTGGCAGGCCTGACCAATGTCTGTGACGTTGTGGGCTACAAAAAGGATCAGGAGGGGCATGTCATTCCCATTCCGGGCCGTCTGATCTACCGCGGTGTGGACATCAACGAGATCGTGAACGAGGCTTACCGCAATGACCGCTTTGTGTTTGAAGAGGTCATCTGGCTGCTGCTGTTCGGCAGCCTGCCCACCCAGGAGCAGCTGGACGATTTCTGTGAGCTGCTGGCAGAGCACCGTGCCCTGCCCGATGGCTTTATGGATACCATGAATGCTCCTTCGCCCAATATTATGAACAAGATGCAGCGGTGCGTGCTGGGCCTGTATTCCTACGACGAGCATGCCGAGGATCTGACGCTGGAGAATATCCTGAACCAGAGCATCAACCTGATCGCCAGTATGCCCACCATGATGGTGAACGCTTACCAGATGAAGCGCCGCTACTATGACAAGCAGAGCATGTTCTTCCACATGCCCAAGCCCGGCCAGAGCACGGCGGAGCACATCCTGAGCACCTATCGCCCGGACCAGAAGTTCACCCACGAGGAAGCCAAGCTGCTGGATATGTGTCTGCTGGTCCACGCCGACCACGGCGGCGGCAACTGCTCCACCTTTACCGCCCGTGTGCTGTCCTCCTCGGGCACCGATACCTACTCGGCCATTGCAGCCGCCATTGGCGCGCTGAAGGGCCCCAAGCACGGCGGTGCCAACCTGATGGTCAACCGTCAGCTGCAGGATATCCTCAAGCATGTGGAGCATCCGGAGGACGACGACGAGGTGCGCGAGTATCTGCGCCGCATCCTGCGCAAGCAGGCGGGCGACGGCTCCGGCCTGATCTACGGTATGGGCCATGCGGTCTACACCATGAGCGACCCCCGTGAGGTCATCCTGAAGGAGCGCGCCAAGCACCTGGCCTACGAGAAGGGCTTTGAGGAAGAGTACAACATGCTGTGCAGCATTGAGCGGCTGGCTCCCGATATCTTTGCCGAGGAGAAGGGCAGCAGCAAGCCGGTGTGCGCCAATGTGGACCTGTTCAGCGGCCTGATCTACAACATGCTGGGCATCTCTGAGGATATCTACACCCCGCTGTTCGCCATTGCCCGTGTGCCGGGTTGGTGCGCACACCGGGTGGAGGAAGTCATTTTTGCCAACCGGATCATCCGGCCTGCCTATAAGTATCTGGGCGTGCGCCAGAAATATAAACCGATCGAGGAACGCTGATGAACGCTTTATTTGTGCTGATTTTCACCTGTGGTGGTGCCCTTGCCATTGGGCGCGGGCTTGATCTTGCCCTGTGGACGGACTGGAACACCGGCCTGTGTACGACGGGCTCTGTCTGGCTGCGGTACGGCAGCCTGTGGGCGGCGCTGGTCGTTGGTATCATTGCCGCCAGGAAGCTGGCCCGCCAGCCCCTTGTTCTGCGCAGTGCCTGCAAACCGGTGGGAGTTACATCGGTGCTGGGCGGCGTGTGTGTCGGCCTGGCCGGTGCGGTGCGTCTGGCAGTGGGCATGACCGGCGTTGGCGCGCTGGTGCGTGCCGTGCTGGAGCTGGTGTGCGCTGTCTGGCTGATCCGACTGGGCCGCAGCTGGACGCATAAGGGAGAATACCGTCTGCCCGGCCGGAGCATGACCCCGGCGGTGCTTGGCACGGCGGTGTTCTACTGGGGGGTGCTGAGCCGCTTTATGGAGAACAGCTCCAGCTGGCACCGGGTGGAGCCGACTGCCATGGTCTGGCAGATGCTGGCCGCGCTGGTGTTTCTTTCGGCGATGGTCCGCGCCCTCTGGCTGCCGGAAACGTCCAACGGCTGCCAGCTGTGCGAGGCCGGGATCTGCACGTTCCTGCTCTGCTTCTGCTGGGAACTGCCCCGGGTGCTGGTGCTGCTGTTCCACGGCATCACGGCAGCCGACCTGCCCGAGGTGCTGTTTGGCTTTGGCATGTGCTGCATCGGCGCGCTGGGCCTGTTCACTGTGGCGCGGGTGGCAGGAAGTGACGGAAGGCCTGCAATACCCCGACACGCCGTTGGTTGAATTGCTGAAAAGATTCCCAGAAAAGCTGTGAAAATCGTTCAAAAACAAAAAAGTGTGAAATTACCTTGTTAATTTTTTGGCGGGCACTTGAAGGTTTCCGCGATTTGGTCTATAATAAAGCTACCGTGATTATTATCCGATAAAAGGGTAAGAACATTTAGGAGGTACTATTAACATGGCTGTTAGAGTTGCTATCAATGGTTTTGGTCGTATTGGCCGTCTGGCTTTCCGTCAGATGTTTGATGCTGAGGGTTACGAGGTCGTTGCAATCAACGATCTGACCAGCCCCAAGATGCTGGCTCACCTGCTGAAGTACGATACCGCTCAGGGTTCCTTCTGCGGCAAGATCGGCGAAGGCAAGCACACTGTTGAGGCTACCGAGGATTCCATCATCGTCGACGGCAAGGAGATCAAGATCTATGCTGTTAAGGACGCAAAGGATGCTCCTTGGGGCGAACTGAACGTTGATGTCGTTCTGGAGTGCACCGGCTTCTACACCAGCAAGGAGAAGAGCATGGCTCACA
>ERZ772892.3320-NODE-3320-length-11951-cov-16.630632_pt1 | contig 11951 bp, 6 predicted proteins | sample MGYA00512126_ERZ772892 | MGnify/ENA primary metagenome ERZ772892 (study PRJEB29015, sample SAMEA2737697) | human gut metagenome | biome: human gut; feature: human-associated habitat; material: faeces | place: China | collected 2012 ... | reverse complement strand
TTATACTCAATAAAAAACTAACTTACCTTTACCCACAGACAAAATTGAAAAACCCAAATTTATCGAACTGACCTTTACTACAATAAAAATTAAAAAATAAAAATCTTACGGACAAAGGAAAAGGATATGGTATAGGGGAGTAGACCATATCCTTTCTAAGTTAATAAAATTTTAATTATTAATAGTAGTTAAAATAATTTTACAAAGTTACTACTATAAGCAATTATTATATAACTTAACTATCTTATTTAACAGTTACCTTACAAGTTGCAGAGACTTTACTACCATCCTTTGCAATTGCTTTGATAAGGGCAGTACCTTTTTTCTTAGCAGTTACTTTACCTTTACTGTTAACTGTTGCAACAGATTTTCTGTTACTTGACCAAGTAAGTTTTTTATTTGTAGCATTTGTTGGAGTAACTGTTGCTTTAAGCTGATATGATTTACCTTTGTTTAACTTTAGGCTAGTTCTGTTTAACTTAACTTTAGTAACATATGCGATATAATTTACTGTAACTTTCGTATCCTTAGTAACAGTAAACTGTACCTTAGTTTTTTTATAAGTTTTGCCGTTTATTACAATAGACTTAACCTTGTAATTTTTGTTTGGTGTTGCTGAGATTGTAGCAACAGTGTTAGGCATATAATAGCCACCACCTGTTACTTTACCGTACTTTGAAGTAACTGCAACATTTTTCATTCCTGTTTTCACATTAAATGAGAATGTATGAGCTTTACCCTCAACATAGCCTTTACCGTAATATTTACTGCCAACAACTGCACCTCTAATACCGTTTACACTGTCAATATGGAAGTAGTTATTCATAACAGTAAAGGTATCATTACTTGGATTATAAAGAACAGTATCACCCTTATTGTCAAAAAGTTCACCGGTATATAAGATACCGTTTTCTACAAAGTCAACACCACAACTGTAGTAACTAAGCATCTTGTTATTGATTTCATATGGTGTATATTTATTTATCCCTAAGTTTTTGTTGCTCTTTGTCCACTTAGTACCATCAAAAATTAAGTTATTAGGGCAAGTACCACCTTCGTTTATACCCATTGTATATACCAGTTTATTTCCATACTGCAAGCATTTACCCATTGCTCTTTTCTCAGAAAGTGAAGAAACTTTCTGCCACTTTGAATTAGAGTACTTATACACTGCATCGGATAAAGAATCGGTACTGTAATCATAACCACCTATTAGGTACATTTCTTTATTATAGAAAGCTATAGTTTGGTTTGATAAGTCAACACCGTCAATATCCTTAATTGAGTATTTACATGTGGAAACGTCAAAAGTTAACAAGGCATTTTCTTTCATATAGAAACTATTACTTAACTCAGGAGTTAGGAAATAAGTAATAGCCAAATAAATTTTGCCATTGTAATATACAGGTGATGAACTTTCTATCATATAACTACTGTCATTTGTAATATCCTTAAAGTGGTCAATTACTGTTTTGGTGTAACTACAGGTTTTGTTAATACCAAGCACACCTTTTTTGTTTATACTATAACGAACAATGTTGTTATTATCGTCAGTGTTGTAAAGGTACTTACCGTCACTTATTAGGTCATAGCTATAAATAGTTTCACTATCCATTAAACCATTGTCGGAATATCTTGTACCTTTTAAGAAAATATTAGAATAACAACCGTAACCGTCTTTTGAATAAATTTTCAGCTTACATTCACCACCAAAATAACTATTGTCGTTAATAGTTATTTGGTTCTTTGTTGCTGTATAGTTTTTAATTTCTTTATCATTAACGGTTATTTTATTTATATTTTCAAAACCTAAACCTTTGACTATAGTTTTATTGCCACTTGAAGTCCAAGAATCAACCTTAGGAATTACAGAACCGTATTTATCAAGAGAAAGCACACCGTTGGACTTTGTCTTTTCATCTACAAGAGAATTTTGGTTTACTGTATCTGTTGCTTTTTCAATTAATTGTTCTGTTGTTAGGTCACTGTACTTATCTTTGATTAGTGCAACACTGCCAACAACATATGGTGTTGCCATTGATGTACCACTATAAATATCATATTTACCAAAGGACTTTTCTTCATTTTCTGTACCCTTAGAAAATCCAATATTGTCCAGTTTAACAGAATAATCACCAATACCATTTGCATTTAATAACACAACAAGTTTTCTTTCACCTGTTGCATTTTTAGGAGTTAGAGTATTTGTAACAACATGAGTCCATTCTGATGTAGCAGGATAAGCTAAATAAGCCTCATTCTTGTCTATAATATCTTCAACAGTATATTTTTCATCTTTGCCATAGTCGGCAAAATAAATCGCTTGTTGGCTGAATATGCTACCGTCATTAACAATTTCAGGAGTTTTTGCAATATTGTACATTAGGCTTGTATAAATTCCGTTATCACCGTTTGAACTTACAATATAAGGAATTTCCAAAGCATAAAGACCATTTCTATCTACAGTAAAATCAAACTGTAAACAGTTGTTATCCCCTATTCCATCGTCAAAGCCTGTATTTGTTTCTGTGATGGATACAGGGTTTTTGCCTTGTTCTTCTCCTAAGTCACCTAGTTTTGCATTAAAATTCTTTGTTATATATTGCTGACATCTTTCATCTATTTCTTCCTTATTATAAACAGTAGGCAAGAAACAGTTGTAACTTACTGTTGACAAAATATCAGAACCCGGTGAAGCAATATCTACTGAATTTTTGCCGTAATTAGAGTAGGATGCAATTTTACCGTCTTCGCCTGTTGCTGCAACAGAAATAATATATTTACTGTCGTAACAAGCAGGATAAGTATATGGTGACTCTTCTTCATCGTCATCATCAAATATATCCTTTTTAAAAATCATTTCACCATCGTCATCATCGCCATCATTTTCACCGGTATATTCTTCTTCAGCATCAAAGTCAGTACCATCGTTACCGGCAGCACAAACAGAAACTGCACCGGCTTTGCCCACTTTGTTAATAATATTTAGAAGAATTTCGGAGTATTCGTTACTACCCCAAGAATTATTTATAGCAACAACATTAACACCAAGTTTCATAGCATTATAAATATAGTTATAAGCTGAAACGGCATCTTCAGTAGTACCCATACCACTGCTAGTTAAAAACTTTAGTGCCATAATCTTTACGTTATCAGCTACACCGGAAACACCTTCATTATTATTTCTGGTTGCACCGATAATACCTGCACAGTGAGTACCATGACCGGCATCATCCATAGGTTCACCGTCATCGATAGTCCCTGTAAAGTCAAAGCCATGAACACCCTTTAGTTTATTTTGGTAAGGGTTTACCCACATTTTATCTTTTAAATCAGGGTGAGTATAATCAACACCTGAGTCAATAATGGCAACTACAGGAGTGTCCTTTTCTGTTGACTTTTTGTTCCACATTTCTGTTGGTTTAATATCTTCCCCTACCTTACCGTTATTGATACCTTTATTTTCTAATGACCACTGAAAATTGCTATATGTATCATTAGTAATAGAAGATGCTCTATAAATATAGTTTGGTTCGGCAATCAGAACATCCTCTTCATCCTTTAGTTCATCAATAATTTTCTTTGTACTTAGCTTTTTGGAAGAAACAGTTACAACGGCAACACTGCTCTTTCTTTCCTTAAAGTCACTTACATTTTCAACTTTAATAGATGATGAAACATCCATAATTTTGTTAAGGGATGCACCGGTTGAAACAAGGTCACTGCCTTTCATCATTACAACTGCTTCACCCTCAACATAGTCTTTGTCCTTTTTATCACTTTGTTTTGGATAAACAAAAGACTTGCTTACATTGTTTTTAACATTACTTTCTTTATTTGTGGAAAAAGCACTTGCACTGCCACAAGCTATGCTACTTGTTACCATCAAAGCAGAAAGTGTTGTTGCAATAACTTTCTTAAATTTTTTCATAAAATATCCTTTCTGTATTATATTTTCTAGTTTCATAATACACTATACTATATATAATACTTTTTAAAATTTAAAAGTGTTGCAAAAATTTCCAAAAAATTTTATTTTATTTTGAAAAAAATTAGCCTCTGCTATTTTGCAGAGGCTAATAATAATTGAGTTTGAAAATTATGCCAAGATTTCGTCAGCAAGTTTTTCCATTTCTTTATATGTATCTTCTGTTGCTCTGGACTTAATTGTAACTACTGTATCACAGATAGTAACATTCTTCATTTCTTCCAGGTAACCCTTCATAGTTCTTGCAGCAGTAGGTGCCCATGAACCGTTTTCTACAATAGCTACCTTTCTGTTCTGATAAGCCTTAATCTTTAGATGATGTAGGAAGTCTGCCATTACAGGGAATACACCTGCATCATATGATGGAGCAGCAACAATTAACTTGCTATATCTAAATGCATCTTCAATAGCCTCTGCCATATCACATCTTGAAAGGTCAGTTACAACAACTTTCTTGTCTGTCTTGGACTTTAGGATTTCTTCCAGCTTACCTACTGCCTCAGTTGTGTTGCCATGAATTGAACAATAAGCAACAAATACACCATCTGTTTCAGCCTGATAAGTTGACCAAGTGTTGTATAGGTCTAGGTAGTAGCCTATATTTTCTGTTAGTACAGGACCATGAGTAGGACAGATAATCTGAATGTCAAGCTTTGATGTTTTCTTTAGTAGTCCTTGTACAGGTACTCCATACTTACCTACAATGTTAAAGTAGTATCTTCTAGCTTCACAAGCCCAATCTTCATCAGTATCTAATGCACCGAACTTACCGAATGCATCAGCAGAGAACAGTACCTTATCTGTGCTGTCGTATGTAACCATTACTTCAGGCCAATGAACCATTGGTGCCATTACAAAACTTAATGTATGAGTACCAAGTTCAAGAGTATCACCTTCAGCAACAACCTTTGAAGTTGCTTCTAAATCAAGACCTGTAAACTGCTTTAGAAATAAGAAAGTTTTCTTGTTACCTACCAAAGTGATTTCAGGGTACTTCTTGATACAAGCATCTACAGAACCGGAATGGTCAGGTTCCATATGGTTTACAACAAGATACTTAGGTGTCTTACCGTCAAGAACTTTCTCAACATTTTCAAGCCATTCATCGGTTTTTCTTTTATCAACTGTATCAATAAGTGCAATATTTTCATCCATAATAACATAAGCATTATATGCAATACCGTTAGGAATTATATACTGACTTTCAAACAAATCAAGAGTTTTATCATCACAACCAACATATGTAATATCTTTTGTTACTTCTTTAATCATAATTAATACCTCTCTTTCTTAATTAAGGATAGAATATCACATTTTATTCATATTTTTATTCTAGTATAGAATTATATATGTTATTTTTTAATAAAATAATTGTTAATAATAGCCATAACTTAAAATAAATATCAATAAAACAGAAATGATTATTATTTTCAGCATTATGTACAACTAAACGGTTTATTTCTTGTGCAAAATAATGAACATTGAATTTAAAATATACATTGTACATATCTTTAAATAATGTTAAAATCAATATACTAAACTAAATAAGAGGTGAATATATTGAAGAAATTACTAAAGCACTTTAAGCCTGCAATCATTCCTATTATTTTCGTTGTAATTTTGCTAGTAATTCAGGCTTATTGTGACTTATCATTGCCAACATATATGAGTAATATTGTCAATGTTGGTATTCAGCAGTCCGGTATTGAAACTGTTACACCGGATAAAGCTCCAAAAAGTGAAATGGATAAAATAGAGCTTTTTATGGACAAAAATGACAAAGACTTTGTAAATTCTCAGTATAAAAGTGAGAAGTACAAAAACAAAGATATTCTTGTATTAAAGGAAAATATCAGCGATAAAAATGCCGATAAACTTGCCAATAAGCTAACAAAGCCTATGCTTATCACTTATATGTTAGAAAAGAGTGAGAAAGGTGAACTTTCTTCCGACTCAGTAAGTGGAAAGATTGACAACAAGGACTTCCAGAAGATTATGGAAAACGGTGTTAAAGAAATGACACCTGAAAACCAAATGAAGTTTATGGAAATCAATAAGAAGTCTCAAAATGGTGAAACAGTTGATATGTTTGAGATTTTGCCTTTATTCAGCGAAAACACTATGAGTCAAATTACTGATGTAATGAACGACAAGTTAAAGGCATTTGACAAACTAGGGGAGGACACAATCACACAGGTTGTAACACCATATACAGAAAGCCTTATGAAGTCTGCCGGTGTTGATACTGACCAGGTTAGAATGAATTACCTATTTAAAGCAGGTGCATTAATGCTTGGTTATGCCGGTGTAATCTTTGTATGTATGATTGCCGTTTCCTTACTTGCATCAATTATCGGTGCTAGATTCTCTAAGGATATTAGAAGTCATGCATATAACCAAATTATCAACTTCTCAGCAAGTGAGTCAAATAAATTCAGTAATGCTTCATTAATTACAAGATGTACAAATGATATTCAGCAAATTCAGATGGTTGTTGTAATGATGCTAAGAATGATTATCTATGCTCCAATCTTAGGTATAGGTGCATTATTAAAGGTAACTAATATGAGTTCCGGTATGGTATGGGTTATTGCCTTAGCAGTTGGTGTTATCCTTGTACTTGTTTCAACACTAATGACAGTAGCAATGCCTAAGTTTACTGCACTTCAAAAGCTGGTTGATAAGGTAAACCTAGTTTCAAGAGAAATTCTTACAGGTCTACCTGTTATCAGAGCATTTAGCCGTGAAGACCACGAAAATGAAAGATTTGACGATGCAAACAAAACTCTTACAAAGACTAACCTATTTGTAAACAGAGTTATGGCAATTATGATGCCTGCTATGATGTTTATTATGAACGGTACAACTGTACTTATTGTTTGGGTTGGTGCTAATGAAACTAATGCAGGTAATATGCAAGTCGGCGACATTATGGCATATATCCAATACACAATGCAGATTATTATGTCTTTCCTAATGATTTGTATGGCAAGTATTATGATTCCAAGAGCATTTGTTTCAGCAAAAAGACTTGGTGAAATCTACGATACAGAAATTACAATTCATAACCCTGAAAACCCTAAGCAGTTTGAAGAAAAACAAAAGGGCGTTGTAGAATTTAAGGATGTAACATTTGCTTATCCGGGAGCAGAAGAACCTGTACTAAAGGACATTAGCTTTACTGCAAAGCCAGGTGAAACTACTGCTATTATCGGTTCAACAGGTAGTGGTAAGAGTACACTTATCAACCTTATTCCAAGATTTTACGATACAACTAAGGGTTCTGTTACAGTTGACGGTCAAGATATTAAGGATGTTAAGCTAACTGATTTAAGAGATAAAATCGGTTATGTACCACAGAAAGGTATGCTATTCTCCGGTACTATTAAGTCAAACATTGCTTTTGCAAATGAAGACCTACCAATGGAAAAAATCGAAAAAGCAGCAGAGATTGCTCACGCAACAGAATTCATCAATGAAAAGCCTCAGAAATATGAAACACATATTAGCCAAGGTGGTACTAATGTTTCAGGTGGTCAAAGACAAAGACTTTCTATTGCAAGAGCTATTGCAAATGAACCTGAAGTGCTAATCTTTGATGATAGCTTCTCAGCACTAGACTTTAAGACTGATGTTGCAGTCAGAAAGGCACTTAGTGAAAATATTAAGAATAGCACAATCCTTATTGTTGCTCAAAGAATCAGCACAGTTCTAAATGCTGAACAGATACTTGTACTTGACAACGGTAAAATCGTTGGTAAGGGTACACACAAAGAACTACTGAAAAACTGTCAAGTTTATCGTGACATTGCAGAAAGTCAGTTGTCAAAGGAGGAATTACAGTAATGCCTATGCCTATGGGAGGACCTAGAGGTGGTAGAGGTCCACAAGGAAAAATGATGGGAACAGCTAAAGCAAAAGACTTTAAGGGTTCTATCAAAAGCCTTTTTAAATATGTCGGCAACTATAAGTTTGCCATACTCATTGTTGTAATTTTCGCCATTGCAAGTACAGTTTTCAATGTTGTAGGACCTAAGATTTTAGGTAATGCAACAACAGAACTTTTCAACGGAATTATGAGTAAGTATTCCGGTGGTTCAGGTATTGATTTCGGTAAAATTGCCGGTATCTTAATCGGACTACTATGTATCTATATTACAAGTTCAGTTTGTGGTTTTGTTCAGAACTTCCTAATGAGTACAGTAACTCAGAAGGTTGGTTATAGATTAAGAAGAGATATTTCTTACAAAATCAATCTTCTTCCTATGAACTACTTTGACAGACATCAAACAGGTGAAACACTATCTATTATCACAAATGATGTTGATACTCTTTGTACAAGTTTAAACCAGGTTGCAACTCAGGCAGTAACATCAATTTCAACAATCATCGGTGTGCTATATATGATGTTTAGCATTAACTGGATGATGACACTTATTGCTTTAGTTATTCTACCGGTTGCACTAATCTTTATTTCAATTATTTTCAAGATTTCTCAAAAGCACTTTAGAAATCAGCAGGATTACCTTGGTCATGTTAACGGTCAAGTTGAAGAAACAATCAGTGGTGTTAACATTGTTCAGGCATTTAACACAGTTGACAGAAATGTTGAAGAATTTGAAAAGTCCAACAATATGCTTTATAAATCAGCATGGAAGAGCCAGTTCTTCTCAGGTTTAGCAGGTCCTATTATGCAGGTAATCGGTAACTTAGCTTACGGTGCAATTGCAGTACTTGGTGGTTACTTAGCTATTCAAGGTACAATTACTGTCGGTGACATTCAGTCATTTATACAGTATGTAAGACAGTTTACAATGCCTATTCAGCAACTTGCTCAGGTAAGTAATATGATTCAGCAAATGACTGCATCAGCTGAAAGAATTTTTGAATTTATCGGTGAAAAAGAAGAGTCACAAGAGGCTGAAAACCATTGCAAGAAGTCTAACGGTGAAAATGTTACTGTTGATGAAATCACAGGTAATGTAACATTTGACCATGTTAAATTCGGCTACAATGAGGATAAAATTATTATTCACGACTTCTCAGCTAAAGTTAAGCAAGGTCAGAAGATTGCTATTGTTGGCCCTACAGGTGCAGGTAAAACAACAATGGTTAAGCTACTGATGAGATTCTATGACCTAAACGGTGGTAGCATCCTAGTTGATGAACACAACATTAATGACTTTGACAGAAGAGAACTAAGAGAGCTTTACGGTATGGTTCTTCAGGATACATGGTTATTTAAAGGCTCAATTATGGAGAACATTCGTTACGGTAAATTGGATGCAAGTGATGAAGATGTTATAAAGGCTGCAAAGGCTGCTCATGTTGATGACTTTGTTAAACACCTACCTGATGGCTACAATATGGTTCTAAATGAAGAAGCATCAAATGTTAGCCAAGGTCAAAAGCAGTTATTAACTATTGCAAGAACAATTCTTGCCGACCCTAAGATTCTTATTCTTGATGAAGCTACTTCTTCAGTTGATACAAGAACAGAGGCTTATATTCAGAAGGCTATGGATAACCTAATGGAAGGCAGAACAAGTTTTGTTATTGCTCACAGACTTTCAACAATCAAGAATGCTGACTTAATTCTATTTATGAAAGATGGGGACATTGTTGAACAAGGTACTCATAATGAGCTACTTGCTAAGGGTGGCTACTATGCAGACCTATACAACAGTCAGTTTGATAAAGTATCTTAAAAATTTATCACTTTAACACAAAGGGAAGTTACAGTTTCTATGTAACTTCCCTAATTTTTTCAAAAAAAGAACACACAATAACAGTTGAAGTAATCACAAAAATGTGATATATTTGATTAAAGGAGTTGATAGTATGGCAAAAAAAGGTACACACGGCTATTTTGAAGATGAAAACAAAGACACATCTTTTGATGACTTCAAAACTGATATGACTAACATTGATGATGAAGTTGACAAAATCTTAGCCGAACAAAGAAAAGCAAAACAACAGATTGACTTCTTTAGTGATGAACCTATTGATAATAACGAAGATGAATATGTATTTGACAACAGTTCTTCAAGAGAACTAAAGAGCAATAGCCCTAGAAGAAATACATATGCTGAAAATATAGAAACTGAAGAAGTTACACCTGAAACTAAAGAACCACAGGGTAGTCATTCTGCTGATACTAACGATAGTGGTGAAAGCAGAAGTAACAGAAGTTCCGGCAGTTCAGGTAGCAGAAGTTCAAGCAGTAAAAGTTCCAAAGGTCCTAAGGACAAAAAGAAAAAGTCCAAGAAAAAGGACAAGGACAGAGGACACAGTAGCCACGATAGTCACGAAAGTCATAGCAGTAACAGAAAAGATAACAGTAAATCCGATAATAGAAAAGCTGAAAAATCTTCTAAGAGAAGCGACAAAAGCCACTCCGAAAAGAAAAAGCATACAGGACTAAAAACATTTGTTGTTATCATTATTATCCTAGGTGCTTTATGTGGTGGCGTTTATGCTTACTTTGGACATATTCCAACTAAGGAAGATATTCAGAACTTACTACCTATATCAGACAGTGCAGAACCTACTTCTTCTGCTTCAATTCACGAAACACTTGTTGCAATTACAGTTTCAGGTGACACAGTAACATATAACGGTGAAGTACTAAGTAGTGTTGATGAATTAAATAACAGATTGTCAAAAGAAACAGACCCTACAATTTCTCTAATCAACAATGATGCAAATGCTTCTACATACAACAAGGTTGTTGAAATTGTTAACAACTACGGTGGTAACTTTGAAACAATGGATGAGGACAACACCAACCCATCAATTAACACAGAAGAAAACTCTACTGAAGAAAATACTACAGAAAGTGTAGCAGAAAGCACAACAGAACCTACTTCTGAAAGCACTTCTTCAGCAGAATAACTGACAATTTATTCCGATAGTTGACATTATATTTACTATGTGTTACACTATGAGGGTAGAAAAATTAAATATTTTCTTATCAAGAGCGACTGAGGGACAGGCCCTATGAAGTCCGGCAACCTGCGAAAAGCAAGGTGCTAATTCCTGCGGTATAACCGAAAGATGAGTATTAAGCCACCGTCTTTCACGGTGGCTTTTTTTGTGGTAAGAAATATAAGAAAAGGAGTATAGATATGGGAAAGTATTTATTTACATCAGAATCAGTTACTGAAGGACATCCTGACAAAGTCTGTGACCAGATTAGTGACGCAATTCTTGATGCAATTTTTGAACAAGACAATATGGCTCATGTAGCTTGTGAAACAACTGCAGTTGCCGGTATCGTAAACATTATGGGTGAAATCAGCACAACTGCTAAGGTTGATTATGAAGAAGTTACAAGAAATGTTATTAACGAAATCGGTTATGACAGAGATGAACTTCTATTTAACGGTCACAACTGCAAAATCAACAATATGATTACAACACAGTCACCTGATATTGCAATGGGTGTTAACGAAAGTTACGAACTAAAAGACGGTGAAGAGGACAAGTACAATCAGTTTGGTGCAGGTGACCAAGGTATGATGTTTGGTTACGCTTGTGACGAAACAGAAGAACTAATGCCACTAACTATTTCACTATCTCACAAACTGGCTAAGAAGTTAACTGAGGTTAGAAAGAACGGCACACTAAAGTATCTTCGTCCTGATGGCAAAACTCAGGTTACTGCTCTTTATGAAGACGGCAAGGTTGTTAGCATTGACACAGTTGTTATCTCTACTCAGCATGATGAAGATGTTACACTTGAACAGATTAGAAATGATTTAATCAAGTATGTTATTAAGCCGATTATCCCTGAAAATCTACTAACTGATGACACAAGAATTCTTGTAAACCCAACAGGTAGATTTGTTATCGGTGGTCCTGCCGGTGACTCAGGTCTAACAGGTAGAAAGATTATTGTTGACACATACGGTGGTTATGGTCGTCATGGTGGTGGTGCATTCTCAGGTAAAGACCCAACTAA
>ERZ772892.3316-NODE-3316-length-11963-cov-3.124118_pt1 | contig 11963 bp, 10 predicted proteins | sample MGYA00512126_ERZ772892 | MGnify/ENA primary metagenome ERZ772892 (study PRJEB29015, sample SAMEA2737697) | human gut metagenome | biome: human gut; feature: human-associated habitat; material: faeces | place: China | collected 2012 ... | reverse complement strand
TGTTGAGCAGGATACCGCTCTTCGTAAACAGTTAAGAGAAGCAGGCGTTACTTATAAGGTATATAAGAACACCATGATCCGCTTCGCAGCAAAGGGAACCGCTTTCGAAGCTCTTGAGCCGAATCTTGAAGGACCGACAGCCCTGGCTGTATCCAAGACAGACGCAACAGCTCCGGCCAGAATCTTAGCAAACTTCGCTAAGACAGCTGACAAGCTTGAATTAAAAGGCGGTGTCGTAGAGGGAACTTACTACGATGCAAAGGCGATCAATGTGATCGCTTCCATCCCGTCCAGAGAGGTTCTTCTTGGAAGACTTCTTGGCAGCATGCAGTCCCCGATCGCAAACTTCGCACGCGTTATCAACCAGATCGCAGAGAAGAACGGCGGTTCTGCAGAGGCTTAGAGCACTTAGCGAGCGCGAGTTGAAAACGAAGCGCGAGGTTAGTGCGAAAGCCGTTCCCGACAAGAGGAGGGAACATCCCGTCCGAAAGCCGCTTAATGAGCGGGAGCGTAGCGAGCGAAAATTTAGTGGAGGGAACCTTCCCATAGGCGCGGGTGCAGCGAAAGCCGTTCCCGACAAGAGGAGGGAACAGCCCGTGGGCGCGGACACTGTAAGATCCGTTCCCGACGCAGCATAACGCTGCAAGGTTTTTGGAAACAAAACGTGAAAATAAATAATTAATGGAGGTAAATCATAATGGCAAAGTTAACAACAGCTGAATTTATCGAAGCTATCAAGGAATTATCCGTATTAGAGTTAAACGAGTTAGTAAAAGCATGTGAGGAAGAGTTCGGTGTATCCGCAGCAGCAGGCGTTGTTGTAGCAGCAGCAGGTGCAGCTGAGGCAGCAGAAGAGAAGACTGAGTTCGACGTAGAGCTGACAGAGGTTGGCCCGAACAAAGTTAAAGTTATCAAGGTAGTTCGTGAAGCTACAGGTCTTGGTCTGAAAGAGGCTAAGGAAGTAGTTGACGGTGCTCCGAAGGTAGTTAAGGCTGGCGCTTCCAAGGAAGAGGCTGAGGACATCAAGACTAAATTAGAGGCTGAAGGCGCTAAAGTTACCTTAAAGTAATTTAAGTAATTTCGCATAGAGCTAATTGCATTACAGATGGGGAGTCTGGCGTGTGCGTGAGCGCATGCCGGGCTCTTTTTATTTCATAGGAAATTGCGTCCTATGAAATAAAAAATACTCCGCGAAGATGCAGACTCTTTTTTAAACGGGGGAATCAAATCAAGATGGCAGAGAAGACAAGAAATGAAACGGCAGCAGATGAGGAACTTAAAACGCTTCGGGAACGGCTTAAGGTGTGCGAATTTCTGCTGATTGGGCTTGGAAGCGAATGGGAGAAGGCGGGAGGCGCGGAGGTACAGGAGGCATACCAGGCGCTGGCATCGATGACAGAGGGGAAGGATTATTTTATCGTGACAACCGCAAAGGATGCGCGCATCTTTGAAAGCCCGTTGGATGAAGCGAAAATCACGGCGCCGTGCGGTAATGTGAACTGGCTTCAGTGTTCGAAAGGCTGTACGAAGGATATCTGGGAGCGCGGCGAGGTGGTGGATGGTATCTGCCCGCACTGTGGGGCGCCGCTGACAGAAAACACAGTTCTGGCGAATCCGTATATCGAGGAAGGTTATTTGAAAAGCTGGAATCTCTACCGGGAATGGCTGGCTGGAACCTTAAACCATGCGCTTCTGATTCTCGAGCTGGGAGTGGATTTCAAGACGCCGACCGTCATCCGCTGGCCCTTTGAAAAGACGGTCTTTTTTAACCGCAAATCGCATATGTATCGGATAAACCAGAAGTTTTACCAGATTGTCGGAGATATTCAGGAGAGGACCGTATCGATTCCGCAGAATTCGGTCGGCTTTATCCGCAATTTTGCTTCCTGCGATTGAGAGTCCACTTAGTTACTGGGCACGTATGCGTGAACAGTAACGTCCACTTATCTGCGGAGGGGACATTTGGGAAGCAAAACTTGAGAAACCGCTTCGATTGTGCTAAAATGGAACCATCGTTTGACAGAAAACGACAGAAAATGACATGGACGAGAGGATAGGGCAATGGGAGCAATCAGTAATGACTGGCTGGCTCCGCTCAGCGGAGAGTTTAAAAAGCCATATTACAGAAAGTTATACGATACTGTGAAACGGGAATATGAGACGCATGTTGTATATCCGGATGCGAATGATATTTTCAATGCATTTGATTTTACCCCTCTTTCCGAGGTAAAGGTGGTTATTTTAGGTCAGGATCCCTACCATGGTCCGGGACAGGCGCATGGGCTTTGCTTTTCGGTAAAGCCGGATGTGGAAATCCCGCCGTCCCTGGTGAATATTTATCAGGAATTGCACGATGATCTCGGCTGCTACATCCCGAACAATGGCTATCTGACGAAATGGGCGAAGCAGGGAGTCATGCTGCTGAACACAGTTCTGACCGTCCGCGCGCATCAGGCAAATTCCCACCGTGGAATCGGCTGGGAGGAGTTTACGGACGCTGCGATCAAGATCTTAAATGAGCAGGACCGTCCGATGGTATTTATTCTGTGGGGACGTCCGGCACAAGCGAAGAAATCGATGCTTAATAATCCGAAGCATCTGATTCTCGAAGCACCGCATCCGAGCCCGCTGTCTGCGTACCGCGGATTTTTCGGCAGCCGGCCATTCAGCAAGACCAATGAATTTTTAAAAGAACATGGTGTTGCCCCGATCGACTGGCAGATAGAAAACGTGTAGGAAGGAGCAGACATGAGTTTTGTTGAGATTTTAAAGGTAATTGTACTGGGAATCGTGGAAGGTTTCACGGAATGGCTTCCGATCAGCAGTACCGGGCATATGATTCTGGTGGATGAGATCATCCATCTGGATGTCAGCGAGGCGTACCGGGAAGTGTTTATGGTTGTCATCCAGCTGGGTGCGATTCTGGCGGTTATGGTGCTGTATTTCAATAAATTGAATCCGTTTTCACCGCACAAATCGATGGCGCAGAAGCGCGGTACAATCCGTTTGTGGATAAAAATTATTATAGCCTGCATTCCGGCAGCAGTGATTGGGCTTCCGCTTGACCATTTCATGGATAAGCTGATGAACGGCTATGTCGTAGCAGCGATGCTGATTCTCTACGGCGTTTTGTTTATCGTACTGGAAAATCGAAACGTACACCGTCATTTTCCGATTGAGCGCGTGACGCAGATTTCGTTCCAGACAGCGGCACTGATCGGCTGTTTCCAGGTGCTGGCGATGATTCCGGGTACTTCCCGTTCGGGCGCGACGATTCTGGGCGCGATGCTGATCGGCTGTTCACGTCCGGCGGCGGCAGAATTTTCATTCTTCCTTGGGATTCCGGTTATGTTCGGTGCAAGTTTTTTAAAGATTGTGAAATTTTTCATTCAGGGCGGCGGATTTTCTTTCGCGGAATTCATTTATCTGGTTCTTGGTATGGTGGTCGCATTTGGCGTGTCCGTGTACTCGATCAAGTTCCTGATGGGATATGTCCGCAAGCATGATTTCAAGTTTTTCGGATATTATCGGATTGTGCTTGGTATCGTGGTGCTGTCCTACTTTGGTATTTCGGCGCTAGTAGGTTAAAATGTACGCTCGGAGTCTTTTCTGCACTTGCTTTTGCGGCTGGCGGAAAGATTCCGAGAGCACATTAAATAGAAAAAGAGGATTCAGACCTGACAGAAATGCGGAGGTCTGGATCCTTTTTTACGTTCATATAATACATGGAAGCGGAAACGCAAATATAAAGGGGATGCCCTGTCACAGTTCAGGGCTGACACGTCTAAAATGGTAAATCGGATCATTCAAAATAAGGGTTCCATGAGGAAAAAACTGCTCTGCCTGTGCACGGCAGTGCTGCTGGATCTGTGTTTCTTAGGAATCGTGTGCAGGCTGGCAGTGGGGATGCAGTGGGAAGATTTGGCAAAAGTGGAGCAGGCGGACCAGACGGTTTCCTCCCCGGAATGCTTTTCCGGCGGGGAGCTGGCGCTGACCTTCGACGATGGACCGCACAGGGTGTACACGAAAAAGCTGCTGGACGGCTTGCGCGAGAGGGGCGTGAAAGCCTCTTTTTTTCTGGTCGGGGAAAATATTCCGGGTAATGAGGAACTGGTGCGACAGATGGCTAAAGACGGTCATCTCATCGGGGTTCACTGCATGGCACATGTGGATCTGGCGCGCCAGCCGATTGAAAAGAGCGTGGAGGAGATTCGGGAGACGGCCGATTGGATCGAGGCGGTCACGGGAAAACGTCCGGAATACATACGTCCGCCGTATGGTTCATGGAGTACGGAGCTTCAGGAGAGAGTGTCGATGACGCCGGTGTTCTGGGACGTCGATACGCTGGATTGGAAAAGCCGGAATACGGCGCGGATTGTGAAGCATATCTGTAAAAATGCGGCGGTTCACACAGTGGTGCTGATGCATGATGCATATCAGACTTCGGTCGATGCAGCGCTTGAAACGATTGACACATTGACGGCGGAAGGATATACTTTTGTTACAATAGAAGAATGTCTGATTGATTGAGAGGATACGATGGATTTATTTGATTATATGCGGAAAAATACGATCGAGCAGGAGGCACCGCTGGCATCCAGGCTGCGCCCGTCCACGCTTGACGAGGTGGTGGGACAGAAGCATATCATAGGAAAGGATAAGCTTTTGTACCGGGCGATCAAGGCGGATAAGCTCGGATCGCTGATTTTTTACGGACCGCCCGGAACGGGCAAAACGACGCTGGCGCGCGTGATTGCCAACACGACGAGCGCGCGTTTTGAGCAGCTCAACGCGACGGTGGCGGGGAAAAAAGATATGGAACAGGTCGTGCAGGATGCCAAGGATGCGCTGGGGATGTACGGAAAGCGCACGATCCTGTTTATCGACGAGATTCACCGCTTTAATAAGGGGCAGCAGGACTATCTTCTGCCGTTTGTTGAGGACGGGACGATTCTGCTCATTGGTGCGACGACGGAGAATCCGTATTTTGAGGTCAACGGGGCGCTGATTTCCCGATCACGTATTTTTGAGCTGAAACCGTTGGAAAATGCGGATATCCGCGAGCTTTTAGAGCGGGCGCTCCATGACAAGGAAAAGGGTATGGGAAGCTATCGCGCGGAGGCGACGGACGAGGCGCTCGATTTTCTGGCCGATATGGCAGGCGGAGACGCGCGCGCGGCGCTCAATGCGATCGAGCTTGGTATTCTCACAACGGAACGGAGTGGAGATGGGCTGATTCACATTACACTCGATGTGGCGCAGGAGTGCATCCAGCGCCGTGCCGTGAAGTATGACAAGACGGGGGACAACCATTACGATACGATCTCAGCGTTTATCAAGAGTATGCGCGGTACCGATCCGGATGCGGCAGTTTATTATCTGGCGAAGATGCTGGATGCAGGCGAGGATATCAAATTTATTGCGCGGCGTATCATGATCTGTGCATCGGAGGATGTCGGCAATGCGGATCCGCAGGCGATTCAGGTTGCGGTCAGCGCGGCGCTGGCAGTGGAGCGGATTGGTCTGCCGGAGGCGCGGATTATCCTGTCGCAGGCGGCTACCTATGTGGCGAGCGCACCGAAGAGCAACGCGGCGTATGTGGCGGTCGATGAGGCACAGGAGGCGGTCAGGTTAAAGGGCAACTTTACGGTGCCGTCCCATCTGCGCGACTGCCATTACAGCGGGGCAGAGAAGCTGGGGCATGGCGACGGGTACAAGTATGCACATGATTATCCGAACCATTATGTGAAGCAGCAGTACCTGCCGGATGGACTGGAGGGCAGCACATTTTACCGCCCGTCAGAAAATGGGTATGAGAAGAAGATTGGGGAGTGGCTGCGCTTCCTGAAGGGCTCTGAATGAGAAAAAGCTTCCCATATGTTCCTGAATTGATATGTATGAAGAAAATGTCTACTTGAATTTTTATGAAAACCGTTTATAATAAAACCAAGGTGGCTGCAGGATAAAGAGCAGTCACAGCATAAAAGGCTATGTTAAAAAGGTATGCCGGGCAGGTATCTGCCTGTCCGGTTTCGTGTAAGTACCTGGAAGACATCCACACGTTTCTTATTTCTGATTTTTGAATCCCAGAGAATATGACACAATTAAACAGGGCAAGGAGAATTATATGAGAGAAAAATTAAAGACACTCCCTCTGGTGCAGCTTCGGGAAATGGCGAAGGCACAGGGGTTAAAGGGGATCAGCACCCTGAAAAAGGCGGAGATCATAGACAGGCTGTGCGAACTTGAGAAGCCGGTGGAAGAGGGACAGAAAGAAGAAACGCCCCAGGCTTCTGTCAGTGAGCATCCGGCTGGATCGGCGGAACCGGCAGAGAGAACGGAAATGCACGTGCAGCCGCGCAGAACGGATGCAGGGCAGAATACATCGGCACAGACGTATTCGCAGCCGCGGAGATCTGCCAACGGAGAACGGGCTGCGGGAGGGCAGAATTCCAGTTATGAGCGCCGCAGCGAAGGCGGATACCGCCGGAATGAATACGGCTCCTATACACGCCGTGAGAATAATAATACCCGTTATCAGGATAACCGCAGACGCGAGTACACGCAGCGAGAGGGGTATCAGAGAAATTCCTATGTGCCGCGTAACAATTACAATGAAGCGATGAGCGCAAGAACCGAGTATAGCCAGCCGGAACATACCGCACCGGCACCGCAGATGGCAGAAGCAGCCTCCGAGTACAGTCAGCCGGAACGTACCGCGCCGGTGCAGCAGATGGAAAGCACCCGTACTGAGGTGGAAAATGCACGCATGGAGGATCTGAAAAATGAATTTCAGGAGCTGGACAGCGGCATCGAGGCGAACGGAATCCTGGAGGTTATGCCGGATGGATTTGGATTTATCCGTTGTGAAAACTTCCTGCCGGGTGAAAATGACGTTTATGTGGCGCCGTCCCAGATCCGCCGTTTTAATCTGAAAACTGGTGATATCGTGCGCGGAAGCCGTCGTGTGAAGTCGGCGACGGAGAAATTTGCCGCATTATTATATATTAATTCGGTCAATGGATACCCGACCAGCGTGGTGGAAAAACGTCCGAATTTTGAAAATCTGACGCCAATTTTCCCAAATGAACGTCTGCACCTGGAATATCCGGGGGTTAAGACTTCCATGGCGATGCGCGTGATGGATCTGCTGTCCCCGATCGGAAAAGGACAGCGAGGCATGATCGTATCCCCGCCAAAAGCCGGAAAGACCACCCTGTTAAAGCAGGTGGCGACGACCATCACAAAGAACCATCCAGAAATGCACTTGATCATCCTTCTGATCGATGAGCGTCCGGAGGAGGTGACAGATATCCGTGAGACGGTAACGGGAGAAAATGTCGAGGTCATCTATTCGACGTTTGACGAGCTGCCGGAGCGTCATAAACGTGTGTCGGAGATGGTAGTAGAACGGGCGAAGCGCCTTGTCGAGCACGGAAGGGACGTTATGATTCTTTTAGACAGTATCACCCGTCTGGCGAGGGCTTACAACCTGGTGGTTCCGCCGAGTGGACGAACTCTTTCAGGTGGTTTGGATCCGGCAGCGCTGCATATGCCGAAGCGCTTCTTCGGTGCGGCGAGAAATATACGCGAGGGCGGCAGCCTGACGATTCTGGCGACCGCGCTGATTGAGACGGGCAGCCGTATGGACGATGTTATTTACGAGGAATTTAAGGGAACCGGCAACATGGAGCTGGTGCTTGACCGCAAACTTTCCGAGAAGCGCATCTTCCCGGCGCTCGATATCCTGCGTTCCGGTACGCGAAGAGATGATCTGCTTCTTTCGTCCGCCGAGGCGGAAGCGGTCGATATCGTCCACAAGGCGACCAACACGCAGAAACCGGAGGATACTGTTGAGCGGATCCTGGATCTGTTTGCCAAGACGAAGAACAATACGGAATTTGTGGAGATCACGCGGAAAAAGGGGTCATTTTACTAAAAATCATGTTTCACCAATAGCGCATCTGTGAGGACTTTCTTCCAGGCAGGAAAACAGGACTGTAAGAAGAAAAATAGTATTGAAAAATAGATAAAATTGCTTGCTAAAAAGTACACACCATGATATAATTATAAGGCTGTATTAACAGACGGTAGTTCTGACATCTGCGTGAGTCGTCCTTACGAGTGGAAGGAACGCTTAAATGATGGAATAGCGTGCCTGGATGTGCGGAGCTTTATATAGAGCCGTTTTAAGACGGCTTGCAATTAAAAAAGCGGTCGGAAATCGCAATGAAAAATTCAGAGAGGTGAAAGAAATGAGAGAAGGAATCCATCCAGCCTATTATCAGGCAAAAGTAGTTTGCAACTGTGGTAACGAGTTCGTAACTGGTTCTACCAAGAAAGACATCCACGTAGAGGTTTGCTCCAAGTGTCATTCATTCTACACAGGCCAGCAGAAAGCAGCCGCTGCCCGCGGACGTATCGATAAGTTCAACCGCAAGTACGGCATCAACGCAGGCAAATAAGTTTGAACCATGTAAAGGTTGGGTTTTAGTGGCGACATTAAACTCAGCCTTTTTGTTTTCTTCTTTTTTTATTTTGAAAGGACAGCATGAAGTATTCAGGAATTGGCGGTCAGGCGGTAATTGAAGGAATCATGATGATGAAAGGCGAGGACTATGCAGTGGCAGTCCGCCGGCCTGACAAAGAGATAGAAGTAAAAAAAGACACATACCAGAGTATCACGAAAAAAGCGAAGATTTTACAGCTCCCGTTTGTGCGCGGCGTGTTCCGGTTTGCAGATTCGATGATCATCGGCATGCGGAGTCTGTCGTATTCCGCCAGCTTTTTTGAGGATGATGAGGATGCAGAGCCGGGAAAATTCGAACAGCTTTTAGACCGTGTGTTCGGCGAGAAGCTGGAGAGTGCGATCATGGCAGCAGTGCTGGTAATTTCGTTTATCCTGGCAATTGGTATTTTTATGCTCCTGCCGCTGGGGATTGCGAACCTGTTTAAGGGAGTTATCACATCGGATCATCTGATGGCAGTGCTGGAAGGTGTGATCCGGATCGCGATTTTTATTATCTATATTAAACTCGTTTCGCGGATGGAGGACATCCGGCGGACATTTATGTACCACGGGGCGGAGCACAAGTGCATTAACTGTGTGGAACACGGACATCCGCTGACGGTAAAATATGTGCGCGAGAGCTCGAAGGAGCACAAGCGCTGTGGTACCAGTTTCATATTGATTGTCATGGTGATCAGTATTCTGATGTTTATGGTGATCCGGGTCGATACGATCTGGATGCGGATTTTGAGCCGTATTATTCTGGTTCCGGTCATTGCGGGTATATCATATGAGGTATTGCAGTGCGCTGGACGGAGCAATTCGAAGTTTATGGATCTGGTGAGCCGTCCGGGTATGTGGATGCAGGGTCTGACGACGAAGGAGCCGGATGACTCGATGATTGAGGTGGCGATCGCGGCGACCGAGGCAGTTTTTGACTGGAGAGAATACCTGACGGAGAATTTCCCAGGCTGGGAAAAGCAGCTGGAAGAGTCATAAATAGAACACGGTACGACAGAGGGGATGAGTCGATGAGCGAGGAAAACGGAAGAACAGACCTGACCTGGAGAGAGCTGTTGGATGAGGGCGGCGCGCGCTTAAGTGAGGCGGGTGTGCCGGACGCAGGAACGGATGCCTGGTATCTGATGGAAGCGGCGTTCGGGATTGACCGGGTGCATTATTATCTGGATCAGAACCGTCCGATCCATGCGGAACGCCTGGAAAAGGGCTATGGGCGCTATCAGGAAATGCTTCAGAAACGGGCAGAGCGCTTTCCACTGCAGCAGATTCTGGGAATGCAGGATTTTATGGGAATGACATTTTCTGTCGATGAAAATGTCCTGATTCCGCGCCAGGATACGGAGACGTTAGTTGAGCGGGTTCTTCGGGATTACCCGGAAAAGGATCTGAAACTTTTGGATATGTGTACCGGATCCGGCTGTATCGCGATCAGCCTTGCCGTGCTTGGCGGCTACCAGAACGTGACGGCGGTGGATATTTCCGAGGCGGCGCTGCGCGTGGCAAAGAAAAATGCGAGACGTCTCTTTTTGATTCAGAAGGGAACTGCGCGGTCAGAATCGTTTCAGGTATCGGAGGATCCGTGGTGCATCCGCCTGAAAACGTGGCTGGCAAAGGGACCGCGCCTGCAGGCAGAGATCGAGGAACACAGCCTGACACTTTTGCAGAGCAATCTGTTTCAGGCGGTGGAGGCGGATGTCATGTACGATGTGATTGTGTCGAATCCGCCGTATATCCCATCGGCGGTGATCGACGGTCTGGAACCGGAGGTACGCGACCATGAGCCGCGGCTGGCGCTGGACGGCAGCGAGGACGGTCTGTATTTTTACCGGGTTCTGGCGCTGGAGTGCAGCAAACATCTGAACAAGGGCGGCTGCGTATATTTTGAGATAGGATATGACCAGGCGGAGGCGGTCAGCCGGATACTGACCATCGCCGGGTATCGGGAGATAGAAGTGATAAAGGATGAGCCGGGGCTTAACCGCGTGGTAAAGGCACGGTGGAACCGTTAGACGATAGAGGAGGATATCATGTTTGACAGATTGGATGATTTGCTGATCCGTTATGAAGAGCTGATGGAAGAGCTCGGCAGCCCGGAAGTGGCAAGCGATACAAATCGTTTCCGCAAGCTGATGAAGGAGCAGTCGGATCTGGCTCCGATTGTGGAGGCATATAAAGAGTATAAGAAGGCAAAACAGGACGTAGAGGACAGTCTGGCGCTTCTGGATGAAGAATCCGACGAGGAGATGCGCGAGATGGCGAAGGAAGAGTTAAATGCTGCGAAAAAGCGCATCGAAGAGCTGGAGCAGGAATTAAAAATTCTGCTTCTTCCGAAGGATCCGAACGATGAAAAGAACGTTATCGTTGAGATCCGTGCAGGTGCAGGCGGCGATGAGGCGGCATTATTTGCGTCCGAACTGTACCGTATGTATGTGCGCTTTGCAGAGCGCAACCGCTGGAAAACTGAGCTTGTCAGCGTCAGTGAAAATGGAATCGGCGGCTTCAAGGAGGTCGTTTTCATGATTACCGGCCAGGGCGCTTACTCCAAGATGAAGTACGAGAGCGGTGTCCACCGTGTACAGCGTGTGCCGGAGACCGAGTCCGGCGGACGTATCCATACCTCGACCGCGACGGTTGCCGTGATGCCGGAGGCAGAGGAAGTGGAAACCCTGAAATGGATGATCGATTGTATTCAGGAGGTTACAGATCTTCCGATCTCAATTGACAGCCCGAGTCCGGATGTTCTGGCACAGGCTTATAAGTTCTGTAAGAAACCTGGAATTTTTAACTCTGTATCAGGAGAGGGACATAAGATTGATACGATTTTCCCGATTATGGCGGAGCCTGGAAATGAAGGCTGGCAGGTAATTGCATTGCTTAGTGATAATACAGGAATTCCGAAATGTGCAGCAGATCGTCTGAAAGTTTTTGACAAGATCATGGCGAAAGCGAAAGAGTACGGAATTGCTCCGGACAGGATTCACATTGATCCGCTGGTTGAGATGCTTTGTACTTCTGAGGATGGTATTGCAACGAATATTGAGACGATCACAAGTGTACGTGAGCAGTATCCGACCATTCATATTACGGCAGCAATCAGTAATATTTCCTTTAATCTGCCAGTTCGTAAGCTGATTAATTACGGGTTCCTGGTACTGGCAATGAATGCAGGACTGGACAGTGGAATTATGGATCCGACAAATAAGGATATGCTTGGACTGGTTTATGCAACAGAAGCATTACTTGGTCTGGATGATTATTGTATGGAATATATAGGGGCTTACAGAGAAGGCTTAATTGGTACAACAAAGAAGAAGTAAGTTGAATCTGCAGAAACTGTGTAAATGAATTAAGTGGTTGGAATCTGAAATTGAGAAATAACAGGAGGATTTGATTATGTCTAAGATAAATGAAGTTGCGGAATTAGTTGAAAAAG
>ERZ772892.3287-NODE-3287-length-12072-cov-2.402347_pt1 | contig 12072 bp, 8 predicted proteins | sample MGYA00512126_ERZ772892 | MGnify/ENA primary metagenome ERZ772892 (study PRJEB29015, sample SAMEA2737697) | human gut metagenome | biome: human gut; feature: human-associated habitat; material: faeces | place: China | collected 2012 ... | reverse complement strand
CGTCAATCTCAAATTATAATATAAATAAAGAAGCAATGCAAGAATGAGAACGGTTAATGGCTGTTTCTGGTCAGAAAATTTTACGAAATACAATGTAAAATCCCTCATATGAAATAAAAAAATTGACAATTATTTATCATATGACTATAATAAATTTATCAGATTGTCCGAAGGTTTGCGTAAACCATATGGACAACGTCAGAGGAAAGAAAGGTGGAAGAAAGCCGTGGAACAGAAAGAGATATCTAAAGCGGTCATTTCTAGGCTACCCAGATACTATCGTTACTTGGGCGAATTGCTCGAGGAGGGAGTAGAGAGAATCTCATCGAATGATTTGAGTATCCGCATGAAGGTGACAGCGTCCCAGATTCGTCAGGATCTGAACAATTTCGGCGGATTTGGTCAGCAGGGATATGGTTATAATGTAAAGTATTTATATTCGGAGATTGCCCGGATTCTGGGAATTGACCGTCAGCATAACCTAATTATTATCGGTGCGGGAAATCTGGGTCAGGCGATCGCGAATTATACGAATTTTGAGCGGCGTGGTTTTTTAATCAAAGGCATGTTTGATGTGAATCCGCGTCTGGTCGGCCTGGTAGTCCGTGGAGTGGAGATCCGCGGTATTGAGGATTTGGAGCAGTTTATCAAGGACAATGAAGTGCAGATCGCAGCGCTGACGATTCCGAAGTCGAAAGCACCGGAGATTGCGGATCGGCTTGTCAAAGCCGGAATCAAGGCGATCTGGAATTTTGCCCATACAGATTTACAGGTTCCAGATGACGTTGTGGTGGAAAATGTCCATCTGTCGGAGAGTCTGATGCGCCTTTCTTACCGCGTATGCAGCATGCAGGATCAGAAAGCGAGAGAAGAAGCGCAGAGAAAGCAGGAAGAGGCAGCTGGTGCTGGAGAAATAAAATGATCGTCGGAATTGGTACGGATCTGATAGAGATAGAGCGAATCAAAAAAGCCTGTGAAAAAGAGGCTTTTTTGGTGCGTGTATATACAGAAGAAGAGCGTCGGCAGGCTGGGGGGAAGGTGTCCCGGCTCGCCGGCGATTTTGCGGTAAAAGAGGCAGTCTCGAAGGTGTTTGGAACAGGCTTTCGGGGCTTTGGACTGCTGGATATAGAAGTGCTCCGGGACGAGCTTGGAAAACCGTGGGTGCGGCTTCACGGGGGAGCAAAGAAACTTGCGGACAGCCTAAAAATCACCCGGATTCACGTGTCGATCACGAATACAGGCAGTCTTGCATCCGCTTACGCAGTCGGAGAGGGGGAATGGAAATGAGACGTCTGGTGACAGGAAAACAGATGAAAGAGATAGATGGATATGCAATCCGGAAAGTGGGGATACCCTCTCTGGTACTGATGGAGCGAGCGGCGCTGGCGGTTGCAGACGAGATGGAAAAACGGTATGGGAAGCTTTCAGGGCAGAGGCTTCTGGTATTTTGCGGAACGGGCAATAACGGTGCGGACGGCGCGGCGCTGGCTAGGATTCTCTTTCTGCGCGGCGCGCTTCCGACGGTGCTCACGGTCGGTGACAAGGCGCACTGGACGGGGGAGATGACCTGTCAGGTGGCGATTGACCGGAATCTGGGGATCCCGGTGGAGGCGTTTGAAAATTATGTGCCGGGGCATGTGGAGATCATGGTGGATGCGATCTTTGGTGTGGGTCTTTCCAGAGAGGTCGGCGGTGAATTTGCCGAGGCGATCCGTTTTATGCGTGAGCAAGAGCCAAAGGCGGTAGTTGCGGTTGATATTCCGTCCGGCGTCAGCTCAGAGACGGGGGAGGCGCTTGGCGAGGCAGTTGAGGCGGATCTGACCGTTACTTTCGGCTATGAGAAGCTGGGAATGGTGTTCTATCCGGGACGGAAGCTGTGCGGCGAGATTGTGATTGCCGACATCGGGTTTCCGGCGTATACAAAATATGAAGGGCATACCTATTTTGCCTATGATCCGGAGGATCAGAACCAGATCCCGAAACGGCGGGCAGACGCCAACAAGGGAACGTATGGAAAAATCCTGATCGCAGCCGGTTCGGAGGGAATGTGCGGCGCAGCGTATTTGAGCGCCCTGGCTGCGTACCGGATGGGCGCAGGACTTGTGAAGATCCTGACCGTCCGGGCAAATGTGCCGATTCTGCAAAATCTCCTTCCGGAGGCGATCCTGACGCCGTATGATCCGGAACAGGCACAGACGGATCCGGCAGGTTTTAAGAGCCTGGTGGAACAGGAGTGCGGCTGGGCGAGCGCGATCGTGCTGGGACCAGGACTGGGAAAGGAAGCCCATGTCGCAAGTCTGGTGCAGAACGTGCTGCTTTCCGCCTATGTGCCGATCATTGTGGATGCGGATGGATTAAATGCTGTCGCACAGCATCCGCATTTGTCCGGGTATTTTACGGAAAATGTGATCGTTACTCCGCATCTGGGAGAGATGGCGCGTCTGACGGGACGCTCGATTGAGGATCTGAAACGGGATCTGGTCGAGTCAGCGGTGCGGTATGGCGAAGAAAAAGGCGTGACCTGCGTGCTCAAGGATGCCGTGACGGTGACGGCGGGGCGCGATGGCAATGTGTATATCGGCGACAGCGGCTGCGCCGCGATGGCAAAGGGCGGTTCCGGCGATGTGCTGACCGGTGTGATTGCCGGGCTTCTGGCGCTGGGATTTTCAGAGGATGAAGCGGCGGCGCTCGGCGTGTTCCTGCACGGAAGAGCTGGGGCGGCAGCTGCCTGTAAAAAGGGAGAGCATTCCGTGCTGGCAAGAGATATCGCGGACTGTCTGCTTGAAAAGATAGATTGAAAATAAAAAGGAAGACAAAAAGATGGAAAAAGCATATACAATGGCAGAAGAACCATATACTCGGATTTATGCGCGGATTGACCTGGATGCGATTGTGAAAAATATGGAGGCGATGCGCGAAAATCTTCCGGCAAAAACGAAGATGATCGGCGTGGTTAAGACGGATGGTTACGGTCACGGGGCTGTCCCGGTGGCGAAAACGATTGCGCCGTTTGTCTGGGGCTATGCGGTGGCAACCTTGGAGGAAGGACAGAACCTGCGCCGCCACGGCATTGACAAACCGATTCTGGTGCTTGGCAGCACGCACCCGCGCCATTTTGCGGAATTGATTGAGGACGATATCCGTCCAGCGATCTTTGAGGAAGATAAGGCAGAGCTGCTCTCAAAACTTGCGGTTTCGATGGGAAAGACGGCGAAAATGCATATTGCGCTCGATACCGGCATGGGACGAATCGGATTTCACCCGGATGAAAATAGCCTGAAAGAGATAGAGCGGATTGCAAAGCTTCCGGGCATTGAGATCGAGGGAATGTTTACACATTTTGCGCGTGCTGACGAGGCGGATAAGGCATTTACCCATTTACAGTATGAGCGGTACCAGAAATTCCATGAAGGTCTGGAAAATGCAGGCGTTCATATTCCGATGTGCCACTGTGCGAACAGCGCGGCGATCATGGAACTGCCGCGGATGGGACTGGATGCGGCGAGAGCCGGTATCACGGTATACGGTCTGTATCCGTCGGATGAGGTAGAGCGGAACATGAAGATTTAGCCGGCGATTGAGATCCGCAGCTTTATTTCCTATGTTAAGGAAGTGGAGCCGGGCACACCGATCAGCTACGGCGGAACCTTTGTGACGGATCGTCCGACGCGGATCGCGACGATTGGCGCCGGATACGGCGATGGCTATCCGAGAAATCTCTCTGGAAAGGGTTATGTCCTGATTCATGGACACCGCGCACCGATTCTGGGACGCGTCTGCATGGATCAGTGCATGATCGATGTGACCGATATCCCGGAGGCTGCTGAGGACACGCGGGTAACGCTGGTCGGACGCGACGGGGACGACGAGATCACGATGGAAGAGCTGGCGGAATGGAGTGGCGGTTTCCACTATGAGATCCCATGTGTGCTTGGAAAACGTGTGCCGCGCGTGTACGTGAGAGGTGGAAAGATCGTCGGGAAAAAGGATTATAATGATGATCGGTATGAGGATTTTATGGAGTAAAGCCGGCGTTTGAACCATTTGGAAAAAGGATTCATAAGATAAAGTAGATAGCTTCGGCAAAGCCGGGAACCTGGACTGCCGGATGCATTTATGGGACGACCCGCGTATAGGCGGTGTAAATCTGTCCATACTAACGGTATAAACGGACTGTGGAGCTGTGAAAGTACAAAGCAGTTATTTATATCTTAAAATAGTTTGGACGGAGTGTGAATCGAGTGGTTATCAGACGAGGAGATATTTATTACGCAGATTTAAGACCGGTCATCGGCTCAGAGCAGGGCGGCGTCCGCCCGGTGCTGGTCATCCAGAATGATATCGGCAACAAGCACAGCCCGACCGTGATCTGCGCGGCGATCACATCAAAGATGAACAAAGCCAAGCTGCCGACGCATGTGGAATTAAATACGCGCCGCTGTGCGATGGTGAGGGATTCGGTCATTTTACTGGAACAACTCCGCACGATCGATAAGCAGCGGCTGAAAGAGAAAATCTGTCATATCGACGGGGCGCTTTTACAGGAAGTGGACCGTGCGCTGAAGGTCAGTCTGGAACTGGATACATAAAATCAGCCGCGAACCCCTTGTCAAGCATACAGAATGGTGTTAAAATAGTTAAGATGCAGCTTTTTAGTGCCGAAATCGGCGTGATATAAAAGCTGATGAGCGAAAAGATACAACAAAGAAGATAGAAAGAGGAGTGTTATTTTATGTCAGGACATTCAAAGTTCGCCAATATTAAGCACAAAAAAGAGAGAAACGACGCAGCAAAGGGAAAAATCTTTACCGTTATCGGTCGAGAGATTGCCGTAGCTGTTAAGGAAGGTGGTTCGGATCCGGCAAACAACAGCCGTCTGCGTGATGTGATTGCAAAAGCAAAAGCGAACAATATGCCGAACGATACCATCGATCGTGGTATCAAGAAAGCAGCCGGAGATGCAAACTCTGTCAATTACGAGAATCTTACATACGAGGGATATGGTCCGAATGGCGTCGCTATCATCGTAGATACCCTGACCGACAACAAGAACCGTACCGCAGCGAATGTCCGCAGCGCATTTACCAAGGGCGGCGGAAACGTAGGTACTCCGGGCAGCGTGTCCTTCATGTTTGATAAAAAAGGTCAGATCATCATCGACAAAGAAGAGTGCGAGATGGATCCGGATGAGCTGATGATGCTTGCACTGGACGCAGGAGCTGAGGATTTCTCCGAGGAGGAGGACAGCTACGAAGTGATCACCGCACCGGAAGATTTCTCCGCAGTCCGCGAGGCGCTGGAGAAGGCTGGCGTTCCGATGATGGAAGCAGACGTTACCATGATTCCGCAGAACTGGGTAGAGCTTACCGATGAGGAATCCATCAAAAAGATGCAGAGAATCCTGGATCTTCTGGATGAGGATGATGACGTACAGGCTACTTACCATAACTGGGATGAGTAATTGATATCATATTTGATATAGATTTAAAAAATAAAGATACGATTCATATAAAAACTGTCGCTGGAATACAATGGCGGGCTGGACTTTTCAAAGAAGAGGGCTGGCAGCCGGATGTATTTGGCGGCAGTTTTTGTGTAATAGGAATTTCCTTGGAGACACATTCGTTTTTATTTTGCAAATTTTATGGAAGCGTTAAAGAAAAAAATACCATGTCCGGCAGCAATAAACTTGCCTGAACATGGTATTTACTCGTATTTTATCTACTAATTGCTTGTATAATGATAGCTGTCTAACAGCTGTGCCTTCATATGCCACAGCTCGTTGGAGAGATCCACATGAATCTCATGCGGGTTTACCAGACGGCGGGACTCATCCCACAGCGTCTCCTGTTCTTTCTTGCAGTATTCGCGGATGTCCATAACCTTTGGAGACTCGTAAACGCATTCGCCGTTTTTGAAGATTGGAACGAGAAGTTCGCGCATGGTGTAGGTGCCCGGCGCGAGGTGTGTCTTTTTCCATGTCTCGATCGGATCGAAGAGCAGAAGGGAATTCTTCTCATCGAACTCTTCATCCACGAGACAGATCAGATCTGCGATAATCTTGCCAGTCTCCTTGTCATAGATTCGCTGGATGGTCTTGTTGCCCGGATTGGTAACCTTTTCTGTATTTTCCGAAAGCTTGATCTTCGGGATAAATTTGCCTGTGTGACGGTCCATGATGGCAGCCAGCTTATAAACGCCGCCGAAGGAAGGGCAGTCCTTGGAGGTGATGAGGTTTGTGCCGACACCCCAGGACGTGATGGCAGCGCCCTGAATCTTCAGGCTGTCGATCAGGTATTCATCCAGATCGTTGGAGGCGGAGATGACTGCATCCGGGAATCCGGCGTCATCCAGCATCTTGCGGGCTTTCTTGGAAATATATGCAAGGTCGCCGCTGTCGAGGCGGATGCCGTAGAAAGTCAGCGGGATACCGGCGTCGCGCATCTCCTGGAAGACGCGGATCGCGTTCGGAACACCGGAACCCAGGGTATCATAGGTATCGGCTAACAGGATGCAGGCACTCGGATAGAGCTTTGCATAAGCGCGGAACGCAGTCAGCTCATCCGGGAAACTCATGATCCAGCTGTGTGCGTGGGTTCCCTTGACCGGAACGTCAAATAGTTTTCCGGCCAGTACATTGGAAGTGCCGATACAGCCGGCGATCATGGCAGCGCGGGCGCCATAGGTACCGGCGTCAGCACCCTGCGCGCGGCGAAGCCCAAACTCCATGATTCCGTCCCCGCGTGCGGCGAAGACGATACGGGAGGTTTTGGTCGCGATCAGGCTCTGGTGGTTGATGATATTTAAGATGGCAGTCTCAACCAGCTGTGCTTCCATGATTGGCGCGATGACCTTGACGAGGGGCTCACGCGGGAAGACAACGGTGCCTTCCGGGATTGCGTAAATGTCACCCGAAAATTTGAAATTGTGAAGATATTCGAGGAAATCTTCATCAAAAATGCCGAGTCCGCGTAAGTATTCGATGTCGGCATCATCGAAGTGAAGATTTTTCACATAGTCAATGACCTGCTCTAAGCCGGCGCAGATGGAAAACGCATTTCCATCCGGGTTTGTGCGGTAGAACGCATCAAAAATGACGGTTTCGTTGGCATCTTTCTCCCGGAAATAGCCCTGCATCATCGTCAGTTCATACAGGTCGGTCAATAGGGTAAGGTTTCTTGGCTCCATAATATTCTCCTTTGTTGTGAAAGACGGCTGCGGGCACGCCCTTCTTTATATATATAGTATACTTCATTGTTTATATTTGCAATGAATGTCTGTGTCTGTTTTTTAAAGTAAATACAGACATATTTTATATACTATACCATAAAATCAGGGGAATGGCAAAATAATGATAATTTTATAACATGTGAATCATATCCGAAACATTCCTTGACAACCATCTGGAAAAAAGATACAATGTCCATGTTAGTGATTTGATTACTAATTACGATAGGAAAAGCAATGATGGAGACAGTAGCGCCGCACGGAAAGCGGGAGCGAGGCAGGGACGGTGAGAGCCTGCTGTGAGTAAAGCGGATGCGAAGATCACTCCGGAGCTTCGGGCTGAACCATTTTTGGAAGTCTGAGCGCCGTTTCTGACAGCGCCCGGAAGGAAAATTCAGTAAGTACCGACGGTTTCCTCCGTTATAGGGAGCGCATATAAAGGTATGCAGTAATAGGTGGTTAAAAGCAAGTGGGCCCTTGTCCTGTTACAGGATGGGTCCATTTTTATTTCATATTTTTAGGAGGAATTTATCATGTACAACAAAGTTCCGGCAAACATGAATTTCGTGGAACGTGAAAAGAACATTGAGAAGTTCTGGGAAGATGAGCAGATTTTTAAGAAGAGTATCGACAGCCGTAAGCAGGGACCGACCTATACATTCTATGACGGACCGCCTACCGCAAACGGCAAGCCGCACATCGGACACGTGCTGACCCGTGTTATCAAGGATATGATTCCGAGATACCGCGCGATGAAGGGCTACATGGTTCCGAGAAAGGCTGGATGGGATACCCACGGTCTTCCGGTTGAGCTGGAAGTAGAGAAGATGCTGGGACTGGACGGCAAGGAGCAGATTGAGCAGTATGGTCTGGAGCCGTTCATCGAGCACTGTAAAGAGAGTGTCTGGAAATACAAAGGAATGTGGGAAAAATTCTCCAACACCGTTGGTTTCTGGGCAGACATGGAGCATCCGTATGTTACCTACCACAACAGCTTCATTGAGTCTGAGTGGTGGGCATTAAAAGAAATCTGGAACAAGGGACTTCTTTATAAGGGCTTCAAGATCGTACCGTACTGCCCGCGCTGCGGCACCCCGCTGTCCAGCCATGAGGTGGCACAGGGATATAAGGACGTCAAACAGACGACGGCGTTCGTCAAGTTCAAGGTAAAGGGCGCGGAAAACACCTATATCCTCGCCTGGACCACCACGCCCTGGACGCTGCCGGCCAACACGGCCGTGTCGCTGGCCCCCGACGCCGACTACGTCATGGTCACCGTCGGCGGCGACAACCTCATCATGGCCAAGGAGCTCGTGGAAACGGTGGCCGAAGTGGCCGGCTGGGAAGACTACGACTTCGTCCGCGGCGCCGATGACGAACCGGTGGCGCTGACGGGCAAGCAGCTGTTCGGCCTCACCTACACCGCCCCCGTGCGCCGCGACATCAAGGGCACGGTCATCTACGGCGATCATGTCACCTTGGATACGGGCACCGGCGCCGTGCACACGGCCCCTGGCCACGGCCAGGACGACTACCTCGTCGCGCTCGAGTTCGACATTCCCATGCTCATGCCCGTGGACGACAACGGCGTGTTCACCGGCGAGGCGGGGCAGTTTGCCGGCCTTTCCACCGACGAGGCCAATCCCGTCATCATCGACTGGCTGCGCGAGCAGGGGACGCTCGTGGCCGAGAAGAAGATCAACCACTCCTACCCGCACTGCTGGCGCTGCCACGAGCCGGTCATCTTCCGCGCCACGGACCAGTGGTTCGTCTCCATGGACAAGAACGCCCTGCGCGAGGACGCCCTGCGCGCCATCAACTCGGAGGTGGAGTGGATTCCCGCCTGGGCCAAGAACCGCATCGGCGCCATGGTGGGCGACCGTCCCGACTGGTGCATCTCCCGCCAGCGAAGCTGGGGCGTGCCCATTCCCGTGTTCAAGTGCGCCAAGTGCGGCAACACGGTGGCCACGGCCGAGACCTTCGACGCGGTGATCGAGCTGTTCAACACCAAGGGCGCCGACGCCTGGTTCACCGAGGCGCCAAGCGATTATCTGCCGCGAGGCACCAAGTGCGAGGTGTGCGGGGGTACCGAGCTCATCCCCGAGAAGGACATCCTGGACGTGTGGTGGGAGTCCGGCGTCTCGCACACGAGCGTCTGCCGCCACCGTGCCGAGGCCGACGGGCTCACCTTCCCGGCCGATATGTACCTGGAGGGCTCCGACCAGCACCGCGGCTGGTTCCAGTCGTCGCTGCTCACCTCCATCGGCGCCTACGGAGTGCCGCCGTACAGGTCGGTCATGCACTGCGGGTTCACCGTGGACGAAGAAGGTCGCAAGATGTCGAAGTCGCTCGGCAACGGCATCGATCCGGAGGAGATGTGCAACAAGTTCGGCGCCGATGTGCTGCGCCTCTGGGTGTCCTCCTGCGATTACTCCCAGGACGTGTCCATCTCCGAGAACATCCTGAAGCAGGTCTCCGACGCCTACCGTCGCTTCCGCAACACCTTCCGCTTCCTGCTCGGCAACCTGAACGACTTCACGCCGGACGACTTCGTGGGGGACTGGGACGCGCTGGAGCCGCTCGACCAGTGGGCGATGGTGCGCCTCTCGCAGCTGCTCGCCGACGTGGAGGCCGCTTACGAGTCCTACCGCTTCAACAGTGTCTACCGGGCCCTGTACGATTATGTGAACGACATCTCCGCCGTGTACATGGACGTCACCAAGGATCGCCTGTACGCTGAGGCGCCGGCCTCGCCGCGACGCCGGGCCGTGCAGACCGTGCTCATGAACATCCTGGAGGTGCTCGTGCGCGTCATGGCACCCATCCTGTCGTTCACCACCGACGAGGTGTGGGAGTGCTACCCGCCGGCCTTCAGGGACATCGAGGGCCGCGAGGCCTCGGTGCAGCTGGCTGGCTGGCCCACCGCGCGCGACTTCGTGCCCGCCCTTCCCGCCGACGCTGGCGCGCAAGTGGCGACCATGGAGGAGATGATGGCCGTCCGCGAGGTGGTCACCAAGGCGCTGGAAGAGGCCCGAAACGAGAAGATCATCGGCAAGAGCCAGGAGGCATCGCTTACCGTGACGGCGCCGGCGGCCCTCGTGGCCACGGCCGGCTCCTTCGACCCGTCGGTCTTCGAGGAGCTGTTCATAGTGGCCTCGGTGCAGTTTGTGGAAGGCGACGGCGACGAGATCACGGCGGAGGTCACGGTGGCCGAGGGCGAGAAGTGCCCGCGCTGCTGGAACATCCGCGAGCTCGGTGGCAACCCGCGTCATCCGGACGTGTGCGAGCGCTGCGGGGACGCGCTGGACGCCATCGAGGGCGGGGCCGAGTAAGTGGCCGCTCCCGAGACGCTAACCATCGAGAAAGAGCAAGGGGAGGCCTCTGCCGTGGAGGAGAGGCTTCCCAGCCGGCGCAAGCGCAACGCCGCCATCTTCGTTCCTCTTGCCGCTCTGTGGCTTGTCCTCGACATCGCCACGAAAGCTTACTTCAACGGCTTCTCCGTGGGCCAGGTGGTGGCCGGTCCCTTTCTTGGTCTGGTGCAGTTCCGCCTGGTGCACAACACCGGTGCCGCCTGGGGTATGTTCGATGAATCGACCTTCGCCCTCGGAGTGATGTCGGTGCTCGTCTGCGTCGCGCTCACGGTGTATTTGTTCACGGCCGGCAAGCGCGCCGGCGTTATGGAGACGGTGGGGATCGCGCTGATTGTGGCCGGCGGCTTGGGCAACGCGCTCGACCGCTTCACGTTGGGCTACGTGGTCGATTTCATCGACACGGTGTTTATCAGCTTCCCCACGTTCAACGTTGCCGACATCGGGGTTACCTGCGGGTTCGTGCTGTTCTTCGCGGGGATGCTCTGGTCCATGAGGAAGGATGCGCCCGCGAAGGAGGTCGCATCGGAGGAGAAGTAACCTGTTCGGGGGATGACCCTCTGGCAGGACGTCGATAGAATGGATGCCATGTCACGCTCGCTTTGCCATATCGTCGCCACCGAGGACGCTGGAAGCCGCCTGGATGCCCTGTGCGCCGTCCGGGGGCTCTACGCTTCTCGCTCGGCCGCCGCGCGCGCCATCGAGGAAGGCCGCGTCTTCGTGAACGGCGCCACGGTTTCCAAAAAGCATGCCGTGGCGGCGGGGGACACCATCGTCTACGAGGTGGACGACGAGCCGGAGTCCGTGGTGGTCTACGGCGAGCCTATCGATCTGGATATCCGCTTCGAAGACGAGGACATGCTCGTGCTCTCGAAGCAGATCGGGCTCGTCTGCCACCCCTCCGTCGATCATGCCCACGGCACGCTGGTCAACGCGCTTATCTGGCACTGCGGCGAGGAGAACCTGTGCAACGTGCAGGGCGAGGAGGCCGACCGGCTCGGCATCGTGCACCGACTCGATCGCGACACCTCGGGCCTCATGCTGGCGGCCAAGACCGATGAGGCCGGCCGCGAGCTCATGGCGCAAATTCAAGATCGGGCGGTCGACCGCCACTACATTGCGCTCGTTCACGGCATCATGGCCCACGACACCGGCATGATCGACGCGCCCATCGCGCGCTCCGCCGACGAGCGGTGCCGCATGGCCGTGCGCGACGTGCCGAGCGCGCGGGAGGCCATCACGACGTTTCGCGTGCTCGAGCGCTTCGAGGCCGGCCCCAAGGACGACGGCTACAGCCTCATCGAGTGCAAGCTTTTCACGGGCCGCACCCACCAGATCCGCGTGCACATGCAGTACACGCGCCATCCAATCGTGGGCGATCCGGTGTACAACGCCCACGGCCCCCGCGACGCCCGGGCCCAGCTGGGGCTGCGCCGCCAGTTCCTACACTCCTACAGCATCGCCTTCGAGCACCCGA
>ERZ772892.3267-NODE-3267-length-12135-cov-2.711424_pt1 | contig 12135 bp, 5 predicted proteins | sample MGYA00512126_ERZ772892 | MGnify/ENA primary metagenome ERZ772892 (study PRJEB29015, sample SAMEA2737697) | human gut metagenome | biome: human gut; feature: human-associated habitat; material: faeces | place: China | collected 2012 ... | reverse complement strand
GCACCCACGAAGAAGGAGTCGAGCTGGAATACGCCTTCGAATTTCGGATCGGCGTTTCCTCTGGTAATAGCTATTTCTGTAGATGCCTCATAACCACCGATGATTAAAGAAGTTGCTTCATTTTCCAGTTTAAGGTTATATGGATTCACTTTCACCGAAATCTCCTCCACAGAACCTTTCTGGTCTGTCACAATCACTTTCACATCACCTCTAGCTTTGGGTTTCAAGGTAATCAGGTTCTCTTTTTCAGTAGCTTCCACAATCGTTGCATCCGTAGTAGGCTCGCCGTCTCCCACCTGATAAGTGAAACTATATCCGCCATTACCTCTCTCAATAGAGATATATTGAGATTCGGCATCCGGTTCAGCAAAAGTGGCTTCATTACTTTTCAGTGTCAGATCCACGATGTTCACTACCACAGGAATAGTGATTGTCTTACCTTTCTTATCTGTTATCGTAATATTTACCGGATCGGCTCCAGTCTCGAACTTGGCAGTCAACGGAATAACTTGTCCGGATAGTTCACCCACTTCCAAAAACTTATCAGCACCTTCCGGTATGGAAATCTGATAATCTCCGTTACCGGTCAAAATCTTCACCAGTCTCTTTTCACCGATAAAAAGGTCAAAACCTTCTTCCGGTGCATCTACCGTCAAATCCCAGAGTTTTGCTACCCGAACCAGCACTCTAGCCACTTTCTTACGTCCATCTACTATTAATATAGTGGTTTCCGTACGGTTATTTTCTTCCAACTGGCTATTTTCGGTAGCTTTAATAGTCACCTTATTACCATTGATTGTAGCCGTCGCCACGTTTTCATCAAATGGCTTCACATAATAATCGCCATTACCGGAGGTGATACTCACCGTAATTTCGTCTCCTTGTAGTAGTGTCACCGAATTATTATCGACAACCAGATCTGTTGCCGGTTTCACTTCCTGTTCTTCTTTATCATCACTGCACGAACCCATAAAAAATGGAACGGTCAATGCTGAAAGAAATAAAAAACTAAGTTTCCTTTTCATTAGATTAAAGATTAATAAATTAATACTTTTCAAGTTTATCTACTTAAAAACTTCGATGAGACAAAGATAAAATCACTAAACTCTACCAAAAGAAAATTAACTATCCTTTTTTACCTTTTGGCACGGATATTTACTATATTAACACGGATATTTACTTCTTCTTTTTCTTTAAAAATTCCCGCCACAGGCTACTGCTGAACCTCTTCCAAATGTTTCATCCGAAACTCTTTTGGCGTGCACTCATACTTTTCACGGAACACCTTAAAGAAAGTAACTTTGTTCGAGAATCCCGAATCGAATACAATTTCATCAATCGTCTTTTTAGTGGTCAGCAATAAATCTTTCGCTATGTGCAAACGACATTCCTTAATCAGATCGGTCGGGCTATCCTCTCCTATCTCTTCCATCTTCCGATAAAGACTCCGGGGACTGATTGCCAGCCGATCGGCGATATAACGTGGAGTCAAATCTTTGTTCGTTATATTATCATTGATAATCTTCAAAACCGACTGTAGGAACTTCTTCGACTCTTTATGCGTCAACTTCCCGTCCGACTTTTCAAAAGAACTGATCGGCGAACTGAAATAATTTTTCAACACCTCTTTCCGTTCTATCACCTGACAGACAGAGATACGAAGATACTCCGCACTAAACGGTTTTGTGATATACATTTCCGCACCGGCAGAAAGGGCTTCCATCTGTTGTTCCATCTCGTGTCGTCCGGAAACCACAATAATAGGAATATGCGCCGTCTCTTTCACCGATTTAATCCGCCTGGTCAGTTCAATGCCACCCATTCCCGGCATCATGACATCACAGATAATCACATTCGGATAAACCTCATTCATCACCTGATCCAGCCGTTCAGGATCTTGCAAGGTTACCACATTGAAGTCAGCCGAGAAGATTTCTCCAATAAACCATAGCATTTCGATTTCATCATCGACAACCAAAAGCGTAGGACGCATCTTATCAAACTCATACTGGGGAAGTTTCAGTATCGATTGAGTATCTATCTTAGGGATGTATTCCGCTGTGAGCCGCTTGGTTTCCACCACTCCGGTAGTCAGTTCCACGACCGGCAAGGTTAGTGTAAACATTACCCATCCGTCAGGAGTATTTTCCACTTTCAACGTACCATTCAGCAACTTTGCCATATTATAAGAGATGGCTAGCCCCAGTCCGTTCCGTGAAAAGTTCTTTTCATCCTGATTCTCGAAATTATCCAAAATGGCATACCGATTAAAAATATACTGAAAATCCTTTTCCTTGATGGTACTTCCTTCATTTGCTACACGAAGAGCCAGCATATTTTCCCGGCTCGTATCCACTTCAATCTTGATACTCTGTCCGTCGGGAGTATATTTAAAGGCATTAGAAATCAGATTAATAATAATTGTATTCAGGAATCCTTTGTCCGAGTTCCACATCACCTGCTCGGGTATCTTGCTCAAGAAAGTGATGTTTCTGGATTTAGCCATTTCAACAAACGTTTTGGCTATTCCTTTCACAATGGAAGACACATTCAATGACTCAACCCGCACTTCCCTGTTTCCCGTTTCAATCCGACGGAATTCGATCAACTCATGAATCAGGTTGTTGAGACGCTCCGCATTCGTCTGAATCATCTGTACGTAGTCCACGACAAATTTACTAAGTCCCTTCGATGAAAGGATTCGTCCGCAAGGACCATAAATCAAAGTCAGCGGAGTACAAAATTCATGTGCGATATTAGTAAAGAAACGAAGTTTGGACTCAAAGACATTCTTTTGATGGCGTTTCTCTATCTCGTTCAGCAATTCCTGCTTTTTACGTTTGGAGCGCAGGATAAAGGAACGTATCAGCAAGGCTGCCAGTAAAAGCAGACACAGGGCATAAATCAAATAAGCCCACCAGGAAGCATACCACGGATCACCTATACGAATCACCAGAGAATAGACATCACTCTCTTTATCAAAAACACTATTGTAATATTTCACCAGTAAGGTATATTCGCCGGGAGCCATATTCGTAAAAGAGACTCCGCTTTCCGAACCATTGTTTACCCATTGGTCACTCAATCCTTTTAGTTTATAGAAATAGGTACAGTTATTACCATTCAGATAATCCACAGAGGCAAATGAAACAGAAAAGAAATTCTGGTCATACTGCAAATTCAAGACTTCAGTTTCTTTTTTCCGGGTGAGAAATTCGCCCAGATTGTATTGTTCACCGAAGATAGACAGCTTATCAAAATAAACAGGAGGCATATAAAGCTGCTCCGGACGGCCATCCGCCCGGATAGCTACGACTCCATTGATTCCGCCAAAGAACAGAGTACCAGTCTGGGAATCCCGAAAAGCGGCTCCGTCACTAAACTCTACCACCTTTAAACCATCTCCAAAACCGTATGAACGAAAGACATTCCTTTTCGTATCGAAATTGATTAATCCAAGATTGGTGCTCAACCAGAAGTCGTCGGACGAGTTTCTAAGAATTGCATGAATGGTATTATTCAGGAAACCATTCTTGGCATTGAAGAGCTGATAAGAGGTTTCCGATGTGTACTTTATCAATCCGTAGCTCGTTCCGAAAAGATAGTTATTGCTGCTGTCTTTACTGATAGCAAGAATATTATTCAGGGTCATGTTTTCGTATTTGTGAGTAGACACCGGTTCCAGGCCATTCGTCGTTTCGTTATAGCGGAATACCCCATATCCTTTATTGCCAAACAACAGGTTGGCTTCATTCTCCGCATAAATAGTAAAGAAATAGTTCGATCCCAGTTCGCCGTCATTGATGATGTAACGTTGCGCATCCACAATCACCGGATTGTCCGGTGTTCCGGCAATACGAGCTTTCACCACTCCCATGCCGACACTCGCCAGCCACAGTTCGGAATCTGCTGTTTCGTAAATGTCATGGATGTATTTGAAATCTTCGTTACCGATCCGTATTGGTATACTCTTGATACGTTTTTCCCGATATGAATAATAAGTTAATCCTTCTTCGTCTCCTATCCAAAGCAAATTCCGGTGGCTCTTGGCAAAACAATAAACGGCATTACTACTCAAAGCACTATTAGAGGTAGTCAACACCTCCGCCCGACAGTCGGAGATGTTTTTATCGAATTCGTAATCATAGATTTTAAGAATTCCGTTTCCTTTGGTTCCCACCCAGAAAGTACGTTCATCATCAAGATAGATGGCACGCACGGGGCGTTCTATTTTCTCGGTATAATTGCTAAGCACCATTGATTTGATAGAATAAAGCGGGTTCGAATAAAGATAAACACCCTGCCCGTCGGTACCAATCCAAACAACATCCTGAAAACGGTCTTTCTTGAGACAGAATACACCGCTGTTGATAGGTAACGACTGAATTTGATAATGATCCGTCTCCTTCTGTTTTTCCAACAGGAGAATGCCATCCATCAAAAAGCCCACAAAATAGCTGTTATGATAATGAACAATGGATGAAATTTTGCCACGTTCCTGTATTTCCTTACCCAGATTGGCAATAAATTCATTCTTCTGGGTCGGAATATGGAAAGCATAGAAATTAAATTCCTTGTCTATGTAATAAAGAGATTGCTCGTCATTGAAACAATAAATCAAGGAAGTCTGATAAATCAGGTTTGTTTTCTGGGGTAACAGGGTGATATCTCCCGATGCGGCTTCCTGCTGTATGTCATAACAGCGGTTGTATCCTTTCATGACTACCCACATCCGGTTGTTACCGTCGATAAAGAAGTTTACGATATCGGAAATCGGGATTCCCGTGATATTGATTTTCTTGAAGACTCCTTCTTTTTTATGATAATAATAAATGCAGTTACTATCCTGGATAATGAACAGATTACCATGACTATCTTTATTCATAAAGAAGAGTTTCTGAAATTCATTATAGTGAGTGATTGTATTGGTTTTCCGGTTCAAACGGTTCAGCCCATAGTAGGTTTGAATCCAGTAAACATCTTCGCCCGTATACACAATATTGTCAATCAGATTACCAGATAAGTAATCCTCTTTGTCACGAGTCTTAAATTCCTCAATCTCCTGTCCATCATAAATATTCAGTCCGTCGCAGGTCCCGATCCACATCAATCCACGCTCATCCTGGCACAGAGATGTAATCGAACTATTAGACATATACTCTTTATCTGCAACTTGCTTCAAATTATAAGCATAAGCGTTATGTATCAACAGATTAAGAAAAAATAATAGAATATAAACCGACTGTTTTCCCATAGTGTATTATTCTTAGATTTGCTATATGACAAAGGTAAACAAAAAAACATTCCGAGCTTTTTTTTGACCGGAATATAAGTAAATTTCCGTGCCAGAGTAGTTAATTTTAGCGACAAGAGGCGATTTAACCTCTCTATTACTAGAAGCACATTCCTTTTCTCCCTATTTTCGTCGTAGAAATTATTTTCAAATCTATAAATTCATTTGTTCATGAAAACACATTTTTCATTTAAACACTTGCTATTTCTTGGAGGTGCCGTGTTGTACAGCCTGCAATCTTCTGCCGTTAAGAATCCGGTAGACTATGTCAGCACACTGGTAGGCACTCAATCCAAGTTTGAACTGTCTACCGGAAACACGTATCCGGCTACGGCATTGCCGTGGGGAATGAATTTCTGGACACCGCAGACCGGTAAAATGGGAGACGGTTGGGCGTACACGTATGATGCCGACAAAATCCGGGGATTCAAACAAACACATCAGCCCAGTCCCTGGATGAACGATTACGGGCAGTTTGCCATCATGCCTATCACCGGCGGACTGGTATTCGATCAAGACCGACGTGCCAGTTGGTTCTCTCACAAAGCGGAAGTTGCCAAACCTTATTATTATAAGGTGTACCTTGCCGACCATGACGTAACAACCGAGCTTGCTCCTACGGAGCGCGCCGTCATGTTCCGTTTCACGTATCCGGAGACAAAGAATGCCTACGTGATTGTAGACGCTTTTGACAAAGGTTCTTATGTGAAAGGGATTCCGAAAGAAAACAAGATTATCGGCTATTCAACCAAGAATAGCGGCGGTGTGCCGGAAAACTTCAAAAACTACTTTGTAGTTCAATTCGACAAACCGTTCACATTCGTTTCCACAGTTTCCGAAAACAACATTCTTCCGAATGAAACAGAAGCGAAAGGAAACCACACAGGTGCGGTAATCGGATTCGCCACGAAAAAGGGAGAAATCGTACACGCACGTGTTGCTTCCTCCTTTATCAGCCCCGAACAGGCGGAGTTGAATCTCAAAGAGCTTGGCAAAAACAGTTTCGACCAACTGGTAGCGAACGGAAGAGAGATCTGGAACCGTGAAATGAGTAAGATAGAGGTGGAAGACGATAACATTGATAACCTGCGCACCTTCTATTCTTGTCTATACCGTTCCATGCTTTTTCCACGCAGTTTCTACGAGATAGACGCTAAGGGAGAAATCATGCATTACAGCCCCTATAACGGTGAAGTGCGTCCCGGCTATATGTTTACCGACACCGGTTTTTGGGACACGTTCCGTTGTCTGTTTCCTTTCCTCAACCTGATGTATCCGTCAATGAATCAAAAGATGCAGGAAGGTTTGGTAAACGCTTACAAAGAGAGCGGTTTCCTGCCGGAATGGGCCAGCCCGGGACATCGGGATTGTATGGTAGGCAACAACTCGGCTTCCGTAGTGGCCGACGCTTACATCAAAGGGTTGCGCGGGTATGATATCGAAACTCTTTGGGAAGCATTGAAACATGGAGCAAATGCACATCTTCGCGGGACTGCTTCGGGGCGTCTCGGTTACGAGTCTTACAACCAACTGGGATATGTTGCCAACAATATCGGCATAGGACAAAACGTTGCACGTACACTGGAGTATGCATATAACGACTGGGCAATTTATACATTAGGCAAGAAACTCGGTAAACCGGAGAGCGAAATCGACATTTATAAGAAACACGCGCTGAACTACCAAAATGTCTATCATCCGGAACGCAAACTGATGGTTGGCAAAGACAACAAAGGCGTATTCAATCCGAATTTCGATGCAGTGGACTGGAGCGGTGAATTTTGCGAAGGGAATAGCTGGCACTGGAGCTTCTGCGTATTCCACGACCCGCAAGGACTTATCAACCTGATGGGAGGCAAGAAAGAATTCAACGCGATGATGGATTCCGTCTTTGTCATCCCAGGTAAACTGGGAATGGAAAGCCGCGGCATGATTCACGAAATGCGTGAAATGCAAGTAATGAACATGGGGCAATATGCGCACGGCAACCAGCCTATTCAGCACATGGTATATCTCTACAACTATTCGAGCGAGCCCTGGAAAGCCCAATACTGGATACGTGAGATTATGAACAAGCTATATACCGCCGGTCCCGACGGTTATTGCGGTGACGAAGACAACGGACAGACTTCCGCCTGGTATGTATTCTCCGCACTCGGTTTCTATCCGGTTTGCCCGGGAACGGATGAATATATCATAGGAACCCCGCTCTTCAAATCAGCGAAGTTACATTTGGAGAACGGAAAGACCATCACAATCAAGGCAGATAACAACCAGCTTGACAACCGCTACATCAAGGAAATGAAAGTAAACGGGAAATCACAAACCCGTAATTTCCTTACACATGACCAGCTGATTAAAGGTGCTAATATTCAATTTCAAATGAGCCCCGTACCCAATAAACAACGGGGAACCACAGAAAAAGATGTACCTTACTCTCTTTCGTTTGAATAAAATATTGTACTTTTGGAGATCAATGAATTATCTACCAAACAAACTATAAAAACATGAAACTGAAAAACCTTTTACTAATTGCCCTTGTTGCGATCGTCTTTTGCGGTTGTCAAAGTAACTATCAGCCTACTTCTATCACCGTTGCCTCCTACAATTTGAGAAACGCCAACGGTGGCGATTCAATCAACGGAAACGGTTGGGGACAACGTTACCCGGTCATTGCCCAAATAGTGCAATACCACGATTTCGATATTTTCGGCACGCAGGAGTGCTTTATTCATCAACTGAAAGATATAAAAGAGGCATTACCCGGTTATGATTATATCGGTGTAGGTCGCGACGACGGCAAAGAGAAAGGTGAACATTCTGCTATTTTCTATCGCACAGACAAGTTTGACGTGATAGAGAAAGGTGATTTTTGGTTGTCGGAAACTCCCGACGTGCCGAGCAAAGGATGGGATGCCGTGTTGCCGCGTATTTGCAGTTGGGGACACTTCAAATGCAAAGATACCGGCTTCGAATTCCTTTTCTTCAACCTGCACATGGACCATATCGGCAAGAAGGCACGTGTGGAAAGTGCATTCCTCGTACAGGACAAGATGAAAGAACTTGGCAAAGGCAAAGAGCTTCCGGCCATCCTGACGGGAGACTTCAATGTCGACCAGACCCACCAATCTTATGATGCTTTTGTGAGCAAAGGGGTGTTGTGTGACTCTTACGAAAAGGCCGGCTTCCGCTATGCTATCAACGGCACGTTCAACGACTTCGACCCGAACAGCTTTACGGAAAGCCGTATCGACCATATATTCGTTTCTCCGTCTTTCCAAGTGAAAAGATATGGTGTGCTGACTGATACTTACCGCAGCATCGTAGGCAAGGGAGAAAAGAAGCAGGCGAACGATTGCCCGGAAGAAATCGACATCAAGACTTATCAGGCGCGCACTCCTTCAGACCATTTCCCCGTAAAGGTGGAACTGGAGTTCGACCAGCGTCAGCAGAAATAATCTTTGTATCTAGTTATAACCTGAAAGTTTCACCACACAACCCGATATTCCTATGAGAAATATATGTTTTGTAGCCTGTATGTTATTTTGCCTTACCTCCGCAGTGGGAAAGACACCGGGAAATACCCGTTATCTTTCTATTGCCGACTCAATTCTATCTAATGTATTGAATCTCTATCAGACGAATGACGGACTACTAACAGAAACGTATCCTGTCAATCCCGACCAAAAAATTACTTATCTGGCGGGCGGAACGCAGCAGAACGGAACGCTGAAGGCTTCTTTTCTATGGCCGTATTCCGGGATGATGTCGGGTTGTGTGGCTTTATACAAAGCGACCGGAAACAAGAAGTACAAAAAGATTCTCGAGAAAAGAATTCTACCGGGAATGGAGCAGTATTGGGATAACAGTCGCTTGCCGGCCTGTTATCAGTCATACCCCACCAAGTACGGGCAGCACGGACGTTATTATGACGATAACATCTGGATTGCACTGGATTACTGCGATTATTACCAACTGACTCACAAGCCTGCATCTTTGGAAAAAGCCGTTGCATTGTATCAATATATCTACAGTGGATGGAGCGATGAGATAGGCGGTGGCATCTTTTGGTGTGAACAGCAGAAGGAAGCGAAGCATACTTGTTCCAATGCACCGTCTACTGTGCTCGGTGTCAAGTTGTACCGGCTGACGAAGGATGCCAAATACCTCGAAAAAGCAAAAGAGACGTATGCCTGGACGAAAAAGCATCTGTGCGACCCTACCGACCATCTTTACTGGGATAACATCAACCTGAAAGGGAAAGTTTCCAAAGAGAAGTACGCCTACAACAGTGGACAGATGATTCAGGCGGGCGTATTGCTCTATGAGGAAACAGGAGATGAACAGTATTTGCGCGATGCACAGCAGACAGCCGCAGGAACTGATGCTTTTTTCCGCACAAAAGCCGACAAGAAAGACCCGACTGTCAAAGTGCATAAAGACATGGCCTGGTTTAACGTGATCTTATTCAGAGGACTGAAAGCTCTGTATAAGATTGACAAGAATCCGGCGTATGTCAATGCGATGGTGGAAAATGCGCTTCACGCCTGGGAAAACTACCGGGATGAAAACGGATTATTAGGCAGGGATTGGTCGGGACATAACAAGGAACAGTATAAATGGCTGCTCGACAATGCCTGTCTTATTGAATTCTTTGCAGAGATTTAACACTTCTTCTCCGCAACACTTTCATAATCAATACTAATCAACAAAAAAAGACTATTACCATGAATATAACTAAAGCCTTTTGTTTGTCCATAGCACTCTTTGGTGCTAGCAATATGCAGGCTATAACGAACAGTGATTTTGTCATCCAACAAGATAATACCAAAATCAACAACTATCAGACGAACCGTCCGGAAGCATCGAAACGTCTGTTTGTCTCGCAAGCTGTGGAACAACAGATTGCGCATATCAAGCAACTGCTGACGAATGCCCGCTTGGCATGGATGTTCGAAAACTGTTTCCCGAACACACTGGATACCACCGTACATTATCGTTTGCTGGATGGTAAACCCGATACATTTGTCTATACCGGCGACATCCATGCCATGTGGTTACGTGATTCCGGTGCACAAGTCTGGCCATACGTGCAACTGGCACATAAAGACCCTGAACTGAAGAAGATGTTAGAAGGCGTAATCCGTCGTCAATTCATGTGCATCAATATCGATCCTTATGCCAACGGATACAACGATGGCCCTACTGGTGGCGACTGGATGTCAGATATGACAGACATGAAACCCGAACTGCACGAACGCAAATGGGAAATAGACTCCCTCTGCTACCCTCTCCGACTGGCTTACCAATATTGGAAAGAGACTGGTGATGCCAGCGTCTTCGACGAAGCATGGATAGAGGCTATCACCAACATCCTGAAAACGTTCAAAGAACAGCAACGCAAAGACGGTGTAGGTCCTTACAAATTTCAACGCAAGACAGAGCGTGCTCTCGACACGCTGAACAATAATGGTCTGGGTGCTCCGGTCAACCCTGTCGGACTCATCGTTTCCTGTTTCCGTCCTTCGGATGATGCTACAACTTTCCAGTTCCTCGTTCCGTCCAACTTCTTTGCTGTAACTTCATTGCGCAAAGCTGCCGAAATTCTGAATACGGTCAACAAGAAACCTGATTTAGCTAAAGAATGTACTACACTGTCGAACGAAGTGGAAGCAGCCCTGAAACAGTATGCGGTTTACAATCATCCGAAATATGGCAAAATCTATGCTTTCGAAGTGGATGGTTTCGGCAACCAACTGTTAATGGATGATGCCAATGTGCCGAGTCTCATTGCCCTTCCTTATCTGGGAGATGTGAAAGTGAACGATCCTATTTATCAGAATACCCGTAAGTTTGTATGGAGCGAAGATAATCCTTACTTCTTCAAAGGTACTGCCGGTGAAGGAATTGGCGGTCCGCACATCGGATATGATATGATTTGGCCCATGAGTATTATGATGAAAGCATTCACCAGTCAAAACGACGCAGAAATCAAGACCTGTATCAAAATGCTGATGGATACGGATGCCGGAACAGGGTTCATGCATGAATCTTTCCACAAGAATGACCCGAAGAACTTTACTCGTTCCTGGTTTGCATGGCAAAATACGCTATTCGGAGAACTAATCCTAAAACTCGTGAATGAAGGAAAGGTAGACTTGCTGAATAGTATCCAATAGTCTTCTATTATGTTTTTATTGTATTCCTGCTTATGAGATAACTGTTTCTAACCTTGAAGCTTACGCTTCCAAAGTAGTTTCAAGGTTGAAGAACTTTAGTTTCACGCCTTTGAAACCACAGTTTCAAGTAAGAGAAACTAGAGTTTCTCACCGATGAAACTAAAGTTTCCCACTGACGAAACAGAAGTTTCAAGCAATAGAACTTTTAGTTTCAAGTACTGAAACTCTCTCTTCTGTAATAGTCTGATAATCCTTGAATACCGCTCCGGATAGAGAAATAAGTACCCACATAGCAGAGAAACAATAAAATCCTTGCTTTCAACAAAGTGACAGCAAAGTTGTCGTCACCTTGCCGTCACATCATGCTGTCACACTGCAGTATATTTATAATCAATCATTTATGCCCAATCAGGTGACAGATGACAGCATTTTATTTATTTTCCAATTTATATGTAGGGAGTATATGACTCCTAAAAAATAAATGACCCATATAATATGAACAATATGAAATCAACTTTTTTATTCCTACTTACTACAACCATGATGACCTGTACTGCCTACGGACAGTCTTCCAATCATAAAGAGAACAAATTACCCGATTGGGCTTTCGGTGGTTTTGAACGTCCAAAGAATGTCAATCCGGTAATATCTCCTATAGAAAAC
>ERZ772892.3265-NODE-3265-length-12138-cov-5.875197_pt1 | contig 12138 bp, 5 predicted proteins | sample MGYA00512126_ERZ772892 | MGnify/ENA primary metagenome ERZ772892 (study PRJEB29015, sample SAMEA2737697) | human gut metagenome | biome: human gut; feature: human-associated habitat; material: faeces | place: China | collected 2012 ... | reverse complement strand
CTGGTTTCACTCATCTCTTGAACAATAGCAAACTCTGGTTCAAGAACGTCATATTCCTTTTTCACCTCATTATAATCAATATCAACAAGTGTAACGATATCATTTTTAGAATGTTCGATACTATCAATATCTTTAAAATTAAATACAGGTAATTCCTTATTCTTAATTATATATTCCATACACTTTTGTAATATGGCATCTCTGGCCATCATAATACAATCACCAACGGTCTCACCTTCTGTATTAATTTCTAATAAATGAACAAATACATTATAGCATTTTTCATTGGCTTCCTTTTCTGTACTGATTATCACAGGAAAAAACAAAATATTTTTCATATCAATTTACCTCAATTTCATATATTAAACTATAACCTCTATCTACCATTAATTTGTAGATAGAGGTTTTAATTTTAGTGCGTTTTATATTACCTACACATTTTACTAGGTAATAAATAACTGATATAAAGCGAGAATTAATTATTATAATTAATTATATCGTTAATTTGCATTTCTAATAGTTCATATACCTTTAATTTAATTAAAAATTCATCATTAATTATGCGTATTTGTAGTATTTATCAGAATCTTTCAATTTATAATATATTTCGCCATTATTATCAATACCATAAAACACAGTATTAGTTTTTTCTATGGTATGATTATCAAAATTATTTACATAAAACAGTTTTTCATACATAGAATACGGTTTATCCTTTGTACCAAACATAATACTACCACTAGTCGCATCAGAATTGTACCATTTGCCGGATGAAGTCTTAATCACATTCCATTCATGAGTTACATCACCATTATCAACAATACGATTTTCAAGACCGGCCAACAAGCATAGATACTGATAAGCAGCTGCGTAGTCAGCACATACACCTTTTTTAGTTACTATAGAATACTCATATGAATAAGCGTGTTCAGAATCATATTTAATATTAGTAGCTACCCAATCAAATATTGCATAATACTTATCATCTACACTTGTATACTGTGATAAGTTCGCCTTATTTAATATATCCATTGATGTGGAATATAACTTTTGACCATTTTGGGAGTCTCTAGTATTAAATGTAAAATTTCTTATATCATGTTTGCCATTATCCAAATAAAACATACTAGCTTTATCAAAAGTTTGATCATTAATTGCACAATCTAATAATGTTGCATTTCTTGCAGAAACTAATTTAATAATCTTATTATAAAAGGCATTTTCATTTTCCACATTTGTATTGTATTCACAATGAATGCCATTATAAGGATATTTTAATCCCTTAATATCATAATTCATAACTGCATCAACGAAAGCATCTACAAGTTCTTTATCACTATAGACATACTTCATTTTGTATCTGTCACCTAAGTAGTTTACATAACCCCAAGTTGGCTTCTTTTTAATAGTTATATTAGTATTAAGGGTATAGTTTTTCTTTGTTTTTTTGCATTTAACAGTAATAGTTGCCTTACCCTTTGCTTTTGGCACGATTGTTCCATACTGATTTACATATGCAATCTTATTATCACTTGACTTATATGTAAACTGTGTCTTTAAGTTCTTTAACTTATTATACATGTTTTTAGAACAATTTTTCTTCTTATATATATTCTTAATATTTGAATATAAGTTTACAATATTAGAAATATTTTTATTTTCACCTTTATAAAGGTTGACTTTCTTTGGAACTTTGTTTATTGCAATTTTGTAGCCATAAGGATATGCACCTTCTTTTACTGTTACCGTACACTTTCTTTTAATGCACTTTAAATTAACAGTAATTATAGCTTTACCGGCCTTCTTTGCTACTAACTTACCGTTCTTCTTATTCACTGCTACTACTCTAGAGTTGTTAGAACTATAAGTACCTTTTGCACCCTTAGTTGTGATTACATATGTATCACAAACTTTCATATTTTTCTTTGATACTGAAATTGTAGGGTTTAACACTCTTACTGTAATTTTTTGCCATACACCATTGACTTTAATTTTTAATTTTGTTCTACCTGCTTTTTTACCTACAATCTTGCCTTTTGAATATTTAGCAATTTTGTTGTTGGTGAATAGATAATAAGGACGGTTCTTTTTACCTTTTGCTCTACCACTAATCTTTAATGTTTTACCATTATTTACATACATGGATATAGTTCTTTTTTTATCTACATTTCTAATAATAGGTCTGATTACTTGAACTTTATATGTTAGAGTAATACCATTTGTCTTTACCTTAATAGTTGCTTTACCAATTTTTTTTGCAGTAATATTACCCTTACCATTTACAGTTGCAACCTTTTTGTTTGAACTACTATATGATTGTTTACCTACTTTGCCACTAATGCTTAGTTGCTTTTTATTAAGAATAATAATCTTATTTGTTTTGCTATTACTTTTAATTTCAGCATTAGTCTTAACAGAAATGTTTACTAAAATGTTAACACCATTTCTTGTTACTACAACTTTAGTATTACCTTTTTTAATACCTTGTACAGCACCGTTTTTATTTACTGTAGCAATTTTAGGGTTATTACTCTTAAATTTTAGTGTTCCTGTAACACCATTCTGCTTTCCAATATTAACTTTTTGACCTGCTTTTAGGTTAATATTTTTTCTTGTAATAGGATATTTTACATTAACACTACAAGTTAATTCATAAGTATCATCAATTTTTACAGTAACAGTAGCTTTACCTTCTTTTAACGCTTTGATACTACCATTGTTATCAACCTTAACAATACTATTGTCACTAGAGGTCCAATTAATTGATGTGATTTCTTCAGTAGTAGGAATAATATTTAGCTTATCATTGTCACCAATGTATAGTGATAGGTCTGTTTTGTCTAATTGATAATCTGTAACAGTTACTTGTATTGTTTTTGTACCTTTATCACTAGGTAGATTAGTACCATCACAAGCATTAATAGTAACGGTAGCAATACCTTTATTAACAGCTGTTAGTAAACCATCTTCTGAAACAGTTACAACATTTACATCAGAACTTTCATATATAGCTTTTACTGAGGAAGAAACATTTAATTGGAAAGTTCTATTGCTGATAGTATTTAAATTAACATCTTGCAATTCAGAAATATTTTTACCATTTACAGTTGGTACAATATTGTAATTAATAGTTTTTACAAAGCCTTCATAGTTATCATAATCACTTCTAAGACCTGTAACAGTTACACTTGCAATACCAACATCAGTATTATTAGTATATGTTAAAGTATAATCTTTATTGAGTACAAGTGGTTCTCCACCATCATCATTTACTGCTACTTCCGGTGTGATTGGTTCGCCTGTATATAGTTGGTCAGCTATTTCTGTATTTACTCCAATTCTTAGGTTGTTATCATATTCCCAACCTTCTACTGTATTTACATTAAATTGTGCAGCACTTACGATATTTGTGCTACATATTGTTGATAATAGAATTACTAAACTTAATACAACTGATAAAACTCTACTTGTCTTTTTCATATTTATTCCTCCTTATTAAGTTTATTTAACATTATTATTCTTTACAATTATAATGTAACACAACTGATATTTTTAGTCAAAACTATGCATACTCAGTATGCATAGTTTTGACTAATGTATTCAATTATTGTTATGTACAAAAGTATGATTAATACTATATATTTTCAATGTTTATTCATATATTTTAGGTGTGTTTGACTATTTGAAAATATGTTATATTGTCATATTTTATTAAATTGATTTTATATATATAATCAATATATATGGCTTATAACCACAAGAAGGCTACAAAATATAGTCTTGTAGCCTTCTTGCTGTTTGTTATTATTTAATTTCTGTATTTAATTCATCTAAATTTTGAATACTTTCTATGATTTTATCATATTTTTTAATTTCAGTTTTATTATTCTCATTACTATGATTTTCTTTTATATTCAAAGGTTTTAGATTTCTATCCTCAATTAATTTATTATCATTAGTGCCAACAAATCTACTTGATAACAAATTCATTTGTAAACTATCGTGTTCTTGCGTTTTCGAGATAATTGTTGTTATATTATCATCTTCTTTGGAATTAAACAAATATTTAGTAATTATAATTGGAATAGAAATGATAATTGATATAAGTGAAACAGATGATGAAATTAAAGAAACATACAACTTACTTATATCTATGTTTTTAATATTATATATCAACATATTAACGACATTGAATAAATATATTCCTAAAACAACTCCCACAATCACTATAATCCAAAAGAACAACCATTTATGAATTTCCTTAATAATGCTTCGAGCTCTCATTATTTTCCTAAAATTTTCCAATAATAGTGAATAGTTTGAATCTCTCTTAGTTATTCCATTAGCAATTAGTTCACCTTTATCATTGTCTCCGTTTGTTATTATAAAGCTTCTTGAGGTCTTGTAATAATTATTAAAAATATATGGAAGACTAACTTTTACTTTCATTAATATCCCCTATTCCCAATTCACTAAGACGAACACTTGCCTTTTTTATCGAAACATTAAATATATCAGAAAATATTGAGGATAGAGTAGTTTCATTAAAAGATAGTAATTCATTTATTTCTTTTTTAGAATTGTCACAGATACTTCGTACAGTTGTTTCTGGCATTAACAAACAGTACGCAAAATATTCTGCTTCTTTTTCCTCTAATGTATCCTTTATTCTTGTATCTCTCATTGCGAATTCGACACTGCCTTTTTTATGAAGAATATAATGTCCATACTCATGGGCACAAATAAATCTTCTTTTTTTGAAATATTCTAAATCCTTTTCATAATCTTTATTAATCAGAATGATTTTATTAGGTCCATCAGTCAACAATTTACGATTATCATCAACCATTATAACACCGGTCGTTTCATCATCAAATTCTGTTAATAAAATTTCAAACCCTTCATATTCCTTGAGAAACTTAATTAAATCAAAGTTGGGTGAAACAAGATTATATTTTTTTCTAATATCATTTGCAATTTCTGCAATTTCTTTTTTTCTTTCATTGCTCAAATTCTTTTCCATTATAACACACACAGATTTCCTTATCTTTGCCTTAATTGTACCAAAAATCCACATATTTAATCAAGCCTTTTTTATTGAATTTCAATTTTTCATTAATATATATAAATATACACATATGATATTGTGTAATATGTCATATTATAATATGTAAAACTATACAATAAAGGCTACAAGATATAGTCTTGTAGCCTTCAATATAGGAATAACTATCTCCTATTTATTATTTACTTTTTCTCTTTTTAGAGATTAATAGGATAGATAGAACACCTGCACCTGCAATAGAAACCAATAGAATTGCATAACTACCTACACCTGTTTTTACCGGTGGTGTTGGAGTATGTGGTTCTACTTCATCTGTCATTTTAACATCAAGTGCTTTTGCTTCTTCCGGCATTGTAAATTTAACATCTTCTGCCTTTAGATAGCCCTTTGGTGCTGATAGTTCCTTTAATGTGTAAGATTCACCTGCATTTAAGATACCCTTGAATGTCTTAACATTACCATCTGTCTTCCAAGGTTTAACTACAACATTGCCTTTACTATCAAGAATTTCAAGTGTTGCACCGGATAAATACTTACCATCCTTTGTAAGTTTAGAAACATTAACTACAGTTTCTTCATCTTTCATCTGTACTTTTTGAACATCACCTGTGTTTTCAATAGTAAACTTAATGTCAGATGCTTTAGCATAACCAAGAGGTGCTAAATCTTCTCTTAAAGTATAAGTTTCACCAACTGTTAAACCCTTTAATAGGTGTGTCTTATCAGTTGAAGTCCAAGTTTCTACAACTTTACCATCCTTATCAGTAACAGTAAGTTTAGCACCTGGAAGTTCTTTCTGACCTGTAATATCTGTTTTTGATACTTCAACTTTTGTTGGTGCATCAAGAATATCTACGATAATACCGGAAGTAGTTGTTGGAATGATAAATTCTTTATCATCAGCAGTTTTAAATCCTGCTGGACTGCTCTTTTCGTGAATGATATACTTATGGCCTTGTGAACACTTACCATAAATATTTTCAGTCTTTGTTGTTGTAGTCCATTCATAGATAACCTTATTACCATTTTCGGCATCAAGTAACTGCATTACTGCACCTGCAAGGTTTTCTTCATTTTCCTTACCCTGTTCGTGAATTTCAGCATTATACTTATTAACCTTTACAACTACAGGTGAGTCTTCAACCTTCTGTTCAACAACATTTGGGTGTTCTACTGTGTTTTCGCCAGGTTTAACTTCTACTTTATATACTTCATCACTTAGAACATAGTGTTCTGGTGCAGTAATTTCTTGTAGATAGTAAGTGCCGATTGGTAGGCTATCACTAATAGCTTCACCCTTATCATCAGTTGTAATTGTACCTACAAGGTTAATGCCCTGTACAAGTCTCTTGTTTGTTACTTGTGTAATTTCACCATCCGGATCATCAGTTGATAAATCTTCATCTTTATTAATGATGTCAGTAACCTTTGAATCATCAACTTCTTCCTTATCATCAACAGTTACATCTGATGTATCGTCATCATCACTGTCTTCATAACTAGAAGTTGTAGGCTGAGTAGTTTCAGTTTCCGGTGTATCATCACCTTTTGAGTCATCTGTATCTTCAGCATCAGATTTATCATCATAAGTAAAATTAGAATCATCAGTATCTGCCTTTACCTGTTCATCATCAACGGATGTATCTTCACCACTAACATTATCTTTATTTACCGTTTGATAAGTTTCGTTATAGAAAATACCGTATGTTGCATTAGGAACAAATGAGCCTGTTAAATTGTCTATTTTAACAATCTTAATATATCCGGAACATACATTGTGAACTTCACCTTCAGCTTTTGACATTTCTTTAGTGACTTCAACAATTGTATCTTCTTCCTGTGGATCATACTGTGATGGAATCTGGTAAGACTTTTCGTCTTTCTTGTCACCACTAACATACACACCTAGTTCATGAATACCCATTTTAAAGGCTTTATTGTCATTAGTATCTACATATGGTGTATAACCGGAGTCATCTGTAGGACCTACAATCTGTTCGTTAAGGTGACATACCTTACTAGTACCATCTTTGTAATCCTTATCATAAATTCTAAAGTAGAAACCATCTACTTTATCATCATCTGATGTTTTCAATACTCTAACTTGTTTCTTTACGACTTTAATGTTTTTAAACTTAAATGAAACAGTAGAAGTACCTGTAATAGTAACAGTTTTTGATAAACCAGTAGTATATGAACTACTGTTAACAGCTACCTGTGTTTTACTAGAATCCCACTTTTCTGGGAAACCATATTTCTTACCATTAATAGTTGTTACATTAGTATATTTTGATTCGTCATTACTGCCGATAGTTCTACCAATTTCCTTTACTGTTGCCTTTGATTGAAGTTTAATATCATCAATAGGTGTATTGATTTTACCATCATCATTAGAAGTTTTCAATACAGATTTCTTTTCATTATTGACACTAGTGTATGTAATTTGGAAAGTCCAACCCTTAAGTTGTGATTCATCAGTGATTTCATCACCTTCTGAGTCATAAGTTTCCTTATAAACTGTTAATTTACCTCTATCTAATTGAACAGGTTTACTAAACAATCTATAATAGTAAAGTTTAGGATTAACCTTACCTGCTTCCATTAAGTTTTGGCTAGTAAAACTCTTAGAAACATTTACACCAAATGCTGAGTTAGTACCTGCAAATGTCTTATATGAACCACTTACATTTTGCTTAAATGTTAGATAAAAGGCTTCTTTATATTCTTGAATAGATTTCTTTGATCTGATAGTAATGTATCCACCTTTACTTACAGACAAAGTAAATTTACCGTTAGTACCGGATGCCTTCTGTCCACTACCGTTTACAATCTTATAGTCTGTATATCTTGATGGATATAAAAGCTTCATCTTATATTCATACTTATATGTAGCCTTTTTACTAAACTGGTTACCATTTAAAGTGGATTTGCCCTTTGCATCTTTCATTGATGTAGCAAAATCAACTGTTTTTTTTGCATAACCTTCTGGCTTAGTATCATATGAATACTTATATCCTTTTGCCTTCTCGCCGTATGACTTAAGTTTACTATCAATAGAATTGTACATTTTTTGAATGTTTGCAACAGTAACACTACCGTTTTTAGCATTCTTAATGTACTTTGATAGGTTATTAGAACTTTTCTTAAGCTGAAGTGTGCTTGTACTTCTTAAACCTGTGATAAATTCCCAATACATTAACTGTGTAGCATAACAGGCTGTTTTACCCATATATCTACCAGGTACACCGGCAGATGAAAGATAGCCTAAAGCATCTTTCATTTCTTTACTCATTTTATTATAGTAAATATTAAAGTAGTTTTGCTTATATCCTTGGTTACCGTTGTTAGTAACATTAGCATGTGGATAAACGCAGAAAATTGGTTTATAACCATCATTAACGGCTGCATTATAATTTGTACAATACTTTCCTAGTGCAGACCAACCTTTTTCCGGACCAACTAAATAAATTTCTACTGTGCCACTGATACTTGATGGTGTTTTATCAATTTGATTTTTTAGACCTCTAATTGTTCTTGTAAAAACAATTTTGTTATTATCATAGTTACCATTGTACATAATCAAAGAATAACTCTTTGATGATGAACCTGTAGATACAAGTATCTTTGAGTCTTCATTAACAGCCTTATTAACATTTGTCATATATGCTGAACTTGACTTTGCATTTGAACTTGCACCTGTTGAAACCTTCTCTTTAACCTTATAAACATTACTGTTAGCAGTCTTCTGAATATCAACATTTGAAGTAGAAGTTGTTTCTTCTTCTGTAGTTGATGGAGCAGTTGAACTTTCAGTTGTAGATGGTGAAGTCGCACCTACAGTTGTATCCTCAATTTCAGCTGCACTTGCAATCGGTGTAAAAACAGAAATGGCCATAATAGCTGTTAACACCAGAGAACAAATTTTTGTTGGAAATTTTTTAAATCTCATGAGTTTTTCTTCCTTTCTTCTAAATTATAATTTAGTCATCATACAACATTATTTAAAACATTGGATTCACTTCCTCGCTATGTATATTTGGTTAGGGAGAAAATATATATAAACTTTCAGCATTCTACACTCAAAAAGAAAGAATTTGATTTACAACTTTTAGCAATACTGAAAGTTTTATAACATATCCTCTATATATATAATGACAAAAACTTTTGAAAATAATAACTAAAAAAATTGGAGGTACTATTTAGTACCTCCAAAATATAAAATTAAACACAAAAAAAGCCACACCTCATTATGATGTATGGCTATAATAAACAATTCTTGACAATAACAGAAAATATGATATAATTAGAATGGTAAAAGAAATAACGAATAGTTAACCTATTAATTCTAAATCTAAAGTAATCAAAATTTAGAATGTTAGTTTTTCTCTTTGTTGTCACTCTATTAATCAACTATCCCTCCGTTGTAAACGGAAAAAGTACCCATCTGACTTTTAATGTTAGATGGGTACTTTTTATGTAAATTTAAAAAACAAAAAATAAGGACAGGTGCAGGCACCTGTCCTCTAAAAGATATGGACTATCTTTTGTTCTACATTTATACACACATAAAAAACTTTTTGTCAATGAGGTAATAGTATGCAACTATCGAATAGAGTATGCAAATACAATTACTCACTTTTTTACTATTCTTTTACTAAAGGAATACCCAGAACTTTTAAGTTACAATTCCAATCCCAATACATACGAATTTCATAGTCATAACCACCATTTGGTATTGCATATACATAAACATTTACTATATCATCCGAATTTGTATATTTGCAGAATTTTTTCCATCCATTCCATTCGGAATTCAACATTTTATTAGGATTATATTCATCAAATATGACACAACTTATTTTCTCAACACAGTTTTCAAAATTAATTAATTCTTGCTTTGTCTTAATATTTTTCCATGTGTTAGTATTATGGTCATCACTATTATTAAATGTATCTGTTGCCCTTCTATTTGTCCACAATCCTATTGTACTTACCATAAAATCTTTGATTGAAGTATTATTTCTGAATGTTGATGTTCCTCTAACACAATACTGTGAAGAACCTTTTAAGTTAGGATTAATTACTGCACCACAAGACTCAAAATATTTGTTTAATTCATCAACATACATACCAACATATTTTTTATTTGCTTTAAATTCATCATTGCTTAGTTTAGTATTGATAGTAATAGGTGGTTTTTTAACTTTAACCTTTATCTTTACAATTTTTTTGCTGCTATCTTTTGCTTTTGCAGTAATGGTTACTGTACCTGCCTTAATACCTTTAACAACGCCTTTTGAATTAACTGTAGCAACTTTTTTGTTACTAGAAGAATAAGTTAAGCCTTTATTGTTTGCGTTGCTAGGAACTACTGTGACGGCAAATTTAATAGTCTTATTTCTATATACTTCCTTAGCTTGTTTTTTACTGTTGTAAGACAATTTAGTCACAAGTTGTTTTACAATAATTTTGCACTTTGCTGACTTATTACTACCGTCCTTAGCTTTTGCAGTAATTGTAACTGTACCTTTCTTTAATACTGTTACTTTACCATTATTATCAACAGTAGCAACATTCTTATTTGATGTTTTCCATGCAACGGCTTTATAAGTAGCATTTTTATTCTTAATAGCTTTCTTTAATTGGAAAGTTCTGTTTTTTGCACCTCTGTTAAGTGTAACAGAAGTTTTATTCAAAGTAATTTTCTTTACCTTAGGACCAACAACTACAAGTAATTTTGCCTTTTTCTTACTACCATCTTTTGCAATGGCATTTACATAAGTTGCACCTTTGTTTGTAGTTGCCTTGATTTTACCTTTCTTATCTACAGTAACAACTTTTGTGTTGTTTGCTTTCCAAGTTACTGACTTGTTATAAGCGTTATTAGGTAATACTGTAGCTTTTAGTTTTGCAGTTTTGCCTTTTTTAGACAAGTTAATAATACTCTTATTTAGTTTAATTTTAGTAACTCTTTGTACAACCTTGATTTTACATTGAGCTGATACATTACTACCATCAGTAGATGTTGCAGTAATTATAGTATTACCTACTTTAAGAGCCTTGACTTTACCATTCTTATCTACAGTAGCAACCTTTGTATTGCTTGACTTCCAAGTTAAGTTCTTATTAGTAGCATTTATAGGAAAAACAGTAGCCTTTAAAGTCGTTGACTTACCATTGTAAAGTGTCTTGCTTGTAGCATTTATCTTAATAGAACTAACTTTAACTTCAGTTGGTTCTGTTGTAGTAGGTTCTGTAGAACTTTCTATTGTACTACTTTCTGTAGTTGATGAAGAAGGTTCTGTAGAACTTTCTATTGTACTACTTTCTGTAGTTGATGAAGAAGGTTCTGTAGAACTTTCGACTGTACTACTTAAAGTAGTATTTGTTGTGCTAACTGTTGTCTGTTTTGTACTACTCTCAGTAGAAAATTCTGTAGGACTTGATGTTACTTCAGTAATAGGTTCGTCCTGTGTACTATTATCAGCCGTAGAAACAATTGAATTTTTATTTTCTGTTGTTTCAATAGCATAATAACTAACACATAATGAACTAGCTACAATAGATAAAACAACTAGTAATGCAAATAATTTTTTCATTTAAATTTCTCCTTTTAAAATTACAGTTTTCCACTTAAGTTTACATATCATCAACTAATATCAAGTAAACTTTTTATTTCCTTTTGTAATTCGTCACTAAAATCTAACAAGTCATCAAGTGAAATCACTTTTAACCTTATAAGACTGATGATATTCCATATTGCTTCAGACTTTCTATATATTTTTCTTGCCAATTAGACAATTTTTCACAAAATAGTTTCCAATCTTTTTTGTTTATATTCGCGAATTAACTCTCTTTATCAATATTTTTACAACACACAACTAAAACCGTAGAATTCGTTGTATAATTACAATTCTGTTTTATGCAGCTAAGTTATTTACAACACTAAATATCAATTTCATTATAATATTTTATTATTTGACAATCAAGTAAAACATTAATTAACATAAGTAAAATAATCTGTGTTGTAAATAGATATGACCCATTTTAGGGTAAAAATAAAATACGATTTA
>ERZ772892.3262-NODE-3262-length-12143-cov-4.175381_pt1 | contig 12143 bp, 10 predicted proteins | sample MGYA00512126_ERZ772892 | MGnify/ENA primary metagenome ERZ772892 (study PRJEB29015, sample SAMEA2737697) | human gut metagenome | biome: human gut; feature: human-associated habitat; material: faeces | place: China | collected 2012 ... | reverse complement strand
ATAATACACCTCGTTATAACTGAACCTTGTCTGTTCTTAACTTAGCATATTACGCGTTATAAGTCAACACTATATCAGCGGTGTTTTTTCTTTTTTCCACCCAGCATAGACGTTTCGGATAGCCGGGCGCCAAATCTAAAAAACTGAAATTTGCAATTTACCGCAGGCCGGTGTAGATCTTGCTGTCATCGGGAATTTTGCGGCCGATGCCCTTTTTGAGCTTGTCCATTTTAACGAAGCCCATTTCGCCGTTGTCCACCATAATCCGTGCCCAGACCTGATTGGGCGTATAGCCGGTAAGGCGCACGGTTGTTTGTCCTTTGATTTCAGTCAGCCGGTCAAAATTTTCATCCGGGCCGTACATGACGTTCACCGCTTCAATCGTATGGTAAAGGCGGTTCAAGTCTTCAGTGTCAACCGGAATATCCACGACTTTGGAAACAACAACGTCATCGACACTGCGCCCGCTGTTGAATCGGACTTCCTGGTAATAAGTGACATTGTCATGTTTGGCAAAATATTTGTTAAATTCCCGCCAGTTCATCACCCGGGTAGAAACGCCCATCAGCAGAATTAGAACCAAAATTCCGGGAATCAGCAATTGCAGATTTTTCAGCTGGCTGAAATTCCAGGCCGGCAGCGGCGGCACCTGCTGCTGCGGCAGACGGCGCAAAAAACGGTTAATCAGGTTTTGCTGCAGGGAATCGGCATAAGCCAATGCCAGTTTTCCTGACTGGCTTGCCTGGAGAGGTTTGTTTTCCTGAGCGTAAGCCAGCATATTGTGAACCAGCAGAGTTAAATTCGCCCGGCGGTTGGCTCCGACATTTTTATAGTTGGCGGCAATGGCGTGAATATTGTGCGCCAAACCGGGAATATTCCACCAACCGAGTGTCCAGTTCAAAAAGGAATTATGCAGCACAACGCTTTTGGCTTCGTTAAAATTGCAGATTTCAGAGGTCTCCCGGTCACTGAAAGAGACCAGACGGCCGATAACCTGACGCAGCTTGAGTGCTCGAAGGTTGACATCTTCCTGACCTTTGCGGTTGGTATAAACTTTCAGCGCTTTCATATCGGGAAATTTTTCGGGCAGATAAATCTGGGCCAGCAAATCATAAATCAGGCGTTGTTCGTCATCGCTGATAACGTCATAAGCGACCGATATTTTCTGAAAAGTTTCCACCGCCGCCGGATCGGTATTATGGTCAGGATGCCAGCGTTTGGCCTGCTCGCGGTAGCTGCGTTTTATCTCTTCGTCGCCGGCGTTGTACGGCAGACCCAAAATTGCATAGTAGCCCAGCGGATCATTTGAATAAGTGCTCATATAAATATTCCCGTCGCTAAAGTCTCCTCAGGCATATCTTCGCCGATTTTGATAAAATTTTCCTTAACATTGACCTTAATCGTTCCGACATAATCGACTTCATGCAGCGTATTTTTGAAAATCCGCATGATATTGGCGCACAAATCATTGCCTACAAAACGTTCGGTACGGATAATCAGATCAAAACGCTTTTCGCGGGCGAGCGAATAGCCGTCAAACTGAAAGCGGCCGAGGCGCGTAAAATTAGTGTCAACCACAAAACGGGTACCGCTGCGGCGGTTCGGACGCTCAGCGGCGTCTTCTTCGTCTTCCGTTTTTTTGACGGCCAAGCGGATTTTTTCCAGGTTTTCTCCGGTATAAAACGGGATTTCGACAATCCGCCACAGCGGCGTTTCACGCGCAGACGCGGTGAAAACCGTTGTCAGCTGCTGCAAAGCCTCCCGCCCTTCCGGACCGGAAAGGGAAAGCTGTTCAACCAGTTCCGGCCCCAACCATTGCCTGATATCTCCATGAACGGAAGCCTTGACATAATTAACCAGATTGGCCAGCATCCGCGCATCGCCGGCGGGAAGCTTGGCAACAACGGCGGCCATGGTCTCTGAGGGCAGATTTAACGGTTTGAGGAGGTCAAGCAGCTTGGTTACCGGAACCGAAACGGCATTGCCCGGGGTTTTGGGAAGGGAAGGCATTGCCGCCAAATCCTCAATCAGACGCGCACTGGCAGCCAACGGATCGGCCGTCTCCGTTTTGCCGTCCTGAAATGCCGGCGGCAGGGTTACCGTTTTGATAACAAGTTCTACCGGAAGCTGATTATCCAGCCGCAGCGGCGTGGCGCTGACAAATTCGCCCAAAGGGGTTTTAAAACTGGTCAGACCGATTTCGGGGCGGACAACGGTTGCGGCGGGCAGCGGCCGGCCGGAAAGTTTACTTATTTCCGCTGCAAAGGTTTTAAAATCCCCCTGCTGCAACGCGGTTTTCAAATTTTGCAGAATCTCCCGGATTTCCGGTGCCGGGAGCTGCGGCGCGGCCGATACCCGGCGGAAGCCGGCGGAGACTTCTCCTCCCTGCAGCTTTGCAACCGTTTCGGGCGAAAGTTTATCACCGGCGAGGGCCGAGAGATTCTCGGCAATGCTCTTAAAATTGAGATTATGCAACTGTACTTCGGGCTTCAGTTCGCTGCCGGTATGATTAATCAACGGCATTTTTTCCGCCGCCGGCATCTGCTGCGGCAAACGAAGCGTTTGAACAAATTTCTCCGGCGGCTGGCCGTCAATGGTTACAAATTTGAAAGACAAACTTTCCGGACGGGATGCCGTTATTTTAATTTCGGCGGGATACGGACGATTTTCCGGCAGCCGTAAGGTTTGAGTATTGGCTGTCAGATTCAACTTGACCGGAATTTGGAACAAGCGGTTGTTTACATTCAGTTTCAGCGATGCAGCCAGTCCGTCCAAGCCGCCCTGAACCGACACATTGACAGAGATCCCCGGTTTCAGCCCCTCTAGGCCGCTGCCGGAAACATCCAGACTGCCGCCGACACCGCCGTTATCGGTTCCCGGTGTTAAACCGGGCGTTGTTACGGGTGGGACAATCGTTTCCATGCTGGCCTCATTCGGTTATCAGTTTGCGGGCAATGGCTATCACGTCTTCAGCGGCTTCGGAAGTGGGAAAGCGGTTAATCAACGGGGTTTGATTGCGGATGGCATCACGCACCCGCGTATCCCTGCGGATTATACCTAAGAGCGGCGGATTAATTTTCAAGAAGTTGGTGCAGGCTTTTAACAAAGTGTCATAAGTGCGCTGCCCCTCGCGAATCGAATTGGCCTGATTGATGACCACATTCAAATCCGATTTCGGGTACTGCATAGCCATAATTTTGATAAAAGCGTAAGCATCCGTCAGGGAAGTCGGCTCATCGGTGCAGAGAACGATAATCTTTTCGGCCATGCTGGAGAGAATGCGCACCGGTTTTTCCACACCGGCTCCCATATCCAGAATCACTTTGTTATAAGACGAGGCCAGCAGGGAAAGGTCCTCGCCCAAAATCTGCAATCGTCCGATAGGCATGGAAGCCAGCCCGGCCGAGCCGGAACGCCCGGCAATAATATCAAAACGGGTTTTGTCGCAATGATGAATAACCTGATTGAGGGTTTTGCTGCCGGCAATCACGCTGCCCAAGTCGTCCTTAACCATTAAGCCAAGCTGAATGTCAACGTTGGCCAGCCCCAAATCGCCGTCAAAAAGCAGCGTTTTCTGCTTGTAACCGCTCAAGGCATGTGCCAGAGTAATCGAAAACCAGGTTTTGCCCACGCCGCCTTTGCCGGACGCGACCGCAATCATATTTTTGCCGCGGCGGACACTGCGCGGCGCGGCGCCCCGGGGCATAATTTTGAGTTCATCCTGTTTGTTTTCCATGGTTTCCTCTTTCTCAATCAAGACAAAATAAGTTTGGCCAAAGACTTGTGGTTAACCGATGCCAGTCCCTGAGCAATGCCTGAACTGACACTGGCTGCGCAAAAGCCGATGCGGCAGCAGCCGGCAATCGAAATCAACGAACCGATACGGCGGGTTAAATCAAGCCGGGTGGGTAGCAGGTATTTAATGCCGAACTGATTAAAAATCTCGGCAATTTCCACCGCTTCAAAAGAGTTTTTGCCGGCATCAACCGTCATGACCATTTCACATTTAACAACTTCGGCCAAGCTGCGCAAACGCTCGATTTCAGCAGCGATAAAGGGATTTACTCCCGGCGTGTCGATTAAGACCAGTTGATAATTTTGGCGGGCGGAACGCACTGCGTCAAAAAGGCTGCGGCCGCCTTTGCAAAAGAAAAAGTCGGTTTCAAGAATTTTGGCAAAGGCTTCAAGCTGGTGGTTGGCGCCGGCGCGGACATTATCCGTGCTGATAATGCAGCAGCGGATTTTATTAAAACGCGCCTGAGTGGCCACTTTGGCGATGATGGTCGATTTGCCGGAACCGGGAACGCCCATAAACATTTTGACCGGACAGTTCAGATCCAGCAACGAGCCGAAAGCAAACATCTCGGCAAAGCAGGCGGACAACAGACGGTGTTCGTCGCTGATACCGCGCTCAAGGCTTAAATTGCGGCAGTAGGCCAAGATGCGTTCGGCCACGGTGTCGATTACTCCGTGATAGTCAAGGCAATCGCGCAAATGGCTGTCATCAAAGCGAAAACGGCTGGGCGTAATTTTCAGTTCATCGGCGGCATTAAAATCAATGTCTTCGCGTTCTTCCAGCGCGGCAACGACTTTGAATTGCCCGTCAACCGTTTCGGCGGAAATGATAATTGCATCCGGCCCTAATTCTTCTTTAACCTGATTCATTGCTTCGGTCATTGAGGCGGCAAGGTAATTTTTTAAGCGCATTCCCTAGCTCCTAAATCTGGCCGACGGTTTTAATTTTAGCCTTGGGGTGGATTTCATTTTGCGACATAACCACCGTTAAAGGGCGGAAACGTTCAATAATGGAACGAACAAAAGGACGAATGCCCGGACTGGTGAGCAGAACCGCGGTTTCGCCTTTAATCGCCAAATCTTCCATTACCTGGCGAACCTTGGTGATAAAAGCCTGGAGAGCAGTCGGCGCCATTGCCAGCTGGCGGTCGTCCCCTTCGCCGACAATTGCTTCGGCAAAGGCGTGTTCCCATTCCGGCGACAGGGTAACCAGCGGGATTATGCCCAGTTCATTGGCATTGGCATTGGAAAGCTGGCGGGCCAAACGGGAACGGACATGCTCGGTAATCGCCATCAGGCTGTGGGTTGAAGCCACGGCTTCGGAAATCCCTTCCAAAATTGTCGGCAGATCGCGAATGGAAACACGTTCCTGCAACAGATTTTGCAGAATTCGCTGAACCGCGCCGAGGCTGACTTTGCCCGGAATAAGCTCTTTAATGAGTTTTTGGTGCTCTTTGTCAAGCTCGTCAAGCAGTTTCTGAGTTTCGGCGTAAGAGAGCAGCTCGGGCATATTGTCTTTAACCAGTTCGGTAATATGCGTGGTGACAACCGTTGCGGGATCAACCACGGTATAGCCGCGGAACATTGCCTCTTCCCGATAGGACTGGTCAACCCACATGGCCCGCAGACCGAAGGTCGGCTCGGTGGTATTTTCGCCGGGCAGCGTAATCGGCTCGCCGCGCGGATCCATCACCAGCAGCTGGGTCGGGCGCAGTTCGCCCTTGCCGGCTCGGACTTCCTTGATGTAAATGTTATACTCGTTCGCCTCAAGCTGCATATTATCCTGAATACGGATTGACGGCATGACAAATCCCAGCTCACTGGCCAGCGCCCGGCGCAACGCCTTAATCTGGTCAGTGAGTTTGCGATTGGTTTCCTCATTAATCAGCGGCAACAGCCCATAGCCGATTTCGAGGCGAATCAGGTCGATGCGCAGGGCATTGGCAATCGGCTCGTCGGCAGCTTTGGCGATAGCTCCCTGTTTTTGCTCCTGTTCAAGCACTTCCGCCGCCCGCTGCTGGGCAATCTTTTGCTGTTTGTCCAGATAATAAGCGGTTATTCCGGTCAGGGAACCGAGCAACATAAACGGCAAAGCCGGCGTACCCGGAAGCATTCCCAGCGCAACAGCCATAAACGCACTCATACCCAGAGCCTTCGGATAATTGGCAACCTGCTCAAACAGCACCTTGTCGGTGGCGTCGGTCATACCGGCTTTAGAAACCAGAATACCGGCAGCAACGGAGATAATCAGCGCCGGAACCTGCGACACCAACCCGTCGCCGACAGTCAGACGGGTATAAGTTTCGCCGGCATCGGCAAAACTCATATTGTTTTGCACCATACCGATAATGATACCGGCAACAATATTGATGAATGTGATAATCAAACCGGCAATCGCGTCACCGCGGACGAATTTGGACGCACCGTCCATGGCCCCGTAAAAAGAGCTTTCTTTGGAGAGTTCTTCGCGGCGGGCGCGCGCCTGATCTTCGGTAATCAGCCCCGAAGACAAATCGGCGTCGATGGCCATTTGCTTACCGGGCATGGCGTCTAAGGCAAAACGGGCGGCGACTTCGGCGATACGGCCGGAACCTTTGGTAATAACCACAAAGTTGACGATAACCAGAATGGCAAAAACAATAACGCCGATAACAAAGTTGTTGCCCATAATGAAACCGCCGAAAGCGGCAATAACCTCGCCGGCGGCATCAGGCCCCTGGTAGCCTTTGGAAAGAATCAGACGGGTGGAAGCCAGGTTCAGCGACAGCCGATACATGGTGGTAATCAGCAAAACCAGCGGGAAAGCATTAAACTCGTTCGGCCGCTCGATAAAAATCGCCGTCATCAAAACCAAACAGGAGATTGTAATCGAAAAAGCCAAGGCAATATCCAGCAGCCAGGCCGGCATCGGCATAATCAGGATAACCAGCATCAGGATAATGGCCAGAGCAAAAAAGATGTCGCCGCGTTTGGTAGAGGCAATCAGTAGATCTTTGAAAGATTTGCCGCCGAACATAGCAGCATTATTTGCAATCTTTTTAGCCATCGTCTGGTTTTAATTCCTAAAGCCCGGGAACTTCAAAGCCCTCGTCTTGGTATTGTTTCAGTTTGTTCCGCAGCGTGCGGATGGAGATACCGAGAATGTTGGCCGCCGTGGTGCGGTTGCCCATGGTGTGTTTCAGGGTATCAATAATCAGGTTGCGCTCCATGCTGGCAACCGTGCTGCCGACAAATTCAGCACCGGACATTTCTGTTCCGGCAACGGGATTAATGACGGCATCAATATCGTCCAACAAAATTGCATCCTCATCGATTTTATCGCCGCTACTCAGCAGCACTGCCCGGTGGACGGTATTTTCCAGCTCGCGGACGTTGCCCGGCCAAAGGTAGTTCAACAGCTTCTGCTCGGCGGCCGGGGTCATTTCTTTCAGCGGAATATCGTTTAACTCGGAATATTTTTTGGCAAAATGCTTGGCCAGCACGATAATATCGTCCGGACGGTCTTTCAACGGCGGAATATTGATATTGACCACATTCAGACGATAATACAAATCCTGACGGAAAGTGCCGTTTTTAACACATTCGTCAAGATTACGGTTAGACGTGGCGATAATGCGCGTATCCACCTTAATCGGGGCTTTGCCGCCGATGCGGTCGATTTCCTTTTCCTGAATGGCGCGCAGCAGCTTGGCCTGAATTTTCACATCCGTTTCGGAAATTTCATCAAGCAGCAGCGTGCCGCCGGAGGCTTCTTCAAATTTGCCGATACGGCGGGCAACCGCGCCGGTAAACGCGCCCTTTTCATAGCCGAAAAGTTCAGATTCCAAAAGAGTTTCGGGAATAGCGGCACAGTTGACGGCAACAAATTTTTTATTGGCACGTTTGGAATTGTCGTGAATAAAACGGGAAAAAACTTCTTTACCGGTTCCGGACTGCCCGGTCAACAGAATATTGGCTTCCGACGGAGCAACCTGTTTGGCCAGTTTCAACACGGCCTCGGTCTTTTTATCGCCGTAAATCAACGCGTGATTTTCCCGCGTGGCCGCGGCCAGCACCGCCCCGATCATTTCGGGATCCGGCGGCAGCGGAATATATTCTTTGGCGCCGGCCTTAATTGCCTTAACCGCCAGAGACGGATCATTGGCTACGCCGCAGGCAACAACCAGAACATTAATCCGTTCCTGTTCCAGCGAAGAAATAAATTTATAAACGTCAAGCTTAACGTCAATCATCACCAGTTCGATTGCTTTGCCGGAGCGCAAAACATCCAAACCGGCTTCCTCATTATCGGCTATCGAGACATGACCGCCCTGCTGGATGGCAATTTTGCTCGCCGCCCCGATTTGGCCTTCCAATGTTCCGACAATCAACAGTTCCATAACTTGTCCTTATTTGGAGGGATTTTTAACAATTTCCGTCATGGTAATGCCCAGCTTGTCATCAACGACAACCACCTCGCCGCGGGCAACCAGATTGTTGTTGACATAAATGTCTATCGCCTCGCCGACTTTGCTGTCGAGTTCGATAATCGCCCCTTTGTTCAGCTTCAGCAGCTGGCTGACCTTCATCTTGCTTTTGCCGAGAATGGCCGAAACCTTAACCGGAATATCATAAACGGCTTCCAAGTCGCTGACAGAACTGGGGATATCGAAATCATCCATACCGACATCTTTTTTAAGAATCGGCTCGTCATCAAGCACGGCGCTTTCGCTCAATTCATCTAATTCTAAATTATCTGTCATGTTTCATCTCCGGTTTTACATCTTTTGGGCATCGAGCAAATCGGCCACTTTGGCCAACTGGTCAGCCCCTTTCAATTCCACGCCGCCGTTTTCCCACTCAATCCGGCAATCACTTTTAGCCAAAGATGCGTCTTTATGCAAGGCAATTTTTCCTTCAAAGTCATAACTGTTGGCCAGCGCGGCAATCTTCTGCTGCGCATATGATATAATATCCGGATGAATATAGAAAGACAATTTTGCTTCCTCTTTAAAATTGTTGAAATTATCGGCAATAAATTTGCTGACCAGTTCAGCGGCTTCATCGGCCATCAGGGTCGGCACCAGTTTGAGTACGGCAGCCTTAACCATTTCCAGCGCCTGATTTTCAACTTCGGTTCGGATATCGGCGGTTTCTGACAACAAAGCGGCCAATTTTTGGTTAATATCCATCAGCAGCGTGTTGGCTTCGGCATCTACGCCGTTCTGAGAACTGCGGAATCCCTGCTCGTAGCCCTCCTGCCGGGCCGTATTGACCATTTCGTCAACTTCGCTTTGGGTATAGCTTTTTTCTGCCGGGGGCAACGGCTCGGGAATAAATTCTTCCTCCTCCGGTTCAGGTTCGACTTCCGGCTCAGGTCCAGCCTCGAGTTCCGGTTCGGCTGCCGTTTCTGCCGGACTTTCGGCCGAAACATTTTCTTCCTGCTCCGTCGGGGAAACCGGCTCAGCGGCGGCTTCTTCATCAACCGGCGGTTCAGGCTCGTCAGCTTCCGGCCTGGTCTCGATTACGAAGTTATCAAACATAAATTTTTTCAACTGAGCCATCAAGCCTTACCTCAGTAAATCAGCTCGTCACTGTCTTTGCCTTCGCTGATGACAATTTCACCATTGTTAGACAATTCCTTGGCCGCGGTAACGATATACTGCTGAGCTTCTTCAACATCACGCAGGCGAACCGGCCCCATCGCCTCCATATCTTCTTTGAGAATTTTTCCGGCACGGGAAGACATATTGTTAAAGAAGAGGTCTTTAATCGTTTCGGAAGCACCTTTCAGGGCAACAGCCAGTTTGTCTTTGTCAATATTGCGCAGCAAAATCTGAATACCCTGGGCATCGACACGGATGAGGTCTTCAAACGTAAACATAAGAGATTTGACGCGCTCGGCAGATTCGCGGTTGCGTTCTTCCAAAGCCTCCATAAAGCGGCTTTCGGTATTGCGGTCCAAAGAATTAAAGATATCGGCAATAAGCTCATGCGAATCGCGGCGGGTAGATTTGGAAAGGTTGCTCATAAACTCTTTGCGCAGGGTTTTCTCCAAACCGTCCAGCACTTCTTTTTGTACCGAATCCATACGGATCATACGCATAACGATTTCCATGGCGAAATTTTCCGGCAGCAGGGCAATCACTTTTGCCGCATGCTCGGCTTTAATTTTGGAAAGAATAACGGCAATGGTCTGCGGATATTCGTTTTTGAGGTAGTTAGCCAGAACATGCTCGTTGACATTGCCGAGCTTGTCCCACATGGTTCGTCCGGCGGGGCCGCGAATTTCTTCCATAATGTTGGAAACGCGGTCTTTATCCAAGGCTTTGGAAAGCAGACGCTCGGTGCTTTCATAAGTGCCGACCAGCGAGCCGGTGGATGAAACCTTTTCCACAAATTCGGAAAAAAGCTGTTCAACGACATTGGAATTGACTTTGCCGAGGCTGGCCATGATAACCGACAGCTCCTTAATCTCCTCGTCGTCCATCAGGGCAAAAATCGAGGCCGAACGTTCTTCATCAAGGGACAGCATCAAAATTGCCGCCTTTTGCTGGCCGGAAAGAATATTAAAATCATCAATTACGTTTTGTTTTATTGCCATGTTCTCATACCCGCCTAATTATTGTCATTTGAATAGAGCCACGTGCGAATGACGTTAACTGCCGCATCGGGGTTCTTTTCCACAATGTCATTGACTTTTTTAAGCGAAGATACTTTCACCCGGCCGTCAATTTTATTCAGATTAATCAATTCCTCCATACTGCTGTCGTCTTCGCTGAGGAAGTTTGACAGCAAAAGGTTGTCGTCTTCGGGATTACTTCCGAGCAGACGCCCGTCATTATTATTGTTAGATACGTCAAATGCATTATTAACCAAAGGACGAATAACCAGCAGGATAACCAAAATCGCCACGATTGCAACGCCGATACCCTCGGCAATACGGATCAGCTCGTCTTTGGTAAAGCCCATAATCAAAATTTCCTGCACTTCTTCAACCTCCGGCATCATATTTACAAAACGCATATTTTCCACTTCGACGACATCGCCGCGGTTGGCATCATACCCCACCGCCGATTTGACCAGAGACGTAATCTGCTCCATTTCTTCGGGGGTTCGGCTGCGGTAGGCCATTTTGCCGTCCGCCCCTTTTTCATAAATGCCGTCAACCATAACCGCAACAGTCAGACGCTTAATCGAACCGGTATTTTTGACCTTGTTGCGAACGACCTTGGAAATCTCGTAATTAATTGTTTCTTCGGTACGGGAAGACTGCGAGGTCGTTCCGTTTCCGGTGGTTACGACATCGCCGTTGGGAATATTCTGGGCAACGGTCACCGGATTTTCACGGGTGTTGTTAATCCCCTCTTCGGTTACGGTTGCCTGCGAACGGACGACCTGCGTATCCGGATCAAAAATTTCCTCCTTGGTGACAACCTGGTCAAAATCCATTTCCAGATTGACCTGAGCCCGAACTTTTCCTTCACCGATAGTTCGTTCCAACAGGCTTTGAACCTGCTGACCCATTTTTCGTTCCTGTTCCAGCCGCAGAATTTCATTATTGGCTGCCGTCATCGCTTCCGGGTCTTCGTAGTTTTTAGTCAGCAAATTGCCTGCGTTATCGACAATTGCCACATTTTTGACATCCAGCTTGGGCACCGAGGCGGCAATCAGCTTTTGTATCGCCTGAATGCTCTGCGGACTCAGCGGCCCTTTGACGGTTTTTATCACAACCGAGGCTGATGGCGGCTGCTCTTCACGGGAGAACATTTCCCGCTTGGGCAGAACCAAATGGACACGCGCGTTTTTAATGTTATCGACAGTCCGAATCGTGCGGCCGAGTTCTCCTTCCAGAGCCCGAATCAAGTTAACATTCTGCACAAAATTGGTTGAACCGAGGGCATCGCTGTGGTCAAAAATCTCATAACCGACATTGGCTCCCCCGGAAGCCATGGCAATTTCCGCGGTATCGACCCGCAGTTTGTTAACCAAATCAACCGGAACCATAACTTCAGTTCCGTTTTTGGTTAACTTATACTTTACATTGTCAGTTTCAAGGCGGGAGATAATCTGTTTGGCATCTTCCAGTTCAAGATCCGTATATAAAACGGCATATTCGGTTGAGCTCATGCGGGCAACCATATACCCCAAAAAGCTGACCAGAAATATGATAATTGCCGCCAAAGACGCCAAACGCCCGGGCGACAGGTTTTTAATGCTTTGCCAAAAATTATTCACCGTAAGACCCATTTCTATCAATTACACTTCCAATTACCCTTATGATTAGCGTAAAAAAGCGTTTAAGGGAACGATAATTTTAAATATTCACAGCAGCGGCAAAATTTTAAACCCCTAAAAGCCCCGCCGGC
>ERZ772892.3236-NODE-3236-length-12222-cov-3.192077_pt1 | contig 12222 bp, 11 predicted proteins | sample MGYA00512126_ERZ772892 | MGnify/ENA primary metagenome ERZ772892 (study PRJEB29015, sample SAMEA2737697) | human gut metagenome | biome: human gut; feature: human-associated habitat; material: faeces | place: China | collected 2012 ... | reverse complement strand
CCCGTGTGACTTATGAACGGGAAAAAGCAAAGCGTAACGGAGTTTCTCTTAGTACAGTGAAGCCGTTCTTTGGAGATACAGCGTGTTAAAGAAACGGCATATCACTGTTGCGAACGCTCTGTAATTTTGGCACCCGCTCAGGCTGCGATCAAGAACCCCCGCAAGGTTTTGCGTGAGGGCTTGAGAAAGCACGAATAAAGCATAATGAACCGCCTCGGTTTCCGTAACAGGAAGCCGGGGCGGTTTTGTGCACAAAAAGCGAGTAGAAACTTTGTGCTTCCCTACAAAACGATGAAAAATAATTGACAAGAGTGGGGAATCGGTGCTAGCTTTGAAAAAATAAAGCAAAAAATACTTTAAAATTGAAAAAGTCCATCTTATAGTACAAGCACAATGCTATATCTATCTCGGAAAATAACACACACCGGACGAACAGGAGGCGCGGCATGAAACTGACCTACGCAAGGCTTCTGGCGGGCAAAACCGATTCGAATGACACGAGCCTCTGGTTGCCACTCTGGATGCATCTGCGGGATACGGCAGAGATCATGGAATTGCTGGTGCGGAAGTGGCTGCCGGAAAACGTGAAGAAAGCAACCGACCTGGACGAAGAAGCCCTGATCGCGCTGGCACGCTTTTTGGGCTGGACACATGATCTTGGTAAGAGCGTTGTTGCCTTTCAGAGTGTCCTGATGCCGCTGCTGCCAGAGGCAAAGCAGCGAATGGAGCGCTTTACCACCTTGACCTGCCCGGAGCAGGATCGGAAGAAAACACCTCACGCCCGGGCGAGCGAAGCGATTCTGATAGAGCTGAAGTGTCCGCCAGGAATCGCCTCCATTGCGGGGGCCCACCACGGCAAGCCGCAGGAGCAGGAAGAAGTGGAAGCTCAGCTGGTGAGCTGGACATGTAACTACTACCCCAAGGGCGAAAAGGCATTTTGGGAAAGCTGCTGGGATGAGTTGTTTGAGACAGCGCTGAAAGATTGCGGCTACGACGACCCGGCAGAGCTGCCGGACTTGACTCCGCCTACAGAAATTCTGCTGACAGGACTGCTTATCATGGCGGACTGGATCGCCAGCAATACCGAGTATTTTCCGTTGATCCCGGTAGAAGAACTGGGAAACGAAGTGGCTTATCCGGAGCGTGCGGAACGGGCCTGGAATAAATGGGATGAGAAAGACCTGACGGCACCCTGGGAGGCGCAGACTTCTATTGTGGACGAAGAGGAGTTCAAAGCGCGTTTTGGATTCCCACCCAACGCGGTACAGGCTGCTGCCGTGGAAGCAGCCAACAGTGTGAGCGCCCCGGGAATTTTGATTTTAGAGGCCCAGATGGGTGTAGGCAAGACGGAGGCTGCGCTGGCAGCCGCGGAAATTCTGGCGGCGCGGTTTGGCGCGGGTGGAATCTTCTTTGGCTTGCCTACGCAGGCAACGGCAAACGGGATTTTGGGGCGGCTGGTGCAGTGGGCGGACAACCAGCCGGACAGGCTGCTAAAGTGCATCCGGCTGGCCCACGGCATGGCAGAACTGAACGAAGAGTATATCCGCTTACAGGAGCAGACCGTTCCGGTAGAAGACGACTGGGACGATTCCGAGACAAACGAGCACCGGGTGCAGGTGCACCAGTGGTTCCGGGGCAGCAAGCAGGCGCTGCTGGCCTGCTTTGTCATTGGCACGGTGGACCAGCTGCTCATGGCGGCGCTCAAACAAAAGCATGTGATGCTGCGCCACCTCGGCCTTGCGGGCAAGGTGGTGATCATCGACGAGTGCCATGCCTATGATGCCTACATGAACCGCTACCTTGACCGGGCGCTGGAATGGCTGGGCTGGTATCGGGTGCCGGTGATCTTACTTTCAGCCACGCTGCCGGCCCGGCGGCGGGCGGAGCTGGTGGAAGCCTACCAGCAGAAGCGAACCTCCGCACCAGACGCACCGTGGAAGACCAGCTGCGGCTATCCGCTCCTGACTTGGACGGATGGGGAGGAAGTCCGCCAGACGACCATTCCGCTGGATACGCCCAGCCGGACGGTACAGACGGTTCCGCTGACGGAAGATGGCCTGCCCGGTTTCCTGCGCGAAAAGATGCAGGCGGGTGGCTGCGCGGGTGTCATCATCAACACCGTTAAAAAGGCACAGGCCGTGGCCCGGATGCTGCGGGAAGCTCTGCCGGAAAAAGAAGTGCAGGTGTTCCACGCACAATTCCTGATGCCGGACCGCGCCGCGCGGGAGCAGGAGCTCATGGAGCGGATCGGCAAGCACTCGACTCCGGCCCAGCGGGATGGACTCATTGTGGTGGGCACGCAGGTGCTCGAACAGTCGTTGGACATTGATTTTGACGTTATGGTGACGGAACTTTGCCCGATGGACCTGCTGCTACAGCGCATTGGCCGTCTACACCGCCACACCTGGCGCTGCCGCCCACAGCCGATGCAGGCAGCAGTCTGCGCAGTGCTGGATACCGGAGAGGATGCCTTTGATGAGGGCAGCGCGGCAGTCTACGGAAAGTGGCTGCTCTGGCGGACACGGGAACTGCTGCCTCAGACTATCCGCCTGCCGGAAGAGATCTCCCCGCTGGTACAGCAGGTGTATGGCTGGGCGGCGGAGGACAAACTGCCCGAAGATGCCGCCAGTGAGAAGCTGTGCCATAACTATGAACTGGAACAGGGAAAGCGAAAGGACCGGGCAGAGGCTTATCTGGTGCATCACCCGAAGGTGTATAAAAAATTCCCCCGGCTCAATACGCTGGACGGCTGGATGGCAGACGAGGGTGCCTGTTCTGACCCGGCGGCCCGGGCGGCTGTCCGTGACGGCGACCCGTCTGTTGAGGTGCTGGTCATGGTGCGGGGGCGGGATGGCAGCATCCATTTCCTGCCGTGGCAGGAGGGAGGCCGGACAGTAGCGTCCGACTGCCCGCCGCAGCCGGAGGAGGCGCTGAAGATCGCACGGCAGAAACTGCGGCTCCCGGCAGTGTTTGGCAAGGAATGGAACGTGAAACGCGTCATTGACGAGCTGGAAGCGGACAACCGCCGTCTGCTGGCCCAATGGCAGCTCTCCCCGATGCTGCGCGGGGAGCTGGTGCTGCTGCTGGATGAAACGCTGACGGCCCATCTGGCGGGGATGACGCTCCATTATGACCGTGAGAATGGTCTGATTTATGAAAAGGAGGAAGCTGATGCAGGAAATTGAGTTTAACCTGTTGACGGAACCCTGGGTCCGTGTCCGTCTGCCGGACAATACCGTGCAGGAAGTTTCTCTGACGGATGCACTGGTCCATGCGCAGGAGTACATGGACCTGGCAGGAGAGATGCCTACCCAGGATGCGGCCATGCTGCGGCTGCTGCTGGCGGTGCTGTTTACGGTCTTTTCCCGCGTGAACGAAGTGGGGGAGCCGGAGCCGCTGGAAGACGAAGAAACCGCCCTGGAGCGCTGGGGAGCGCTGTGGGAACTGAAACATTTCCCGGAGCAGCCCATCCGGGACTATCTGGAGCAGTGGAAAGACCGCTTCTGGCTCTTCCATCCAGAGCGGCCATTCTGGCAGGTGCCGGAGGCGGCTATCGGCACGGAGTACGGCGCGGCAAAGCTGAACGGCGAGATGTCGGAGAGCAGCAATAAGATTCGGCTGTTCCCACTCTATGCCGGGGCGGGCAAAACAGAGATGACCTATGCGCAAGCGGTGCGGTGGCTGCTGAGTGTCAACGGCTATGATGACACCTCGGCAAAGCCAAAGGGCAAAGGACTGCCCTCGGTAGGTGCAGGCTGGCTGGGCAAAATCGGCTATATCCAGGCCAGCGGCGAAAATCTGTTCGAGACGCTGATGCTGAATTTGACTCTGCTGAAAGACGGCACTGAATGCTGGGGTGAAAATAAGCCCTGCTGGGAGTTGGATGCGCCCAAGAGCGCAGAGCGAACAGAGATTTTACAGCCGGACAATCCGGCACAGCTGCTCACACTTCAATCCCGTCGGCTGCTCCTCCACCGGGAAAATGGAAAAGTGGATGGTTTTTCTCTGCTGGGCGGCGATTTCTTCCCGCGCGAAAGTGCTTTTGTGGAGCAAATGACCATCTGGCGTAATGCTACGACCAAAAAGAATGAGCCGCCGGTGTTTGTGCCCTGCCGCCATGATGCGGCAAAGCAGTTCTGGCGGGAGTTTCCGTCCGTGTTCTGCAAGGGCGAGGGCAATGTTCATCAGCCGGGCGTGGTGCGCTGGGTAGAAAAAGTACAGCAGCTGCGGTTTTTGAGCCCAAAACGAAGAATCAATTTCCGTATCTCAGCGGTGCAATACGGGGACAAAGACTTTTTCGTGAATGATTCGTTCAGTGATAGTCTGGCATTTCAGGCTGTTCTGCTGGACGAGCTGGGCCGTGGTTGGCAGAACCGCATCACCGAGGAAATCGGCCATTGCGAGCAGGCAGCCTCTCTGGTGGGGCACTTGGCGCAGGATATTGCCACTGCCGCGGGCGATAAAAACGGAAATGCCAGCGCCCCGGCCCGTTCCCAGTTCTATTTTGCAGTAGACCAGCCGTTCCGGCAGTGGCTGCGGAGCATCGACCCGGAAGAAGACGACATGACCGAAACCACAGCCCGCTGGCAGGTGATCGCCCGTGGCATTGCAGAGCAGCTGGGCCAGCAGATGGTGCTGGAGGCTGGCAGCGCCGCACTGGTAGGACATTGGGTTGAAATTAAAACAGGCAGAAAAAAAGAAGATAAAAAGAAAATTCTGTATACAGCACCAGCTGCCTATAACAGCTTTTTAGGCAGGCTATATGATCTTTACCCGAAAACAAACGATGAGGGAGGAACGGCATGAGTGAGAAAAACGAGAGCCGCACACAGGCCATCAGGGGCTATGTGGACGGCAAGATTCAATGGCTCTGGGGTCTGCCGGAGAACCAGCGGCGTGCAGAGCTGGCAAAGCTGCGCCGGGGCATCGGACATGCACCCGGGGAGCTTCCAGACCTGTGGGGCGGCCTTTTGCAGGGGATGCCTGCGAGCTTTTACGGCACAAATGGCCCCTCCCATGAAGAGTGGGCAGTCTATCTGGCACTGACCCTGTATGCCCTGCACCAGCAGAGCAACGATACTGTGTGCGTGAGCCAGCTCGGCTGCACGCTGGGCCGGGCCGTGCGCAGGCTGGCGGAGCAGACCGTGGCCAGTGGGCAGGACTGGACCGAGAGCAGCATTCTGCGGCGGTTCAACGCGCTGGCTACCGCCGAAGAAATTACCGAGATCAGCCATCATCTGCGGGGTATGATTCAGCTGCTGCGGGCCGCAAAGCCGGACAGCATCCCGCTGGATTACCCGCAGTTGGCTGTTGACCTGTACGGGCTGCAGTGCGATGTCCCGCAGCTGGCACAGCTGCCCGCCAACATCCGCCTGCGGTGGGGGCAGGACCTCTACCGCTACGAGAAGAACGAATCGTCCGAGACGCAGGAAAAGGAGAACTGACTTATGAAAAAGCGTTTGTATGTTGACTTCCATGTGTTGCAGACTGTGCCGCCCAGCTGCATCAACCGGGACGATACGGGCAGCCCCAAAACGGCCATTTACGGCGGTGTGACCCGCGCCCGGGTCTCCTCTCAGGCGTGGAAGCACGCCATGCGGCAGGCCTTTGTAGAGGAAAGCCTGCTGGACGAAGAAGATGTGGGCAAGCGCACCAAAAAGGTGACGGAGCTGGTGGAAAAGGAGATCGCCGCCCTTGCCCCGGAAAAAGATGCTGCCAAGCTGGCCAAGAAGACGCTGGACAATGCAGGCATCAAGAACGATGAGAAAGGCACCAAGGCCCTGTTCTTCATCAGCCAGGCACAGATCAAGGCACTGGCAACATTGGCGGTGGCCGATGACATTGAAGACAAGAAAGCATACAAAGAAGATCTGAAAGAGGCGCTGAGAAAGAATCCGTCGGTAGACATTGCCTTGTTTGGCCGGATGGTGGCAGATGACCCCTCTCTGAACTTTGATGCCGCTGCACAGGTGGCCCACAGCATTTCTACCCATGCAGTGCAAAACGAATACGACTACTTTACCGCCGTGGATGACTGCCAGGTAGAGGACAACGCGGGCGCAGGCCATCTGGGCACCGTGGAGTACAACTCTGCAACCCTGTACCGCTATGCAACCGTCAATGTGATGGAGCTTGAACGCCATCTGGACGCGAAAAAAGCAGCCGAAGTGGTGCGGAGTTTTGGGGAGGCGTTCATCCGCTCCATGCCCACGGGCAAGCAGAACACCTTTGCCAACCGCACTCTGCCGGATGCCGTCTATGTGACCATCCGGGAGGACCAGCCCGTGAACCTCTGTGGTGCCTTTGAGCGGGCGGTGCGGAAGAGTGCGGAGGGCTACGCGGAGCCCTCCAAGAGCGCGTTGCAGGCCTATGCACAGCAGCTGTATCAGAGCTTTGCGGAGGCCCCTGCAAAGAGCTTTACCGTGGGCACCGGGCTGGAAGCACTGGCCCCGGCCCAGCCGCTGAACACCATGCTGGATGCACTGGAAAAGGCTGTCCGGGATGCGCTTGCCGGAAATGAGGTGGGGTAATGGCAACGCTGTTGCTTCGGCTGGCAGCGCCTTTGCAGGCGTGGGGCGCGGATTCCAAATTCGAGACCCGGAAAACGGCCCGGGAGCCTACCAAAAGCGGAGTGATCGGTCTGCTGGCCGCGGCGCTGGGCCTGCGGCGGGATGAGACCGAGCCATTGACCCGGCTGGCGCAGCTGCGCTTTGGCGTCCGGGTGGAGCGGGAAGGGCAGCTGCTGGTAGATTACCATACGGCAAATCGAGAGGAAGACCGGAAAAAGGGAAAGGCGCCTTATGTCACCTACCGCCATTACCTCGAAGATGCTGTTTTTCTGGTGGGCCTGGAAAGTGAAGATACCGCTTTGCTGCAGGAACTGGCAGAGGCGCTGACCCACCCGGTGTTTCCGCTGTATCTCGGCCGCCGTGCCTGCCCACCCACCCTGCCGCTCTGCCTGGGCCTGCGGGAGCAGGGCCTTGTGGAGGCCTTGCAGGCGGAGCCCGCGCTCTGCCCCAGCGGGCCCAAGCCGACCCGCATCGTGGCGGATGCCGCACCGCAGGAGCCGGGGGCTGTCCCGCAGCGGGATGTGCCTCTCTCCTACGACCCGCGGCACCGGCAGTACGGTTACCGCTCGGCCCGGGAGATCTCCCTCCGGCAGCCCGCAGGGGCCCCGGAGCCGACCGCCCATGACCCATTCTGTGAATTGTGAGGTGAAGTGCAGATGTATTTATCCCGTGTAGAGCTTGACCCCACCCGCCGCAGCACCATGACGGCGCTGGCGGCACCACAGAAATTCCATGGCGCGGTGGAAAGTGCCTTTTCCGGGGAGCGCCGCCGTCGGTTGTGGCGGCTGGACCGGCTGGGCGAAAAGCTGTATCTGCTCCTCCTCAGCGAGGAGATGCCGGACCTCTCCGGCGTTGTGGAGCAGTTTGGCACCGGAGCGGCACCAGAGTCCCGGAATTATGACCCGCTGCTGGCGCGGATCACACCGGGCAGCCGCTGGCAGTTTCGGTTGGCGGCCAACCCCACCAAAAGCTGCAAAGACGCCCAAAAACCCGCAGCGCGGGGAACCGTGGCCGCACACTGCACGACACAGTACCAGAAGCAGTGGCTGTTGGATCGCGCCGCAAAGCACGGCTTTGCCCTGACGGAGGATTCCTTTACCGTGACACGGGTGCAGTGGCACCACTTTGCCAAGCGCGGCACCCGCCCGGTGTCGCTGCTGGCGGTGACGTATGAGGGCGTTTTGCAGGTGACGGACCCCGAGGCGTTCCGGAACCTGTTGTGTCAGGGCATGGGCCGGGGCAAAGCCTACGGCCTTGGCCTGCTGACCGTGATGCGTGGAGGATAAGACCATGGCGGAGATGCCGGGCATGATCCGGCCAGACCTGCAGGCGCTGCCGCAGGTGAAAGACCGGATGACCTTTTTGTACCTCGAACTCGCCCAAGCTTGCGGTCAGATGCTGGATGGAACTTTTCCCCGCACACGCGGGGGTGATCCCTGGGGCGGTTCCAAGGGCGGCAAGACCGCAGCCTTTTCCCCGCACACGCGGGGGTGATCCCAACACCCGGGACATCATCGAGAATCAGAACAGCTTTTCCCCGCATACGCGGGGGTGATCCCATCAGGATACCGCCAGCGGGAACAGGCTTGGTCTTTTCCCCGCACACGCGGGGGTGATCCCGACGTCGCCCGCTGGAAGACCGCCGAAAACCGCTTTTCCCCGCACACGCGGGGGTGATCCCCTCGGAAACCTCATTTGATTATCATACCGAAACTTTTCCCCGCACACGCGGGGGTGATCCCGGCGGTACGGTGCTGTCGAGCTGGGAAAACGGCTTTTCCCCGCATACGCGGGGGTGATCCTGGAGAGCCGGAAATCCGATACTACATGTGTGGCTTTTCCCCGCATACGCGGGGGTGATCCCGCCTACAAGATCTTGGAGGAGACCCTGAACCTTTTTTCCCCGCATACGCGGGGGTGATCCTTACGTTGTTCTCTATCAGATGTTATGTCTCAACTTTTCCCCGCACACGCGGGGGTGATCCAAAAACGTAACGGCTGGGGTGGACAGAACATCTTCTCCGACATACTCAGAATACTATTTTTTCTCCGCAAAGCAAAAGCAGCGACCTTGTTCATTCAATCGAACCAGGTCACTGCTTTTTGCATGTGTGAAATTTTAACGATTTACAGCGATGTTTTGCGACTTTTCCTGGAGCTCGGCTTGGATATCGGTGAGGCATTCCAACAAAAGGGGATTGAATGCGCCGCATTCCCCGTTCAGAATCATCCGCATGGCAGTCTCGTGGGAGAACGCCTTTTTGTAGCAGCGCTCACTGGTCAGGGCGTCGTACACATCGGCCAGGGAGACGATCTGCGCGCTGATGGGAATGTCATTGCCCTTGAGGCCGTCCGGGTAGCCCCGGCCATCCCAGCGCTCATGGTGCCAGCGGGCGATGTCGTAGGCGGTTTGCAGCAGGGGTTCATCCTCAAAGTTTTCCAGCCGCCGCAGCATGTTGGCACCCTGCATACAGTGGGTCTTGATGACCTCGAACTCCTCTTTACTAGAAATCGTTTTCGGCTTCTGTGCAACAATTTTCTGCGGGGTGGGGGTAAAATGGGCAAAAGATTGCAATAAAATCAAAAATCTGGTATGATAAAAGGACGTTTCGCATTGTATCTGTATAGGAGGGAAAAGCCATGCTGATTCCGGTTATTTTATTTATCATCGGCCTGCTCTGCCTGATCAAGGGCGGCGACTGGTTTGTGGATGGCGCTTCGGCGCTGGCCCGGCGGTTCCACCTGCCGGAGCTGCTCATTGGTGCCACGGTGGTGTCCATCGGCACCACCCTGCCCGAGGTGATGGTCTCCACCATGTCGGCGGTGTCCGGCCATGGTGAGATCGCCTACGGCAACGCCATTGGTTCTGTCATCTGCAACGCGGCGCTCATCGCGGCCATTACCATCGCCGTCCGCCCGGGCAAGGTGGACCGTAAGACGCTGGGGATGCCAGTGGCGTTCTTCTTTGCGGCGGCAGCCATCTACTGCGTGGCAGCCTACGGCTTTGGCAAGTTCACCCGGCCTATGGGCCTCATCATGCTGGCCCTGTTCGTGGCCTATATGGTGGCCAACGTGCTCCAGATGAAAAACGCCCCGGCGGGCGCTGAGGCCGAGGCCGAAGCAGAGGCTGCCGAGGAAGAAATGACCCTGACCAAAACGCTGGTGCTTCTGGTGGCGGGTGCCGTGCTCATCGCCGTGGGTGCCAACCTGCTGGTGGACAACGGCACCCTCATTGCCCAGGCGCTGGGCGTGCCCGAGTCCGTTATTGCACTGACCTTTGTGGCCCTGGGCACCTCGCTGCCCGAGCTGGTCACGGCCATCACGTCCCTCGTCAAGGGCTGCAGCGACCTCTCGCTGGGCAACATCGTGGGTGCCAACGTCTTCAATCTGGTGCTGGTCAGCGGCGCGTCCGTGACCATTGCGCCGTTCACCATCCCCCAGAGCTCCACCCTGTTTGGCATCAATTCCAGTCTGGTGCTGGACCTGCCCGTGATGCTGGCCGTCATGGTGCTCATGTGTGTCCCGGCGCTGGTGCGGGGCAAGCTCTCCCGGGTGCAGGGCGTGCTGCTGCTCTGCATCTATGCGGCGTTCTGCGCCATCCAGTTCACCATGTGAGCTGGGGCTGAAACGGAATCAAAACCACAAAAACGTCCCGCAGGGCCTGAACCCTGCGGGACGTTTTGTGGTATCATGACGAAATATTACTTTGAATAAGACTCCCAGCGGACAGAGGCGTCCAGCTGGGCGGGGGTCAGGTTGAACACGGCGTCAATGAGGTCGGTGCGGAACGTGGCGTTGCCGGTGCCGTGGGCAAGGCGGCGGGCCTCGGCCAGCTCTCCCGCGACCCCCATCGTCGCCGCTGCCGCGCAGGCCGCCGCAAAGGGCTGGCCTGGCATGGCCCCGCAGAACGCGCCCATGAGGGCGGTGAGCATACAGCCGCTGCCCGTGACGCGGGACATGGTGGCGCAGCCGTTGTGGAGCAGAATGGTTTCTCTGCCGTCCGTCAGCACGTCGATGGGGCCGGAAACGGCCACCACGGCCCCGGTCTGCACGGCCAGCGCTCTGGCAGAAGCCACGGTGCGGGGGAGGGTCTTCTCCGTGATCTGGTCGGCGTCGCTCACGTCCACGCCGCTGCCCGCCGCCCGGCGCTGGGCCAGAGCACGAATCTCCGACGCGTTGCCCCGGATGACCGCAAACTGCACGGCGTCCAGCAGCCGGGCCGATTCCGCCCGGCGGAGGCTGGTGTTGCCGGCGCCCACAGGGTCAAAGACCACGGGTTTGCCTGCCCGGTTGGCCGCCTGCCCGCCCAAAATCATGGACTCCACTTTGTCGATGGCGCCCAGATTGCACAGCAGAGCGCTGGCGGCGGCAGCGGTCTCCTGCACTTCCCGGATGTCCGAGGCCATGGTGGGGGAGCCGCCCACGGCCAGAAGGATGTTGGCGCAATCGTTGACGGTGACAAAGTTGGTGATGCAGTCCACCAGCGGGGCGCGGCGGTGCACCTGTTCCAGAGCAGAACCAAAGTTCATGGAGAAAAGCCTCCTTGTGTTATAAAAAAGAAGAGGTCTTGCCGGGGTCAATAAAGCCCTCGCCGTACACTTCGCCCGCCTCCGTGACCATGACCATGCAGCCAGGGTCGATGCGGTAGGCGGCGGTGCGGATGCGGTAGACCTGGGGCCGGGCGCAGACGCAGAGGAGCATCTGCCGCTCGGTGTTGGTGTAGGTGCCAATGGCCTTGAGCATGGTGGAGCCGCGCTCGCACTCGCGGGAGATCTCGTCGGCGATCTCCTGCCCTTTTGTGGTGATGATGGTGAGCATCTTGCTGGAAGAGCTGCCGTACATGACCTTATCAATGACCAGCGAGGTGATGACCGTGGTGACGAGGCCGTACAGAACGGAATCCACCGTGCCGAACACGGGCCAGCCCAGCAGGATGACGACGAGATCAATGCCGCCCGTGACCGCCCCGATGGAGAGGTGGGGCCGCAGCACCTTGATGGACATGGTGAGGAAATCCGTGCCGCCGCTGGAAGAGCCCCGCATGTAGAGCAGGGCCAGCGCGAAGCCCCAGGTGACGCCTGCAAACAGGGCTGCCACCAGCGGGTCGCCGGTATAGCAGCCCACCCGGGCAAAGACGACATCCTGAAAAACGGTGCACCACACCATGCTCACCAGCGACTTTGCCAGAAAGGCCCGGCCCACAAAGCGGATGCTCAGGGCCACGAGAGGCAGGTTGAACACCAGCGTGGTGATGCCCACGGGCAGGTGCCACAGGTAGTTGACGATGAGGGCCAGGCCCGAGATGCCGCCGGGGGCAAAGTCTGAGCCGCGGGCAAAGTAGCAGATGCTGAGGGCATACAGGAACCCGGCAGCCAGATTGTACAGCTGGTCCACCACAAGGGTGCGCTTGTTCATAAAAATCGCCTCCCGGTATCAAAACAAAAAGAAATTACTGGATGGAAGCCGCCAGAGCGGGAATCTCGCCCAGATTCCCGATGTGGAAGCGGGCCGCGCTCTGGTCAAAGGGGAAGCGCTCGTCCCGCAGGGCGGCCACAAGGCCCCCGGCGGCCGCGCCCGCCTGCACGCCGTAGGTGGAGTCTTCCACGATAAGGCATTCCTCCGGGCGGCGGCCAAGCCGCGCCATGGTGTGGAG